>Ga0326727_10004820_pt1 | contig 39669 bp, 28 predicted proteins | sample MB2enrmetagenome_FD_207643 | JGI IMG/M metagenome (GOLD analysis project Ga0326727, IMG submission 207643) | Lab enriched peat soil microbial communities from McLean, Ithaca, NY, United States - MB29MY | ecosystem: Environmental > Terrestrial > Soil > Wetlands > Peat | place: USA: New York...
GGCGCTTGAGCGACCAATGAATCCGTTTGAGGCGCTCGACCGATTGGGCTACCGTTAGCCCGGTCGTGGTGGCTTCCCGCATGGTAAGGAGTCCGACCAGCGGCGGTAACCCGGCATAACCTCGATAAGGTTCAGTTGAGCTGTTTGTGGAGTACTGTAAGTCCGCGGCTTGGGTCATGTTGTCGCCTTATTCTGCCGTGTGGGTTTTCTTCATTAGTGCTCACCCGGCGCCCGTACAGATGCAGCCATGGTAGCAAGGTCCAGCGGCGATTTTCCTCTGATCGATTAACGTCTACATGTACTTTATTGATCGAACGCGGAGAAGCGCGCAAGTCCCCCGGATGGACGCAGCGTTTCAGGACGCCGGACAGCCACGGGCAAGACGCGGCCAGGGACCCGTCGCTTCCCTCGAACGTGAGCTAAAAATGTATTGGATTGGCCACTTTGAAATAATCTTCCCACACAGCTGGTTAATTGTATTAACATTTCGCACATGTTGGCGCGCTTTGAAAAAGTCCGCGAGGCTTTCGGGTCCTTTACCGCTTACGAGAGGGTGGAGCGTGATTTTCCGTTCGACTGGCACTACCATCCGGAATTCGAGCTTACTTTAATTATCGACAGCGAAGGGCAACGAGTTGTTGGCGACAGTTTCTGCGAATATACGCCGGGCGACCTGGTGCTGCTAGGACCGAACCTTCCCCATTCTTATCGTTCCTGGCCGGGAGACTCAAGTTCGTCCAAGCTGCATCGGGCCATTGTGATCCAGTTCCGGGAAGATAGCTTCGGCGAGGCTTTCTTCGAGCTTCCGGAGATGAAATCGATATCGACCATGCTTCAGCGGAGCGGAATGGGCCTGGCCTTTGGAGATACTCCCACCGGCAAGCGGATAGCGAATTGCCTTTGGGAAATACCTTCGCTTCCTTCCGCGCGGCGCCTGGTTGCTCTCCTTTCGGCATTAGTGGAACTGGCGGGAGAGCCTGGAGCCAAGGCTATCTCCACCGAAACGCTGCGGCCCCTGTGCCGGATCGAGGACCGGAAGCGGATCGATCAGATCTGTTCGTATCTTCATCAGAGCTTCGATCAGGAGATCGATTTCGCGGAGCTGGCGGGAACAGCGCACATGAGCCTGGCGTGTCTTTGCCGGTTTTTCAGGCGCGCCACGGGCAGGACGATGACCACGTACATCAACCAGCTTCGCATTGGAGCGGCGGTTCAACTGCTCTTGAACAGCGACCTGAGCGTGCTGGAAATTGCATTTCGCGTGGGATTTGGGAACTACTCGAATTTCAACCGGCAATTCAAGCGGATGAAAGGCGTAACCCCGCTCTCGCTGCGCAACGGGCTTTCGGAGAAGAGGAAGTCAGTGCCGGCTTGAGGGGTTTGTCCTTGCGGACACTTATGCAGTGAGCCGGAAGGCCAATTCGCGCATGTGCGCGGAAGACCGCGGCTCCGGGGCATGTTAGGGATTGGCTTGCGACGAGCGGCTGTGCATCTGCTGGAAGATCGACATTTCCTTTTGAAACTCGTCTTTATTGCCGAGCCGCTTATAGGCCATGGCCAGGTTATAGCGGTAATGCTCATCCTGCGGAGATAACTCGACAGCGTGGCGCAGCGCCTGTGCCTGTTCGGCGTAGTCAGCTTTCGCTTCATAGACAAGGCTCAGCTGGAAGTACGCCTCGGGGAGCTGCGGGGTCAGCCGTATCGCTTCCTTCACCGTGGGCACGAAGTCTGCCGGAATCTCCAATCCGCCGTTGTAACGGTTGGAGAGGACCATCTCCAGGTCGAAGAGGATCAGCCCGTCCCGCGGATAACGGCGGCGAAGCTGCTGCAGACCGTCAACGACTTTCTGGCGCAGCGTGTCCGGGATGTAACCCGCGGAGACCAGAAACTCGAGCGGGTGCGGGTCGGCGGGCGCGATCTCGTAGGCGTGGTAGAGTTCCGCCGCTCCCTCATCGCGCTTGGCTTGCGCCCACAGTGCGCTGGCCAGGCCGGCATGAAGGCGAACGGAGTCAGGATACTTTTTCAGCGCATAACGGTAGATGGTCTCCGCGGAGGGGTAATCGAGCTTCATGAGACTCGATGCGTAGAGAAACAGGTTGCTCTCAGATGGATCGGCCTCCGCGTTGCGTTGCGCTTCGAGCGCGGCCTGCTTATTGGCGCCAGGGGGCGGACCCGCGGGGGCGGCGCCGGGGGCCGTTGCCTTCTCCTGCATGGCGACGATCGCGGCCGAGGCATAGTGCGGGGCCACGAGTATCGCAAGGAGAATCGCCAGCCAGCCGGGAGACATGAGAGGACTCCATGCCGTCGTGAAGCCGGCATTAGCAGTGAGGATAACAAAAAACTGGCTGGCGCCACTTGGGACGCCAGCCAGGATGGGTGAATACGGGGGCTTGTTAGTAGTACAGCTTCAGTGCAAATTGCAGCAACCGCTGCTGGCCGCGCTCGTCCGTGATCAGGCCAAAGTTACTGGCGCTCAGGTAATTCAATGTGCTCGGGTTATCGAACTGCGGAGTATTCGCCAGGTTGAAGGCTTCCGCTCTGAATTGCACCCTGGTGCTCTCGGTGATCCTGAAGTTCTTGAAGATGGAAGCATCGAGATTGAAGTACGTCGGACCGCGCGCCTGACCGCCCTCGCCACCGAGAGAGGCAAAGGTTGCAGAGCCCGCCGTGACTACGGGCGGGGTGACGAAGGCCGCCGGGTTGATCCACTGGTGCTGGTTGTGCGGGCCACCGTAGATGTCCGCGCCGGCCACCACATCGGCGTGGCAACCGAAGAACGCATTGGTTGAAACCGCGCAAGGAATAGTGAAGGGTTGGCCACCCTGGCCGGTAAAGATGTAGTTGAACGCCCATCCGCCCAGGATCAGATCGGCGGCCCTGCTTCCGCTGGCCATGTACTGGCGGCCGCGTCCAACAGGAATTTCATAGGTGCCGGAGATGTGAGCGACCTGCTTGGAGTCGGTGTCGCATTTCTGGAAGTCGCCCTTGGGGCCAAAGCCCGGGAGCCACTGGGCACGGTAACTGGATACGCCCTGGCCGAGGCCTAACTGGTCCTGCGTGCATTTGGCATAAGTCCAGTTGCCGAGCACCGACAGGCCGCGGCTCATTTGACGGGAGTAGACAACTTGCAGCGAGTTATAGCCGCTTTCGCCGTCGGTGGTTTCGTAGTTGGATTCGGGCCCAAAGTCGGGGTCGGGGATGTAGGCGTAGAGGTTGGCTCCGGGCGGCAGCAGCACCGACGGAGAGTTGTGCGTCCCCAGATTGTCGAGGTGACGCCCAAACGCGCCCACATAGGAGACCTGGATGGCGTCGCGTGAGGTGATTTCATACTGGACAGCCAGATTTGTGGTTTCCGTGTAGGGCGACTGGAAGTTGTACTGGCGACCGTAGAGGCTGATGCCTTCGGTGTCGACAATAGCCGGGTTTTGGATATTGAGAGTGGACAAACCGTTCTCGATGGTGGCGGTGGTGTTGCTCGTTCCTTCGGCGACAAGCGGCGAAACCGAAGAGGGCGCGCCGAGATAGACGTTGTAGGAGTAGGGGTAATTGGTGGCCAGGGTGCCGCCGAAGCCGATGTTACCAAGAGCGCCGTAGGCTATTCCGAAGCCGGAGCGAACCACCCAGCGGGGCAGGAAGCGATAGGCGAAGCCCACCCTGGGAGCGAAGTTGGTGGTTTGAAAGTCGCCCGTATCCAGGCCGGAGATGCATTTTGGCGTGATGCCGTCGGTGGCCAGTTGCTGGTTGAACTGGGCCGACCGCGCACCGTTGCAGGTCTTCTGAGGAATGTAGAGCGTGCCGCCGAGGCCGTTTCCGTTGCCGCCGGCGATGAAGTTCGACTGCAGCCCATCGTCGTCGGCATACGGAGTGAACATATCCCAGCGAACGCCGAGGTTAAGCGTGAACTTGGGTGTGACCTTCCAGTCATCCTGGATGTAAGCGCCCGTGTAGTAGCGGTGTTCGTTGGCCGGCGCGTAGTTTGAAGCCTCGAGCACGGCCACGCCGCCCTCGCCGTTCGGCCCACCCACCGTGGAATTCCTGGGAACGAGCAGAGCATCGGCGAGACCGGTCAATGGATTTCCGATGTTCGGGATGGTCGAGAACTGACCGGAGAATGTAAATGCGCCTCTGCCCCAGCCCGGCTGCACGAGATCTCCATCGAGAACATCCAGCGTGAATCCGGTCTTGAACGTATGGCTGCCATAGACTTTGGAGACGTTGTCGGAAAGCTCGGTCACCTTCACCGTTTCGATGGTGGGCGTCCAGCCTCCAACACCCAATTCGGTGAAGTTGCCGATGCTGATGATGGGCAGCCCGCCGTTTCCGGGGCTCTGCGGAACGCCTGGGATGCCATACTGCGCGGGCAGGCCATAGTCGTAAGCTTCGTCGGCCACGATATTGTCTTCGCTGTGGTTGTAGCCGAAGTGGAATTCATTGACCAGGGTGGGCGTGAAGACGTGCGAGTATCCAAGAGCGACGGCCCAGTGCGGGTGATCCTCAACTCCCAGGCCATAGGAACCGCCATCGGCGATGCCGGGCAGCGGGGTGGGCGTGTGCTCGTGGAAGTGGCTCCAGCTCCAGACGCCGAACAGGGTGTCTTTGGTGCCGAAGTTCTGGTCGATGCGGATATCGTACTGATTGGTGTTCCTGGTGGCCGAGTTGCTTTGGAAGTAGTTGCTCGTGATTCCCGCGTAATTCGGCGCCGGGTACAGCGCCAGGAGCTTGAGCATGTTCTGATCCAGGAGACTGGCAGGCAGTTTGTTGAACTGGCTCGCCTGAGTTGTGAAGTTTGTAATTCCCTTCACGCTGTTGCCGCCAAAGAATGGATCGCGAACCCACTGAGCCGACCCTGAGGTGTTTTGCAGCCCGGAAATGGGGTCGGTAGCACCTGCCGCAACGGACCGCGTCGTCGCGGGGTCGAAGACCGTGCCGAGGAGGAAGCTCCTGCCCAGGCCGTCTTGCGGACAAGGGGCGGCCCCTGGCCCCGGCTTCGAGCACTCCCCTGCCGCCGCGTCGTAATTGTTTTGCAGCAGGTCTTGCAGGTTGGTGAAACCGCTGCTGGCCTCGTTGGCGGTCGGAACGGTGTTGTAGGAGATTACGGGAACAATGATCCTGGTGGCCTGGATATCGAAAAAGAAGAAGGTCTTGTTCCTGCCGTCGTAAACCTTGGGAACGAAAACCGGGCCGCCGACGGTGCCGCCGAACTGATTCTGGTGATATGGGTTGCGGGGCTGGTGTTCCTGCTTGTTGAAGTAGTCGTTGGCGTCGAAGTCGTTGTTGCGGACGTACTCCCACAGGTCGCCATGGACGCGGTTGCCGCCGGACTTGACTACGGCGTTGACGACCGCGCCGGTGGAGTGACCGAATTCGGCGCTGTAATCGCCGCTCTGCAGTTTGAACTCCTGAATGGCGTCGGGCGGAGGCGTGATGGACGCGTTGGACCCGGCCTGGGAGCCACCGTAGAATTCGACGTTGTTATCGATGCCGTTGAGACGAAAATCGTTTTGCCAGTAGCTGGTGCCGTTGACCGCGAACATGGTGCTGCTGGCGCTGCCGGTGGCGTTGTTGCCGGTCGCGGCCGCTGTCGTGGCGGTGGTGGTTCCGGCGGCGAGCATGCCGAGGGAGGCCCAGTTGCGGCCATTCAAGGGCATGTCATCCATCGCATTTTCGTTGATGGTCTGGCCGATGGTCGCGTCCTCGGTCTGGATGAGGGCCGCATCCGTCGTCACGGTAACGTTTTCAGAGACGGTGCCAACCTGAAGTTGAACATCGAGGTTGTCGGTCTGCTGCAAGTGAATCTCGATGCCATTGGCCGTAAAGGTCTTGAAGCCCTTCTGGGTCGCTTTGAGCGAATAGGTGCCGGCCAGCACCGCATTGAACACGTAGGTCCCCGTGGAGGTGCTCTGCGTTTGGGACGAAACCCCCGTAGCGGTATTCGTCAAGACGATCGTGGCGCCAACAACTTTTGCTCCGGTACTGTCGGTCACCGTTCCGGTGATGCCTCCCGTGGCGATCTGCGCATGGAGAGGCATGCATAGTCCGACGAGAAGCAGGAAGGCAATCAGGGCGCAAGCGCTCCCGGCTGCGAACCGGCTTACCCGTTTCTCTGCATGGTGGGTCATTGCGTGTCTCCTCCTGAAATGTGGCTGGAAATGCCGCTTCTGCCTATCTGCAAACCGCGCTGCCGGCTTCGACAAGGCTAGGAAGTAGCGCTGCCGGCCGGCGTGTTGAGTTGGCCGGTGTAACGTGCCCCACCGGCGTGCTCCCTCTTGGCGCGGAGTCTGAACGATTTCAAAATCGTGCTGCTTGTGGACATCGATCCCGTCCCGAAAAGTTGCAAGGAATTCTCGCTCATGCACCACTTCCTGAGCGGAGCTGTCGATGGCGTTCCGGCGAGAACCGCATCTGCATTCGGCCAGCCACCATGGACTGAAACTCTACGATGATTTCACAAAGAACAAGCCCTCTTGCGGAGGGGCGTCCGCGCCGAATTCGCGTTTGAAACAGCGCTCTATTCAAACGATTGAATCGGCGTTTCCCTTTTATACTCGTGGTCCCGGAGCGTGTCAAGTGCTTTTTCCCGGCCTATATCCGGCGATGAAAACAGCAATGGAATGCAGTTACTCAGTGGCCGTGGAACACCATGCCGCTTACCCATCCAGTGGAATTCAGTTATCACATCAAGATGTGATAATCCGGTTTTGCGACACAAAACTATGTCTGGCTGCGCAGGAGAAAATGAAGTTTCCCCCTCCCGATACCGGAAACGGACAACACAGCCGCCTTCAAGACACACAGAGATTATGCACCGGCGGTTATTCTCTGTCCTCGCATTAGTTGACAGATTTGTGTAATTCATTTGCATTCCTGTCATTGTGCAGGACTTGACTCCGCGGCTCGACGAGCGGATGGAGCCAGAGACAAAGGCCTGCTCCTTCTGAACGGAGGTCCGCAGGCGAAAGGTGAAGTGCCTGCTGCGCCGGCATGTCCGTGCGCGCTCATCGTCTCCCATTGAACTCGTGCACGGCATCGAGCATGGCGACGATGTTTTCGACCGGCGTCCTGGCCTGCACGTTATGAATACTGTTGAATACGAATCCACCGCCGGGCGCGAAAATCTCGCACCTGCGCAGGACTTGTTCCCTGACTTCAGCCGGGGTTCCGAAGGGCAGAACCCTCTGCGTGTCGACCCCTCCGCCCCAGAAAACGAACTGGTCTCCGAAGTTCGCCTTGAGTTGCTCGGGCTCCATTCCAGTGGCAGAGCACTGTACAGGGTTGAGTATGTCGATCCCGGCTTCGATGAACGAGGGCAGAAACTTGGAGACCGCGCCGCAGGAATGCTTAAAGGTCTTCCATTGTGTGTGAGAGTGAATCCAATCGTTGATTTGTTTGTAATATGGAAAATACAGATTCCGGAATGTCTTGACCGAACAGAATGCGGAGGTCTGGGTGCCGAAATCCGTTCCGCAGATAAACACCGCCTGGATCGCGTCGCCGATGGCGGCATAGATGCGCTCGAGATTCTTGAGGGCTACCTCGCATTGACGGTCGAATATCTTATGGATGTAGTCTTGGCGGCTACTGGTGGATACATACCATTCGGTGACGTCGCGGATGCCCTTGGGGTGCTTGAGGAACGGTCCCGGAACGAGGGCGATATCGCCGAACGCAGTTCCGCCAAAGCTGGCGATCACGCCACGGCCGGCCGCCGACGCTTCCCGCACCGTGCGGACAATATGGTTGAGGTCGGCTTCCGAGATAGGGATGAACTCCTCCATGTTGTCTTCGGGATTGAGCTTTTCCTCATCAAAAGGCTCCTGGCGGACGATGCAGTCGAAGAAATAGCCGCCGCTGGGCATGCGCCCGCTGGGCGGAACGGTCGTGTCGCCCTCGGGGTAGATCAACGTGTTGCCGTCGGCGTCAACCGTGACGTTGAAATCCCTGGGAACGAGAACTTCGAGTCCATTAAACTGCCAGGTCTTCCATTCATCGGCGGGAAAACCAAACATGGTGTTGCGCGAGAATGTGCCAATCACATCGAGGCCGAGCGCATCCAACAGGTCGTCTTCCAGCAGACCCAGCATCTGGAAGGGCTCATGAACGCGCACCAGGCGCTTCTCGAGTCCATAGTAGTCGCGCAGGGCCGCCACGCAGCTAACATGCATACCGGTGACGGCTGTCCCGCCGAAGTCGATCGGAATGCGATCCGGCTGCTTGTGGTGGAGCGTGGCGATGAGACGTTCGCGGCTTGCGGTTACCTTTTCTAGCGTTGTCATATGCTTCACTTCCTTGCCTGAAGTCCTTTGTTGTTCGTCCGGCGCCGATGCGCCTGGTCCTGTTCCTTGAAACGCTACGTGCATTGCCGCCTTCATCCGGCGCCGACCGCCTCGGGAAAGGTCATGCAGTTGGAAAACTCATCCTGAAAAGAGGGGTCGGCCGCAAGGCTGACATGCTCGATGTGGGGCAGAGCGGGCTCGCCGGCCGAGAGCAGCAGAATCTTTGCGCCGCGCAGAGCCGTGTTGCCGGCCGCGTGGATGCGGTCTCTGGGCGCCTCAATCAGCCCGATGGCGATGGCGCTTTCGATCTGGACATAGTTGCCGAACGCGCCGGCAAGATAGATGCTCTGCAGGCTGTCGGCGGTGGCGCCCATCCGCTTGAGCAGCAGTCTGAATCCGGAAGCGATGGCGCCCTTGGCCAACTGCAGTTCACGAATATCGGATTGGAACAGAACGACGTCGTCTTTGACCGGAAAGATCTTTGTGCCGCCGGCGATGCGGCCGGAAGGCAGTATTTGCCCGCTTTGCAAACCGGCTGCAACCGCATCCACAAGTCCGCTGCCGCAGATGCCCCTGGCCTCGACATTGCCAATAACGGTGGCTTGGATCTGGTCATGAGCGAGGAAAACGCGCGAAATGGCGCCAGTGGCCGCGCGCATGCCCATGCGGATGGAACCGGCCTCAAAGGCCGGTCCAGCCGCCGTGGACGCGCAGACAATTCCATGACGGTTGCCGATGGCGATTTCGCCGTTGGTGCCCAGGTCGATGAGGGCGAGCAGGTCGTCAGCGCGGTTCATGCCGACGGCCAGAATTCCGGCGAGGATGTCCGCGCCCACAAATCCGCCGATGCAGCGCTCAAAGCGAATGCGGCAATCCGGAGGCAGCGCCCATCCCAGTTCCCGAGGTTGAAAACGCTGCACGCCAAGATGAGGAGACCGGAAGGGCACCTGGGAAAGCGGCGCAACATCAAGGCCGGCGAACAGGTGATGCATCACGGTGTTGCCGACCAGCACCACGTCGGTCACTTCCTGCTCACGGCCGGCGGTGAGGCGGGCAATCATCTGGCGAAGCGCGGCGCGTACGACCGTGGTCAGATCGGCGCCGGACAGGGATGCCTGAATGCGGCTCATCACGTCGGAGCCGAACGACGCCTGGGGATTGAGATTGGTCTCGACCGCGAGCACGCTGCCCGTGGACAACTCGATCATCTGCGCGGCGATGGTAGTGGTGCCGAGGTCGATGGCAATCCCCAGGCCCGGCCTGCCGGCCGCGGACACGGTGGAGTTATCGGTGAGGACATCCATGTGCCATTGCGCGCACTCGATCACCAGCGGCGCCTCAGCGCGCGCCTGGCAGGCAAGCCGCCATCCATTGGCAAGTTCTTCCGCGGAGAACATGTCGGCATCCGCATCCGTGACGGCGAGCGATCCGCTTAGAATGCGGACACGGCAAGCGCCGCAGCGCGCAGTCCCTCCGCATGGGAACTCGAGGCCATGCGCCGCGAGCGTGGAGACGAGCGAGGCAAAGCGAGGCACCTCGATCACCGCCGATAATGGCTCGAGTTGGATCCGCACTGTATCCATGTTCATATCGCTTCCACGATTGAATCGCCGAGCGCACCCCGCACTGTGCCGCCAGGGGGCACAACCAGAAAGTCGGCGGCGTCCCAATTTCCGCTGACGAGGCGCTGAAGCAGAATCTGCGACCCCTTGAATTCCTCAAAGGTCCATCCCTCATTCTGCGCCTCCGCGCGCGCGATGGCGCGGAATTGATCTTCGGCATCGGCGTCGATACCGGTGGAAATATACGTCAGCCTGGAATAGTGGCGGCGATACGCTCCAAATTGCTCATACAGGTAGTTACCGTTTTCCTCGCCATATTTGGCAACCAGTTCTTCGCGGGTGCGCCGCTCGCCGATGGTCTTCGCGGACGCGTAGGCCGGCTGCAGTTTTCCGTCGGCCTGTTGGTTCTCGACCCAGCCGGGAGAACGGAAGTAGACGCCGGAGTGGCTGTCGAAATACTCCTGATAGCGATGGCGATCGCCCATCAGCAAGCCGATGCAATCGTGGGCGCGGGGAAGCACAAGCTGCGTTTTCCCCGCGCGCAGACCTTCTGTCCCCCGGCCGCAGAGCGCATAACCGAGCAGGATCGCGTCATACCCTTCCGGGTCCGCCGCATCGATGCGCTGCTGCAGATGGGGGCGCATCGACGCGCCCAGATCGTGCAGGCCCATGGTCAGCAGCTCGACCGAGACGGAGTGCGGCGACCGGGCGACGACGTCGTTCAACTCCCGGGTGAGTACCTGGCATCCGATCAGTTTCAGGCGCATGACTTCACCCCAGGGTTGCTCCGATTGCGTTGGCCGTAATGGAGTGCAATTCAACCTGCCTGCAATCCATAGCTCGCCTTGTCGTAGAGGCTCCCATACTGCGCCTCCAAATCATGCATCAGCGTCGCGCCGTCCTCTGGCAGACTGTGCAGCGATTCGTCAATGCGCGTCAGCCATTGCTGCTCCTTGCGCGAGAGATGAAGCTTCTGTTGCGCGACGCCGTCGTTGAGAAGTGCAACGGCGGCGCGGCCCGCGGCGATGGTTTGCCGGTAGGGTGTGTCCGCGGAGACGATTGCCGATGCAATTCTGATGGTCGCGTCCGGCGAAAGGACCGCTGCCTGCGGACTCAGCCACTCGTCCGACGCGGTCATCCAGTTTCTCATCTGCAACGCGCCGCCCGCGGTAGCCGAGGCTGTATTCATCAGCCGGCAGTCATAGGAAAGCAGCTCGGTAAACACCTCGGGAGCGTTGCCCGATAGCAGGCGCACGTTCTGGACTGACTCGTTGCTCCACAGATCGCACATGGCGGCGGAGATGTTGCCGAGCGGGCTGAAATGCGCGCAGCTTGCCGACTTTCCTTCCATGGCAATGGGATAGCCGGTGATGGCCTTGAGGACTGGACCCTCGTAGGCGCAGTCTTTCGATGGGCCCACGGCGCCCTGCTCGAAGGCGGAAAGGCTGCGCACCGCGCTCATGGCCCGCACCACGGCCGCGAGCACTTCGGGCAGCATCTTCTGGTGGGAGAGCTGCATGGCGGTGTTGGCAAACCCGCAGGCCGAGTCGCCCCCGGGGACTACGCCGGGATGCGCCGCGCAGATGGCGTGAATCTGGCCCCACAGCCAGGACATATCCAGGGGTGCAAGCACTCCCAGCGCGAAGACGATGCCGGGAAAATCCCCATACATGAGAGCCTGATCGTGAACTTCCTTGCCGCCGACGGACTCAATGGAGAGGATGTCTGCGCCTGCTTCGGCACACATCTCCAGGGAACTCCTCAGGCGTTCCCATGGCTGGCCGCTTCTAAGCTGAGGGGGCTTCAGTTGATCGCGGATATCGGTCGGCGTCACACGCAAGGCGCATGGCAGATGGTGCTTGTCGTGGTAGGCCTGCAGGTGCCGCTTGAGAAGCCGGGTAATCTCGGCGCCCCATTCGGGCCGCTCGGTCATGGGCGGCAGCAGCTCAAACTCAAGCACAATTCCGGGCGTTTGCAGCGATGCCGACCGGCGCAGGATCTGCTCTGCCATCTGCTCATAGTGAGCCACCACTTCAGGCCATGTGCCGTCGGTCATATTCATGGGCGGCAAGGTAAAGTTGACTTCAGGGAAGACAGCACCCGCGCCAATGGTCAACCCGAGTCCGCAGTGGAGCGGATGCGGGCTGACCCCGTAGAGCAGCCGATCGCGGTCAGGGATGGCGAGGGTCGTGTACTTCCGGACTGCCAGCTCGTCGATTGTCTCAGGCTTCAGCAAGGAGGTTCCTCACAAGTCCGACGGCGCCGCTGGCGTTCTCGCTGTATCCATCCGCGCCAATCTCTTTGGCATACTGCATTGTGACGGGAGCGCCGCCAATCAGCACCTTTACCTTGGTTCTGAGGCCTGCGTTTTGAAGAGCATCGATGGTGGTTTTCATGGCGGGCATGGTGACGGTGAGCAGCGCCGACATGCAGACAACCTGCGGTTTGCGCTCCTCAACCGCGGCCACGAATTTCTCCGGCGAAACATCGGTACCGAGATCGATGACCTCGAAGCCGCTGCCTTCGAGCATGGAGCCGACAATGTTCTTGCCGATGTCGTGCAGGTCGCCCTTTACGGTGCCAATGACGATCTTGGTCGCCAGCTTTTGACCGGATGCGGTCATGAGCGGCCGCAGCAGTTCGAGAGCGCTGCGCATGGCCCGGCCCGCCAGCAACAGTTCCGGAACGAAGTATTCTTCGGCCTCAAACAAGCGGCCCACCTCGTCCATTGCGGGCACCATGGAGCCTGAGATCAGGTCCATCGGCTGAACGCCGGCTGCGATGGCCACTTCGGTCGCGGCATGCGCCCGTTTCGCGTCGCCCTCTAGAATTGCGTTGTAAAGTTCTTCCGATCTTGCCATGAATTTCACCTCAAGTCCTGAATAGAATGCGCCGCGGCGTGGGTTTCAGCGAACTTCGCCACGGCGTGCAGATTTTCATGTGCTGTGTCGCGGACAACCTCACAGCCAGCCGCCACAATCCATCGCGCCCCAGCCTGAAGCTGCAGTGCCGCGAGGGCCTGCGCGATCGTTTCCGGGGAACCGTTGCGCAGATCCCGCACCGGGTCGAGATTTCCCGCCAGCGTCTGCTCCGTTCCCATCTGGGAGCGCGCCTGTTCCATCGGCACCGGATAATCGATATCCACCATGTCGCAGCCCAGCCTGCCCATCTCCGCGAGGCTGCGGCGCGTATTGCCGCAGATGTGGAGGCGGACTCTGCCGCCGTTGGCGTGGATCGAATCCACCAGCTTTTTTTCCCAGGGCCACACGAATTCCTTGTAGATGCGCGGGCCCACAAGCGAAGCGGCCGCATCGCCGATCCCGATGATGCCGGCGCCTGCCTCGATCTGCGCTTTCGCGAAGCGCGTGGTCAGCTCGACCGTGAAGGCGAACAGATCGTGCACGAAGGCCGCATCGTCGGTGAAATCGATCATGAGGCGGTTGATGCCGCGCAGGTCGGCAGACTCGGCGCAGGGGCCCTCAACCCAACCCTCGACGAGCAACTGGTTCTGCACGCGCTCGCAAAGCAGTTCGATACCGCGAATGCGGTCTTCCATGCGGCCGCCGGAGATCATTTCAGGAGCCTTCATCTGGGCAAAGGTCGACTTATCGGCGAACAGTGCCTCGTCTTCGACGATGGCTGGCGGCTGCTGGTCGTACCATTGAATTTTGGCGCCTAAATCGGCGGCTTCACGGGCAGGGTCGGAGATGGTGGAGACGTAGTCGAGGCCGAAGATTTCGGCAGTCTTCAACTGGGCTTCTGCCATGACCCTGTGATCGCGGACATATTCTCCGTATTTGACCCCGAGCACATCCGCGGCAAACATCATGGTGATAGGCATGCAGGCAAGATGATCAACCTGCTGCCCGCTGAGCGCCGCGAGAATCCGTTCCCGACCCGTCATGATAAAGCCAACATTTCTGAGGCGTTCTTACGCTGCCTTGCACAAAACACTATGAAGCAAAGGCAATCCGCCCGACAACGACAGCGGATGCCGACGAGAAGCCATGCAGCGGCTGCGCCGGATCGCGCTCCACCGGAACATTGTGACCTCCAACGACGCCGTCGTAGCGCTCCCAGGTGAGTCCGGTTTTCTCCCAGGTTGCGATCACGTTGGCCATGTAGCGGCGGCTGATGGCGCGCGCCCGCTCCGCGGAGCCATAGCGCTCCAGAGCCTGGCCGACGACAACCTGCTGCTGCGGCCAGGATTCCGGATAGGCCCACTCGAGCGCATTGAATTCCGAGTGAATCTCCGGATACTTTTTGTCGGTGAAGGTGAGCCCGTAGGCATGATCGAATAGATGCAGATGATCGATGACACGTGCGGCCTGCGCCTTAGAGGCAATCCCGATCCAGAGCGGCCAATAGGCGTTCAAGGAGTAATAGGGCAAGCGCGTTTGCCGGACGTAATCGTACTCGAAGTAGCAACCTTCCTTTTCGTCCCAGCAATAATGATTGATCAGCCATGCGCGCGTCAGGGCTTCCTTCTGCCACCGAGCCGCTTTATCCTTCCAACCGAATCGCGCGGCCAGCGAACCCAGTACCTGCGCCTGACGCATCAACGCGCAGTTCAGGTGGATGGGCACGCAATGCCGGATGTCGCCGCCGAAGATGGGCGTGAAGTCCAGCCCCGACTCAGCCTCGGAGGCTAACTCATTGTCGCTGTCAATGCCCGTTCCGCCATCGCGGCAAGTGGAAAGCCCGATAGGCGTCCTGTGAGCCGGGGCGTTCCAGTAGCCGGTGTACGAGCGCTCAAGGAGCGGATAAGCCAGCAGCGCCAACTCATCGTCGTCCTTCTTCACCTCAAGATACTTTTCCACGCTCATGGCCAGCAGCGGCGGTTGTCCCCGCGTTTCGTAGAAGGTGCGGTTTCCGTTCAGCACCTTGCCGAAGCGTTCAATCATGGCCAGCTGATCGAGGATGTTCCAACGCACGATGTCCGTGCGGTCGTGGGCAAAGAGGCCCAGGTTGATGAAATGGGCGTCCCAGCCATACATTTCTGGGAACGAGCCAACCGATCCGCCGCCGGAACTATACGGGAAAGGTAGATAGACGAGTGTCTTCGGAGGACTGTGGGACCAGGGAACATTGCTGCCCACGGGAGTTGGCGGCGGCTCCGTGGCATCCTTGCGAATCGCCTCCTCATCCGCGCGCTCGAGGTCGCCATCCCACCAGCCGCGCATAGCCGCATCGAGCTTGAGCCATCGGGCCTTCAGGTCCTCTTCGTCCGCGGCGTTTTGATTTCCGAAGCCGACCACGGCTGCGGCCGCAGTGCGATTCAGGCTGGCCGCCGAGGCAGCGACGCCGGCGAAAGCCAGGCGAACGAAGGAACGACGATTGATGCATTTTTCCATTATTCAAACCATTGAATACAAAGGTTCTCAGTACTGTCAAGTGCAGGGATCACAGCGCAGCGCAGTCTCATTGGCCGATTACCCCAGCGCGTGGGAATCAACCACGGACCATGGGCCAGAAGGAATTCTTGCCGCGTCGTGCTCATGGCCCTACTCCCTTTGATGCCTCAGGCGGTCACGCGCGGACGACGTATCGGAAGCGCATGTCTTCGCCGAACCACATGATGTAATTGGTCCCCCAGGCATTGTTGAAAAGGTTGCAATGGATGCCGCTTGAAAGATCCGGCTGCATGCGAGAGAAGTTGAGCGGCGACTTTTCGCCCAGCGCGATCATGGGCGCGTCAATGCACTCGATTGTGAACGCACGGCTGCCATCGCGCCAGGCAACGTTGGTGGAGACGGCGTGTTGATGGCGGCTGCCGCCGGGCGCGACGTCGAAGGGTGAAACTTGCTCGCCCGCCTTGTCCATCGTCCAGCCCTTCTGATCGGGAACATTGGGATTAAAGGTCAGCCACATGGCCTCGGGCATGCGTGTAGGGCTCTTGCGAAACCAGGAAAACTCGATTTCGACGACGGGTTCGGCAACTGGGAACGTGAGCTGGAGGTAGAGGCTTTCAGGGAAGGCGGCGCGCCCGGAGCTGGAGGCGTCGGCATCGTGCATCTCGAGATGCGCGAGCAGGCGATGGGCCTGGGCATCCTGAGAGAGCTCGAGTTTGGAGAGCGTGGGAAGCCACTCCTGGCTCTTTGCGCCGAAGCGCTCTATGTTTGGTTTGCCCAGGTCAAGTGAGAGCCAGTCCGCCTTGATGACGGTGTAAGCGGCGAAGAAGCGGGCATAGTCGGCCTGGGAAAGAGTCTGATAGGAGAAGAGCGCAAGCGGGTGGCTGGGCGAGGCCCACTCGATGGCGGTGTGCTTGTTGCGCAGGCGGTGAATGGCTCCGGTGACGGGATCGAGAGCGACAACAAAGTGCGTGGTGTCGATTTCCCTTTCCGGAGCGTGCGCGGACGCTGAAGAGAGCTGCGGCACAACGGGCTCAAGCGCATGAATCGCGGCTCGGGCTTCGTCGCGCAGAGGCTTTGGCAGCGTCGCTACGCCGTCGAACAGATCCTGGCGCTTCTCGTTCCAACTGAATTCGACGACCTCGTAGGTCTTGTTGTAGATCATGAGGGAGAGATCGTGCGGCGTCAGATGGTCGAAGTCGAGCCAGGTTTTGGTGTCGGTTCCCCAGGTGTGTTCGATTTCCAGCAGAACGCCGCGAAGAAATGCGAGGTCGGTCGCATCGCCGGACTGGAACTTGCCATTGGCGATCCAGGACCGGCGCAGGCGAGCCACTTCACGATAGCGCGCAACTTTGAGCGGGTCGCTGGCGATGCCGTAGATCCATGTGTCGCCAATCTCCTGTGTGACGATGGGCAGATTATTGCGGTAGGGCTCGACGGCGTTGGCAATTTCGGTGAGATTGGCCGCGGTGATTTGGGCTTTGGGAAACTGGTAGGCTAGGCCATCGTAGATTTCGTCGATTTCATCGGGAGGATGTGGCCCGCTGTTGTCGCCGCGCACCACGATGGCGATGGCGAGGTCGGAACCGGGGACGTGGACCACGCCTCCGTAGCCGAGGTGATACATCGTCACAATCGACGCGCCGTTTGAATCTTTCCAGACGAAGAGCGGCGGAACGTCCGCGGGCGTGCAACCATCGTTGACGCCAATGTCGAGAAACTTGACGCCCTGGCTGGCGATGGGAGCGACGATGCCGCGGGTGTGGCCGGGGACGTCGGTCATCTTGGCTCCGGTGGTGGTGCGGCCGAAGCGGCGATCGAGCGAGTGGGATAAGGCGACGCTGGCGGAGATCATGGAGGCGTCCATCATCTCGGTCTGCCAGCTGAAAGGGATGGCGTGCCAGGCGATATCGCCATCCGCGATGGCCTGCTCCATGCGCTGACGGTCCACGGCGGAGGCCTGCTCGAGGTATTCGTAGAGAAGCCACGAGCCGGTAGTCCAGACATAACGATGCGCCCCCGGCTGGCGCGACTGTTGAGCTATCGTGATGGCCTTGGGGAAATACTCATTGAAGTAGCGATGAACAACATTGGCCTGCGTGTCAATGAAGCCCGCGTCGAAGTGGCACTTGAACATGGCAAGCACACGCCGCACGGATGGATCGGGCACCCGGATGGTAGGGGCCTGCGCGGGCAGGTATCTGGCAAGAAGGGAGCCGCTCAGAGTCCAGACCGAAGAACGAACAAAGTCACGGCGCCTCATTTTCGAATTCTCCCTTCTTACTCGATCAGCGCATCAACTGACCGCACTGACTTCGAACACATCGACTCCCACCGAATCCGCAAACTTGACGGAGATGCCGCGAACGAAGTCGGAATGCTCAAATACGCCCAGATCGGCGCCCGTGATGACGGAGTGCAGTTTGTACTTACCCGCGGGGATCAGCGGCAGTTGCACCGTAGCGGAGGAATCAGCCGACTTGTTGCGGAAGACCGCGAGCACGCCATTGCCGCTGCGCGCCAGGCGCGCGAAGCCGTCCCAGGCAGTGGGCGAAGGTTGCAGCCAACTGCCGAGCGGGAAAAAGCTCTCGCTAATCTTCGTCGTGCTGCGCAGCTTCTTGAACCAAGCGATCTTTTCGTGGAACCACTGGCGATCGGCCGCGCTGAGTGTGCGCAGGTCGCCGAGCAGCAGCGGCGCCGAGCCGATGGCGGTGGCAAAGCTATCCTGATTTGTGGGCAAACCCGCATGAATATTGCCGATCAGCATGCTCTCGACGGGCATGGAGGCCGCCCGCTGATAGAGCAACTGGCGCGCCTGCAGCGTGCCCGCCGAATCCGGTTGCCGGTCATCCACGTTGCTCATCCAGTCAAGGTCGCCGGCCGCCAGCAGGCCCGCATCGATCACGTGCTTCTGGCCCCAGAGTTCGAAGGTCAGGTCGAGAAGAACGTTGGGATGCTTCTCGTAGATCTTGCCGGTCATATACGAGATACCTTCGTAAATCATGTTGAGCGATTCGGCCCAGTTCCCATGGAAGTGGCCTTTGGCCCAGCAACCCGGCGCCTCTCCGTAAGCATTGAAAATGGTGGTGATGTCGAGCTTGACGTACGCCAGGTGAAAACGCTCAATGGCATCGACGATGCGCGCGGCCGCTGCATCGCGGAAGGGAGTCGCCATGCACATGACCACCTTGTCGCCTCCCATGGTCGACGTGGTCTTGGGCTTGCCTTCAAGATCGAGCGATGCCCATTGGGGATGATTACGATAGTCGGCGGTGGTGGTGCCGATGGCGGCGACTGGAATCCAAAGGCCGAGCCGCATGCCTCTGGCTTCGACGGCATCGAGAATTGGTTTCAGGCCGCCGGGAAAGGAAGTCAGGTTAACGCGATTCTCTCCGTATTCCTGCTGCCATCCGTCGTCGATGGTGAATATATCGATTCCGATGGCGGCCGCGGCGTCGACCAATTCCATGGTTGTGTCGTGGTTGATCCCCCGCTCAAATGGCTCCCATGTGTTGAAGATCCACGGCGGCCCCTGGGCATCGACCCGGCGCATCAGCACCTTCGCGGTGTAAGAGGGCAGCCGCCAGTGCGGGTCTTCGAAGCCGGCGCCATTGCGGAAGATCACCAGCGACGAATTAGCGCTGGTGAACTCCTCGTCGGCGGCGAGGGTGCGCTCGAAGGGCATCAGATCGGTGTCGTAGAGCACGCCGATGCGCACATAGTCGGCATCGTTCCAGCCGCCGATCTCGGTGCGCTTCATGTACCCCGGAACCTCGCTGATGACTGCGATGCCGGTGCCGGTGCGGCCGTTTGCCACCAGCAATCCGGCATCCTCAGAGCGTCCCGTATAGAAGATCTCACGAGGAATCGTCCCATACTGGGTCAGCAGCGTTGTTTCGTTCTCCGGGCCAAAGGTAACATCGAGAGCCTCGATGTTGAGGTGGGAGATATGAAGCGCTGCTTTGCCGGTGTTGCGCAGAACCAGGTGCTTGCGGATGGCCGCGTGGCCGTTATAAACGCTGTAGACGACGGAAACATCAAGAGCGAGACTCTTATGGCGCAGGCGGATGGTCAGCGATTTTCCATTGGCGAGCGCGGTCTCATTCCCATCCAGAAGATCGAAGTCCTCGCTGGTTCCCGAGCAGACCTGTCCGTTGCAGCGAAGAGAGAACTCCTGAACCACGCCCCATCGATGCTTTCCGGGATGAATGAACTCCAGTTGCTGCGAGAGGTCGGTAAATCGCTCAGTATCCAATCCCTTTCCGGGCCGGAAGGTCACTGTTCGCGCGACCAGGTCATTGCCAATCGTCCAGCTATGGCCCGTTCCTTCGGCATCCAGGTTCTGCTGCGACGACTCCGCGCTGAGCGCCCAAGGCGCGCATGCACAGCTCGCCGCCGCCAGCAGTCCGTTCCGCATCAGCACTCTTCTGCTGACCAAGGCCTTGCCTCCGTGTGTCATTGCCGTTACGAAGCCTCCAGTTATGGTCCTTGTAACTTCAGCCGGAGCAAAGAATCGCTCTCGCATTGAGCTACGGAGTTATTGGGAAGGTGACCCGGCGCAACGTCGGGGCGTTCCCCAGCGGCACCAGGGAGACGTCAACTTCAGCGCCGTCGGACTGCCGGATAAGCTTTCCCTGGAGCAGGACCACCGGCTGGTCGAACGGCCGCAATGGATCGGCGCCGTTGGTAACATGAGCGGGCTTCAGCCCGAACCCCCGCCATCTTGAAGAAGCAGGCAAAGCGACGGGCATATACTTGCCCGGCGAAGGAAGATAGTATGCATCCTCGAAGCCCTGGACCGGATAGGTTTTGATCACCTGCTTGTGCGATTCAATCGGCTGCACGAACAGCAGGGCACCATATTGAAGCGCGACTTCTCCGTTCACCGCGGGAATTTCGCGGACACTGGGCTGGAACTCAAGCCGGACCGTGTCGCCCGCCTTCCATTTCTTGGCAACAACCCAATACGCACCCTCGCGGCTGATTACAGCGCTGTCGCACTGGACCGTGGTGCCGTTCGACCATTCGGGATTGCGGAAAAGAAGCGGAAACTCGACGTCCCGTTCCGGTTGTATCTCGATGTCCACAGTGTTCTCGAAGGGATAGTGCGTTCTTTCTTCGATACGGACACGAACATCCTGTACGGTGGTTGAGACCCTGCAAGGCCCGTATAGGAGAGCAGCCAAGCCTCCGCTGGAGTGGCGCATCCACATGCCGCGCACGTAAAGCGAGGCCACGTTAGCAGCGTTTGGGTTACAGCAGACAGCCACATCGGTATGAGTGGGCGAGAATTTGATGGCGGGGTTATAGCCGTGAATCGGCGAAACACCGTTGCTGCCGTTCCAGCCCATGCCATCGGGAACCAAACCGTCGCAGTGGAAGCGGTTCTCCGACGTGAGATAGGTGATCGCGGTCCCATCCGATAAGCGCGAACCCTGCGCGGCGTTGAACCAAATCCGTTCGATCTTGTCGCCCAGCGAAGCGACTCCCGTCTTCTGCAGAGCCGACTCGAGAGTCATCTGGATCTCTTTGGTCGCGCAGTATTCGTAAAGGGTGAAGGTGGGATCGGGGTTAAGGTTCGAAACGCTCTCCTCGCTGACAGCCGATCCGCTGGGTTCGGTGTAGCGGCTCAACTTATCGAAAGAGTTACGCGAGGCCTGGCCGAGGTCGTCGCGGCCAGTTGCGAGCCATAACCAGAGTGGCACGCGCATGGTTTCGTACGTGTTGGCGCCGTGATCCTCAAATCCGGAAGTCAGATCGAGCAGCGAATGCAAGTTAGTATCCGCGCCCCTGGCAGTAACACTTAATTCCTGATAAAGCCCGACGGTAAAGTCGCGATACTTCACGTCGCCCGTGATCTGAAACAATCGTTCCATCACATCCGAGATCATGAGGTCGTGACTCTCTCCCTGGCCGCCCGCGCCCGACGGCAGAGGGGTCTTACCCGAGCTATAGACAGAGATGCTGAGGTCGGTGGCGCGGACGACCGCTTCCATAACATGCTTGTCGCCGGTCAATTCAGCGTAATCCAGCAGGCCGCGCAACAGGCATGCCTGCGTCCAAAGCTCGCCAGGCTTCGAGAATCTTACATCCGGCGCGAAGACGCCCAGGTAGCCATCTTCTCCCTGCGAAGAGAGGATATGCCGCACATAGTCATCCGCCTTCTGCATGGCCGGCTTATCTTCGGATAGATAGGCGAGCATGATATGGCCGGCTCTCCAGTTGCCTTCAGTCTCGCCATTCCACCAGTTATTCTTCGCGGCGTTGACGATATTCTCGAGGATCCCGGTATTGCGATGACTCACAAAGATGTCCGAGGATGCTTCCCGGCACAACTCATCCAGACGCCCGGCGAAGCCGTGGTTGAGATCGCGGACCATCTGTTCCTTGATCCACCCTGCAGGTTTTACCTCGCCCAAAGTCAGCCACGTAAAGACGGGGGCGATACCATGCGGCGGCTCATTAGAGTTACCCGGAGATGTGGCGTCGAGCGCGGGCGCGAGCGGTTCGGCGGCTAACTTGCGACTCGCTGCCCACAGAGGATGGACCATGCTGCTCGCGGAGAGAAGCGACAGCAATTTCAAAGACTCTCGACGCGTCACCATGCCGGGTGCTCCTGAAGGAATGAGGTTACCACTGCCACGTAAAGCGCGTCCTCACCGCAATTTGCAGGATTATGTATGCCATTTGCCGACTTCGCCGGTGTTTGATCGACATTTGGTCAACGTCTGCGCGGTGTGACGCCGGCGGCACGGCAGTTGATCGACGCAATCAATAGCGAGGCTAGAGAGGCTCATCGATCTCAAGCAGCTTGTCGGGTTCCGCGCCGATGCGGCGCATGATGTAGTAGAGCGCGATGCCGACCAGTATCCAAACCGTGCCCAGCAGTTGTGCTTTGTGATTAAGGTTCAGCCAGATGAAAGCGCTGACCACGAAGCCGAGAAAAGGCATGGCCGCGGGCAGAAACACCTTTTCAGCAGAGCGGAATTTGTAGTGGACCAGGGCGGCGGCGTTGACTCCCATGAAAGCGATGAAGGCGCCGAAGTTGAGCAGTTCCGCGCCGCTCTGATAGGTCAGCAGAAAGGCCCCCAAGAGGGCGCAGGCGCCTACGACGAGGACGTTGTTGCGGGGGATTCCGGTGCGCGCATCGATGGCGGCAAAGACGCGGCTGGGCAGGGCGTTGGCGCGGCCCATGCCGTAGAGCAGGCGGGCAGCGCCAAACTGCGCGGCCATGCCGGAGCCGATGGTAGCAATCAGCAGCGTGCCGTTGAGCAGTTGGAAGAGGAAGTTGCCGCCCACGCGTTTGGCCACGAAGACGTACGCAGTGTCGACCATGGACTCGGGGAAAGGTGTGTGCGCCGGCCAGATTAACTGGGCAACATAGACCTCAACGGCGGAAAGAATTCCAATTACCAGGCATGTGGCGACGGTGGCCAGCAGAATGTTACGGCGCGGATTCTCCACCTCTTCCGACATGGTGGATATGCCGTCGAAGCCAATATAGGTGAGCACGGCGATGGACGTTCCGCGCATGACCCGCAGGGGTGTGAAGGTGGCCGGATCGTAGAAAGGCACGAGCCATTGGCCGACCATGGGACGGAGGACAAGCGCGATGTAGCGTACCGATTCGGCGAGAAAGATGACGACGACGATGCTCATGCCGAGAGCCAGGATGCCGTTCATGCGGCCGGAGGTCTTGACGCCGCGCAGGTTGAGTACGGTAAACAGAAAGGCAAACGCGACTGCCCACGCGGCGTATGGAATGCCGGGGACAACATTTTGCGCGGCGGCGCTGCACCAGATGACGCAGATGATGGGGTTGAGCAGATAGTCCATCAGCATTGACCAGCCGACAACGTATCCGAGCAGCGGGTTCAGTTCCTTGCCGACATAGGTGTAAGCGGAACCGGCGCTGGGATAGACGCGGGCCATGCGGCCGTAGCTGAAGGCAGTGAACAGCATGGCAACCATGGCGATGAGGATGGTGGTGACCACGTGGCCGCCGGCCTCGTTGCTGACCACGCCATAGATGCCCATGGGCGCCGTGGGCTGAATGATGATGATGCCGTAGACGATGAGATGCCAGAGCTTGAGCGACCGGCGCAGGCCCGGCTGGGGATTTTGAGTGGACGAGGGTAAGCTCCGTTCGCTCGATTTCTCTGGCATGGATTCGATTCCCGATTCTTCCGGCGAGCGGAGCGGCACTTGTAATTCACTGGAGGCCGCGGCACGATCCAGCCGCGTATTGGCAGGCGCGCACAGCGTTCTCAATGCATTCGGATTGGCGGCACCGCACCTTTATATACGAACGGCGCGGCATGTTCAACCGTTTGAAGATTGCGTGATTGGAAGTCGGATTGGAGCGGCATCCATCACTTCGCAGCCAGCACCCGCCGGCTTACTTCCTGCTGAACGGCGGACATGTCTTGATTCAGCATCTTGCCGTGGTCGACCTTGAGATCGCCGCCGACGAAGACCTGATCGATATCGCGCTCGCCGGTGACCAGAACCAAATTGGCGTAGGGATCCTCGAGCACCGCGCCGAGCCGAGCCGGATCGATCACCAGAAAGTCGGCCAATTTGCCCGGCTCCAGGCTACCCAGCTTGTCTTTCACCTTGAGCACGTCCGCGGAGCCCATGGTATGAAGCCAAAGCACCTGGTAGGGGCTTAGAACCGTCGCGTCCTCGTACTTGTCGCGAATCGCATAGAGCCCGGCGCGCATGTTTTCAAAGGGGTCCGCGAGATCGCCGCTGGCCTCTCCGTCGATGCCCATGCCAACGCGCATTCCCATCTTCAGATACTTTGGAATGTCGGGAACGCCGGAAGCCATGCGGCCATTGGAGAGCGGATTCCAGGTCATGGCGACATCGCTCTTCACTGCCTGCCGCAAAATGTATTCGTCGGTATGGATGAAGTGACCGAAGATGAGCTGGTTCGAAAGCATGCCGCTATCCGCAAACCAACGGAACTTGGCGCGTTCTTCGCCTTGCGTTTCCGGTTCCGGAGGTTCAAGGTAGTGGCTCTGGTTGGCGAGGTGGAACTCGTCCATCAGCGCCTTCTCCATCACCGCCTGCTGATAGGTGTTATTAAAAGCTGTGCCGCCGTTGATCATGACGCTCAGGAATGCCGATGACTTCGGCTGTGTTTTAGTCCACTCGAGAAACGCCCCGGTCCGCCTGCGTGTCATGTCAATGGTGACGCCGGGCGCCATCCACCCGGGCTCGTAACCATGAACGAAGCGCATGCCCGACTCCTGTTCGCCCCGGAACTGAGCCTTATCAAAGGGGCTGTCTTCGCTATGCCAATCGACGCGCGTGTAGTTGAAGTTATAGGCGGCGGTAATGCCGTGTTGCAGGTGATTGAGCGAGCCGAGCAATGTGAACCAGTAGAGATCCTCAGGAGAAGCTTTGCTGGCTCTCTGGATGTAGATGTCGTCGATCCAGCTGGTCAGCGTTTTATCCGCGGCCAGCCCGCGATACGCCGCCTGCCAGAGATGGCTGTGCGCGGAGATGAATCCGGGAATGATCCAATGCCCGTGGGCGTCGATAACTTTCGCCGCATCCAGGCCTGCCGGCGGATCGCCCGCGGCAACGGCAACGATGGTTCCATCCTCAGCAACGGCCAGATAGCCCGTAAACGGCTCGCGTTGCTGCGGGGCCATGGTAAAGATGCGCGCATTCCTGACCAGGAGCTTGGCAGAGGCCGCAAAAACACTGGGCGAAGTGCAGAGGGCAAGAAGAAGCAGGAGGATGATGAGCAGCCGCTGCGGGCGGCCGGGAACATCGTTCGTCGTCAACATGGGGCAAGTGTCTTTCATGCGGGCGCGGGAGTCAAGGCCGAGCGAATTGTGCCGGAGGGACGGCCACGGCGCGCAACAGCGTGGCAAAACCAGCAATAATGCGGCGGCTCAATCTCAGGAAGGGGTGGAATTCTTGGGGGTGCGCGCGCTTCTCGTCGCGGTGGATTCGCGTACCACGATCTCCGCCGGCATCATGTGGCTGGCACTGTCGGCTTGATCCGGGATTTCCTTCGAGCCGCGATCTTTGAGGCAACGGAGCACGTAATCGGCGGCGTATTCGCCCATTTCCAGCATGGGCTGGCGGATGGTGGTGAGGCCAGGCGTGCTGAGCGCGGCGGCCGGAATGTCGTCAAAGCCGATAACAGAACAGTCCTGGGGCACGCTGAGCCCGCCCTCATGCAGCGCACGGATTGCGCCATAGGCGGAGATATCGTCGAACGCCAGAATCGCGGTGAATTGCTCGCCTAACTGGATGAGGTTGGCGACCAGGCGGCGGCTGCCTTCAAAGCTGGAAGCGGAATCGGCCGAGTCCGGAAGGCTCTGGACCAGCTTCGGATTGAGCTGGAGCCCGGCCTCCCGGGCAAAGCGCTGTATTCCCTGCCAGCGCAGGCGGCTGTCGGAGAGCCGCTTTGGCCCACGAACGACGGCGATGTCGCGGTGGCCCAATTCGTAAAGATGCTGGATGGCCGCGTAGCCGCCGGACTCGTTGTCGACCGATACCCACTTAATGGCAGGGCTCTTGCACTCACGGCCCACCATCACCGTGGGAAGCTGGCGGTTACTGATGTTTTCAAGAGCGGAGATGTCAAAGAACAGCCAATTGGCAACCGTGATCAGGCCCTCGACCTGGCGCTCAAGCATCAGGTCGGCATAGAGCTTCACCTGGTGGGCCTTATTGGTGGCATCCATGATGATGGGCAGGTAGGGAGTTCCGATGAGCTTGCGCTCGATGCCCTGCAAAATCAGGGTGCAGAATGGGTCGGCGAGATCGATCACCAGCACGCCGATGGTGCAACTCCGCTGGTTGCGCAGGGAGCGGGCAAACACGTCCGGGCGGTAGCCGAGCCGCTTGGCGCTCTCCTGGACGCTCTTCTTGGTTGAAGCCGCGACATAGCGCGAGAGTGGCGCTTCGTTCAGGACGATCGACACTGTGGAAACGGAGAAGCCGGTAGCTTTGGCTACATCCGCCAGCGTCACCCGCTTCACTCCTGATTTCAGGTTTGGCATTACTCTCGGGAATCCCCTTAACGCCGAATTGCGATTCAATCGCTGCAGCAAATGAGACAGAGCCAGGAAAACTCGTTTCCGGAGTCCAGCGAATCGGACCGGGCTCCGCGCGTTTCGAGCCCTTTCACGATCGGTGGCGGGAGCGGCTAGCGAGAATGCGCTCAGCTCACGGAATTACCGGTGCATGCAGCCTGAATAACTGTAACGCACCGCATCGGTTAAGTCGAGACAGACTTTTCGAGCCAGGGAATCAGCCTCTGTGCCTGTCGTGCCGGCGGCTTCGATTTCCAACGCGGCGCTGCCCTCGAGCTCATTCTAGGCTCCAGGAGATTCAGGTTGCAAATCGGATTCAAACGATTTAACATGAGCAATCTCAAGGAAGACGACCGATGCGCCTGCGCCGCGTTGGGGCGCTGAGGCCAGTGGGACAGGTGATCTGTGCCCGGAACGTTGGAGCTTCCGCACGCTGTGAAGAAATGAAAGGTGACACCGCTCCGGATAGCCAGTGGAGTTATGGAGCTTATCGCCGCGAGGCAAAGATGGAACAGTCTGCAGCAATGACAAGACGCTCGTTTGTGACGATGGCGGCCGCCGGGGCAGTGGGCATGGCGGCCGCGCCTGGGTTCGGCGCGCCCTCTTTTGCGGGTGCTATGGAAACCACGGCCGGCCAGGATGACTTGAAAGACCGATGGCAAAAACTCGACGACGCCATCCGGGGCTGGTGGGACGGCGACCTGCGGCACGCGAATGAAGAAGATATCCGCAACGACCCGAAGAAGACATTGCTCTATCTTCCCTATCCCTATATCTCGGGCGGCGGCTCGGAATCCGCGTTCCCTGAAATCTACGGCTGGGACACGCAGTTCACCAACATCGCGCTGATCGATCATGGTCGCCTGGACATTGTCCGCTGGCATATTCTCGACCAGCTTTTCCAGATCGACCGGTACGGGATGGTGCTGAACGGGAACCGGAGCTTTTACATCTCGCGCGGACAGCCGCCGCTGCTGGCGATGAGCGTGGAGAACTACCTGAATGCAACGAAGAACGACGAGCTGGCGGTCCGCGCGTATCCGAGCCTGGAGAATGAGTACACGAATTACTGGAATGGCCCGGCTCACCTGACCCCGATCGGCCTCTCGACGTGCAGGGATTCCGGATCGGAGACACTGTCGCCGCCGCTGGCCGCGGAGTGCGAATCCGGATTGGATTTCACGCCGATCTTCGACGGCGATGTGCGCCGCTGCGTGCCGATCCACGTCAACGTGGCGCTGGTCCGCCATGCGCGCGTGCTGGCGATGCTGGCCGAGCGCTTTGGCTGGCACGAGAAGGCCGAGGGCTGGCGCAAAGAGGCGCGGCAGCGGGCGGATCGAATTAACGAATATTGCTGGGACGACAAGCTGGGATGCTACTTCGAGTACGACTACGTAAGGAAACAGCGGCTGCCCTTTTATTCGCTCAACGCTTTCTGGCCGCTGTGGGAGGGCATCGCCTCGGACGCGCAGGCACGCCGGGTTGCGGATCGCCTGGAGATGTTCAATCGCCCCCACGGGCTGACCTTCACCGACAAGGACTATCCGAGCCCGCACCCTGAATATGCGGCGAACGAGTGGGCCTACCCGGAGGCCTGGCCACCGCAGCAGATCGTGGTGGGCATGGCGTTGCAACGGTATGGCTATCGCGACAAGGCGCGCGAAGTGAGCCGGCGTTACATCGCCAACATGGTGGAGACGTGGGAAAGCACGGGCCATCTGTGGGAGCGCTACAACGCAGTGGATGGCGGCCACACCGTGCCTGTCGAACGGCAGCCGCCGCGCCCGCTGCACGGGTTCACGTCGGCGTCCGCAGTGGTGGTTGGCCGCATCGCTTTCAGTTAACGAACGGTCTGCGCGCGAGTACGGGAACGATCATCAAGGAGTCAATCCATGCTGCGGGACTTATCTGAGAACCATGAGCCACTGGGCAAGCTGGGCGCATTCCCAAAGGTTGCCGGGGAGTGGGAGAGATTCCGGCTCACAGAGCAGCAGGTGGCCGACTTCGATCGCCAGGGATACCTGGCCGGCATCCGCGTGCTCAATGACGACCAGATTGCGATTCTCCACGAGGAGCTGGCGGGGCTGATGCAAAAGTCGCACCCGGCCCATCCCCTGTTCTACGAATACCACTCAAACGAATCCAAGGATCCTAATACGGCCCTTTTTCATGCGCTGGGCGCGTGGAGAGCGGAGCCTGGCTTTCACGATGTGCTGTGGAGCCCAGCAATCCTGATGGCGATGGCGCAACTGCTGCGAGGGCCGATCCGGCTGTGGCACGACCAGCTTTTTTGCAAGCCCGCCGAACACGGTGGAGTGGTTGCGTGGCATCAGGACTATTCCTACTGGACGGGCACCGCGCCCATGGCGCACCTGACCTGCTGGATCGGCCTTGACGACAGCACGCGAGACAATGGATGCCTGTATTACCTGCCCGGCAGCCACCGCTGGAATCTGTTGCCGCAGACCGGATTGACGGGGAACATGGATGAGATCATGACCGTGCTCACGCCTGAACAACGAGCGGCCTTCCATCCGGTTCCGATTGAACTGAAGCGTGGAGAATGCTCGTTCCATCATCCGCTGCTGGTGCATGGTTCCTATGCGAACTCTTCGAAACGGCCGCGGCGCGCGACACTGGTGAATGTCTTCAAGGACGGGGTTCAATCGAACACGGACGACGAATTGCTGGTGGGGGTTCCACGCATTCCCAAGGGCTCGCCGATGGGCGGTCAGTTTTTTCCGATACTGTTCGATCCGCAGGCGGCGGGCTGCGATCCAGGCTGGTTTGCCATACCCGATCAGAGCTTGTAAAGAGCCTGCGCGTTGTCTCGCAGCACCATGCGTGCCAGATCGTGGGCGCGCGCCCTGGTGATTTCGCCATCGTTGAGCATGCCGGTAAGCGCGATGCCCAGCGCCTGGGGCGCATTGCGGCTCGCATGGGTTGTCGGCGGCATCGGCGGGGTCGCGGCCCGGCCGGAACTATTTGCGCAGATAGGCGTCCGTGCCATTGATCCAGTCGGCGCGCGGGGGACAGAAGATATCGAGATCGATGGTGTCTTCGAGAGCCTCAGCGCTGTGCGGCATATGCGAAGGGATGATCAGCACCTCTCCGCTACGGATCACGATCTCCCGGCCATCGATGTGGAACTTCAACGCGCCGTCAAGAACGTAGGTGATCTGTTCGTTTTCATGGCTGTGCTGCGGCACCACGGCGCCTTTGTAGAGCACAAGCCTGGCCAGCATGGTGCGCTCGCCGCTGACAAACTGGCGATCGATCAGCGGATTGATCCGATCCATGCCCAGATCGGCGAGCCGAATGTGTTGCAAGCCGGATGTGTCCGGAGCTTCCTTGCTGCTCATGTTTGTGTTTGTCCTTTCGCTCGCGTTTTGGGCCGCACCGCCGACATCGTTCAATCGGATCGGCATTCCACGCGCATTGACTTGCACTCGATTCCTGCGCTCGATAGCTGAGTATACGTGAACTCGCGGCGCGGGGCCGCTCCCGCCTGGCACTCACGTTTCCATCGCAAAGCGCAAGGTGCTGGCCACATGCTGCTGCCAGTAGGACCATTCGTGGCCGCCTGCAAACTCCTCGTAAACGTGCGGGATTGCTTCCGCCTCGAGCGTGCGGTGCAAGGCGCGGTTGCCCTCGATCAAGGGATCGTCTACGCCGCAATCGAAGCGCATACGCGGCAGGCTTTGGCGATTCCTGCACAGCCAATAGGCCGCGCTCAGCTCTTCAAGCGGAGCGCAGTCAAGGTAACGGCGCAACGGATCCTCAACAAAACCCTGCAGCTCCTCGATGCAAGTGATGGCCGAATGCGCGGAGATGCAGCTGAAGCGGCCGGCATATTTCGCGCCGAGCCGCAGCGCGCCGTAGCCGCCCATGGAGAGACCTGCAATCGCAATTCTGGCATCGGCTCGCAGCGCCGGCGCGGCCAGTCGCGCGATCGCAGGAACCTCATCGACGATCCATCGCTCCACATCCTCGGCATGCGGATGCGTGAGGTACGCGCTGCCATCGGCGACCAGGCCGTCGGACGGCATGGCGATAACCAGCGGAGCGATCTCTCCGGCCGCGAGCATCTGCTGAGCCGTGCGATGCGCGCCGCCGTGCAGGGACCACGCCCAATGGCTCCCGTAGACGCCGTGCAACAGAATGAGCAGCGTGCCAATTTCCTGCGACTGCGGCGCCCAGACAGAAACATCGCCGCGCCGGCCCAGTGCCCGGCTCTTGACCGTGACCATGCGCAGGCCGTCGTGCTCGAAGGCCGGATCGGACATCTCAACGGTGCGGAAGGCGCTAATCAAACAGCAGCACTCCCTTGGCATTGATGCCGGCATGCAGATCGCGGAAGGCCTGCTCCAGCGCATCCAGCGGATAGGTGCGGGTGACCATGGCATCGAGGGGCAGCTGCTTTTTCAAATAGAGATCCATCAGCAGCGGGAAGTCCCGTTGCGGCCTGCACGAGCCGTAGAGAGGATTGATGTAGATCTTGTCCCACTCGAAGAGCTCCATATCCACGGGTACCACCTGCTCGATGCCACTGACGCCAACGGCCATGCCGGCGTTGCGCACCATGGCCAGCGGCGCAGGGCCGAGCTCCGGTACAGCGGTACATTCAAAGGCATAGTCGGCGCCACGGCCGCCGTGACGGCGGCGTACCTCGCACGCAGCCTCAACGAGGCCCTTGTCATTGCGGTCCGGCTGCAGCGTGTCGGTCGCGCCGAATTGCGTGGCCATCTGAAGCCGCACGGGGTTGACATCGACCGCCAGGATGCTGCCGGCTTTACGGTAACGTGCGCCGAGAATGGTGCTCAGTCCCACGCCGCCACATCCCAGCACCACCACTGAACTGCCCTCGGCAACCTGAGCCACATTCACCGCGGAGCCAAAGCCGGTCATCACGGCGCAACCCATGATGGCGGCAACCGGAAAGGGCACGCCGGGATCGAGCTTGACCAGCGCCGCCTCGGGCACCATGGCATGCGTGGCCATGGTGCCCAGGTGGAAGGATGCGTTCAACGGTCCGCGGGCGCAATGAAAGCGCTCGTCCGGAACATTGCCGCGTTCTTCGCAGATGCTTTCCTTGCCGCGCTGGCATTGAAAGCAGACGCCGCAGGGAACGGCCCAGTTGAGCATGACGCGGTCACCGGATGCATACCTTGTAACTCCGGCCCCGGTCTCAAGTACAGTGCCTGCGCCTTCGTGGCCGAGGATAAGGCGCTTCTTCCAGCTCATCGAATCCCAGTCCGTGTGGCACACGCCGGATGCCTTGATGCCGACTAACACCTCTCCAGGACCAGGTGGATCGATGGCGATGGTTTCGATCGCAAACGAGCCGTCACCGTCGGTTACTGCCGCGCGCACATTCATTTCATGACCAACTTTCATTCTGTTCGTTGCGCAGGCAAGCTTGCCGCGTGGGTGCGTGCAAACTCCACCATGGCGCGCAGATTCTCATGGGGCGTGTCGCGCACGATCTCGCATCCAGCGGCCACAATCCATCGCGCGCCGGCCTGTTGTTGCAATGCATGAAGCGACTCGACGATTGCTTCAGGGGAACCGTTGCGCACACACCGCACGGGATCGAGGTTCCCAGCCAGCGTCTGCTGCGACCCCATTTTAGAACGTGCTGCCACCATTTGCACCGGATAGTCGATGTCCACAAAGTCGCAGCCAAGTTCGCCCATGCCATCGAGGATCCGGCGCGTATTTCCGCAAATATGCAGGCGCACTTTGCCGCCCAGGGCGTGGATGGCCTCGACCAGTTTCTTCTCCCAGGGCCACACCTGCTCCTTATACATGCGCGGGCCCACGAGAGATGCGGCCGCATCGCCGACTCCGATGAAGTCAGCGCCGGCGGCGATCTGCATGGCGGCAAAGTGGATTCCCAGTTCCAGCGTGAATTCAAACAAGTCGTGAACGAAGGCCGGGTCATCGGAAAAGTCCACCATCAGGCGATTGATGCCGCGCAGTTCGGCGCCCTCGGCACAGGGGCCCTCGATCCATCCCTCGACGATCAGTTCGTTGCCGACACGCTGGCGCAGCAGTTCAACGCCGCGAACACGATCTTCCATCCATCGTCCCGATGCGGGGACCTTCGCCCCGGCAAGGACGGACTTATCGGCAAACAACGCAGCTTCTTCGATGAGGGCCCAGGGCTGGTCGTCAAACCATTGGATCTTCGCGCCCAGGTCGACCGACTCGGGGGCGGGCCCAATGACGGACACATGATCGAAGCCAAAGAATTTGGCGGTCAGCACCTGCGCATCCGCCATGATCCTGTGATCGCCGACATATCGCCCATATCGGACGCCGAGAAGTTCGGCCGCGAACATCGCGGTGATCGGCATGCAGGGAAAGCTATCGGGATCTCGCCCGGCGATGGTTGCAAGAACGCGTTCCCGACCTGTCATGTTGCGGACCGCCTGAGAGATGCAGAGTCAATCGTTCAGCGAAGCCTGCCGGATGCGCCGTTATTGGGGCGCAACCCAGCCCGTGGAAAGTTCCATCCGAATCGGCACCGTACCCAAAGTTCCGCCACCTGACTGAGCGGAGACGGTAAACTGCTGCCAGCCGTCTATCATCGTGGCAGGCGCGGGGGACTGAACGCGAAGAAAATAACGCGTGTGAGGAGCAACCGACACTGGAGTTATCGGCTTCACGTCCCATCCCTCCGGCGCCTGCACCGACAGAATTACATCGATGGATGAGTCCAGTGGATTGTCAATAATAAGCGGTATCATCATGGAGCCGCCGACTTTGACAGTAAGTTCCAGTGGAACGATGTTAGCCAGGTGATCCAGTCCGTGCGCCTGCCAGAAATTGTGGTAATAATTCCACGGGTCGCCGATCTCGATGGTCGGTTTAACATGCTGAGCCGGAGAGAATCCATGCGGATGTTCAAACGGAATGCCGCCGGAAACTACGCCTGTGAAGACGTCATCGGTCACTCCGGAGGGGACAAGCGATTTGCCGAAGATCAGCTTGACAGGCTCCATGGTTCTTATCCCTCTTCCTTTTTCCTTGCTGGCCGGGCCCTCCAATGTGTGGTTATCGATGGCGCGCCGAAGCTCGTCTCCGCCCTGAGTGCGATGAAGGGCGAACGCCTCGGCGGCAAGCATCCCATAACTCACATGGTGAGACGGCGATATCTCCTCCGAGGAGTATTGAGGGCCTTGTCCGGCGAAGATATCGTGCGTGGGATTGTAGAAGTAATAGATCTTCTCCGGCTGCCAGGGGCGGAGTCCCTCGGTAAGATTCATGTTCTTATCGGGGTTGGTGACGGGAGACACCTGCGAGGGAAAGGCAGTCTCGTCTCCGGCCAGATCGAATGCCTCGGTAGCCAGAACGCCCGCTGCCTGATGATCGGCGTGGTTCTCTCCGGTGGTGAAGTCGGGCAGAAAGGTGAGAATCACCGAAGGGCGCGTCAGGCGGACAATCCGCACCAGCTGGTCAAGGCAGGCGCCGTGGCTCCAATGCTCAAGTGAGCTCAAGACATTCTGGCTTGCCGTATCGCGCCCGGTGAGAAACCAGACATTGGTAATACCCAAAGAGGCTTCAGCCTCCCGGCCCTCCATTTCGCGCATCTGGCCCATAGCCATGGCCTGCTCCGGGCCGACCTGATTGTTTCCGCCATCCCCGTGCGTGCCGTAGACCACGGCCACGCGCTTGTGCTCGTCAAAGACCTCGCGCGCCAGGTAGGCAGAGACCAGGGTTTCGTCGTCAGGGTGCGCCACGACCAGCAGAATGTCCGCTTTGAAGCGTGCATCGGGAGGCCGATTGTTGTCGTTATAGCTATCGGGCGCATTGCCGGCGGTTTGAGCTTGCGCAGCGCTGCCGCTCATTGAAGCAAAGACTCCCGCGCAAAGAACGATTCCCACGGTTCCGATGAAACTCAGGCGCGTCATTTTCTCACCATCACCCTTCTGCTTTTGCCGAACAATTCTGCGATTCAATCGTCCTGGCGATCGGCGTGCACGCAAGACAACCGGCATCCAATCCCGTGAATACGCCAAGAGGCGGCTCGGATGCGCTCCATCCTTGGCCGCCGATTTTGTATTCAATCGTTCTAATGTTGGGAAATGCTAGCACCGCTCCACAACCTGCGTCAAGAATGGAACAAAAGCACATGGTAGTATTTCGTTGGCGCGTTCTTAGCCAGGCCGAATGAGCGCCGGATCGAGTATTCAATTTCCCTGAACTTCGTTTGCCGGGACCATCGCAAGAGGAGAATGCATTGACCGATTCGGAGCCCCACCGCCGGGCCAGAATGCCGATGCGCCGATGGCGGATCGCCTGGCTGCTCGGCCTGGGCGTCCTGGTCAACTACTTCGATCGCGTCAACCTATCGGTGTCGCAGGCATCGCTCGCAACCGCATTCGGCGTCTCCAGTATCACGTTTGGCTACCTTTCAAGCGCCTATAACTGGACCTACGCGCTGTGCCAATTGCCGATTGGCGTGCTGCTGGATCGTTTCGGGGTGCGGCGCATCGGGCGCATCAGCACATTCCTGTGGAGCATGGCTACCTTCGGCGCGGCGATTGCCCCCGGAATTGGCGCTTTGTTCGCGGCTCGATATGCGCTTGGGGTGGGGGAAGCGCCGACCTTTCCCGCCAACGCGAAGGCTATCGGCGCATGGTTCCCCGCGAAAGAACGCAGCTTCGCTACTTCGATCTTCGACGCGGCGGCAAAGTTTGCTCCGGCGCTGGGCGTGCCTCTCATCGGCTTTGCCCTGCTCCAGGCGGGCTGGCGCTGGAGCTTCGCGCTCACAGGCCTGGTGAGTTTCGCTTACTTTCTGCTCTTCTGGCAAGTTTATCGCGATCCGCAGGACGATCCGTCGCTGAGTCCCCAAGAGCGCGGCTACATTGCGGGAGAAGCCAGGAACCCCGATGCGCAGGAAGACAAGTCAGAGTCGTCGGCGCCGCTGATCCATCTCCTGTTGCAGCGCAAGGTGATCGGACTGGCTATCGGCTTTGGCGCATACAACTATGTCTTCTATCTATTGCTGACATGGCTGCCGAGTTATCTTTCCATGGCGCTCCACATCGATCTTCTGCATTCGTTTCTGTACACGAGTTTTCCCTGGGTGTTTGCCACGCTGACCGACCTGCTGGTGGGCGGATGGCTGGTTGATTTCACGATCCAGCGCGGCTGGGATGCAAACCGGGTACGCAAGATGGTGCTGGTTACGGGCATGAGTTGCGGCCTGGGCATTCTGGGCGCGGCGCACGCACATACTCCGACGCAGGCCCTGCTCTGGATCAGCCTGTCAATCGGCGGCTTGTCCGCGGCCGCGCCTGTGGCCTGGTCGGCCCCCTCGCTGATTGCGGCGCGCAACAATGTCGGGAAGGTGGGCGGCATAATCAACTTCTCCAGCCAGTTATCCGGCATTGCTGCGCCCATTATCACGGGATACCTGGTGTCGGCGCGGCATTCCTTTGCATGGGCTTTTGCATTGGCCGCTCTCTATCTTGCAATCGGAATCGCTGCTTACATCCTTCTGCTGGGCCGGATTGAGCTGGCCAGCCATGCTCCCGCGGGGCTGGATGCGACTGCCTGAGTTGCGCTTTCTTTCAGTGATTCAATCCTGCTGGCGCCTTTATGTTCGGCAGTCGTGGGTCTGGAGCGCTATAAATCCAGCACGAGGCGGCCGCCGGCGCAGCCAGCGACACAGGCGAGGAGGCTCTTCTGGCGCTCGGCCGGCGACAGAAAGCGGTCGTGGTGGAGCGGATTTCCTTCCAGTACGTCAACGCGGCAGGCGCCGCAGATTCCGCCTCCGCACGAGGTTGGCACCTGCACGCCGCATGCTGCGATGGCGGCCAGCATCGGCTGCCCTGCCGGCACATCGAGTGTGCGGCCGCTGCGCGCGAGCACCAGCGTATAGGGCCTGGCATTTGGATCGATGGCAAGCGGGGGCGGAACGAATCGTTCGATATGAAGTTGATCGGGCGGCCAGTTGCGCGTGGCTGCTTCGAACGCATCGAGCATGCCCGACGGGCCGCAGCAGAACAGCCGGATGTGCGGCGCGGGCGAGGGGATAAACTCGCTGAGATGCGGGCGTCCACGGGTGCTGTCGTAAAAGGTCGCAAGTCCCTGTTCCCGCAGCGGGTCGAGCAGGCGGGCCAATGGAAGCTCTCCGCGGGCGACAACATGAAGCATGAAATCCCGCTCGCCGCGATGGAGCAGGGCGGCGGCCGCGGATAAAAACGGCGTCACCCCTACTCCGCCGGCGATGAAGACGTGGCGCGTGACGGGCGGCAACAAAAAGCCTCCGCGCGGCAGCGAAACGCCGAGAGTGTCGCCGACGGCCACGCGATCATGCAGGAGGATCGAGCCGCCGCGTCCCGCGATCTCCCGCTTGACGGCAATCTCATAGCGCGTGGAAACCTGCGGGCCATTGAGGAGCGAATACGTGCGCAGGAGGCCGCCGGGCAGATGCACGTCGATGTGCGCGCCGGGACGGGCCGGGGGCAGTTCCCATCGATCGGGATCCTCGAGTGTGAAATGCCTGATTCCTTCGCCTGCCGGCTCAATCCGCCTGACCACCGTCTCGATTGCGAGGATGGGGCCGCGCGCCATCAGAACGACCTCACCGGGTCGCCGGTGCGCACGACCCCGCCTTGCAGTATCCTGCAGTTCAGGCCGGAACGGTTGATGAGCGGATCGAATATGGTTTTGCCGGTGACTTCCTCTATGTGCCGACAGGGAGTGGACAAGCGCGTGCCTTCAAGCAGGGTCTCGCCCAGCCAGAAGCGCCGCGCCACCAGGTGGTTGAGCGGCACGCCCTCGACGGTCACGTTGCGCCGGTGCTCCGCGGGCACAAGTTCGATGCCGTGATCACGCTGCAACGCCCAGATGGTCTCGATTTCAAACAGCGTGATCTGCCGCCCTTCCTCGGGAATGTGCGAATAATATCCGGTTTCGCGGCCCAGCATGTAGCGGTCGCCTTCGATGCCGAGACCAGCGATCAGGGTGAGCTTATTCACCTCGCGCATGGGCAGAAAGGCGCGCGGCGCGAGGTGAAGATGGCGCACGATGCCCTGCCAGCTCAGTTTCAATGCGAGCGACGCGGACGGATTGGAGGCGGTTTGGTTCAGCATCCTAGACCAGCATCTGCCGTGAGGGTTCGGAAGCGCAAGCCACGGCAATCAGCGTGACGCACGCGCAGGTGACCAGGTAAAGGGAATCCGGCCAGGTTGCTCCGCCGGTCCAGGCCATCAGCCAGGCGGCAATCAGCGGGGACAAGCCGCGGCTCATGGCCGAGCCGACCCCAGAGCTGAGGGAGGCGCCGCTCGAGCGAACGCGGGCGATGAACAGCTCAGAGTACCAGGGGGCGGCGGATGGAAGGGATCACGTGGCCTCCTGGGGAAAACATACTACGCTCGCACACCCGGGCGGCCTGATCCAGGCGAATACGCCTGGCCAGGGCCGGCTGCGGGAAGAGCCGGCTCCAGGCGGAAACCGGCTCGGGAAGAGGTTATTTAGCCGTGACAACCGCGAACTTCTCCGTGGCAACAGCGCTCTCGGCATAATCGGAGCCGACGGCGATCGCCTTGATGGTCACGGACCCCAAGGTCGTCATCTTAATCGGCCCGGTGTAGTGTTTTGAAGACGTTGTCGGCACTGTGTTGTTGATCGTGTAGTAGATCGTCGTGCCCTTGCTCGCATCGGTGATGGCGACGGTCGTGCCCGATAAGATCGAGCCTCCACGCGGCGTGATCACCGGAGTAGCGGCCGCGATGATGTAGCTGACCGTGGCGACCGGGCTCTCCGATCCGCCCGGAGCGATAGCGATTGCGTTGATGGTCTCGTTCTCTGAAACCATGATCGGCTTGGTGTACTTGGTTGAGGCAGTCGTCGGTGTTCGGCCGTTGATGGTGTAGTAGATCGCCGCGTCTTTCGTCGCATCGGTGATGGCTACCGAAATCGGCGCGGGGTACTTGTTGGTTGGCATTGAGAACAGGGGCGTAGCTGCCGGCAGCTTGATGGTGAATTTTGCCGTGGCCACCGCGCTGTTCGCATATCCCGTGGCATAGGCTATGGCCTTGATGGTCTCATTCTGATCGACGGCGATCGGTTTGGTGTACTTCGTCGATCCGTCGGTAGGCGCAGCCCCGTTGGTGGTGTAGTAGATGGTGGCGCTCGATGTTAGGTCGGTGATTGTAACCATCTGGACCTTGGTGAATGTGCCTCCCTCCGGTTTGATCACCGGCGTCTGCACGCCGATGACATAACTTGCTTCGCCCACCGCGCTGGGCAGGTAGTTGGGAGCGTAGACCACAGCCTTCACCGTTGCGGACTTAGAAACCTTGAAAGGTCCCGTGTACAGAGTGGCGGCCGTCGACGGCGCGGTTCCGTCGATGGTGTAGAAGATGGTCGCGTTGGGCGTGGTGGTGGCGATTTTTACGGTTTGCGGCGTATAGAACAACCCGCTTCCCGGCAAGAACGTGGGGGTTGCGGCGGGAACGGCGTAGACGTTCAGCGTGACCGGCACTACCAGGCCCTGAGTCTGGTCCTGGGAGTAGTAGATCGTTTCGCCGATGTAGGTGCCCGGCACCACGGTGGCAACCGGATCCGCCGACACCTGAATGCCGGCCGGCGTGGGGATACCATAGCCAAAATTGCTCGGCGAAATGGAGAGCCAGTCCCCGCCGTTTGCGCTTGCCGCCACGCCGAAGAAGGGGAAGTTGGTGGATCCGTCGCTGGTGATCGTCATCAGTTGGAATCCAGGGTTAGCGCCTCCATACGGTTTTTTGAAGGTGAGCAGAGGCGAGACGGGTGCGAAAAGGTTCGTCCCCACCACGACAGCCACTGGAATCGTCTCGAGATCGGTTCCGTTGGCCAGCACGATCTGGCCATTGAACTGACCGCCGATCAATGCGGCGTTGGGCAGATTCGCATAATTGATGCTCACCGTGAGCGTATCCGGCGCGGTGCCGCTCATGGACGAGAGACTCAGCCAGTTGCCCCCATCGGCAGTCGAGGTCGTCGCGGTCCAATTGAGTGTGCCTACGCCGGCGTTGCGGATGGGGATGGTTTGCGACGGCGGGTTGGTGTTGCTGCCGGTGATGACGGAGAAGGTCGCCCCGCCTTGCATGTCGTTGAAGAAAGCCGCGCTGGGTGGGTTGATGGTGAGGGTAACCGGAATGACCATCGACTGCTGGGGTGCAGCGTCCTGAATCAGAGTGATCTCTGCCGTGTACTTACCGGGCCCCAGCGTGACGGCGGGATGGGGCGAGACGATCATCTGGAACGGCGTGTTGTAGCCGTAGCCGTATGTATTGACTGCCGGGGTGATATTGAGCCAGTTGCCTCCCGTAGAGGTCGACACCGACGCAACGCTCAGGATCGCGGCCCCGGTGCCAGGGATGCTGATCAGTTGCGGCAAGGGACTGTCGCCGCCCGCCACCATATT
>Ga0326727_10004821_pt1 | contig 39667 bp, 26 predicted proteins | sample MB2enrmetagenome_FD_207643 | JGI IMG/M metagenome (GOLD analysis project Ga0326727, IMG submission 207643) | Lab enriched peat soil microbial communities from McLean, Ithaca, NY, United States - MB29MY | ecosystem: Environmental > Terrestrial > Soil > Wetlands > Peat | place: USA: New York...
TCCCGACCGTCCCGGCAATGTTCAACACCCCGTTGCTCGCTATCGTCAGCGAAGAGCCGGCGCCAAGCCAGTCTCCGATCAACGTAACCGCTCCCGCGGCCTCCACCGTATTTTGCCCGATAAGCGTCACGCCAGGCTGCAGGATGAAAGCCCCGGTAAATTCGTTCAATGTCAAGTTGGCAGTGGCGAACTGCACCGGACCCGGTCCTTGAAAGTTGGTCGGCGGACGACTCAAGCTATAGCTGCCGCCGTTAAAGTAAATCGCCGCGCCGCTGTCCGCCTGGAAAATGCCGCCCAAATCGCTGCCCTCGTTGAAAGAGATCGAGCCGCTTTCCGCATGGACAGTCCCGGTGTTGTTCAGATAAAGGGTGACGGTAGTCGCGCCCGTGGTCGTGTCCTTTTGCAGCACCCCGTCGTTGTGAAACTCTTCGCCGCCAAACTGATTTGCCAGGCTCTCATCACACTGGATGTCCCACAAGGCGCCCGCCTCGTTCCAAATTACTCCGGTATAGCCTTGGCCGTTAGCTACTTGCACTTCGCCCGCCAGCCAGTTCACCGTCCCGTAATTCGTCAACGCGCCGCCAATCCCGACCGTCCCGGCAATGTTCAACACCCCGTTGCTCGCCACCGTCAGCGAAGAGCCGGCGCCAAGCCAGTCTCCGTTCAACGTAACCGCTCCCGCGGCCTCCACCGTATTTTGCCCGATAAGCGTCACGCCAGGCTGCAGGATGAAAGCCCCGGTAAATTCGTTCAATGTCAAGTTGGCAGTGGCGAATTGCACCGCTCCCGGCCCCTGAAAGTTCGGCGGGCTGTTGAGCGTGTAAGCTCCTCCGTCGAAGTAAATCGCCGCGCCGGCGTCCGCTTGGAAACCTCCCCCCAGATCGCTCCACCCGCCGAAAGAAATCGTCCCGCTCTCGACATGAACAGTGCCAGTGTTGTTCAGATAAACAATAAAAGAGGTCACGCCGGTGGCCGTGTCCTTTTGCATCACCCCTGCGTTGTGAAACTGCTCCTCGCCACTGTAGCCTTGCATAGTCTGGTCGCACTGGATGTCCCACAAGGCGTTCGTCTCGTTCCAAATCTCGCCGTACCATCCCCAGGGAATGTAATAATCCACAGCAATCTCCCCCGCCTGCCAGTTGACCGTCCCTTCATTGGTCATCTCACTCAACAAATAGAAGTTTCCTTCGATGTTCAACACCCCGTTGGTCATTACCACCAAAGACGCGCCAGGGTCAAACTGCACGCCGCTCCAATTAAACGTCCCGCCGTCGGTGACGTCCCCACCGTACAAGGTCACATTGGTGGCGTTGAAAACGCCGCCATTCAACACGCTCAGGGCGCCATTGACCTGCCCGGCGGCTATATTCAAAGTCCCGCTGACCATTGCGCTCCCCGTAAGCGTCGTGATGCCCGTAGCGCCCGACCCCGTTAAGGCCAGGATGCCATTGGTTCCGATAATGCCGGGAATGTTCAACGTAATGGCAAAACCGCTGTTGGTAAGAGTTTGTTGTCCGCTGGATGCTCCGAGAGTCAGGCTGTTGACCGTCGGGCTGGTATCCAGCGTGACAAGATAAGTGCCGTTGGCGGTGATGAAAACATCGTCCGATGCGCCCGGAACCTCATTGGGACTCCAGTTGGCAGGCACGCTCCAGTTTCCACCGCTGGTGTTGGTCCAGGCAATCGTATCCGCTTGGCAGGGAATGATGAAGAAAGAAGCGATGAAGCCAAAAAAGAGCAATATCCCAGACATTTCATATCTTCTCATAAGTGGGGCAAATTAAGTTCACTTCCAGTGGTTTTTTTAACCTGAACTTATGATGAGTGATTGGATGGCGCGGAGGCAAGACAACCAATGTAAAGTTTGTGTGACAAAAAATTGGCGTGGCGCCGGGAGTGCGCGGTGCCTGCATGGCAAGCGCAGATTGCAGGGGCGCCGCACAGGCGGCTTGCCCAAAATGCAGCGCAGCGAAACCCTCATGGCCCCTGCCCGGCCCGGCCACCAAAATGACGATGGAAAGACGCCCGCCATTTGCATTCTTCATTCTTAATTTTGTCTTTTCTTCAACTATCCCTTGACAAAAATTAGACACTATGGTTCATTCTTCTAGTATGAGAGACGTTGGCACAGTCAATTTCCCCTCCACCGGGCCGCAGCCGGCTCCGGCCGCCCCAGGCCGCGCGGGCGGGACGGCCAAAAATCGCCCAAAAAAACCCTTTCGGAACCTTCACCAATGAAGGCAAATGAAGGCTGCTGAAGGCAAATGAAGGTAAATAAAGGTAAAAAAAAATAAAAAAAATATCAGAAGGACATCGTTGCCGGATGAGCCGGTTTGACATTTGGTTTCCAGCTCCCATCATGGCGCCTGTTTGCTTGCGGTTCCACGCGAATGACTGATCCTGAAAAACTGTTGTGTGAGCTGATCGCGCTGCCCAGCGTGAATCCGGCCTTCTTGCCCGCCCGCGACCACCGCGCCGGCGAAGGCCGGCTCGCTGAATTCCTTGCTTCCACCGCCGCCCAGGCCGGACTGGAGACGCAGTTGCAAGCGGTGCAGCCCGGCCGTTCCAATTTGCTCGCCGCGCTCCGTCCTTCCGCCAAAATCCGCCACCGTGTGCTGCTGGCTCCCCACCTCGACACCGTGGCGGCAACCGGCGAAGAACAATACGCGCCAGTGCTCGCCACCACGCGAATTTACGGCCGCGGCGCCTGCGACACCAAAGGCTCGGTCGCCGCCATGTTGACGGCCTTGTGCCGGCTGGCAAAAAGCGGCCCGCGTCCGGCACAAACCGAGATTATTTTCGCCGGGCTGGTGGACGAAGAGCATGTGCAAGCCGGCTCCCGCGCCCTGGCGGCCGGTGGTTGCAAGGCCGATTTGGCCGTCGTGGGCGAGCCGACCCGCCTCCGCGTCGTCACCGCCCACAAAGGCAGCCTTTGGCTGGGGCTCTCCACTCGCGGCAAATCCGCGCACGGCGCGCGGCCTGACCTGGGCCGCAACGCCATCCATGAAATGGCGCAGGCCGTCTGCCTGCTCGAAAACGATTACGCGCGGCTCTTGCGCCGTCGGCGGCATCCCCTGCTCGGCCACGCCACCGTCAACGTCGGCGTCATCACCGGCGGCACGCAGCCCAACATTGTGCCCGACGCCTGCCGGGCCGTCGTGGACCGCCGCACTTTGCCGGGGGAAACGGAAAAAACCACGCTCGCCGAAATGACGGCCTTGTTTCGCGGCCGCAACCTGCGCGTCCACATCGCCAGCGAGAAAATGGCCGCCTGCCTGCCTATGGAAACGGACCCGCGCCTGCCGCTGGTGCGCCAGTTCCTTCGCCTGGCGGGCCAGACAAAAGCGGCGGGCGTGGATTACTTCTGCGACGCCTCCGTGCTGGCGCGGGCCGGCATTCCCAGCGTGGTGTTCGGGCCGGGGGACATCGCGCAGGCCCACACGGCGGACGAGTGGATTGCGCGAAAGTCGTTGGCGGCGGCGGCGGCGCTGCTGGAGAAATTCTTGCGGTCGCTGCCTTAAAAATAATGAGTTCCGAAAGCAAATCTTCCTTTTTCCGCCATAGCGGCTGGATGGTGGTCTCCACTTTTCTGGGCGGCATTTTCATGGTCAGCGTCCAGATCGCCGCCCAAAACCCCCGGGTGATGGAAGTTTCCGATTTCAACACCTTCATTGCCTTGCTCGGCCTGTTGATCATGTTTGGCGGAGTGCCCTCGGCGGCCCTGCAAACTATTTTTGCCCAGCAGGCCGCCGCCGCCGTGACCGATGAGAAAATGGGGGAGTTGACCGCGACTTTGCGCGCCCTTCTCCGTGCCACGTTTGGGTCGTGGCTGGTCGTCGCCAGCTTGATCATGATCTTCGCCGGACCCATTGCGGCGGCATTGGGAGTCAATGATCCGGCGGCCTTGCGCGTCGTCATGCTGGCCGTCCTGGCGGTCATCTGCCTGCCCACCTTCAAAGGAGTTTTACAGGGCCTGCACCGCTTCGCTCCGCTGGGCTGGCTGCAGATCATCGAAGGCGTCCTCCGCCTGGCCATATTTTTTCTGTTCGTGCTGTGGCTCAAGTGGCGGGCCGTGGGAGCGGTTTGGGCCGCCTGCACCGCCTCCTATCTGACGCTGGCCCTGGCGATATGGCGGACCCGCGATGTCTTGTTCGCCAAAACCTCCGCCTCCTTTTCCTGGAAGGTTTGGCTGATCCGTGGCGCGCCCCTCACCCTGGCCATGGGCACTTATGTTTGCATGTCCAGCCTGGATCGTGTCTTCACCAAGAGCCTCTTTTTTGATCCGTTCCCTGTCAAGTTGTACAATAACGCCATGCTCGTCGGCTACGCCATCGGCCAGTTCATCTCTCCCATCAGCTTGGTGATGTTTCCCACGATTGTCCGCAACCTGGCCCTGTCCAAAAAAACCGACGCCTTGCTCCTGACCGTGGGTGTGACCGGCATCTTTGGCTGTCTGGCCGCGCTGGGATGCACCTTGTTCCCGGGTTTGCCCCTGGCCGTTCTTCATTTCAGGTCGGAGGCAGCTCCCCTGGTCCCCTGGTTTGCGTGGTCCCTCCTGCCGCTTACCCTGGCCAATGTCCTCATCCTGAACTTGATGGCCCGCGGACGCTATTACGCCGCGCAGTGGCTCTTCTTGGTCCCCGTTTTTTACGCGCTGGCGCTCATGCTGTTTTCGCCGCTCATGGTGAAGATGGCGGACATCACGGCCTTGACCCGGGCAATAACAGACCCTGTGGTCTTGCAAAAGATGGAGATTATGGCGGACCTTCCCGCCATGACCCGGGTGATACAAATCCTGGGTTGTTCCAACTTGGCCTTGTTCGGCGTTGCGGCCTGGTTCACCTGGCGCAAACCCGCTACCGCAGCTTCGGGTCCGGATTCGGCGGCGGGGCGTGCAGTTTGCGATACAGCCAGTTCTCCGCCGGGGCGAAAGGTTTCCGCAGGTGATTGAACGGCGAATAGATCCAGCGCAGGCGCATCACCGACAGCAGCATCGTCAGCGACGTCCGGCCCAGCGCCACCTTGGAACCCACCTTGTCCGTCCATTCCGTCGGCACTTCCAGGACCTTGAAACCCTCCCTTTTGAGCAAGTAAAGAAGATTTATATCGAACGCCATGTCGGCGATGCACAGCGAGGGTTGGATTTTTTCCGCGGCAGCGCGCCGCAGCACTTTGGCCCCGCATTGCGTGTCCCGTATGTTCATGCGGAAAAGAACCTGAACAACAAGGTGAAAAATGCGGCTGGCAAACTGCCGCCGCCCGGTCTGCATCTGATGCAGCACCGCCCCCGGCAGCCAGCGCGAACCAATCACGCAATCCGCCTCGGAAGCGTGGCGGATCAAATCCAGAAAGGCGGGCGGCGCCGTGGCCCCGTCCGCGTCCACGTAACCGATCAAATCGGCGCGCGGAGCCAGTCGCAGCCCTTCGATGAGCGCCCCGCCCTTGCCAATGGGCGCGGGGAATTCCAGCGCGCTGACTTCGGGAAACTCCGTCTCCACCTCCCGCACCACGCCGAGAGTGTTGTCCCGGCAGCCGTTGAGTACGACGACCAATTGGAATTTGCCCTCATAATTCTGCCGGAAAAACCGCCCGTAGCCGCGCAATACCGGTTCGATCCGATCCTCCTCGTTGTAAGCGGGAATCAGCAACAACACACTGGGATGAACCTCGGCCATGCCCGGATTATTTACCCAAACCGCCGCGCGCTGTCGAGGGGAGACTTTGCTGTGCCGCCTGATTTTCCTCTTAATCTTAATCCCAATCTTAATCTAAATCTCCAATGAATGAAGTAATGACAATTAAGATCAAGATCAGGATCAAGATTACGAGTAGTCCACCCCCTGCCCCTTTGCCGCTTGCCAGCGCCGGGCTTACGTTTAACCTCTCCCCGTGAACCTTCTTTTCATCGGGGACATCGTCGGCGAACCGGGGCGGCGCGCCGTCAAGCAACTTTTGCCCAAGTTGCGCGCGGAGCTGCGGCTGGACATGGTCGTGGCCAACGGCGAAAATCTCGCCGGCGGCGCGGGCATCACTGTCAACACCGCCAACGAAATCTTCGCCGCCGGGGTGGACATCATGACCACCGGCGACCATCTCTGGGACCAGAAGGAAGTCACCATTCTTCTGCAAACCGAAGCGCGTTTTTTGCGCCCTCTCAATTATCCGCCCGGCGTCCTGGGCCGGGGCAGCACGGTTTGCCATTCCGAAACCCACCCGCCCGTGGCCGTGCTAAACCTTCAGGGCCGCACTTTCATGGCGCCGCTGGAAAATCCCTTCCTCTGCGGCAAGACCGAGGTCGAATTACTGCGTAAAATCACCAAAATCATCTTCGTTGATATGCACGCCGAGGCAACCTCCGAAAAAATCGCCCTGGCCCGCATGTTGGACGGCCGCGTCAGCGCCGTGGTGGGAACTCATACTCACGTGCAAACCGCCGACGAACAAATTTTCCCCGGCGGCACCGCCTATCTGAGCGATGCCGGTTTCACCGGTCCGCACGACAGCGTCCTTGGCCGCGAAATCGAGCCGGTCATCGAACGCTTCCGTGCCAACACCCCGCAAAAATTCGACGTGGCCAAAGGCCGCATCCTCCTGCAAGGCGCCCTGATCGAAATTGACGCGGCGACCGGTCGCGCCTTGAGCATCCGCCGAATCTCCGAGCCGCTGCCCGACGATGCCTAAGCAAACCTCGCAATGGGATTTTGGCGGGGAACTTTTTCCGCCGGAGGCGGCGCGGCGCGTATTCTCCGTCAGCGAATTGACGGTGGACATCCGGCGCGCGCTGGAAAAACAGATCGGCCAGATTTGGGTCACCGGCGAGATCACCAACCTGCGCCGGCAGATGTCCGGGCACGTTTATTTTACACTGAAGGACGCGGGCGCGCAGTTGAGCTGTGTCCTGTTTCGCAACGACGCCGTGGCCAATCGCGGCGCGCTGGCCGATGGCCGCAAGGTGATTCTCAAGGGCCAGATCACCGTCTATGAGCCGCGCGGCCAATATCAGTTGCAGGTGCTGGCGGTGGAATTGCAGGGCGTCGGCGCGCTCCAGGCCGCCTTTGAAAAACTCAAGGAGAAGCTCGGCGCGGAAGGGCTTTTTGCCGGGGAACGAAAACGTCCCCTGCCCCGCTTTCCGCAGCGCATCGGCCTGGTCACGTCCCCCACCGGCGCGGCCATCCGCGACGTGCTGCATGTCATGCAACGGCGCAATCCCACGGTCGTAATCATCCTGGCCCCGTGCGCGGTGCAGGGCGCTGACGCGGCGGCGGAAATCGCGGCGGCCATTGCCCTGCTCAACCAGTGGTCGCAACAATCTCCCGCGCCGCTGGACGTCATCCTGGTCACGCGTGGCGGCGGCAGTCTGGAAGACCTTTGGGCCTTCAACGAGGAAGCGGTGGCCCGTGCCATTTTCCTTTCCGCCCTGCCCGTGGTCTCGGCGGTCGGCCATGAAATTGACTTCACCATCAGCGATTTTGTGGCGGACTTGCGCGCCGCCACTCCCAGCGCGGCGGCGGAGATTTTGACCGAGGACGTGATCGCCGCCGCGCGCTGGCTGGCGCAAGTTCCGGAGCAACTGGGCGAAATGGCGCGGCGCCGCCTCCTGGCCGAAGGCCGCCGCTTCGAGCAATTGGCCCGCCGCCTCCGCGCCCTCCATCCGCGCCGCCAGTTGGATGAGCGCCGCCAGCAGGTGGACGAATTGCAACTGTCCGTTTCGCGCTGCGCCCGGCGTCAACTGCAAAAATTGAGCCTCGCCTGGCAAACCCGGCGCGAGCGCCTGGCCCGCGTCCGTCCGGGCCGGATGCTGGCGCTGCGCCGTGAAATGCTCGATGGACGACGACGACGCCTCGTCGAGCAGGCGCGCCTGCTCTTGCGGAATTTGCGCCAGCGCGCCGCATCCCTCAATGACCGCCTGCGCCTGCTTGGCCCGGAGCAAGTCCTGGCCCGCGGCTACTCCATCACCCTGGACGCCGCGACCGGCCGCATCCTCCGCGCCGCCGCCGAAACCGCTCCCGGCCAAAAGCTGAAAACGCGCCTGAAGAAGGGCGAAGTCAACAGCACCGTGACCGGAGATTCATAGAGCGCAGAGTAAAGAAGAAATCATGTAGCGGCGGTCTATGACCGCCGCAGATTAAAGACCGCGAAAAATGCGGCGGTCGCAGACCGCCGCTACAGTCACTCTGCGCCGGCGACAATTGTCGTGGTGGCCACAAAGCGATGGCCGATGTTGTCCACCATGACGCCAAAACCCTCCAACGTTCGCACGCCCAGCAGAGTCATGTCGCCGTCTTCAGCGAAGACCACTTCGTCATTGGTTTCGTAGCCCTCGGCGCTGAGGATGGCGTAGCCCACCTCGCGTTCGATCTTCTGCTGCGTGGCCGTGGCAAATATCCGCTTCCGACGCGGGGTGATGCCGGCGCTCCTCAAGAGCTCCGCCGGCAGCCAGGTGAGTTCCGATCCAGTGTCCACCATTGCCTGCAAGGGCTTGGTGGCCAATTCCTCGCGCTTGGGATTGCGGGCAACAACATTGACTTTGAACGTGCTCATCATCGTAAAATTACCTCATTCTCCCTCCGTAGCAAGCCGGGAAAACCCGCCTTCGCCCAGCCTTTTCGCTTGTCACAACTTCTCTGCGACGAGAAACTCGACCTGTTGTTTGTCCGCGCCCGGGGTCAATTCCAGACCGAGCTGGTCCAGGACCGCCTGCTTGATGTCCTCCGGCGAAGCGGCGCGGGGTAGGGTGAGCTTGAAATCAAATCCTCCGGCAAGCCCGGTTTGGTCCAACACCGCCGCGCCAAGAAGTTCGCCAAGCTGATTTGCCACCATCGCCATGGGCAGGTTCTTTCCGGTCACTGCGCCGGTTCCAGACTGGGTGGACCAGCCGCCACCGCCTCCCACCTCGGTGTCTGGGTGCTTCGCCAGCCCGGTGGCATCGGGATTCTTCACCGTCATCAGCAAGGTGTCCATCTCCCGAATTTCGCTCCGCGCCACCAATCCAAACTGGTCTTTCAAGCCACGCCGCAAAACTTCCCTGCCTCCCTGCCGCATCGTGTCCACATAATCGTAGCGGGCCGCGGCAAGCTCGGCGGGCACAATGATGCGATCGCGTGGGAATCCGGCTCCGAGTTCATAAGCATAGCGCAACACATCCTTCAGTGTGGCCCCCATCGAAATGTTGCCCGGGCCTGCTCCCAACGACCCGGTTCCCCTTCCGCCAGGATGTTGCAGTCCCGTGGCGCGGATCAAAGCCACCGGCGGATGGGTGGTCATCACTTGAATTACTGCCTCGGCTCCCGGCCCGCGCAACCCCCCGGCCATCGCTTGAGAATATAATTTCCACAGCGCGCCGGCGGCAGGGTCAGGCGTCGTTGCGCCGGCCACGCCCGGCGGTCGGGGAGTCCGCATGACTTTGACGGCAACAGTCGCCGTCCCAGCCGTCAAGAGGATGCATACGCCGGTCAAAGCGGCGATTTTCAATTTTGTCATGGCCATAAGTTTCAAGGTTCCTTTGATGAGAGTTGCGGTGGTGGTGGTGACGGATGCTCCCTTGGCCGCTGCGCCGGCCACGGCGCCGAGCAAGACGGGCGGCGCGGCTTGCACCGCGTTGGCCGATAGCGCGCCAGCGATGACCGCGACCGACAGCGCCACCCCGCGCCGCGCCAGAAACACCCGCAATTTTTCCAGCGCGCGGTTGACCCGCATCCGCCCGCCATCTTCGGTCGCGCCCAACGCCGCGCCGACTTCCTTAAAATCCCTGCCCTCCAGAAACCGCAGCACGATGGCGTTGCGGTCCGTTTCATTCAGGCTGGCAATGGCTTCGTCGAGCAAGGGCGCCATCTGTCCCCACGGGTCATTCGTTTGATTTTTGCACATACCGGATTGCCTACAGGCCGCCTGCTCGCGGCGGGCGCGCCGGATCTCGGTTCGCAGAAAATTGGCCGCCGTCAGCCGCGCCGTGTGAAAAAGCCAGCCCGCCAGAATGATCCTTCGCGGCAACGCCCCGGCTTTTCTGGCCAGAATGACAAACACCGCCTGGGTGATCTCCTCCGCCTGTTGCGGATCGCGCACATGCCGTAGCGCCACCGAATGCACCATGCTGATGTGCCGCGCCACCAGCGTCGTGAACGCCTCCTCAGAACCGCCTCCGGCGTATTCGCGCAACAACTCCATGTCATCCATCATTGCCATTCACCTAATAGATGTCCGCCATCCGCCTGAAAGCGAACAACAAAATTGGCGGCGGGAGGAGGGACCGAATTCTCTTCCTGCCGGGATGTCGCGTTGCGGACCGAACTCGAAACATGCGGCGGTCGCGGACCGCCGCTGTAGTCGCCGGGCCATCACAAATTAAATCTGTTTTTTTCGCCCTGGTCGCTTTCTACTGAAGACTTGAAAAAAGCGATTTGGATAATCGTATGGAGCAGTCTCGCCGTGTTGGTCGGCGTGGCGGTCTATTTAAGCCCACGTTTGCCAATAAACCAACCCTCCAAGAAACAGACGCTTGAATTCAACTACTTGAATTTCAGATTTTCCGTGCCCGGCCCTCCCTGGGTGCGGGCCAACGCCAAAGCCCTCAACCCCGATGCCTGTCTGGCCTACACGCGAAGATATCCGGACCTGGATTTTATCGTCATCGCCGGGCCGATTGAGAATGCGGGCATTACAGCCGAAAGTCTGGCCGACAAGGGAAGCGACCAGATGCAGCGTTCGTCGCAGCCCGCCCATCTCCTCGAAAAAATTCCGCGGCACTACGGAAGCTTAAGCGGCCTCGAAGTTCGAACGGAAGACACCACAGACCAAAACCTTCCCGTTTTTGCCGTGACCTGGTATTGCGTGACCAACGGCTGGAGTTATCAAACGGTGGTTTCTGGAAGTTCGGCCCAACGCCAGGAGGTGGTCAAGGCCTCGCAGGATATGATGAACCGTTTTGAATTGGTGGACTTTAATGTCCGCCCGGCGCCTGTCGCGGGAAGCCTGACAAATGATTATGCGTCAACCAATCTTGGTTTCCGGGTTCATGCCGCGAATTCCGGCTGGAGAACCTGGCCAAAATTGGACGCCAATTCTCCCTGGTCGTCCTTTGGCATGTTGCACGGGGATGATGCGGCGCTGACGATTACCGCGGTATCCTTGTTTAATCTGAAGCCTGAACCGGAAGCGGTTTATCGTGGTCTTTTTACCTTGGCGGTCAGCGCGGACGAGCTGCAAAACGCCCATAAGATTCGGGAGCAAATGTTGGACGGAGTCGAAGCAGATTTCACTCGGAATCCCACGGGGACAAATGAATTCACCTATCATTTCAAAGCGTTCCAAGACGCCGGTTTCGCCTGCTTGGTGCAGGCCTGGGTGTTGTCCAAACATCCGCATCCGGACAAGTTTCTGGATGAGGCGATGGCGCGGGTGGAGTTCTTGCCGCGTCCCCTTTCGCCGCCGGATCCGGCCAGGTTCAGCGCCCGGGAAATCCGCGCCGAGCGCATGGCGCTCAACAGCATCGGCCTGGTTTACTTCAATGCGCAGAGATATGGCGAAAGCGCGCCTTTTTTCATGCAGGCGATTGCGCTCAATGGCCTGCAAACCAATGAACCTTACTTGGAAAACCTGACCATGGCCTACCGGCAATCCGGCCATTTTGCCGCCGCATTGGAGGAACTGGAAAAGCACCCGCGTTATGTGGATTCTCAACCAAAACTGGCCGCCAACCGCGCCTTTTTGCAAGGCCGTTTGGGCCGGGTGCATTCGGCTTTGACCAATTACGAGAAACTTTTCGCCGCAGGCTTCAATGACGATGATTATTTCAGCGATTACATTGGTCTGCTCTCCCAGGAAAACCAGACGGACAAGGCTCTCGCCGCCGTCGAATCGCATTTGCGCAAGCAAGACTCCGCCGATTTCCGCCTCCTCCAGGCCGCCTTGCTCAAGCGAGCCAAGAAGTTCGACCAAGCCATCCTGATGTTGCAGGCGCAACACGAAAAAAGCCCCTTTCACGCCGGCCTGACCTTTTCCTTGGGCGACGCTTTGATCCAAGGCGGCAGACCCAGCGAAGCCCTGCCTTTAGGCGAGGCGATGATCCAACAATCCGGGTCTTCAGCGGCGGCGTGGTCCTTGAAAGGCAGGGCGCAGTTTGCCTTGAAATGGTATCGCGAAGCCAAGGTTTCATTTGAAAATGCCCTCAAAGACGCGCCCTCGGATACGGTGGCGCGCCAATATCTCCAGGCCCTGGCCGGAATCCTCGGAGAAGGCTCCAACGCCGCCATTGAGGAGCCGCTTGATCCAGTCCCGCTGCCGCGCCAACTCACCACCCCGCCGCCCGCGCCGCCGTCCGATTTTGCCCGCGATGATGGCGCTTACTATTCCCGCGCCATCACGGCCGTTTCATACCAGCGCGGCAAGGAATGCCGGAGATCGGATTATTTCGTGGTCCATGTTCTCTCCCCGGCGGGAGTCTCCGCGTTCAGCACCTTTCAAACCACCTTCAGCCCGTTGAACGAAGAGCTCTATGTCAATGAAGTCGCGGTCAAGGATGCCGCCGGCAATTCCATCAGCACAGGCAGGGCCGGAGATTATTACGTCCTGGATGAGCGCTCCAGTTCGTCGGCCAACGGGCAAAAGGTATTGAACATTCCAGTCGCCGGCTTGCAGCCGGGTTTCAATCTGACCATGACCATTACACGCCGCCTCTTGGGCGAACCGAAGGAATTTGCTTTTTTCCCCTGCGCCTTCTCCAGCGGATTTCCCGCTCAGGAACTGGCTTTGTATTATGAAGGCGACACCAACGCCATCCATTTTGCCAGCACGGGCAATCTCGTGCCGGAAAGAGCGGACCGGGGCTTGCTTTGGCGGCAGGCGCTGCCGCCTGTCAGCCGCTGGGAACCGCTCAGGCCGCGCGTCGCCGACTATGTGCCGATGGTCTGGTTGAACGGCGCCGAGGCGCGCTGGCCGGAAATTGTGACAAACTATCTGGCCTCCATTCAGGACCGGCTGGAACTGCCCGCAGCACAGATTGAACTGGCCAGACAACTCGCGGCCCGCGGCAATACCGTCAGTGAAAAAATCGCAGCCATCGCCGATGACATCCAAACCAATTACACGTATAAGGCCATCGAATTTGGACGGCGCGCCCGCAACCCGCAAGCCATGGCCGAGTTGGTGCGCAACAAGTTCGGCGATTGCAAGGACCATGCCGCGCTGGCCATGCAGATGCTTAAAGCCGCCGGCATCCCGTCATATCTGGCCTTGCTCAACACCACCGGCCCGGTGCGGCAGGACCTTCCTTCCCTGGACCAGTTTGATCACATGATCGTCTGCATCCCTCAATCGGGCGCGGATGCCTTCCTGGATTGCACTGTCAAATCGTTTGATCTGAGCGCCGGATGTTACGGATTGGCCGGTCAGGAAGCGTTGATTCTGGATGGCGAGCATCCGCGCTTTGAGAGAATTCCAGACTACCCCACCAACGGCAGTGTCATCCATCTGAACAGGACCGTGGAACTGACCAATAACACCGACGCGCTGATACGCGAAACCGTCGTGTTTCACGGGCTGCACGCCGGCCTCTACCGGAACTATTTCAACGCCATCCCCGCCGCCAACCGCCGTTCCTATCTCATCAAACTCTTTGTCGGCGTTTCCGAACAACTCGAGGAATCTAAAATTGAAGGATTGGACGATCCACGCGCTGCCTTGACGGTGGAATTGACCTATCTGGCCCGCGGCCAGTTTCATTCCTTTGCCAGGGAGATCAGCGGGAATGCCCCCTTGTATTTCGAGAGGTCCATTTTGCTCGATCAACCGGTTGAAAAAAGAACCACGCCGTTTGAAATCCAAATTCCTCTGACCCTTGAAGGCGCCACCGACATCCGCGGTCCCTCCCTCTTCATCGCCACACCGCCTCCCCGCCCGGCGTCAATGCTGGATAATCAATTTGTGACAGAGCAGTTGTCCTCCTCCGCCGATGCCGCCGGCTGTCATCTCCGCTATCATCTCTATGAACCTGCCGGACGATTCCCGCCGGAACAGTATCTGTCTCACAACCAGGCCATGCAACAAGCCGTGGACATGCTGGCCGCGAGAATTGTCTTCGCCCAAATAACGAAATAATTTAGACTGTTTTTTCAGCGGTATTTGTGCTTTATTGCAATATGGATTCGCGCTCACGATTCGGAAAAGTTCCCCGCGGCGCGCGCGGTTTTTCCCTGGTCGAACTGCTTTGTGTGCTGCTCATCCTTATCGTCCTGGCAACGCTCTTGGACAGCCGCCTGGCCGGTTCCCGCCGCCGTACCGCGCTGGAATTGTGCCGCAAGAATCTTCAGACCATCTCCCTCGCCCTGAATTTTTATGCCGGGGACAATCAGGGCGCCTTTCCCCTTCTGAAAGAGGCGGCCAATTCATCCGCGCCGCTCAGCCTGCTCGTGCCGCGCGGCACCACCGAGACCGCCATCTTTCTCTGCCCCGGCAGCCGCGACAAGGCGCTGCCTGAAGGCGAACCCTTCGCCCGGCGCCGCATCAGCTACGCCTATTACATGGGCCGCTCCACCAACAACAGCCCCACTGAAGTCATCCTGTCTGACTGGCAGGTCAATGACCTCCCCAAAACGCAGGGCCAGCCGCTCTTCTCCCCCGACGGCAAAAAACCGGCCAACAATCACGGCAAGGACGGCGGAAATCTTCTTCTTGTCAACGGCGAGGCCGTCAGATCCGGCGCCAACGCGCCGCGCGATCTGCCCGTTCCGCCCGGCATCGCCCTGTTGAATCCGCTGCCATGAACATCAAAATAGAATGCGGCTGCGGAACTCGTTATTCATTTGACGTCGAGCCGCGCGACGGACGGATGCCCCGGACGGTGCAATGCCCCGCCTGCCACGCCGACGGCACCGAAGCCGCCAACCAAATTATCGCCCAAACATCCTCCGAGGCGGCAACGCCGGCCCCGCGTTTGCGCGTCGAACAGGCCCCGTCCGGCGACGCGCCGTCCGCCGCCGCGGCGCAGCAACCGCCCGTCGCCCCCAGACTTGATCTCGCCGCTTTCAAGGCCCAGAAACGCCAGGCCGAAAAAAGCGCCTATCGCAAAAGCGCCTGGCTCATAATCGGCCTGGCCGTCCTCCTGGCCGCCTTTCTGGGCGCGTGGGCCTGGTATTCCCTCGTCGGCTCCAAGCCGCGTCTGGCCGCCACCCTCGCCTTGCCCGGCCCCGCCCCGGCTCACATCCAGTTCTTCGGCCCTGACAAAATTCTTATTGTCACCAAAACGGAAGCCGGCTTGCGCGATCTCTCCCTGAAAAGAATTGTCTGGTCCGCCGATCTTGGTGACCCTCCGCCATCAGCGCAGGAAAGCGCCCGTCTCCCCGCCCCGCAAGTTTTGTATTGCGGGGGATCGAACTTGTGGATTTGCCAGGGATGGCGCGCGATTCGTTTGGATACAGCGACCGGGACCATCAAACAAACCATCCCTATCAACGGCAATTTCGTCAGCTTTAGCCAAACTCTCAGCGCTCACAGTCCGGCGGACGTCGGCCTTCTGGTCGTTTCCGCCCCGGATGATACCCGCCGTATCGCGCTCACCATTAACGCGGAGACATACGCGGTTTCCAGCCGCGAAATCATCGTCCCGCGCAAGGAAAAACAGACCCTGCCCGACGATCTTCCCCCCAACGTCCTGCCCACCGCCGCCGTTCTCACCGCCCAAATTCTGGGGGAGCAAAAATTCAACAAACCGCTCGACGCCATGAGCAGCGAGTTTTTTTCATCGGGAACAAACCTGGTCGAACTGCGTGTCAAATTGCTCGAAGCCAAAGTGACTTACGTCCAGAGCATCAAACCCCGCGGCGCGTCGCAGCTTAACGGCCAGACCACCGCCGGCTCCAGCCCCGGCCTGATCGGCGAGGAAATCTTCAATGACCTCAAACGCAGCCAGACCGGCGGGGTGCGTCCGGTGGACGAGAGCCGCTATGAAGTGCGCCTGCGCCGCTGGATCGAAGCGGAGCCGGTGGAATGGAAGGAGGAAGTCATTGGCGCCCCCGCCTTCTTTCCGCTCGCCACCGTGGATCTGCTGGCGGCGGGCCAAAAACTCATCGTATTCGACAAGGAGAACCACAAACTATTTGACAGCCAGCTCGGTTACCCGGTGAGCGAGCGATTCACCACCGGCGATCTGGCCGGCCGCCTCATGCCCGCCGCGGAACGCGCCAACACCCTTTACTTTTTTGACCAGGGCGTCCTCACCGCCTTTTCCCTCCCGGACGGCCAGGTGCGCTGGCGTCTGACCAGTTTCGGCATCAGCGCCATCCAGTTCGACGACCAGGGCGCGCTCTACGTGGATTCCACCGCCGCCGGCCCTGACGACATCAAATACTCCGACACCATCAGCTTCGAAAAAATCCCCTCCGTTCTCCTCAAGGTCAACGCCGCCGACGGCCGCATCCTCTGGAAAGCGGGACAGCGCGGCGAACGCGCCCGGCTCTCCGGCAAATTCCTCTATTCAGAAAGCATCCAGCAAGGCGGCCTTGGCATGGCTTCCGCCTTGAGCGACGCCCTCAACCAGCCGCCCGGCGAAGGCCCCGTCTATTTTCGACTTTACAGACTCGACCCCGCCACCGGCGACGCCTTCTGGAGCCTCTACCGCGAAGACCGTCCCCGCAACGTGGTGATCGACGGCAACCGCATCCTCCTCCGTTTCGGCGACAATCTCGAACTTTTCAAATTCCTCGCCTTCTAGCCCGGTCTCTCTTACTTCTGCCATTCGTCCGGGGTCAACACCTTCTGGTTGCTGATGCTGACCGCAAAAAAGGCTGCGCGCGCGTATTCCAAGGATACTCCAAAGTCCAGGTTGATGGTTTGCGCCATCGTGAGAAGATTTCCGAGCCACAACCGCTCCACCTTGCACTGCACGCGTGCGGCCCCCAGCATTTGTCCCTCCGCATCAAAGACAGCGCCGCTGATATCGTAATCAACTTTGTCAAACGTCGTCGCTCCACCTTGAATCTCAGCCGTCAGACGGTCGTTCTTGTCCAGCTCAAACTTGATCGAACTAAGGCCCACCAGGTGATACGTATTCCCTTTCCATTCAACCCCGGCCGACCGGACAGATAGCGGGATGGCTGACCTCAATTGGAAGGGAATGAGGTTCGTGACAGCGCCCGCCGACGGAACGCTGGATGAAGGTTGCGCCGGCAGGCGCCGCGGCAGCAGGCTCACGACGCCGACAGCCACCATCGCAGCAGCGGCCAATAGCATGTACGTTTTCATATCTTTCAATATGCTGAAAGTCGTCTTGTTATACGAATACGACACCGCCAGGCACAATTTCTTAGACGAATTCCTTCTTCTTCTGCACATACGCACGCCGTGCCGCTGACCGCACGAAACCAGCTCCACCTTGTTCATTCTTTCGGTTTGCAGGTCGTATCCGTCCGCGTCGCTCTTCCCTATCGTACCAATCAATGGCGGAGATTTTTTTATCAAATTGACCGCCGAAAGGGGCGCTGCCAAGGTAGCAGCATGAATTCGAGCGCGATTACCGGATCGGCCCGGTTGTCAACCACCGCGTGGCCGGCCTGCCGGAGGAACCCATGAACTCCGCCACCGGACCTGCTCCCGCAGCGCGGCAACGCGGCTTCTGGGCGCTCATCGTCACCCAATTCCAGGGTGCCTTCAGCGACAACGTCCTGAAATGGCTCGTCATCTCGCTGATTACCGGCATGGGCTTCTCCAATGACAAACGCGACCAGCTTGTCGGGGTGGTGGGCGCTTTATTCGCGCTGCCGTTCATACTCTTTTCCATGACCGGCGGATATTTCGCGGACCGTTTCAGCAAACGCTCCGTCACCATCGGCATCAAGGTGTTTGAAATCCTGGTCATGCTGCTCGCCCTGACCGGGCTGGCCGGCAACCACCTTTACCTGGCCATCGCCTGCGTTTTCCTCATGGAAGTTCATAGCGCCATTTTCGGCCCGTCAAAATATGGCCTGCTCCCTGAACTTCTGCCCGAAAGGAGACTTTCCTGGGGCAATGGCGTGCTGGAACTCGGCACCTTTGTCGCCATCATCGGCGGAACCGTCGCCGGGGGGTGGCTGTGCAGCGCATTTGCCGGCCGCCAGGTGTGGTCCGGCGTTGTCCTCCTCGCGCTCGCCGCTTTTGGTTTCTGCACCAGCTTCGCCATCACCAAGGTGCCCGCCGCCGATCCGGCCAGAGTTTTCCGCCCCAATTTTCTGCTGGACTTGTGGCAGCAGATCAAAGTCATCCGCCAAGATCGCGTCCTCTGGCTCGCCACGCTCGGCAACACCTACTTCTGCGCCCTCGGCGCCCTCCTGCAATTTCTCATTGTCATCTACGCCAAGGACGTCCTCAACATTTCCGATCCGCGGCCGGGCACCTATCTTCAGGCCGCCACCGCCATTGGCATCGGATTGGGCAGCTTTGCCGCCGGCTATCTTTCCGGCGGCAAAATCGAATACGGTCTCATCCCCCTCGGCTCCGTGGGCATGACCGTTCTGGCCGCGTTGCTCGGCCAGCGCGGTCTTTCCTTCGCCGCCGTGGCCGTGGATTTGTCCCTGCTCGGTTTCTTCGGCGGCTTCTTCATCGTCCCCATAGCGGCGTTGCTCCAGCACCGGCCGGACAAGGCCAGCAAAGGCAGCGTGCTCGCGGCGGCCAATTTGCTTTCGTTCGTCGGCGTTTTCGCCGCCTCCGGAGTCTATGAGCTGGTGACCGTCGTTCTACATCTCAATCCCGCCACCGTTTTCTTGATCACCGCCGTCGTGACGCTCGCCGGCACCGTGTATGTCCTCTGGCTCCTGCCCGATGCCGTCCTGCGCTTTGGCCTCTGGATGCTCACCCGCACGCTTTACCGCGTGCGCGTCCTCGGCCGCGACAATATCCCCGAAAAAGGCGGCGCTCTCTTCGTTTGCAATCACGTTTCCTTCGTGGACGCGCTGCTGCTCATTGCTTCCACGGACCGGCAGGTGCGGTTTGTCATGTTCGCCGGAATTTACAATTTGCCCTGGATCAAGCCGTTCGCGCGCATCCTCGGAGCCATTCCCATTTCATCTGCGCAACGGCCCCGCGATCTCATCAAATCCCTCCGCACCGCCACCGAGGCGATTCGCGCCGGCGACGTCGTTTGCATTTTCGCCGAAGGTCAGATCACCCGCATCGGCCACTTGCTGCCTTTTCGCCGCGGCTTTGAGCAGATTATGAAAGACCTGGACGCGCCCATCGTGCCGGTCGGATTGGACGGCGTGTGGGGCAGTATCTTCAGTTTCGAAAAGCGGCGGTTCGTTTGGAAATTGCCGCGGCGAATCCCCTACCCTGTCACAGTCAGCTTCGGCGCGCCGATGCCGGCGCACGCCAGGGCCTCCGAGGTGCGCCAGGCCGTGCAGGAATTGCTCGCCTCCTCATGGAGTTACCGTCGCGCCCGGATGCAACCGCTGCACCAGGCCTTCGCGCGCTCGGCGCGGCGGCATCCCTTCCGCCTCGCCCTGGCCGATTCGCTGTCGCCCAAAGTGCGCTTCGGTTCGGCCCTGATGAAAACCATCTTTCTCGCGCGCCGGTTGCAATCGGATTGGGCCGGCCAGGAAAAAGTCGGCCTCCTCCTCCCGCCCTCGGTCGCCGGCGCGCTGGTCAATTTCGCCGCCCTCATGCTCGGCAAGGCGCCGGTCAACCTCAACTACACGCTCTCCGCCGACTCCCTCGCTTCCTGCATCCGCCAGTGCGGCCTCAAAACCGTCGTCACCTCCAGGACCTTTCTGGAAAAAGTCAAACTGACCGTTCCGTGCGAGCTGGTTTTCATCGAAGAACGCGCGGCAAATCCGCGCGCCTCGGAAAAACTCGCCGCGTTCTTCCTCGCCTGGTTCGTGCCCTTGCGCTGGCTGGAAAAGGCTTTGGGCGGCGCGCGGCAAGTTCAACTGGACGATCTGGCAACGATTATTTTTTCCAGCGGCAGCACCGGCGAGCCGAAGGGCGTCATGTTGAACCACTACAACATCGGCTCCAACATCGAGCAGATGGAACAGGTGTTCAGCCTCGATGCCAAGGACCGCATTCTCGGCGTGCTGCCCTTTTTCCATTCCTTCGGATTCACCGGCACCCTCTGCCTGCCGGCCGTTCTTGGCGTGGGCGCGGTCTATCATCCCAACCCGCTCGACGCCAGGGCCATCGGCCCGCTGGTCCTCGAATACAAAGCCACCTTTCTCCTCGCCACGCCCACCTTCCTGCAACTCTACATCCACGGATGCGAACCGGAGCAGTTCGGCAGCCTGCGCGTCGTGGCGGTCGGCGCGGAAAAACTCCCCGACCGGCTGGCCGCCGCCTTCGAGGAGCGCTTCGGCCTCCGGCCCTTCGAAGCCTACGGCTGCACCGAGTGCTCTCCGGCGGTCGCTGTCAATACTCATGATTTTCGCTCCGCCGGCTTCCGCCAGGTCGGCGTCAAACGCGGCAAGATCGGCCATCCCCTGCCCGGTCTTTGCGCCCGCATCGTGGACCCCGCCACCGGACAGCCCATGCCGCTCGGCCAGCCGGGCCTGCTCCAGGTGCGCGGCCCCAACGTCATGCAGGGCTACCTGGGCCTCCCGGACAAAACCGCCGAAGTCCTGCGCGACGGCTGGTATGCCACCGGCGACATCGCCGCGCTCGACGAGGATGGCTTTCTTCAGATCACCGACCGCCTCAGCCGCTTCAGCAAAATCGGCGGCGAAATGGTCCCGCACATCCGCGTCGAAGAAAAATTGCACGAACTCGCCGGAGCGGCGGAACTGACATTTGTCGTGGGCGCCGTGCCCGACGAAAAAAAGGGCGAACGCCTGGTCGTGCTGCACAAGTTGAGCGAAGCTGGATGGAACGAACTTTCCTCCAGACTTCCGCAGCTTGATCTCCCCAACCTCTGGAAGCCGCGCCCCGACCAATTCTTCCGCGTGGACGCCTTCCCCCTCCTCGGCACCGGCAAATTGGACCTGCGGAAAGTCCGCGAACTGGCCGCGCAGTTCTCCCAGGCGCCCATGAAAAGTGAATGGTAAGTTCATGGGCAGGTAAATCAGGCAAGAATAAAGGTGAATGCGCCCGGTCAGCCCCATAATCATTGAAATCCAACGTCACCCCACGCATCCTGTGCCCGCATGAACTGGCGTCTGGTAGCAGCAGTGACGGGAGCGGCCTTGCTGGCCGGGGCTTGCCGGAAGGAGGCTGCCCCGGTGCCACCGGTGCCTGCGCCCGCGCCCCATTCGGCGTTGGCCTATCCGCCCGCCGGCGCATTTCCACGCGATGTCTCACTGCGGTTGCCCAAACAGGCCCAGCCAAAACTGCCCACCCTGACTTTGTGGCTGGGCAGCGAGGAATTGACGGCCGAACTGGCGGTGACGGCGGATCAGCTCATCGCCGGCATGATGTATCGAACGAATATCGAGACCAACGCCGGAATGCTCTTTGTCCTCGGCCGGCCGGCGCAGCCCACTTGCTGGTCCAAGAATTGCCCGCTGCCCCTTTCGGCGGCTTACATTGACCCGACGGGAGTCATTTTGGAATTGCACGATTTTCAGCCGGACAGCACGAACTTGGTCGCCTCCACCGTCGGCAACGTTCAATATGTGTTGGAAACCGGCCGCGGCTGGTTTGAGCAGCATCATATTGGCCAGGGAACCTTGGTGCGCACCGAGCGCGGCACTTTCCCGGAGACCTTCGCGCCCGCTCGCGGCCGCGCCCGATGAGGCTGGAGAGAATATGAGAATAGCCCTTGCCCAGATCAATCCCACGATAGGCGATTTTGCCGGCAATGAGGCCAAAATCCTGGAGGCCGCCCGCCGCGGCGAGGCCGGGAAACTTGACCTGGTGGTTTTTCCTGAATTGGCCATCCCCGGTTACCCGCCCCGCGATCTTTTGCTGAAGAAGGATTTCATCGCCAAGAACCTGGCGGCGCTCCAACGCCTGGCGGCGGCCAGCGCAAAGACGGCCCTCATGGTCGGTTACGCCGGGGAGAACAAGGCTTCCACCGGCCGCCCCTGCACCAATGAGGCGGCTCTGTTGCAGGGCGGCAAGATTACAGCCACGCGCCAGAAATCACTGCTGCCCAACTACGATGTCTTCGACGAAGACCGCTACTTTCAGCCGGGAAAGGACAACCTGCCCGCGACCGTCAACGGCCACTCCTGCGGACTGAGCGTATGCGAGGACATCTGGAACGACGAGGATTTTTGGCCGCACCGCCTTTATGGCTTCAATCCCATCGCCGAGCTGGTTGCCGCCGGGGCGGAAGTCATCTTGAACATCTCGGCGTCGCCCTGGAACGTCGGCAAGGAGAAATTGCGGCACGACATGCTGGCCAGCCTGGCGCGCAAGTCGCGCCGGCCCGTCTTGCTCTGCAACATGGCGGGAGGCAACGATGAACTTATTTTTGACGGCACCAGCATGGCCTTCAACGCGGACGGCGGGGTGATCGCGCGGGCCAGATCGTTCGAGGAGGACTTCGTGGTGGTGGACACTTCCAACAGCCCCGTTATCCAGCCCCCGGTCGCGCCGGAGGAGGAAAACATTTACAAGGCGCTCGTGCTGGGCCTGCGGGATTACCTGCGGAAATGCGGGTTCAAATCCGCCGTGCTCGGATTGAGCGGAGGAATTGACTCCGCGCTGGTCGCCTGTCTGGCGGTGGAAGCTCTCGGCGCGAAAAATGTCCGGGGCGTTTCGCTGCCCTCGCGCTATTCGTCCCCAGGCAGCCTGGAGGACGCGCGCTTGCTGGCCGCGCGGCTGGGCATTGCCTACGACGTCATTCCCATCGAGCCGCCCTTCGCGTCGGTGCGGCAACAGTTGGAGCCGGTGTTCAGCGGCTTGGCGGAAGACACCACGGAAGAAAACATCCAGGCGCGGTTGCGCGGTGTCATCTTAATGGCGCTGTCCAACAAATTCGGTTCGTTGGTGTTGACCACCGGCAACAAGAGCGAACTGGCCGTCGGCTATTGCACGCTTTACGGCGACATGTGCGGCGGGTTGGCGGTGATCAGCGACGTTCCCAAAACCATGGTCTATCGGCTGGCTAGATGGATCAACCGCGACCGCGAACTCATCCCGGCTTCCTCCCTCACCAAACCGCCCTCGGCGGAATTGCGCCCCAACCAGACCGACCAGGACACTTTGCCGCCTTATGACATTCTGGACGCCATCCTGGAACAATCCGTGGTGCAAGCCAGGTCGCTGCCGGAAATTGTGGCGCTGGGATTCAACGAGGCGGACGTGCGGCGGGTGGTGCGTTTGATCGAGATGAATGAATACAAGCGCCGCCAGGCCGCGCCCGGATTGAAGGTGACGAGCAAGGCCTTTGGAGTCGGCCGGCGCATCCCCATTGCCCAACTCTATCGCGAAGGGTAAAATGGTTTGCCAATCCGGCTTAACGGGAAAAGAGAAATGCGAGCTTTTGAGAATTCATGCAGGTTCTGGCTGACGCTGGCAGGGGCGGCCTGCCTGACTGCCGGGAGCGCGCGGGCGGCGAACATCGTTGCGCTTTATGCGTTCACCAACACGCTGGTGACCGGGGTGGATGGCGGCACGCCTTTGGCGGGACTTATTCAGGCCGGCAACGGAATCCTGTACGGAACCACTCTCAACGGCGGCAGCAACAGCGGTTACGGGACTATTTTCAAAATCACCACCAACGGCGTTTTCACTCCGGTCTATGCCTTCTCCAACACCGCCAGTGACGGCGGTTCGCCATGCGCGGGCCTGTTGCAAGGAACCAACGGCAACTTCTATGGCACGGCTTCACAGGCCGGCTCGAATGGTTGCGGGTCCGTTTTCCGATTGACTTCCGCGGGCGCGTTCACCGAGCTGTACGGGTTCACCCGAATCCATGGCGGGTTGCTGACCAACGCGGAGGGTGGAAATCCGTCGGCTCCGCTGATTCAGGGAACCAACGGCAATTTTTACGGCACCGGCCCCGCGGGCGGCACCAACGGCGACGGCGCCATCTTCGAGATAACGGCGGCGGGAGCCTTCACCCGGCTCCTTTCCTTCAGCAACGCGGCGGAAGGCCAGAATCCGGGCGCGCTGCTGCAAAGCAGCAACGGCCTGATCTACGGAACCACGACCAACGGCGGCAGCAACGGTTATGGAACGATTTTCAAGTTGACCTCAGCCGGAGTATTGACTCCGCTCTACTCGTTCACCAATGGCGTGGACGGGGCGCATCCCGGTCCGGCCTTGACGCAAGGCGCCAACGGAATTTTATACGGCACGGCCTCGGGCGGCGGCACTAACGGTTCGGGCGTGATTTTTCAAATCACCACCAACGGAGTTTTTACTCCGCTCTATTCCTTTGCGCCCAGCGGCCAGGCGGGACTGGGACTGGCCACCAATGCCGACGGTCTGGTTCCCGGCAGCCTGGCGGGAGGGGCGAATGGAATCTTTTACGGTTTCGCGCAATTCGGCGGTTTGAACGGCACGGGAACCCTTTTTCAATTCAACGCATCGGGCGGTTTGACGGTGCTTTATACGTTCCTGGTCGGCCCGCTGGGCGTGGGCGGCGTCACCAACAGCCTTGGGGCCGAGCCGTCGGGAATTCTATTGGATTCCAACGGGACATTATATGGAACCGCGCGGACGGGCGGGAGCAGTGGATTTGGCACGGTGTTCGAAATGGGTCTGCCGCCGCAGATCACCAACCAGCCGGCAAGCCTGTCTCTCGCGTTGGGCGCCACCGCTAGGTTCACCGTGGGCGCGACCGTCCCGGTCTGCCAGTGGCAATTCAACGGCGTGAACATCGCCAATGCCACCAACCTGACGCTGACCAACCTCAACATTCAGATTTCAAACGCCGGGCCTTATCAGGTCGTGGTGGGCAACACCTTTGGCGCGGTGACCAGTTCGGTTGCCTTCCTCAACATTACCAATGTGCCGGTTTCATTCGCCAGCGGCGCGGGGGCCATGCAATACGGCGGCAGCCAGTTCACTGTTCTATTGACAAACTTGACGGGACAGGGAACGATTGTCCTGGACGCGTCCTCCGACCTGAAATCCTGGACGCCGATCTTGACCAATCCGCCGGCTTTTGGCCAATGCCCGTTCGCCGATGACGCGGCGGGCGGATGGCCGAGCCGGTTCTATCGCGCCCGCATCCTGCCAGGGCCTTGACTGGCGGGGCAGCCGGAGGTCAGTAATGCGTCAGTCTTGGCAGGCAGGGCGCGCACTCCGTGCGCGCCGCGGCGGGTCCCGATGTATCGGGACCCGCCCTGCCTTTTTCCCCTCAGTCACTGACGCATTACGGAGGTCGGGCATTTTCCCAGGGCGGTGTAGTGGATTTCACTAATAATACAATCGTAATCTGCCTTGCAGACAAATCCTGGGAAAAGTGTATTCTGCCAACGCAGTAGAGTTAGTTTTCATGGGGCGCCCCGGGTGGGGCGCCTTTTTTTCGACGCTTTACATGGTTTGCGCCTGGGAAACCGTCAGGAACTCCTCCACCTGGTCCATCACCACCGTATCGTTGAATTTGCCCATGACCTCCGTCTGGGCCGTTTCGGCCATTTGACAGCGAAGGGCGGGAGAAAGATGGAGTTCCTGGATGCGGGCGGCCAATTGAGCCGCATCACCGGGCGTATAAGTCAGCGCATTTTCACCGTGGCGCAACAATTCCTCCGCCCCTCCCGCGGTCGAGCCGATGACAGGCAACCCGCAGGCCATCGCTTGCAGGGGAGTGACGGGGAACGGCTCGTCCCATTCGGGAGTGTGCAGCAACACGTCATGCCGTTTATAGATTGCCGCCATGTCGGTGTTCAAATTCGAGACCGCCAGGAATTCCACCGGCAGTTGGTTGGCCACGACGAAGGAGCGCGCGGCCGCCACATAACCGGATTCGCCGCGGCCGTAGATAGAGAGTGAGATTTTCAGACGGGCGGCATGGACCAGGTTAAGCGCCCGCAGGGCGGTCATCACCCCGCTTTCGGCGGTCAGCGGGCTGACAATGAGAAATTTATTCATCGGCGCGGCAGCCGGTTTGATTGGACCGATAAAGTCGCCGGTGACGCCGGGATAAATCACTTCGGCGTGGCCGACGGAAAATCCGGCCCGCACGGTCAATTGCCGGAGCGCCTGGCTGCAAAAATATATCCGGTCGAAACGGAACGCGGTGATGGAATTTGGAGCCACGGCGGCGCGGGCCTTGACATCCCCGTAAAGCCCCGGGATGCGGTCGTAGCCTTTGATCATGCGGGTCGGCGCCTTGGAATCCAGCCGGCCGCGTTCGCCGCTCATTTCCAGGGCGGCGCGTGTGGGTCGTTCGAGGAAGGGAAGTGAGGGCGCGTTCCAAAAGCGCAGCCAGGGGTCCTCCGCCACGCCGTTGGAGAGCCAGTGATCGAACACGTCGTAAACGACCGGAACTCTCGCGTTGCGGAGGGTGAAGATCAATCCTTTGGAAATCCCTTGGAGACTGAAAACATGGACGATCTCCGGTTGGAAACTGGCGATGGCTTCCAGGAGCATCCGGGTGTTGTGCATTTCCTGCGCCCTGAGCTTTGGGAAGGCGGTGAGCCTGGGGACCCCGAAGGCGTCGTTGAGCAGCAAACAGCGATGAATCTCGTCGTCGCGCTGTTCGCCGCGCAGCCCCTGTGTCGAGGTCAACACCAGGATCGTGTGGCCGCGCGTGCGCAAGGCCTCGACCACATTTTGGCAATGAGTGTCGAAAGTGCCCGCGTGGTGGGGAGGATACAGATTGGTCAGCGCCAGGATCTTCACGTCGGCAGCAGGATGCAGAATCCCGGCGCCGGTGTAAATCATGTTTTTAGAACAGCCCGGCGCGACACCGGCACGTTAATTGCCTGGCGGCATCGGAACGGAAAGATTGCGGCAGATGGAACGCGCCAAGTGTTTCTTGATTTCGTTGTGACGGGGAATGGACTCCATGCGGCCCGTTTGAGGATTGCTCCAAATCGAATGGCTGCCGCCTTCCCGCACCGGCTTGCAGCCATGATCGTTTAGATGGCCAAGCAAGGCCCGGCGTTTCATGCCAGCAATAGTTCCGCCGTTTCTGCCTGTGGGTCGAGACGGAAGGCTTCTTCCCGCCCGGTGTCCAGCAGAAGTTGAACAGCCTGGGCAAGGTCCCGCAGGCATTCATCCTTGGTTTCACCTTGTCCATTAGCCCCTGGCACTTCCAAACAGGTCGCCCAAAAACCGCCTTCGTTCGGCTCCCCTTGATGGATGATCGCGGTTAATTGTTTCATACAACCATCTTGACATCTTCGTATTCTGATTTCAAGCCGATTCAGCGTCAATCGCGGCCCGCCGGGCGGGGTTTTCCCGCATGGAGAACCCGGAGGCTGAAACCGCGTCCGTTGTCGAATGGCTCGACCGTCGCGGTGACTTCCAGCACGGGATAACGCACCGTCGCCAGTCCGTGGCTCTGGTAGGTCCGCGCGAACAATTCCGTCTCCACCATGCCCGTCCAGTCCGCCAGCGTCAGGAATTTCATCGGCTCGCCGGTGATTTGGTGATGCGTGCGCTGCTCCACCACCAACCCGCACGCCACCACCGTTTCGTGGACGTGCTCCCCCAGCCGGGCGACGGGGCAATACGTTTCCCAGGCCACGTCGTCAAACAATTCCAACGGATGGCCGCTCACCGCCCAGCCGAACAGTTCCGTTTCGGCTTCCAGCCGTTCGCGGCGCGTCGGCTCGCGCAGCAACGACGGATTCCGCTCGAAAAAATCCGAGACCGGGCTTGCCTGCGCGTCGAAATCAAATTCCAAATTCCGCCGCCCGTCTTTTGCCTGCCGCAATTGTTGCGCTTCCCAAAACTGCCGCGTGCGCGTCCGGCCAAACTCGTCAAAACCGCCCGCCCGGATCAGCGTTTCCATTTCTTCCGGCAACGGTTGGACGCGGCCATGGAAGTCCGCCAGGGAAAGGAACGGACCGCGCCCGCGCTCGGCCAGCAACCGTTCCACCGTGTGCCCGGTCAATCCTTTGGCGCGCGTCAACGGCACGCGAATCGCGTGGCCATGCGCCGTGAATCGCGGTCCCGGCTCGTTGGCCGCGGGCGGCAGGAATTTCAACCCGAGCCGGTGGCATTCCAGCACGTACACCAGCGGGTCGTAAAATCCCTTGCCATTGGTCAGCACCGCCGCCATGAATTCCGCCGGATAATTGAGCTTGAGCCACGCCGCTTGGTAGGCCTGCACGCTGTAAGCGGTGGAGTGCGCCTTGCAAAAGGCGTAACCGGCAAAACCCGCGACCAGGTCCCACACCTCCCCGATCTTCTCCGGCGCGTGTCCGCGCGCCCGCGCCGAGGCGAAAAATTCCTCCCGAATTTCCGCGATGACGCCGCGCTTCTGCTTGTTCAGGGCGCGGCGCAACACGTCCGCCCGGCCCGGCGGCAGTCCGGCGAACGCTTCGCAGATTTGCAGAATGTGCTCCTCATAAACCACCAGCCCGAACGTGTCGCCCAACACCGCTTCCAGCGATGGATGCGGATAGGTCACCGGTTCAAGTCCCTGATACCGCCGGGTGAAGGCCCGCTTTTTGCCTTCGTTGGCCGCGCCGGGCCGGATGACGCTGACAATGGCAATGAGCGTGTCCATGTCCCGCGCGTTGCACTGGCGGCACAGACCGGTCATGGCCGGGCTTTCGATGTGATGAACCGCCCGCGCGCCGCCCCCGGAAATCATTTCCCAGACCCGCGGATCCTGCCACGGTTCCAGCGCCTTCAGGTCCACGCCGGCGCCCCGCCCGGCCAGCGCCTCTTTGGCGTCGCGCATCACCGCCAGCCCGCCTTGCGCCAACACGTCAATTTTCACCAGACCGACGGCCTCCACGGCGTCCATGTCGAAATGCGTGGTGGGATAACCTTTGTTGGAAACAAACGCCGGCGTCAGTTCGTTCATCGGCTGGCGCGAGAGCACCACGCCGCACGGGTGCATTTTCGGGTAACGTGGAAAGCCGTCGAGAAATTCGGCCATGTCCAGCGCGGTCTGGAACGGCTCCTCCTGCAAGGGCAGATCGCGGTTTTCGGGACTGGCGGCGAGCAATTCGCGCAATTTCGCCCCGCCGGCGGGCGTATGCCCGGCGGGCACCCACCCGCCGCCGAAGCTCCAGGGAAAATGATCCGTGAAGCGGCGCACGTCGCGTTCCGCCACGCCCAGCACCTTGGCCGTGTCGGCAAACGCGCTCCGGGCCTGAAACGTCGAGAAGCCGCCCACCACGGCGCAATGCTCCCGGCCATATTTGGCGAAAATCAGGTCCACCACGTCGTCTTTGCGGTCGTGCGGGAAATCAACGTCAATGTCCGGCAGCTTGTGCAACGCCATGCGCTCCTGATTGAGAAAGCGGCGGAAGTAGAGGCCGAAGCGGACGGGGCAGACATCGGAAATGCCCAGGCAATAGCAAACCAGCGAGTCCGCCGCGCTGCCGCGCGTGATCCATTCGATGCCATGCGCGCGGCAATCTTGCAGCAGGTCCCATACGACCAGAAAGTATTCTTCGTAGCCGACGGCGGCAATGACGTCTAATTCCTGCTCCACCCGCGGGCGCATGTCGGCGGCCCGTTCGCCGTAGCGCCGGCGCAGTCCGTCCAGCACGAGCCGATGAAGAAACTGGCGCGGGGTGGAACCGTCCGGCGGCGGGAAGGCGGGAAACTGCGGTTTGCCCGGCGGGATTTCAAAATGGCAGCGTTCGGCGATTTCCAGCGTGTGGGCCAGCCATTCGGGATGGTCCCGGCACGCCGCGGCCATTTCCGCCGGCGCGCGGAAATGAAACCGCCCGCCCAGGCGTTTGTCCGGGTGTTCCTGGCGCAACAGCGTGAGCGTGCGGATGGATTGCAGCACGTCGAATTTTGGGCGGTCGCCGGGGCTGCCGTAGTGAATGGCGGGGCAGGCGGCCACGGGGAAGCGATCCTCCCCGGCCTGTTTTGCGGCCATCTCATAAAAACGGCCCGGAAACAATTCGGCCAGCCGCAAGTCCGGGCTGACGCCCATCAATCCTTCGGTCAAGCCGTCCAGACGTTCCATCGCCATGGGGCGGCGCTGTAGCGCCGCCACCGCGCCTTCCTCCCCGCCGTTGCACGTCTCCGCCTGGCGCGTCAACAGCCGGTTCAAGTTGTGATAACCGCGGGCGGATTCGACGTAAAGCAGCAGCGGACTCCCGCCCACTTGTAGTTCCGTCCCAAAAATCGGTTTAATGCCCGCGCGCTTCGCAGCCTGCGCGAACTCCACCGCTCCATGCAAGTTGCCCATGTCCGCCAGCGCAATCGCGGACAGGCCATGCTGCCGGGCCAGATCCACGGCAGCGCCGGGCGAAAGCGTCGAGTCCAGAAACGTGTAGAAGCTGCGGACGCGCAACGGCGCGTAGCAACCGGCGCGGGCCGGCCTGGACGGGGATGGGTGGCGGATTTCCGGCTTCCAATTTGACGGAATCCGTTCCGCATGTTCGCCGGCCATGTTCCCCGGCGCGTCGCGCAATCGAAAATCGTGTCCGCGCATGACCACGGACCAGCCTTTGGCGCGCCGCAACTCGTCCAGCGCCGCGGCGAGCCGTTCCCGCGCCGCGTGGTTTTGCCCGCTTCCTTCCAGCGGCAATTCGCGCCGGCACACGCCGTCATACACATTGGACAATTTCAGCGACACCATCCGCAGGCTCACGCGCCGCTGCCAGGCCTCCCGCAGCAATCCGCGCAGACGCCCGTAAATGTCCGTTTCCAGGTCGGTCGGCTCCCGCAGGCTTTCGGCGCGCTGATTTTCGTCACGGTCGTTGTAGCGGACTTTGACCGCCAGCGTTCGCACGCTCCGGCCTTCCTGGCGCACGGTGGCAAACAATTGGTCCGCCATGCGGCGGAGCACGGCTTCGACATATCCCTCATCCGTCACGTCCTCGTTGAAAGTCTCCTGCTGGCTGAAGGATTTCTGCGGCTGGCTGGCGGGAATCAACGGCCGCTCGTCAATGCCGTTGGCCAACTGCCGCGCCAGGGGCGCCTGGCTGCCGAGCAACAGCGCCAGCAGGTCAACGGGCGTGGCGGCGATCTGCCCGATTTGCGCCAGTCCCGCCGCGTTCAATCGCACGGCGGTCTTTGGCCCGATGCCCGGCAGCCAGTGGTTGGGCAGCGGGTGCAGGAACTGCTTTTCCTCTCCCTCCGGCACCATTTGAAAAGCGGCGGGCTTGTGCAGCTTGGAGGCAATCTGACTGACGAGCTTGTTCGCGCCCAGGCCCTGGCTGACGGTGATTTTGAGCGATTGGCCGATGGCCTGGCGGATGGCCAGCGCGATTTCCACCGGCGGCCTTCTGTGATTGGCTGTCAAATCAAAATAGCCTTCGTCAATGGAAGTTTGCTCCACGTCCGGCGTGAAATCATAGGCGTAGCCGAACATCCAGTTGGAAAACTGCTCATAACGTTCGTAGTCGCCGGGCAGGACGACCAGTTTTGGGCAAAGTTTCCGCGCCCGCGCCGTCGGCATTGGCGTATAGACGCCAAACTTCCGCGCTTCGTAGGACGCCGAGGCAATAATGCCGCGCCGTTCGCCGCCGACGGCAATCGGCCGGCCCCGCAACCGCTGGTCGGCGGCTTGTTCAACGGAGGCGAAGAAGGCATCCGCGTCGAGATGAACGATTGCGCGGCGCATCCCTCATTCCTTCGCCTTTCGGATGAGCGCCTTGAACACGCCCTGAATCATCAATTCCTGCGCCGGGAGGAGATTCGGATATTTTGGATTCTCCGCCCGCAGCCACGGTTTGCCGCTTTTCACGACGAATGTTTTCAGCGTGCTGGCCCCGTCAATCAGCGCGGCCACGATCTGCCCGTGGCGCGGTTCCGGCCCGTGTTCCAAAACCACCAGGTCGCCGTCCAGAATGTGCCGGCCAATCATCGAATCGCCCGTCACCCGCAGCGCAAACGTGTTCCGCGTCGGCTTGAAACCGATGCTTTCCACATCTACCGTGACGCAGCCCTCCGCCTCCTGCTCGCGCGTTTGGGGCGGACCCGCCGGAATCACGCCGAACAGCGGAATGTCCGCGAGCCGGCTCCGCAGTCTGGCCGGCGGAAAAATCACCCGCAAAGCGCGCGCCTTGCCCGGTGCGGAGGCAATGAAACCCTTGCGTTTGAGCGCCTCCAGGTGGGCGGCCGCCGCGCGATGCCCTTTGCATCCGAACCGGACCGCGATTTCCCGGAGGGTGGGAACCGGCCGTCCGGCCTCGGCCTCGGTCTGGAGAAAATCCAGCACCCGGCGCTGGGCCTTGGTCAATCCAATCATATTATCCAAATGGATAATACATTGCCGAACGCCTGTCAACCCCCCTCACGCCTCCCAAATCCTCGCCTAAGGACTGGCATGAAATTTGATGGGGAGCACACGCGCCCCCGCGTGTGGCGGTCGGCGCCCTCGCCGCCGCTTCTTACTTCTCCTTCACATTGTATAGATCGTTGTTCGGCGGTGACGATTCGTTGGGCGAGGATCAGGGACGCTTTCCCGGCAGAGAGAGACGCTTCAACGACCGGTCATTTGCTCCAGCTTTTCGGGATAGCGAGCGCCATGCACCGCGATCTTCGATGCCGCGCTTTCGATGTCACGGAGGTCGTCCGGCGTGAGTTCGACGGCTATTGCTCCGATGTTCTCGTCCAACCGATGGAGCTTCGTGGTGCCTGGGATTGGAACAATCCACGGCTTCTGTGCCAACAGCCACGCGAGTGCGATTTGGGCAACGGTCGCTTTCTTCCGCTGGCTGATTTTGCCAATCAAATCAATCAGGGCTTGATTCGCCTTCATCGCCTCCGGCGTAAAGCGCGGGAGGGTGCTACGGAAGTCGGAGCTGTCGAGTTTGGTGTTCTCGTTCATCGCGCCCGTGAGAAAACCTTTGCCTAGCGGACTATAAGTAACGAAGCCGATGCCGAGTTCTTCGAGCGTCGGTATTACTTCTCTCTCCGGCGTTCTAGTCCACAGGGAGTATTCGCTTTGCAGCGCAGTAAGTGGCTGGACTGTGTGCGCGCGGCGAATTGTTTGCACACCGGCTTCTGATAGGCCGAAGTGCTTCACTTTGCCCGCATGAATCAACTCCTTCACCGCCCCCGCCACTTCTTCAATCGGCACGTTTGGATCAACGCGATGCTGGTAGAGCAAATCAATGACATCCACTTTGAGCCGCTTGAGCGAACCTTCCACGGCCCGCCTGATGTTCGCGGGTTGGCTGTTCAAGCCCGCTGCACCCGGCCGCTTGTCGCTGCCACTCAAATCGAACCCGAATTTCGTGGCGATCACCACTTGCTTCCGAAACGGAGCGAGCGCTTCGCCGACGAGTTCCTCGTTGGTGAAGGGGCCATAGACTTCAGCGGTGTCAAAAAATGTGACGCCGCGTTCGACAGCCGCGTGAAGGAGAGCGGTCATCTCCCTTTTGTCCTTGGGCGGACCATAGGAGAAACTCATTCCCATACAACCAAGTCCGAGCGCCGAGACTTCCAAATTACTTTTTCCAAGTTTACGTTTTTGCATATTGAATTCTTTCATTGATTTAATCTACTCCCTACGGATGGATCTGTCGCACACAAGGTTGCTCCACCTGTTCTGATTTTGCTCAAAAATGCGGCCGGATGAAAACGGTAGCGATTCATGCCCAAGATCACGTCAGCCGGGTTGTGAGAAGATATATGGTGTTCCCCCTAGTCCCCAAATGGCACATGCAAACTGTTTCGCTGGCGAATCCCCGCGCGGCGGCGTCAACGCTGCTGGCGATAATTGCTGGGAGAAAGGCCGGTTTCCCGGCGGAAGAACCGTGCGAAATGGCTGGGGTTGGAGTAGCCAACATCAAGGGCAACATCCACCACGCTCCTTTTCGTTTCGCGAAGCAGTCGTCTGGCTTCGTCCATCCGCAAAGTTAGCAGGTAGCGTGTCGGCGACACTCCCATGGCATTCTTAAACAGGCGAATGAAGTAAAACTTGCTCACCCTCGCTTGGACCGCCAGTTGATCCAGGTTGAAGTCTTCGGCCATGTGTTCCGCCATCCAGTTGGATATTTGCCGGAGCTTGAAACCCGGCAGGGACGGGCTGCCACTATGCGCCTCCTTGACCGTTTCGGCATAGTTTCGCGCCAGATGAATGGCGATGGCCTGCGCGATGCCTTGCAGGAAAATGGCGCTGGCGTGCCGGCGCAGCAATTCCTCATGCACGCGCTCCATCCAGGAATTCAACACAACGTCGGTGAACGCTGAAATATCCCGCAGCCGGGCGTGCGCCGCATCATCCCCGAAAACTTCTTCCAAGGCGCGCTGAAGGAGTGGAAGTCCGATAAAAACCGCCATGGATTCAAACGCCTCGGAAGTCACCGCTTTCCAGCGGCAATCATAGGGAGCGCCCCCCGACGTGAGAAAGAAAGACCCTTTCTTGATCCGATGAGCGACCCAAGGTCGCTTGCCTTCCCGCTCCTGAAACTCGGCCTCACCCGAAATGGTCCACGCAAGGAACGGTTCGCTGACGGATGGCAGGTGCAACATATCCACGACACGCGGCAAGGCGATGATCCAGGCTTTGATTTCCCGCCATGCCTTGCCGCGACAAGCCACCAAACATTTCCCGCCAACGTAGCGCTCGAAGGCTTCGGCAGAGGTTGTCTCAGGAACCGGCATGGGAGGAAAATCACCGATCCCACGCAGAAATGCGAGGCGGTTTTTAAGCCGCCGGGCTGGCGAAGATCACGGCGAGATTTGGAGATTGGCCGGAGAGTGTTCTTTAGATTTTGGGTGTTGTGGACCAGGCTCAATCCGACGAAACCTCCTCCAGCATCGCGTCAATCGTTTCCAGCGCGTTGCCCTCCAGCCGGTTGTTGACGTAAATGAACGTCTCGCGCCCGGCCCCGGCTTTTTTTCCTTGGGCGATGAGCGCCCGACCCGCCTCACGCGCCTCCGGGTTCGGTTCCTTGATCCGGTCGTAGGGCTGAAACGTCTTCACCGCCTCCTCGTATTTGCGTCCGGGTTTCAGAAGAAAGCGCGCGACCGTCAGATTGGGATTCGTGCGGCTGCCCGGCAGCCTCATTTGCTCGCCCACCGGCGGCATGGCGTCCCATGAATTAAAAACGTGTGTGACGCTGTGCCGGGCCAGACAACCAAAGTATTCGGGAGCCAGCCAGTGCTTGTTGCGCATTTCAATCGCGTAGGGCCATCCTTTCGGCAGTTTGCCCAAAAATCCGTCAAGGTCGCCGACAAAATCGCGCCCGTGTTCATAGTCGCTCGGCCAGAATCGCGAAAATTCAAACATCAGCACTCCGGCCTTGTTGCGAATTTCCTCGCACGGTTTCAGAAAAGCGCCTTCAAACAATTCCGCGTTCAGATAATTCGGGTTCGGCTGTCCGGCCTTCGCGCCAAACCGCGCCAGGTTCGGGAATTTTTTGATCGTCACCACGTCCGTCACCTTGAAGCCGAATCGAAAATCATCCGGCACGGCCTCCGCCAGCTTTTGCAGAAGTTCGCGGCGCGGAAAATCGTAATAGGCCGCATCCACGCTGACGGTTTTGAACACTTCGGCGTATTCCCGCAAACAATCCCGCTCCAACCGCGTCCTCGCGACCTTGCCGCGATACTCGTAACGCGACGGCGTGTAAAGCTGGCCGAGCCAGCCTTCGTATTTCCAGGACGACGTGCCGATGAACACGCCCTCGCGGGCGAGTTTCGCCGCCGCCTGCCTTATTCTGTCCCGGTCGAATGGCACAAGTTGAATCTACCCGATGCCGTCCGATTTGACGAGGTTCCGGTGTATAGTGAAGGTCGGCAAGAATCAACAGGCCCGCACCAACAGGCTCACGAAACCGCCACCGGCTCTTCCGCTACGATCGCCAACCCCATCTCCAGTTCCAAATCGCCGACCTGATCCTGCGCCGGTTTGAAGGCATGTCCGGCGGCCAGCCTGCTCCACTTCAAGGCCTCCGGCAAATTCACCGCCGTGCCGCGTCCGCAACGATAACAAACCGCCAATTCGTATTGACCCTGCGGCAAGCCCTTGTTGGCGGCGGCTTCAAACCACTTGAAGGCTTCCGCCTCATCGCGCTCCACGCCCTGGCCCCGCTGATAGCATTTGCCCAGGTTGTAGGCCGCTTCCGGCAACCCCTGATCCGCCGCCGTCCGAAACCAGCCCGCCGCTTCCCTCGGGTTCTGTGCCACGCCTTCGCCGTTGAGCAGGCATGAGGCCAGGCTGATCTGCCCGGCCGCGTCTCCCCGCACCGCCGCGCGGCGAAACCACAGCGCGGCCTCTTCCGGGCTGGGCCACGCGCCCAGCCCTTTTTGCAGGCACACCCCGAGGCTGACCTGCGCGTTGGGATGCCCCTCCTCCGCCGCCAACCGGAACCATTTCACCGCTTCTTCGTGGTCCTGCCCCACTCCCTGGCCGTTGGCGTAACAGATGCCCAGACTGTACTGCGCGTTGACGTCCCCGTTTTGCGCCGCCTCGCGGAACCAGTGCGCCGCCTCGCCGTAATCCTGCTCGATGTCCTTCCCTTCCGCGTAGCAGACCGCCAGTTGATACTGCGCCCGCACGTCGCCGCGCCGCGCCGCCAGCAACATTATGACGTGCTCGCCTTTGAGGACGGGCGCCGGCTTCGCCGCCTTCGCCGCCCTGGCTTTCGCCGCGTTTCGCAACGAAACCAGCTTCTTGATCCCGTAAATCGGGCTCCAGAACAACATGCAAATTAAACGAACTAAATTTTTCATAAATCCAAAGCAGGGCCTGGGAAGACTGCTCAAACAAGCGGTTGTAAAATCACCTCCAAAGCTTCTGCTTCTCATTATTAACTTCGTTCATATTCCTGTTTTAGCAAGCAATTGATTCGCCCTGCCGCTTTGGCGTTCCGCCGATTTTGCGACGATTGTTTGTTCGGTTTTGCTTCCGGCGTCCATTTATCTGATGATGACGGACATGGATGACAGGATGCTCTTGCAAGCCTATGTTGAGGCGGGTTCGGAAGAAGCCTTTGCCACGCTGGTTGCGCGTCATCTCAATCTCGTCTATTGCGCCGCTCTCCGCCGCACGCGCGATCCCCAACTGGCCGAGGACATTACTCAGGTGGTTTTCATTCTTCTGGCCAGAAAAGCCCGCTCCTTGCGGCGCGAAACCATCCTCTCCGGCTGGCTTTACCGCACCACACGTTACACCGCCGGCGACGTCCTCAAATCCGAATTCCGCCGCCGCCGCCGCGAACAGGAGGCCCAAATGGAACCCGCAACCGAATCCGATTCAAGCGAAACCTTATGGCGGTCCATCGCCCCGGTGCTGGATGACGCCATCGGCGCATTGGGCGAGAACGACCGCAACGCCATCATTCTGCGTTTCTTTGAAAACAGAACCTTCAAGCAGGTCGGCCTGGTCCTCGGTTTGAACGAGGACACCGCGCGTTTGCGCGTTTCGCGCGCCGTCGAAAAACTCCGTTCGCTGCTCCTGCGGCGCAACGTCATGGTGCCGGAGATGATGCTCGCCGGATTGCTTTCCACACACGCCGTCACCACCGCCGCCTCCGGCGCGCTGGCTTCCAGCATCACCGCCGCTTCCGTTCTCAAGGGCGCGGCCGCCACCGGCAGAATTCTCAACCTCCTTCAACAAACCTTGAAACTTATGGCATGGACAAAGATTAAAACCGCGGCGCTCACCGGCACACTGGCCCTTCTGGTCATTGGCACCGCCTGGCAGAAATATCAAATCCACCGGGGCGGGCATGGCCTCGTCACCCTGAACGTAGTGAACGCGCCACTGGGCGAAGTCATCCACAAAATCGAGCGCCAATCCGGCCAGGCCATGGCGTGGGACCATCGGCTGCGCGGCCCGGTCACGCTGGCGGTCCATGACCTGCCCGTGGCGCAAGTGTTGAACCAACTGATCCTACAGAGCGACGCGTACTGGACGGTGGATTACGCCGTTCACGACTCCAAAGGCGCGCTGCAAAAACTCTACTCCGCCTTGGAGGATGGGAAGGAACTAAGCGACGCCGGCTGGACAAATCTGAGTGGCGGTCCGCTCGGTGTTGACCTGACCATAAGGTCTGTGGGATACGCGCCCAACGGGATATTCGTCGGGAACATGGCTCAAGTGGCGCGGTGGACAAAGTTTCCCGGCGCCGTTCCCACCCGGATGGTGGTGGTAACGCCAGTGCAGTTTACACCGCCGGAAGAGACGACGAATATTCAAGCCGTCTTCCGTGCGCGCATGATGCCGGAAGGCCCCGGCAAAAAGGAGGCCATCGCAGCCGCGGAAAAGACCCAGAAGGAGGCCCGGCTGAAACGAGGCGATCCGGCGGCGGTCATCAATCAGGCAGTGCTTGATGGCACAAATGATGGGGTGCTGGCTCCAGGGAGGATGCTGGCGGATGTTCAACTGCTCCCACGGATTGACGAATCCGTGCCAGTGGCGGCTACTCCCGAAAAGGCGGAGCAACTGGCCAAAAAGGCGCGCGCCTCATGGACGACTATCTATACGCTGCGCCAATCGCCGTTGCCTCTCTACGGCATCACCCTGGTGCATCAGGGCGAGCCTATCCCCACGAATTCATTCCCGTTTCAGCGTATGCACCAGACCAATGCCACCCAGATCGCCCTGAACATTCAGGAGCAAGCAACCAAGAGCTTCACTTTGAGTTCCGACCAACGCGCCTTTCGCAACCAGGCATTGGCCAAACTCAAACAAAATCACTGACGGCCGTTTCCGCCTAATACCATGAAAGCCATCCCCATTCATTCCTGCCAACGATCCGCGAAGCCGCAGTCCAAGAGCAAACCGGGTTTCACGCTGATTGAGCTTTTGGTGGTCATCGCCATCATCGGCCTGCTGGCGGCATTGTTGATGCCCGTTCTCAGCCAGGCGAAACGCCACGCGCGCAACATTGTCTGCATCAGCCAGCTTCGGCAGTTGGGTCTGGCCGCCCGGCTGTACGCCGGCGACAACAAGGACCTGCTGCCGAACGCCGAACCCATTCCCTCGTTACCGCACAACACAAACCAAATCCGGCCGCGAATCTGCGATGTGCTAGGCCCCTACGTGGGCAAGGCCGCCGGCGTCACCAACAGCCCCCTGGTATTCCGATGTCCGTCAGACGACGCGGGCTTTTTCGAAACGGAAGGATCGAGCTATTGGTGGAACGGGGACTTGAATGACAAGCGCATTGACGTGTCAATCTCCGGCGGCACAGGAGGCTACGGCGATTCCCGAAATGGAATCTTTCATTGGTCAGCAACGACGGAATTCGCCCTGACTCCGATGCTCGTTGACTTCGACGAATTCCATCCCCGCCCGCCCCAGACCGGTCGCAATGCCGTCTATGGAGACGATCACGCCGACAAGTTTGCCGTGCCCTTGCCGGTAGTTGTTATAAGCCCAGGCAACGGTGGCGGAGGCGGAGGAATTGGTATCGGTGGGGGTTTTTAACTAGGCGAAAGCCTGCCTCGTGGTCGAAGCCCGCCCCGCATGGCGCGCTTTTTCTCGTCAGGAAATGACTTCAATGACCATTTGTGGTAGGGCGGGCAGTCCCCTGCCCGCCGCACGACGGTGGTGCGACGTTGCTTTTTTTGGCAGAGACCGACGGCGGGCAGAGACTGCCCGCCCTACCGCTGCTTCCTCGCCGCCCCGCCTTATCCACCTGAATCCGTTTGACGGCCATGCCTTTCAGAAGCAATTTGTAACCTGCTGGCCGTTGGGCCGGTCTATTGAAAGCAGTACAAGTCGGATCAGGAAGAAAGTTCACCTACATGACAGACACGAATACCGGCCCGGAAG
>Ga0326727_10004822_pt1 | contig 39638 bp, 35 predicted proteins | sample MB2enrmetagenome_FD_207643 | JGI IMG/M metagenome (GOLD analysis project Ga0326727, IMG submission 207643) | Lab enriched peat soil microbial communities from McLean, Ithaca, NY, United States - MB29MY | ecosystem: Environmental > Terrestrial > Soil > Wetlands > Peat | place: USA: New York...
TCGGCCTTGGGCGACCCCGACTTCGTGCGCGTTCCGGTCGGCCACTTGCTCTCGGCGCAGTACCTCGCCGCGGAACGCGCCTCGATCGATGCGGCGCGCGCCACGCCGTCGTCCTCGATCGCCGGCTTCGCGCTCGACGAAGGACACAACACGACCAACTACAGCGTGGTCGATGCCGCCGGCAACGCGGTCGACGTCACCTACACGCTCAACAACGCGTTCGGCAGCGGCTTCGTAGCGGCGGGGACGGGCGTGCTGCTCAACGACGAGATGGACGACTTCGCCGCGAAGCCCGGCGAAGCGAACATGTTCGGCCTGGTGCAAGGTCGAGCCGACGCCATCGCTCCGTACAAGCGGCCGCTCTCGTCGATGACGCCCACGATCGTGCTCGATGCGCGCGGACGCGTCGTGCTCGTCGCGGGCGCTGCCGGCGGACCGCGCATCATCACCACCACGCTCGACATCGTGCGCGCGGTCGTCGAATTTCACCAAGACGTCGCGGCCGCCGTGGCGATGCCGCGCGTTCATATGCAGTATCTGCCCGATCTGGTCGACGTCGATCCCGGCGCGTTTGCGCCCCAGACCCTCGCCGCGCTGCGGGCGATGGGCTACCGGATCGACGTCGACCACGTCGGTTCGATCGCCAATGCTATCGCGATCGACGCGCGGGGAATTCGCACCGCGGCGCGCGAGCCGCGGCTCGCCACCGGGCTGGCGACGGCGTACTGACCTCGCCCGCCGAGTCGGCGACTCCTCCGCGAGAAGCGCGCGATTTCCGGGAAAGGCCCTGCATCACCAGCAGCCTTTTCATAGGAACGATCGCGCATGAAGAACTCAAAGGGGAACGGCAAGGCCCGCCCCGACTCCCTCGCTCCCTTCCGCGTCGACGCGACCGGCGCCGACCTGACGACGAATCAGGGCGTACCGATCGCCGACGATCAGAATTCGCTGCGCGCCGGCGAGCGCGGGCCGACCCTGCTCGAAGACTTCATCCTGCGCGAGAAGATCACGCACTTCGATCACGAGCGCATTCCCGAGCGCGTCGTGCACGCCCGCGGCTCGGGCGCGCACGGGTATTTCCAAGTCTACGAGTCGCTCGAGCGTTACACGCGCGCCGGCTTTCTCTGCGACCCGAGCCGCAAGACGCCGGTGTTCGTGCGCTTCTCGACCGTCGGCGGCTCGCGCGGTTCGGCCGACACCGTGCGCGACGTGCGCGGCTTCGCAACCAAGTTCTACACCGACGAAGGCAACTACGACCTCGTCGGCAACAACATGCCGGTCTTCTTCATCCAAGACGCGATCAAGTTTCCCGACTTCGTCCACGCCGTGAAGCCCGAACCGCACAACGAGATTCCGCAGGCCGCCTCGGCGCACGACACCTTTTGGGACTTCGTCTCGCTGACGCCCGAGGCGACGCACATGGTGATGTGGCTGATGTCTGATCGCGCCTTGCCGCGCAGCTTCGCGATGATGGAAGGCTTCGGCGTCCACACCTACCGGCTGATCAACGCGGCCGGCGAGTCGAGCTACGTGAAGTTCCACTGGAAGCCGAAGCTCGGCGTGCACTCGTTGGCGTGGGACGAAGCCCAGAAGCTCGCGGGGAAGAACTCCGACTTCAACCGGCAAGACCTCTGGGAAGCGATCGAGGCCCGGGCCTATCCGGAATTCGAACTGGGATTGCAGATCTTCGACGACGCCGAAGCGGACGCGTTCGACTTCGACGTCCTCGATCCGACCAAGCTGATTCCCGAGGAACTCGTGCCGGTGCGCCGGGTCGGCAAAATGGTGCTCGACCGCAACCCCGACAACTTCTTCGCCGAGACCGAACAGGTCGCGTTCTGCGTCTCGCACGTGGTGCCGGGCATCGACTTCAGCAACGACCCGCTGCTGCAGGGGCGCATCTTCTCCTATCTCGACACGCAACTGTCGCGCCTGGGCGGTCCGAACTTTCACCAGATCCCGATCAACCGTCCGGCGTGCCCGTTCGCGAACAACCAGCGCGACGGGATGCATCAGATGAACGTGCCGGTCGGCATCGCCTCGTACGATCCCAATTCCACCGGCGGCGGCTGGCCCAAGGAGCGGCCGGTCGAGCGCGGCGGCTTCGCTTCGTATCTCGAGCGCCTGCAGGGCGACAAGCGGCGCGTGCGCGCCGAGTCGTTCAAGGATTACTTCTCGCAGGCGCGGCTCTTCTGGAAGAGCCAATCGGCTCCCGAGCAGGCGCACATAATCGCGGCCTTCGGCTTCGAACTGAGCAAGGTGAAATCCGCGGAGATTCGCGCGCGCGTGCTCGACGTGTTCGCCAACGTCGACGCATCGCTGGTTTCGGGGATTGCGGAGCAACTGGGGCTGCGCGCGCCGCGCGGACATGCGAGCAACGGCCGCGGCGGCGACGGCGACGTGACCGCATCGCCTGCTCTCAGCATGGCCCAGACGCCGAAGGCCGGACTCAACGGACGCACGATCGCGATCCTGGCCGACGCGGGCGCCGACGGCGACGACATCGCGACGGTGAAGGCCGCGGTGGAGGCGGCGGGCGGCATGGCCATGGTCGTCGCGCCGCGTTTGGGCACGCTCGGTTCGAAGCGCGACGGCGGCGTCCGGGTCGATCACACGATTGCGACGATGCCCTCCGTGGTCTTCGACGCGGTCTACGTTCCAAGCGGCACGGACGGTTTGAAAAGCAACGGCGACGCATTGCACTTCGTCGCGGAAGCGTACAAGCACGCCAAGGCGATCGGGGCGAGCGGCAGCGGCGTCGACCTCGTGCGCGCCGGCGGAATCGACGACGGCGAAGCGCAGGGTGTCGTTCTCGGCGACGATGCGGCGTCGATCGCGCCGGCGTTCGTCGAGGCCGCGTCGCAGCATCGCTTCTGGGAGCGCGCCGGCCTGGATGCGGTTCCGGCGTGAGCCGCTTTACGCGGTAATCCGCGTCAGCAGTTCGTCCCAGCGGCGCAAGAAGCGCTCGAGCGAAAAGTGCTCGAGCGCGTGCGCGCGGGCACATTCGCCCGCGCGCCGCGCCGCACCGGGATCGGCGACGAAACGGCGCACGGCGTCGCCGAGGACGTCGAGCCGGTTGGAGCACACGCCGGCCTCGAGCGGTACGGCTTCCGGCGCGGCCGTCGTGGCCAGCGCCACCACCGGCATGCCCAAATGCATGGCCTCGACGAGCGAAAGGCCGAGCGACGTCCAGCGAAACGGGTGGACGTACACGCGACGCTCGGCGAGCGCGTCGAAGAGCCGCTCTTGCACCAGGTTCTCGATGCCGCCGAGCGAGGCGGCCTGCATCCCGAAGAGATCGAGCGGCGCGTATTCGGCGAAACGCTCGAGCAGATCGGTGCCGGTGACCCGCCCGCGTCGTCCGGCTTCGTTGATCACCGCGGCGGCGCGCGGCAAATCCCCGCGATAGCGGTGGCCGGGATCGACGATGCCGTGTTCGATTACCGTGACCGGCGTGGTGCCCGCGTCCCAAAACAGCGCGTTGAAGTGCGTGACGTGCACGAGGGTGAGGTCGGGCCGGTCGTACGCCGGGTGGCGCATCGCGTTGACCTCGCCCTGCGGGGCATCGTGTTCGACGTAGACCGCCGGCAGGTCGCGGCCCGGCACGCGCCCGAGCCAGCGTTCGGCGAGCGTCGTCAATTCGTGCGGCCGTTGCAGCACCACGGCATCGAGCGCGAGCCCGCGCGCGCGTTCGGGCTCGACTTCGATCACGTTGTCGGGCCACTCCCACGTTTGCGCGCGGCCGCGGCCGTCCGGTCCGCGATCCGCAACGACCGGAACGTAATAGGTGTGGCCGCCCTGCACGAAGGCTGTGGTCCACGAGCCGTGCACGTGCCAGATGAAGACGTTCACACGATTCCCGAGAGAACGAGATCGACCGCGCGCTCGAGGTCGCGCGCGACCACCGGTGCGCCCTCGACTTCGAGCGGCAGGGTGACCGGCGTCGGCACCAAGATCGCGCGCGCCCCCGCGGCCCGCGCGGCGGCGACGTCGGAACCGATGTCGCCGATCACCACGCAGTCGGCGGGCGCGACGCCGAGCGCGCGGGCCGCGTCGCGCACCAGACCGGGCGCCGGTTTGCGGCAGGCGCAGGCGGCCGCGCGTGCGTGCGTGCAGCAGCGCCACACGTCGAAGCGTCCGACGAGCCGTTCGACCTCGGCGTTGACCGCGTCCAGCGTCGCGCGCGCGAGCGTGCCTTCGCCGACGCCGGGCTGATTGCTGATCACGCCGACCGCGACTCCCGCGCCGCGCAGCCGCGCGACGGCGGCGCGCGCGCCGGGCATCGCTTCGACGTCGTCCGCGTCGCGGCGCGACGGGGCGTCGACGATCAAGGTTCCGTCGCGGTCGAACAGGACCGCCTTCGCACGCCGGGCGGTGCGGCGCGCCCGCAGTTCGCCGCGCACGCGATGGTAGACCGCGGCGAAGGGCAGCACGGCACTGGTTACGAGCATCGTGGTGACCTCGCGCGCATCGCGCGGGCCGGGCGCGATGCGGCGCCAGGCGAAGTCGAGCGTCTGGAGCAGCCACGCCGCTCCGAGTGCGGCGCTCGCGAGCGCCGTCGCCACCGCGACGACGTGGCGGCGAAACGCGCCGCGCGGCGCGCCGCAGCGCGCCTGCCAATCGGCGCCGTGCAGACGCGCCATCAACGCGTCGTCGGCGTTGCCCGCCTGCGCTGCGATGCTGATCCATCGGCTGGCCGGCCGGACGGGATGCACGACGGTGCGCTCGCCGAGCGTTATCGTGCCGCCCGCGGCCATCGCGCGCAAGGCGAGGTCGACGTCCTCGCGGTACGCCCGCGGAAAGCGTTCGTCGAAACCGCCGACCTCTTGCAAGACGGTGCGCCGGTACGCGCAATCGGCGGTAATCCACCGCGCGCCCTCGAGCCCGGCGACGTTGCGCTCCCAATCGGTCGGCGGCCGCGTGCGCGGCAAGGGTACGCGCACGCGTCCCTGCGACGCGACGACGGACGGCGCGCAGCCGGCCAGGTCGGCGGCGAGGTCGCGCAGCCAGTGCTCGGTCGTCACGACGTCGTCGTCGAGAAACGCGACCCACGGCGACGAGGTGGTCCGCCAGCCCGCGTTGCGCGCGGCGGCGGGCCCTGCCGCGGCCCCGCGGATGACGCGGATCAGGCTGCGAAACGACGCGCCCGGTTCCCCGAGCGGCAGCGGCGTACGCGCGTCGCGGCGATCGTCGACGACCACGACCGCCGCCGGTCGCGGACCGCTCGAGTCGCGGCCGAGCGCCGTCAACAGGTGTCCGAGCGACGGCCGGCCGAGCGTCGGAATGACGATGTCGAAGCTCAACCCGCGACCGCCGCCGCGCGGCGCGAGCGTTCGAGCAGGTAGGGACCGATCGCGAGCGTCCCGATCGGCGCGGAGCCGAAGCACTCGAGTGCGTCGCGCGGATCGTCGACCATCGGCCGTCCGGCCGTATTGAAGCTGGTGTTGACGACCACCGGCAATCCGGTCAGCCGTTCGAACTCGCGCAGCATCCGCGCGAGCAGCGGCTCCTCGCGCGCGTCGACCGTCTGCACCCGCGCGCTGCCGTCGACGTGCGTGACGACCGGCAACAGCGGTCGCCACGCGTCCCGAACGCGATGTGTGAAGAGCATGTACGGGCTGGGCAGCGGACCGTCGAAGATGTCGGCGGCGCGGTCCAGCAGCACCATCGGTGCGACCGGCCGGAATTGCTCGCGACCCTTCACGTCGTTGAGGCGGCGGAGATTCTCGCTGCGTCCGGGATGCGCGAGCAGGCTGCGGTGTCCGAGCGCGCGCGGACCGAACTCGCTGCGCCCTTGAAACCACGCGACGATCTCGTCGCGCGCCAGCGCTTCGGCGACGGCCACCGCGACGTCGTCCGCTTCGCGATACTCGACGGCGGCATCGTCGAGCGCAGCGCGCAGTTCGGCGTCGTTCCAGCTCCGGCCGAGCGAGGCGCTGCGCATCGGTTCGATGCGATCGCCGCCTTCGCGCGCGACGAAGAGCGCCGCGCCGAGCGCCGTTCCGGCGTCGCCCGCGGCGGGCTGAACCCACACGCGTTCGAACGGTCCGTTTTGCGCGACGTAGGAGTTGGCCACGCAGTTGAGCGCGACGCCGCCGGCCAGCACCAGCGCCCGGTCGCCCGTTCGCGCGTGCAGCCGCCGGGCCAGCTCGAGCATCACTTCCTGGAGCCGCGTCTGGACGCTGGCGGCCAAGTCGGCGTGCGCGTCGAGCAGCGGACCGTCGGCGGCGCGGGGCGGCACGAAGCGTCCGTAGTCGATCGCCGGCGCGTGAAAGCCGCCTTCGCGCAGACGGATCAGTTCGCGCAACTCCGGGAGAAAGCGCGGGCGTCCGTACGCGGCGAGCGCCATGATCTTGTACTCGTCGGACGAGCGCGCGAAGCCCAAGTGCACGGTCAACTCTTCGTAGCGCAAGCCGAGCGAGTCGGGCAGCGACTGCGTTTCGAGCACCGTCAGTTCGCCGTCGTCGGAGCGGCCCGCCAAGTACGAGCCCCGCTCGCCGCGCCCGTCGAGCACCATCACGCTGCAGGTCGGATGCGGTCCGGCCAGGTAGGCCGAAGCCGCGTGGGCCACGTGATGCGGCACGAAGCGCGTGCGCGCTCCGTCGAATCCTGGGAACGCGGTCATCAGAAAGCTCGGCGCGCGCCGCACGAAGAACGTGCGCATGCCTTCGTAATCGTCGGCGGCGAGGTCGTCGCCCGCCGAAAGCAGCGAGGCGTCGTACGAATAGGCGATCGCATCGAGTTCGCCCGGCGCGATTCCGGCCCGGCGCAGACACCACCACGCCGCGCGTTCGGGCAGTTCCCAGGTGGAGAAGGGCACGCAGATCTTGCCGTGCTTGCGGCGGGTGAAGCGTTCTTCCTCGGCGGCGGCGACGATCGTTCCGTCGACGACCAGCGCGGCCGAGGAATCGTGAAACACCGCATTGATTCCGAGAACCCGCATGGGTGCGGAGTGCCCGCGCGGCTCGCCGCGCAAACGGGCTGAGGCGAACAGACGCGAGGCGTGGGCAAACTTGCACGAGCTGCGCACCGTTTGACGCGCGCGGAGCGCGGGCACGAGGTCGCGCATGAGCACAGAGACCGATCCCCAAGCCGACGACGATACCGCCATCGGCGTCAACGACGAAGATACCGACGACGACGACACGCTCGACGACGCGGACGACGATTCCGACGGCGACGCTGCGACGAGCGGCGACGCCTCCGACCCGTCGGGCGCATCCAACCCGCTGGGCGTCTCCGATACCGGCTCGGCCGGCCGCTAGCGCCATTTCCTTTTCGAGGTTCGCATGGAAACCAACACGTTGGGGTTCGCCGGCGACATTCGCAACGAGGGTGCGGACGCCGTCGAGATCTTGGTCAACGACCACCGGGTCATCAAGCAACTCCTGACCGAACTGCCCGACGCGACGGGGCAAGCGCGCGCGGATCTCTTGCAGCGCCTGAAGGCAATCCTGACCATCCACAACGCGACCGAAGAGAACTTCGTCTATCCGGCGATCCACGAAATAGCCGGACGGCCGATGCACGCGGGCCATCTCTACCATCAGCAGGACGAGGCGAAGGTACTGCTGTGGAAGCTCGACGCGCAGGTCCGCGACGACGGCGAATTCCACCGCCAAGCCTCGATCTTGCGCGATGCCGTCGTCGCGCACGCGCAACACGAGGAGGACACCGAGTTTCCCAAGTTGCGGGAAGCCGCCGGTCCGTCCGACTTGGCCAACCTGACGGCGGCGGTGCGCGAGTTTCGCGCCGACTTCCGCTTCACGCCGCCGCACTGACGGAGGCATCCGCGGGCGAGGTCGCCGCCCAGGCGGCGACCTTGCGCTACGTCGACGATCGCTCGCCGGGAATTCGCCGGCGCCGCTTACGCAACGGCTTCGGCTACGTCGACGCGCGCGGGCGAACGATTCGCGACGCGGCCGAACTGCAGCGCATCCGCTCGCTTGCGATCCCGCCGGCCTACGAAGACGTGTGGATCTGTCCCACGCCCGACGGGCACATTCAGGCCACCGGTCGCGACGCGCGCGGACGCAAGCAATACCGGTACCACAAACGCTGGCGCGAGGTGCGCGACGAGGTCAAGTACAAGCGGACGCTGGCCTTCGCGCGTGCGTTGCCCGCCCTTCGCGCGCGAGTGTCCCGCGATTTGGCCGGTAACGGCCTGGCCAAGCACAACGTGGTGGCCGCCGTGGTACGCCTGCTCGACACGACGTTCGCCCGCGTCGGCAACGAAAGCTACGCCCGCGAAAACGGATCGTACGGCCTGACCACCTTGCGGGCCAAGCACGTCGAGCGACGCGGCGGCGGCTTGGCGCTCCACTTTCGCGGCAAGAGCGGCGTGGAGCACGTCATTCGCGTGACCGACCGGCGTTTGGCGGCGATCATTCGCCGCTGCCGCGACCTGCCGGGTCAAGAGTTGTTCACCTACTCCGACGCGGAGGGCAAACCCGTACCGGTGACGTCGGACGACGTCAACGGCTATCTGCGCGAAGCGATGGGCGGCGACTTCAGCGCGAAGGACTTCCGGACGTGGCACGGCACCGTGCTGTGCGCGGCGGAACTCGACGCCGCTCCGCCGCGCGCGACGACCGCGGAGCGCCGTCGCGCCGTTTCCGACGCGGTCAAAGCCGTCGCCACGCGACTGCGCAACACGCCCGCCGTGTGTCGCGCCTGTTACGTCCACCCGAGCGTCGTGGACCGCTTCATGCTCGACGGCGCGCTGACGCTCCCCAAGGTCGCGCGCGCCCGCGCTGCCTCGCTCGACGACGACGAGGCGCGCGTGCTGCGCTTCCTCGAACGGGAAGCCAAACGCGACGAGCGCGCCGACGTTCGGCGCGCGCTGCGCGCGTCGGTGCGCGCCGCAAAGGCGGCGAAGGCGACGCGCGGCTAGGGGCTGCCGCGCAGGTAGAGCCAGACGAAAGCGTTGGCGCTCGACACGCAGCCCAGGTCGCCGCGCGCGTCGGCGGCCTCGGGCGTGATCAGCCCGTACGAGTTGGCGGGAACGAGCGATTCGAGGTCGCGCATGCCGGCCTTGGCCGTCCACACCCACGCGCGACCGTCGCTCGTGACGCCGGCCGCGAGCTTATCGGTGAGGACGGTGGCGAAATAGTCGGCAGCGGGGTCGTCCGGCAACGTCCCGAGGTCGACCGGCGCGGAACCGCCGGAGGTCGACCAAAGGTACACGTGTCCGCTCCCCACGGCGTAGACCGGAATCTCGTCGAGGCCGTTAAAGAGCGGCTTCCCGTCGTGCTTGGTCACCGTGAAGCCCGCCGGCGCGTGAAAGTAGTGGAACGCCCCGCGCGTGATCGTTTCGTAGCGCACGCGATCGTCGTGGCACCGGTCGTAGGCGAGTACCGTCCCGCGATCGTTGATCGCGTAGGGGAAGGTGATCCCGCACTGCTCCTTGGGGTCGTAGAGTTTATAGCCGATCTTCGCCGTCGTGAGGTCGTAGACGGCGAAGCCGTCGAGGGCGAGGTTGGCCACCGCCACGTTCTCGTCGTTGAGTGCGAGCAGATCGTCGACCGCGGTTCCGAGGATCTCTGAGAACTGTCCGCCTGCGTAGAGCACGGCGTAGTTTTCGTAGAGCCCGAAATCGTAATATTGCCCCACGGCGACGCCGTGCCGGTTCATCCCGGTGAAGTGACACCAGTTGCCCGAACCCTGGTTGAAGTCGAGCAACGTCGTGCCGTTGTAGAAGACGCAATCCGGATCGTCGTCGCTCGCTTCGGTTCCGTCGCCGGCCATGTCGCCGGCTGCGTCGATGCCGACGATCTTCCCGGCCGCGACGGTCGAGGGAAAGTCGATCTCCCCGATCGCGTACTGCGCGTGCGTGCCGCGAACCAGCGTGCCGGCGTCCGCGCCGAGCGGCAGGCAAGCGAGGAACAGCGTGGCGACGCACGCGTGCGCACCCACCGCGAACAGACGAAACGGCGAACGAGGCATGCCCGTTGGACGGCCGGCCGGGGCGGTTCGCTCCGCCGTTCTTCGTGCGTACGGAGGCTAACGCGGTTCGAACGCCTCGGGGCCGAGCGACGACAGCGCGGCGGGCGGCGGGAAGGCGTAGCGCGCGTACCCCGGGTCGATGCCGGTCACGCTGTACTGGCCGTCGGCCAGGATGCGCTTTTTGGCGGTCAGCGCGACGATCTCGGCGCGGCAGGCGACGATGCGGCGCGTCGCCGCTTCACGGTCGATCGGCAGGTAGTCGCGCTCGGGCCGGTACTTCTCGAGGGCCTCGTACTGCTGCGCTTCGATCTCGAGGTCGAGCAGCGTGGTCGTGGCCACGCAGCGCGCCACCACGCTGCGGTACTCCATACTCGTGGCTTGCGCCGCCGGCGCCTTGAGCAGGCTGATCGCCTGCGACACCTCGACCGTAACGTGGGGATCGGCCGCGAGCAATTTCGCCAGTGCGCCGTTGCGCGAGAAGTGCATGAGGAACGCACCGTTTTCGTAGCGGTACGAGAGCGCGGCGACGTAGGGGAAGGGCGAGTCGAGCGCGGCCAGCCGGCACGCGGCTTGATCCTGCAGAAACGCCGCGACCGCCGGCCAGTCGTTCCAGGCCAGGTCTTTGCGCCGAATCGTCGCGTTGTCGAAGAACGCCGGGATCGCGTCAGTCACCGGCGCCGTCGACCGCGATTCCGATCTCCTGACCGTACGACACTTCGAGCGTGTGGCCGTCGGGATCCGAGATCAGGGCCCAGTAACCCACGGGATAGCCGCCGTCGATCGGTCCCAGCTTCAAGCGGCCCTCGCCCTTCGCGAGCGCGCACCGTTCGTCGACGGCCTCGCGGCTGGGCAAGCCGATGCCCAAGTGCGCCGCCGGTCCGAGCGGGTTGAGTACGGGCTCGTCGGCCTGAATCAGCACGAGCACGAAAGGCCGCGTGCGGTCGCTGAGCCACACGACCCGCGAGCCGTCGCCGGTGCGCCGGCTGTGGACGATGCCCATCCGCGCGTAGCGCGCGTAGAAGTCGATGCTCGCGTCGAGGTCGTGGGCGTAGAGCGCGATGTGGGTCCAGCCGAGGTCGGTGCCGGCGGCGGTCGCGGACGCCGGAGTAGGGCTAGCTTTCACGATCCTCCAGGCTTTCGAGCGTGCCGCACCTCAACCTAACGTTCGCCGGAGCATTTGGGTTCTTCTCGTTCGCCCGCCCGCGGGACCTCGGCGCTACGGAATGGCTCTCAGGCCGGAACGTACGTGCGCGGGCCGCCGGCCTTGGCGATCGCCTCGGCGATCATGGCTTCGGCCGTCGCCGGATGACGCCAGCGCGCTTGGGCGTCGGCTCCGAGCGTGTCGATCGGGTCGAAGTACACGAAATGCTTGCCGGGCTTGACGCTCGGCGCCGAGTACACCGCGATCCCGTTCTCGCGGTCGTAATGGTCGAAACTGTGGATGTCGCGCTTGCCGCCGCCGCCGGGTGCGTCGCAGATGAACAGCGGCGTGTTGAAGCCGGCGGTCGAGCCGCGCACGAACTTCTCGATGTCGATCGAGGTCTGCACCGGCGTGCGCAGTTCCTCGACGCCCTTGACCAAGTCGTGCATGTAGACGTAGTAGGGGTGGACGTTGAGGTAGCTCAAGCGCCGCACGAGCAGTTGCATCACGTCGGGATCGTCGTTGACGCCGCGAATCAGCACGCTCTGGTTGCGCACGGTGATGCCCCGCTCGAAGAGCAGGTTCATCGCCTTCTCGGTGATCCAGCTGATTTCGTTCGGATTGTTGAAGTGGGTGTGGATCACCACTTCCTTATTCAGCTTGCGCCCCTTCTCGACGATCGCAGTCAGCGCGTCGACCCAGGCGGCGTCGGTCAGAATCTTACTCGGCATCACCGCCGGGCCTTTGGTCGCGAAGCGCATGCGCCGGATGTGCGGGATCGCCAGCAGCGCTTCGCCGATGGCGGTGATCGACTTGGCCGAGAGCTGATAGGCGTCGCCGCCGGAGATCACGACGTCTTCGAGTTCGGGACGGCTCGCGAAGTAGTCGAAGGCGTCCTGCCACTGCTTGGGCGTCTTGGCCAGCGGCACTTTGTCGACCGTATCGGTGTCGGCGCCGATCGCGTACGAGCGCGTGCAGAAGCGGCAGTACACCGGGCACACGTTGAGCGGCAGAAAAAGCGCCTTGTCGAAATAGCGGTGGGTGACGCCGGGCACCGGCGAGTCCTCGAGCTCGTGCAGCGAGTCGAGCGTCAGGCGCGGATGGTCGGGCAACAGGCGCGAGGCCAAGGGAATGAACTGCGTGCGGATCGGGTCGCGGTACGGATCGCTCCAATCGATCGAAGCGATCATGTACGGCGAGACGCGAACGGCCATCGGCGCGCGGTGAAAGCCTTCGCGCACGTCGTCGAAGAACGACGGCTCGACCAGGTCCTTCACCGTCTCGAGCAGTTCTTCGGGCGACTTGATCGAGTTCTGGCCCTGCCAGATGTGATCGAGGAACGTGGCCTCGTCGACCTCGCGATACTTGGGGATGGCGCGCCAGAATTCGCCTTGGCGCACGTCGCGGTGGGCCAGCGTTTCGGGCGGCGCGGGCGGCTTGAATTGCCGGTCGGGCAGCAGGGCTTCCATGATTTACCTCGCCGGCGTTGCGCTGCCGAAGCGCGCGATGAAATAGTCGCGGATGGGTGAGTGGTCGCGCAGGGTTTGCAGCGCGATGGCCGCGTGACCTTTGGCGTAACCGTTGCCGACGATCATGGTCACGTCCTTGCCGACGCCTTCGGCGCCGAGCGCCGCCGCCGTAAACGACGTGCTCATCGAGAAGAAGTACACCGTGCCCTCGTCGCGCGTGCACAGGATCGAGCTCAGCTCGGTGCCCGGCACGTTGACGCAGTTGATCGTCACGTCGGCCAGCAGCGGCAGCGCCTCGGGGATCGCCGCGAGCACGTCGAGGGTTCGCCGCGCGTCGGCTTCGATGAAGGCGTCGACGTAGCCGTGCTCGATCAGCAGCCGCGCGCCCGCGGTCTGCGCGCTGGGCGCGATGCCCACCACGCGGCCGCCGGGTCCGACGCGCTCGCGCGCCTGCGCGCAGGCCAGGATGCCCGACTTGCCGTCGGCGCCGAGCACCGCGACCGTCTGACCGGCGGAGGCCAGCCGGCGCACTTGGGCGGGGGCGCCGGCGACGTCGAGGACGGCCAACGCTACGTCGTCGGGAATGTCGTCGGGCAACACGGCGAAGAGTCCGGATTCGAATAGGACCGCGCAGCCGCGAACCCACAGACGGCCGGTGCTCATGTCGACGCGCAGCACTTCGTCGATGCGCAGCGGCGTGAGGGTCAGCGAGACGAGCGAGGCGATGCGCTCGCCTTCCCGTACCGCAACCCGGTCGCGCAACGCCGCGCCGACCGCGCGCACGCGGCCGACGAACATGCCGCCGCTGCCGGTGACGGGATTGTGCTGCTTGCCCCGTTCGCGGACGATGCTCTGCACGTGCGCCGCGAGCCGGCGCTCGTCGCCGTCGCAGGCGTCGAGCATCTGCCGAAAGGACGCCGAGTCGAGATTGATCGCCTCGACGTCGCAGAGGATTTCGTTCGCGTAGGCCACCGCCGTCGCGTCGAGCTTCCACGCGGCCTGCGGCAACGCGCCCGCGGGCTCGAGCACGCGATGCGTGCCCAGGCTGCAGAGCTTCGCCGGCGCTTCCACGACCGTCATCGCGAGCCGACGGCGCGCAGTGCGGGTGCGCGCTCGCCGACCAATTCGTCGAGTGCGATGCCGTTGCGCTCGAACGGCGTCGACAGCACGATCGTCGTCTTGCTGCGCGCGACGCCGGGGATCGCCTTGAGCCGCGAGAGCAAGTCGTCGAGGTGCCCGGTGGAGCGCGTCGAGACTTTGAGCAAGAACGACTCGTCGCCGGCGACGCTGTAGACTTCGCTGACCTCGGGCAGCGCGGCGATCGCGCTGTGAAACGCTTCGTACTGCACGTCGTGCTGCGTGTAGACGCTCACGAACGCGACGAGTTCGATGCCCAAGCGTTGCGCGTCGAGGCGCGCGCCGTATCCCTTGACGTAACCGCGCTGTTCCAGACGCTTCACCCGTTCGTGCACGGCCGACGATCCCAGACCGACCAGCGCCGCCATTTCGGCATAGGTCGACCGGGCGTTGCGCTGCAACGCATCGAGCAACCGCAGGTCGAGTTCGTCGATCTCTGGGGGTGCAAACATTCGCCGACATCTCCTCAACGGGGCATTTTGGTTCGCTGGAAGTCCTACCATTATATACTTTTATCCGGTAATGACAAGGCGTTTTCGGAAGAAATCCGGACCAATCGCGTGACGGCAGACACGCCGGTGCGCCGGGGGGCGCCGGCCGGGGCCGTGCGAAGCCTCACTTCGTGCCCCCGGCCTCCGCGCGCCGCCTCGCGCCGCTCGCCTTCCTCGCAGCCCTCGCCGCTTCGGCCGGGTGCGCCCCGCCGGCGGTCCGGCCCGCGGCGGCCGACGTCGCGCCGGCCACGCTCCGCTTCGACCTCGCCGCCGACCCGGCCACGCTCGACCCGCTCTTCGCGCACGCCGACGCGGCCGTGGTCGAACAGCAACTCGCCCATCTGGTCTTCGAGCCGTTTTTCGATCTCGACCCGCGCGGGCGGCCCGTTCCGGAACTGCTCCGGGTAATTCCGAGCGTCGCCAACGGCGGGCTGTCGCGCGACGGCCGAACGATCGTGTATCACCTGCGGCCCGGCGTGCGCTGGAGCGACGGCGTGCCCTTGACCGCGCGCGACGTGCTCTTCACCCTGCACGCAATCCTCGATCCGGCCAACCCCGTCGGCTCGCGCGAAGGCTACGAGTTGATCGACGCCGCCTCCGCACCCGACGCGCTCACCGTCCGCTTCCACCTCAAGCGCGCCTGGGCGCCGGCCGTCGCGACGTTCTTCGCCTACGGCACGTCGCCGCAATACGTGCTGCCCGAGCACGTCTTGGGCCGCCAGGCGCCGCTCGCGCGTGCGCCGTTCGGTTCGGCGCCGAGCGTCGGCGACGGGCCCTTCAGCTTCGTCGAATGGCGCCGCGGCGAACGTTTGGTGTATCGCGCCAACCCGCGCTATTGGCGCGGGCGCCCCAAGGTCGAGCGGCTCGAGATCGGCATCGTGCCCGATCCGCAGACGAATCTGACGCTCTTGCGTTCGGGCAGTATCGACTTCAATCTCATCGCGCCCGCCCAGGCGCCGGTGCTCGCCGGGGCGAGCGACGTCGCCTTCCTCGACGTCGCGACGGCGCTCGTTGCGGGCATCGCGCTGAACACCGCCCGTCCGCCGCTCGACGATCCGCGCGTGCGGCGCGCGCTGGCCGCGTCGCTCGATCGCGATGCGATCAGCGCCAAGATCACGCTGGGCAAATATCCCGTCGCAAACTCGGATCGTCCGCGCTTTTCCTGGGCGTACGATCCGGTGGTGCGCCAGCCGCGCTACGATCCGCGGGCGGCCGACGCCGCATTCGATGCGGCCGGCTGGCGGCGCGGCCCGGACGGCAAGCGGCGCAAGGACGGCCGTCCGTTGGCGTTCACCTACGTGCAGTTTCCCGAGTCGGCCACCGGCGTGCGCGTGGCGACCGTCGCGCAGCAAGAGTTCGCCCAACGCGGCGTCGACGTGACGGTCAAGCAGATCTCCAACGCGCAACTCTTCTTGCCGGCGAGCGGCGTGCTGGCCGCGGGCAGCTTCGATCTGGCCTACGTGCCCTGGACGATGGGCGCCGATCCCGACGACACGTTCTTGTACGGCTGCGCGGGCGCGGCCAAGAATTACATGCGTTATTGCGACCGGCGCGTCGCGAAGCTCGAAGACGCGGCGCTCGCGGCGACGGAGCGGCCGGCGCGCCGCCGCCTCTACGGCGCGATCGACGCGATCGTCGCGAGCGACGTGCCGATCGTCTACTTGTTCAATCCGAGCTACGTCTACGCGTACCGCAAGCGTTTGCACGGCTTCGCGCCGAACGCGTTTTCTCCGACTTGGAACGCCTACGATTGGAGCCTGCAGTGATCGTCGCGCCACCGGACTCGCCCTCGACCGACGACCTGCGCGCAATCTTCGAAGCGCAGCGCCGGCGCTATCGCGCCCAACCGTATCCGCCGCTGCCCGGGCGCGCCGCGCGGCTTGCGGCGCTCGAATGCGCGATCCGCGCGCACCGGCGCGAGGTGGCCGCGGCCATCGCGGCCGACTTCGGCAAGCCGGCCGAAGAGACCGAATTGACCGAGATCGTTCCCACGCTGCACGAGTTGCGCCACGCGAGGCGGAACCTGACTTCGTGGGCCAAGCCGCAGACGGTGCCGACGCCGCTCAAGTTGATCGGCGCGCGCAGCGAAGTGCGCTACGAACCCAAGGGCGTCGCGCTGATCCTCGCGCCCTGGAACTACCCCTTCTATCTGGCCATGGTGCCCCTGATCGCGGCGCTGGCCGCGGGGAACCGCACGATCGTGCGTCCCGCCGAGAAGACGCCGCGGACCACGGCCGTCATCGGCGCAATCGTGCGCGAGGCGTTTGCGCCGGAGGACGTGGCCTTCGTGGGCGGCGGCGTGGAGGTGGCCCAGGCGTTGCTGGAGTTTCCGTTCGATCACATCTTCTTCACCGGCAGCACGCGCGTCGGCAAACTCGTCATGCGCGCGGCGGCGCAGCACCTCTCGAGCGTCACGCTCGAATTGGGCGGCAAGTCTCCTGCGTTCGTGGCCGAGGGTGCCGATCCGAAGCTTGCCGGCGAACGCATCGCCTGGGGCAAGTTCATCAACGCCGGGCAGACCTGCGTCGCACCCGACTACGTGTTGGTCCACGAATCCAAAGCTGCGGCTTTCGTCGCCGAGGCGGTCGCGGCGGTCGAGCGGATGTACGGCAAGAGCGAGTTGCAGCGCGGCGAGTCAGCCGACTTCTGCAAACTCGTCGACGACGCGGCGTTCGAGCGCATCGTCGGCATGCTCGACGCGACCGTGGCGGCCGGCGCGCGCATCGTGATCGGGGGCGTGCGCGATCGCGCCCGCCGCTATCTCGCGCCCACGATCCTGAGCGGCGTCGGCTTCGACGCGCCGATCATGGCCGAGGAGATCTTCGGCCCGGTGCTGCCGGTCATCGCCTACCGTTCGCTCGAGGACGCGCTCGCGCAGGTCGTCATGCGGCCCAAGCCGCTCGCACTCTACGCCTTCGGTTCGCCGGCCGAAACGCGTGCGATCGTCGAAGGCACCTCGTCGGGCGGCGTCGCCATCGACGATACGGTCATCCACCTCGCCAACGAGCACCTGCCCTTCGGCGGGGCGGGCGAAAGCGGGCAAGGCAACTATCACGGCATCTTCGGGTTCCGCGCGTTCTCGCACGAACGAACCATCTTCCGCCAAGCCAAGCGCAGCGCGCTCGGCCTGCTCTATCCGCCGTACGGAAAGAAGTCGCGGGCGCTCTTGAGCGCGCTCGACCGCATGCCCTGATGCGCTTCGCTCGCGCCGCGCTCGGGCCGGTGCTCGTGGTCGTCGCCGTCGTGGCCGTGCAATCGCTGTTGCACGGCCGAGTGCCCGCCGCGATTTCCGGCCTTGCGGTCGTCGCCGCCGCGCTCGCGGTCTACCTCTTTCACGCGCGCTATGTGGAGCGTCGCGATCCGCTCGAACTGGCCACGCAGCGCCTCCCCTGGTTCGCCTCGGGAACGCTGCTCGGCGCCGGACTGATCGCGGCGGTCATTCTCTCGCTGGCCGGACTCGGCGTCTATCGCGTGCAGGGTCTCGCGCCGTATCCGATCGATCTCGCCGGAGCGATCGCCTTGGCACTCTCGAGCGGCGTCGTCGAGGAGATTCTGTTCCGGGGCTATCTGTTTCGTTGGCTGAGCCGCTGGAGTCCGTGGGCGGCGCTGCTCGTCACGTCCGCCATCTTCGGCTTCGCGCACGGACACAATCCGCACGCGACGCTCTTCAGTTCCGTCGCGATCGCGCTGGAAGCCGGGGTGTTATTGGGCGCGGCCTATTGGCTGAGCGGCAACTTGTGGTTTCCGATCGGCATCCACGCGGGGTGGAATTTCGCGGAGGGCACCATCTTCAGCACGCCGGTCTCCGGCATGCAGGCACCCGGTTTCATCGCAGGTACGCTGAGCGGGCCCCCGCTGTTGACCGGCGGCGCGTTCGGCGTCGAAGCGTCGATCGTCGCCGTCGCACTGTGCACGCTGGCCGGCGGGGCCATGCTCGCGCTCTGCGTCGTGCGCCGGGCTCGGCCGGTCGCCTAGATCAGTCCTTCGACCGCGTCCTTGCGGTCGGCCAGGTCGGCGAGCAGCCCCGCGTCGGAGAGGTCGAGCGCGTGCGAGTTTTCCCAGTCGCGTTTGGCGACCGCGTGGAGGCGTTCGACGATGTCGTCGTCGCGCACTTCGATCGCGAGTTCGCGCCGGCCGTCGAAGCTGCCCGGCGCGAGATTGATCGAGCCGACGATTGCGGCCACGCCGTCGGCGAGAAACATCTTGCCGTGCAACTTGAGATGCTTGAGCTTGTGGATCTTGACCCCGACGTCTTCGAGAATGCGCATGCCGCCGACGCCTTCGATCAATTTGGCCGCCTTGAGCGTGTGCGGCCGGCGGGCCATTACGTGAACCTTTACGCCGCGCCGGGCGGCCCGGACCAAACGCTCGATGACGATCGCGTCTTGGTACCGCTCGTTCTGCACGAACAGCGTGAGGCGAGCCCGGTCGATGAATTCGCAGATGCGCTCGCGTCCGTTCGAGGGGCACCAGACCAACCGCGCGTCGGAGCCCGGCGCAAAGGTCTGCCTGCTCCAATCGGCCTCGAAGCACGCGGCGATCTCTTCGACCTCGCGCGGGTGATCGGTCACGATCGCGTAGTCGCGCGTCTCGGTGAGGTTGCGCGTCTCCCAGTTGAGCGACTTCACGAAGGCGACGGCTTCGTCGACGATCATCGACTTCTCGTGCGTCACGTCGAAGCACGGGTTGCTGTCGAGCACCGCGATGCCCGCCGCGACCAGTTGCCGGCGCGAGGCTTCGTTGTCGTCCTCGCCGTTGCGCCGGGCGGGGTTCAGCATGACGCGGACGTCTACTCCGCGGCGCTTTGCGGCGATGACCGCCTCGAGCAGCCCGGGATCGGAGAAGACGAACATCTTGACGCGCAGCGACGTGCGGGCGCCCGCGATCGCGGCCAGAATCGTTCCGGCGGAGTCGTCGGGAAGCACGATCAGCGAACGCGAGGGCACGGCCGTCCTACGCCGGCACGCCGGCGCCGGCCGGCGGTTCGAATTGAACGCTATGGAGTTGCGCGTAGAGCCCGCCCAGGGTCAGCAGTTCGGCGTGCGTGCCCTGCTCCGCCACGACGCCGCCCGCGAGCACGATGATCTTGTCGGCGTCTCGAATCGTGCTCAAGCGATGGGCGATGGTCACGACCGTCCGTCCTTTCATCAGCCGCTCCGTCGCTTCGATCACGAGCTTCTCCGATTCGGTATCCAGCGCGGCCGTCGGTTCGTCCAACAGGAGTATCGGCGAGTTGCGCACCACCGCGCGGGCGATCCCGATGCGCTGGCGCTGGCCGCCGGAAAGCGTCACGCCGCGCTCGCCGACGGGGGTGTCGTAACCCTGCGGCATCTGCGCGATGAAGCCGTGCGCGTTGGCGACCTTCGCGGCCGCGACGATCTCGGCCTCGGTCGCGTCTTCCTTGCCGTAGGCGATGTTCTCGCGGATCGTCCCGCGGAAGAGCACCGTGTCTTGTAGCACGAAAGCGATCTGCTTGCGCAACGCTTTGAGCGAGTACTCGCGCACGTCGATGCCGTCGATCAGCACGCGGCCCGCGAGCGGGTCGTAGAAGCGCGGCAATAGGCTCATGATCGTCGACTTGCCGCCGCCGGTGACGCCCACGATGCCGACCAGTTGACCGGGTTCGATCGAGAAGCTGACGTCCGTGAGGACCGGCGTGTGCGGGTCGTAGGCAAACGCGACCTTCTCGAAAGCGATCGCGCCGCGCACGCTTTGCGGTGCGTGCGGAGCGTCGCTCTCCGGAATGATCGCATCGACGTCGAGCAACGCGCGGATGCGTTCGACCCCGACCGTCGTTTGCGCGATCGCGTTGGTCATTTTGGCCAAGTCTTGGACCGGCTTGAAAAACTTCGTGAGATAGGCGAGAAACACGGTCAGCGCGCCGACGGTCATCGCGCCCGCCAGGATCAGATTCGTCCCGCGCCAGAGGACGAACGCCGTACACGCTGCGACCACCACCGAGATGACCGGTGAGAGCAGAGCCTTGACCCGCCGTGCCGAGAGGGCGGCCTCGACGTTCGCCAGACTCGCTTCGGCGAGCCGAGCCTGCTCGAGATCTTGCCGGCCGAAGGCCTTCACCGCGCGCATCGACTCCAGCACCTGTTGCAGCACGGTGACGATTTCGCTCTCGCGTTCGCGGACTTGATGGACGGCCTTCTTGACCGCGCCCTTGAAGCGGGCCACGAAGAAGAGCAAGAACGGCGTGACCGCGATTGCGGTCAGCGCGAATCCGGCGTTGAGCCAAAACATGATGCCGACCATCCCGACGATCGTCAACAGGTCGACCAGGATGCCCAGGGTCGAGGACGAGGCGAAGGCTTGAATCGTCTCGACGTCGTCGGTCAGCGTGCTCAGCAGCTTGCCGGTTTGGTGCGTGTCGTAATAGGCCAGCGAGAGCCGTTCGAGATGGGCGAACACTTTGAGCCGAAGGTCGTTGGCGACCCATTGCCCGATGCTCTCGGTGTAATAGTTGTCGACGTACGCGGCCAGCGCGCCGAGCGCCGCGATCGCGACGAAAGCGAGCGCCGCGGCCAGCGCGACGTCGAGCCGGCCGTGCGCCGGCGCGTCGCCGAAGAAGTGCTCCGACCACCCGGGCAGGGCGTGGTGGCCGACCACGTTGTCGAGGATCACCTTGAGCGGCCACGGACCCGCCAGGCCCGCCGCAGTCTCGACCAACATGGCCGCGAGCACGATCGCGATCGTGCCCCGGTACGGGGAAAGCAAGCCCCCGACGAAAGCGTTCAGGCCCCGGCGGGGGACTCGAGGCGTGTCCTTGCCTGCCATGTCCCCCGGGTGATTAGCCCTCGGTCACAACCTATACTGCAGCCGTAGGCGCACCGTTCGCCCGTTCGGATAGCCCTGCGGAACGTAACCCCCGCGGCCGTACGTCCAGGGGACCGCTTGGTGGACGCCGTCGTTGGTCGGGACGCCGTTGCCCAAGGTGTACGGCTGCGCGTACCCGCCCGCCGCTTGGTACGCGGCGGCGTAATACGGGTTGCCCCCAGCGTAACCGGGCGGTCCGATGAGATAGGGGTTGTTCTGATACGCGTTGGGCGTGAAGTTCCCCAGCACGTTGGTGACGTCGACCAGCGCAGTCAGCCGGCGCGAGAGCGTGCCCTCGACGTGGAGGTTGACCAAGGTCACCGGCGGCGAGCGCAGCGTATTGGGATCGTTGCCTTCCGGCGTGCCGAGATTGCCGATGTAGGGGTTCGTCACGGCGTTGAACGGCAGGCTCGGATTCTGCAAGAAATAGTAGTTCGCGCCCGGATTGACGTAATTGTCGTTGGGCACGAGTTCGGGCTTGTTGGTTTGCGGATTGAAGACGTAGGCCATCTTACCGTTGCCGTACGGATAGCCGGTGTCGTACGACAGCGAGGGCGTCACTCGCACGCGGCCCCGGGCCAAGGCAACTTCGTAGGCGAGCGTCGTCGCGAAGTCGGGCACGTAACCGAGCGGAAAGAGGTGCCCCGCGGCGATCGCGGGCGCATTGAGATCGTTGTAGGCGAACTGCGACGCGCTCGACGAATAGCCTCGAATCAGATTCGCGTCGAGCGTGAACCCGTCGCGCTTGAGCCAGAGTTCGAAGCCGTGCGCGCGCAGCTGACCGATGTTGGTCGGGACGCCGACGCCGTCGGGTGCCGTTCCGCTGCCGACCGCCGAGCGAAAGTCGTAGGGCAAGACGTCGATCCGGTTCTTCTCGTACTCCGCGTAATAGGTCGCTCGAAACTGCGTCTTGCCGCCGCCTTCGAACGAATAGGTGAAGTCGTCGGCGCTCTCCGGCGCCAGCGGCACGAACGGCGCGGGCGAGCCTTCGGGGGTCACGTTGGTCGAGTCCGACCGGTCGGCTTCGAGCGGTTTGGGTGCGACCGTGTCGCGATCGAAGGTCGCGCGCAGCGAGTACTCGTTGCCCAGCCGGTACGCGGCGGCGAAGTGCGGGTCGAGCGCGCCGACGGTGTAGGTGAAGCCGTCGCTGGGCACGATGTGCGTGCTGGTCAACCGTGCGGCCCCGGTCAGTTCGAGGCGGCGCGAGGCGTTCCAGGTGTCGCCCGCGTAGGCGAGCGCCGAGAAGAGCGTCGGGTTCGAGGTGATGTATTCGTCCGCGGTCGGCACGATTTCGTTCAGAAACGACGTGTTGACGCGATACTCGGTGCCGAAGCGCAGGTGCTGCCGCTCGCCGAGCAGCACGTCGCCGTCGTAGCCGAGCCCCTCTTCCCGGCCGCCTTGACGCGACGCGAGCGAGATGCTGCCGTCGGGAAAGCCGTTCTCGTCCCAGAACGGACCGCCGGCCTGCGAGCCGAACTGCGACTGGTAGAGTTGCACGCGGGAGAGCGAGCGCGCCCCCGAGTGCAGCCACTGCGCTTTGAGAATGTCGTAGGTTCCGCGCACGCCGGAGGCATAGTCCACCGGCGCGTTGGGGTCGGTTTCCCCCGGAAACACCGTGTGCGTTCCGTCGAACGCACCGACGGTTTCGCCGGCGTAGGGCGACCCGTATTGCGAGTACGTCGCCTGTCCGGCGAGCGCGACGAACGAGACGTCGTCGTTCTCACCGAGTTTGTCGTGGACGTTGGCCGTGAGCGAGTACTGGCCGCGGCTCTGCAGGGCCAGCCCGTACGTGCCCGCTTCGGACGGGTAGAACGTCTTGCCGTCGCCGTAAGTGAAGTATTCGCTGCCCGCGTAGGCGGCTAGTGCGTAGCGCCATTTGAGGTCGGGCGAAGCGCCGAGCAATTGCAGGTCGCTCGTTTGAAAGAGACCGCCCGCCAAGCCGTTGCCGAGGGCGAAGCGCACGCTGCCCGGATAGGTTCCGACCGCCGGGATCTGATCGATGACGCCGCCGAGCGCGTTGTCGCCCTGCGTTTCGTAACCGGCCAGCGTCACCGTCGTGGCGGCGATGCCGGTCGTGGGCAACTGCGCGCCGACGACGTTGCCTCCGGGCTCGGCGACGAGCCCTTGCGGGACCGGAACGGAGTCGAAGGTGAACACCGCGTCGTCGATTTTGCCGCCGCGCAGAATCGCATTACCGAACGTGTCGAAGTCGATGCCGGGAACCGCGGCGATGGCGCCCTGCACCGTGCCGGCGCCGTACGCCGCGAGCCCCGACGAGGTGACGGGCGGAGCCAGCGCGCGCGCGGCGCTACCCGAAACGGTGAACGAGTCGGTCGTCGAGCCGGGCGCGATCGCGGAAGTTTGCGCGCGCACGGTGCCGATGGTGTGAAGCGTCGACTGCAGGTGAACGTCGAGCGTGACGGTCTGCCCGGGCAATACGGTGACGCCCGGCAGAGAAACGGGCTCGTAACCTTTGGCTTCGACCGAGATCGTGTACGAGTCCGGGGTGACGCCGAGCAGCGTGAAACGCCCGTTCGCCGCTGAAAATTGGACGTAACGGCCCGACGGCGCGACGGCGTCGACGCGGGCCGCGCCGATGGGCTTGTGTCGTTCGTCTTCGATGCTGCCGGCGATGCCGCCGGTAGTCGCTTCGGCCGCGTCGGCGCTACGCGTAGCGGCGAGTAGCGCGGCCAGCAGCAGCAGTGCGCTCTGCGAGCGTTTCATGTGTGGTGCTCCCGTGCCGGGCACGCGCCCGGACGTCCTCGTGTTTACGCTGGGACGAAGGAGCGATGCGGCGGCGCGCGGTCGCCGAATTGGCGCGCGTGCGCGGCGAAGGCGCGGCGCAGAGGCGCGCGGCGGCGACGGCCCGCCGCCACGCCCGAGTCGGCGCCCCGCGCCAGCACGAGCAAAATGGACTCGAGCACGTCGCGCACGAGCGTCGCGATCGTGCCCAGCAGCGCGCGTCCGAAAAAGGCGAGAGCAAACGTACAGCCTATCGCGATGAGCGCGTGCGCGAGCAAAGCGAAAAGGATCGGGCCGCCGAGCCACGCGTTGCCGCCGAGCAGTTTTCCGCCGACCGCGAGCTGTTCGGCGCTCTCCATCGCAAAGAGCGCGGCCAACTGGAGCGTGAACACCAGCGCCGCGTCGCGCCACGGCGAGGCGGCGCCCGACTGCCGTGCGAAGGCGATCAGCCAGTCCGGCCGCTCGGCCTTTCCGCGCCGCAACAACTCGAGGCACCGGCGCCGCGCGACGTCGAGTGCGAGGAGGCCGCCCGCGACGAGCGTCGGGACGACGCTCAAGTGGTTGTCGTCGGCGTACCCGCGCCCCACGAGCCCGCTATTTGCCACCGTCTCGACCACGGCGTCGCCCAAGGCCGCGGCGACCAGGGCGACGGCAATCAGGAACGGCAAGCGGGAGGGGGGAGCAAACACGTTGGCTCGGGCCCTTCGGGCGCGCGTCGGGCTTCCCTCCGGCGGTCGCGCCTCGCGAGGCGGGCTCGAGGGGTTTGCCAAAGTATCCAAACCCGTTCACGTCGTGATGGAGCGTTCGATGAAGACTTCGCGCAGCGTTTTTCTCGCAGGCTCGGCGGCCGCGTCGTTGGCTGCGGCCGCCGGCCCGGCCGAGGCGGCCGGGGCGCCGCGGGGGACCACCTACACGACCTTGCGCGACGGCGGTCGCGACCACCTCGGCATCCGCACCGAGCGGGGCATCATCGACGTCGGCCGAGCCGGCATCGCGCTCGGGCTGATCGGCCTTCCCGCGACCGTCGAGGACGTCGTCGAAGGCCGCGGCAACGTCGCCGGACTCGCGCGCGTCGTCGCGCACGCGCCCGCCTCGGCGCTACGCTCGGAGCATTCGGTCGAGTTCGGTCCGCTCGTTTCGCGGCCGCCGAAGATCGTCTGCGTCGGCTTGAACTATCGCGCGCACTTGGCCGAGACGGGCGAGAAACTGCCGCCCTATCCCGACTTGTTCAACAAGTACAACACCGCGCTCAACCGGCACGGCGGCACGGTTGCGGTCTCCGCGACGCCGTTCGCGAATTTCGATTACGAGTCGGAGTTGGTGATGGTGATCGGCAAGCGCGCGCGCAACGTCTCCGAAGCCGACGCGCTCGCGCACGTCTTCGGTTACGCGATCGGCCACGACTTCACCGCGCGCGACGCGCAGATGCGCGTCTCGCAGTGGATGAGCGGCAAGACGCCCGACCAGTTCGCGCCGCTCGGTCCGTGGCTGGTGAGCGCCGATCAGATTCCCGACCCGCAGACGCTGCAGATTCAAACCTTCGTCAACGACGAAACGACGCCGCGTCAAGATATGAACACGGCGCAGATGATCTTCTCGTGCGCGCGCATCGTCAGCTACACGTCGAGCTTCATCACGCTCGAGCCGGGCGACGTCATCTTCACCGGCACGCCGAGCGGCGTGATCCTCGGCTATCCCAAGGACAAACAGGTTTGGCTCAAGCCCGGCGACCGCATCCGTACGGTCATCTCGAAGCTCGGCGAACTGCGCTTCTCGCTGGTCTGATCTCGGCTTTCGTCACTCATTCGGCTTCCGGAGAATCGTAATGAAGTTGCTGGTTCCGGGAATCGCTTCGCTCCTGGTCTTCGCAATGGCGACCGGCACGCAGGCCGCCCCGACGTCGACGCTCACCGGCTGGCCCGCGCTCGCCCTGGCCCAGGGCGTGGGTGCGCAATCCACCACGCTGTCGTCGGCGCAGAAGACCGCACTCGCGCGCAGCTATGACGGACGGCTCGCGAGCGTCGCCAACCGGACCATCCTGGTCCGCGCCGACCGGGTCACGTGTACGTGGCGCGATTGGAACTTCAACGCCGCGCGCAGGTGCACGCTGACCTTCGGTTCGCGCAACGTTTCGTTGACGGGCCGCCCGGCCAACGACCTCATCGGCATCCTCTACGAATCGCAGGCCCTGCAAGACCGGGCGATGGGCGGCCAAACCGGCTACGTCTTTGCCGACGTCGTCTGCACGGTCAACATCGCCGCGATGCGCTCGAGCACCTTCGGCAACACGCAGGGCGTCCGGTGTACGTTCGTTCCGTCTTAGGCCTCGGGGACCGAGGGGCTCGCGAGCGTCACACGCGCGTCTGGTTTTCGAGTTCCTCGGGCGACACGGCGAGTTCGTCGTCGACGCGCGCCATGAACGCGGCGGAGTAGCCCCACGCCGCCTTCGATGCGCGCGTCAGCGCAGTGAGTGCGGCCGCATCCTCGGCGACGGCGTGGACGACGACCAAGCCGTCGGTCATGCTCTTGCCGGGGAACCGGGGCGGGCCGCGAAGGATACGGACAAGCCCAGGTGGTTCCCGACCGCGGGCAGGCTGTCACTTTCCTGCCTCGCCCGAGTATGCGATGCCGCTCGCCGTATCGACGGCGAACGAGGGCCCCCACGTCGTCTCGTAAGGAGAGTTCGTTGAAGACGTCCCGACCCAACAAGAGTCTGATCGCCGGCGCGCTGGCCGTCGCGTTGCTCACCGCAACGCTCGGTCGAGCCGACGCGTTCCTCGACAAGACCCGCTTCGTCGCCCACCTGGGCGTCGCGTATTTTTGCTTCCATCACTGGGTGCTCAAGCCGTACCAAGACGGAAACTTCGCCAACGGCGCGCCCCATCGCGTCTCGACGATCGTGAAGGGCGGCGTCGCGCTGCTGTTCGCGGTTCACGAAGTTCGCGTCGCCGAGAAGATCGCCCACGACAGTCCCGATCCGCTGCTGCACAAACTCGACGGCGGTCTCACCGACCTCACCACGTCGTTCTCGGCGATCGGCACCAAGCTCAAGTCGGGTCACTTCGATCCGGCCGACATCGCGGCGCTCAAAGCCAAGGCCGAGGCCGTTTCGGCCGGCGCCGCGGCCGACGGCGCGCCGATCAAAGACGTTCCGGTTCCGGCTCCGAACTAGCCGGTCCGTTTCCCGATGCGCGAAGGCCCCGCCCCGCCGGCGGGGCTTTTTCGCGCGCGCGGCAGCGCGAGCAGCGCGCGTTTTCGCTCGAGCCCCCAGCGATAGCCGGCGAGCGCCCCGTCGCCGCGAATGACGCGGTGGCACGGCACGACGACCGCCAGCGGATTGCTCGCGCAGGCGCGGGCCACCGCGCGGCTCGCGCCGGGCGCGCCGATGCCCTCGGCGACGTCGGCGTACGAGCGCACTTCGCCGTACGGAATCGAGGTCAAGTAATTCCACACGCGGAGTTGAAACGCGCTGCCGCGCAGGTCGATGGGCAGGTCGAGCCTCGGCTGCGTGCCGGCGAGGTGCCGGTTCAACGCCGCGATCCACGCCGCGAACGCAGGATCGGGCGGCTCGCGCATCGCTTCGAGCTTCGCCCGCGGATATTCGGCGTGCAGGGCGCGCAGTAACGCTTCGCGCGTCTCGCCGAAGTGCACGAAGCACAGGCCGCGATCGGTCGCGCCGGCCATCAGCAAACCCAGCGGCGTTTGCGCCGTGCCGTACGAGATCGTCATGCCCTCGCCGCCGCGCCGGTACTGTTGCGGCGTCATGCCCAACCGTGCGTCGGCCCGGCCGTACACGCCGCTGCTCGACGCATATCCCGCGTCGAGCACCGCGGCGGTCACGTCGGGCGCGGTCTTCAACGCGCGCTTCAATCTCGCCAGCCGCGCCGCGTCGACGTACTGCTTGGGCGTGACGCCGACGATCGCTTTGAAGCTGCGCGCAAAGTGAGACGGACTGAGGCCGGCGCGCTCGGCCAGGGCGGCCAACGAAGTCGTCTCGGCGTCGTCGCCGTCGTTGCCGTCGATGAAGCGGCACGCGGCGTGTACGCGCTCTGCGTTCGCGTCGGCGGCGTCGGCCGCGCGCGGCCGGCAGCGCAAGCAGGCGCGTAAGCCGGCGCCCTCGGCTGCGGTCGTGCTTGCGAAGAAGCGCACGTTCTTGCGCAGCGGGCGGCGCGCCGGACACGTAAAGCGACAGTAGATGCCCGTGCTGAGCACGCCGACGTAGACGCGCCCTTCGAACGCGGCGTCGCGCCGCAGCAGCGCATCCCAACAGCGATCGTCGTCGAGGCGGGGTACGGTTGGGAAGTCTGTGCCGTGCATGATCGTAGCCTACCTCTCCCTTCGCCGTCCCGCTACCCGATTGTTGCCGTTGTATAGGCGAGCGGCGGGGCGCAGGCGCGGCCATCGCGCCGCCGAAGTCGCGGGGCGTTGAGCCTCCGGAAGTTTATTCGACGTCTCGTCGTCCCCGCGTTCGTTTCTCTGGCCTGCGTCGGCGGCGTTGCCGTGGCGGCGCATGCCGTGCCAGTGCCGAGCGTGCGAACGTTGGCCGGCACGGGCGTAGCGGGTAACCTCGACGGCCCGGGCGACCGGGCCGAATTCATGTTTCCCGCCGGCATCGCGTACGACGCGAGCGACGGCTCGATCTACGTCGCGGACGCCGCGGGTCAGCGCATTCGCCGCGTTTCCGCCGACGGCGTCGTCTCGACGGTCGCGGGCTCGGGCGAGCCGAACGCGTCGGGGCTCGAGGTGCCCGGCGGCTTCGTCGACGGCGCCGCCGCGCAGGCCCGGTTCGACCGGCCCATGGGCGTTGCGGTCGCTCCCGACCGCTCGCTCTACGTTGCGGATTCCGCGAACCATTGCATTCGGCGCATCGCGGGCGGCCAAGTGACGACCTTTGCGGGTTCTCCCGAGCGCGCCGGCTCCGCCGACGGCCCCCGCGCGAAGGCGTCGTTTCGCGAACCGCGCGGCGTGGCGTTCGATTCGGACGGCACGCTCTACGTCGCCGATTACGGCGCCGGCGTGCGCATCGTCGGTCCCGACGGCGCCGTCTCGACGCTCGCGTTGCCCGCCGACTTCGCCGTTACGGCGAGCAGCGTTGCGGTCTGGCCGCACGACGAACACGCGCTCTACGTCGTCGGGCGCCAAGGCATGTTGCGCTACAACCTGAGCCTCAAGATCATCCAGGGAACCTCGCCGCCGTCGTACGAGGAGAACGTCGGCCCCTACGGCGTCGTCGCGCTCTCGAGCCTCGTCACCGCGGTGAGCAGCCCGCGCTACGACGGAATCTATTTGCACGACGGCAGAGGACCCGATTGGCAACGCATCGCCGGTCAGGTGTTACACGATCCGGCGAAGGCCGGCGGCTTCTCCGACGGGCCGTCGCCGTCGGCGAAGTTTGCGGCGCCGCTCGGCTTGGCCGCCGACGCGCAGGGCAACGTTCTCGTCGCCGACGCCGGCAACCGGCGCATCCGCTTCGTGCCGCGGGTGAACCCGCGCTGGCCGCGCGGCTTGCCGAGCGACCGCAACGCCAACCTGTACCAGATCGCGTACGTCAGCAACTCGTTCGCGTTCAAGAACACGTTTTGGGACGACTCGATCGAAGCCGGCATCGCGCGCCGGCTCAACGCCGACCGGGCCGCCATCGATTTGCCCGAGCCCGTCGACATCGACGGGCTCGTCTTCCCGGATACTCCGCTGAAGGCGCAGGCGCAAATCATCGAAGAACTCTACGGCTCGGGCAACGTCGACCTGGTCGTCCTCTCGCTCAACTCGTTCTTCTTTCACGACCGCTCGCCGTCGCAACCGTGGTTCTTGCCGCCGGACTACTCGCCGCAGAACGAAATTGAGTGGGGCGCCATTCTCGCCCACCTGCACGACACGCTGGCCGCCGCGCACACGCAACTCGTCCTGGTGGATCACCCGTTCGGCTACGAGGTCGGCCCGGCCGAGGACGTCTTCGAAAAAGAAGACCTTTCGCTGGCGGCATACGCCGCCTACGGCCAAATGATTCGAACGCCCGGCTTCGGCGACGAGACCGATCGCCGCATGGAAGCCTACCTCTCGACGCTCGGCATTCCGCACTTTTCGACCTACGACCGCTTCGTAGCGTACGAGCGCAAGGCGCACGCGCCGCTCTTTCCGTCGGGCGACTTCCATTTCTCGACGTTGGGCAACGCGTTTTATGCCGACGCCGTCGCCGGCTGGCTCGAACAGCTAAAGCCCTGGCGTCCGGCCGCGAGTAAGGACTCGGTCGTCGACGCGTGGCGCGCGCGGCTCGCGTCGGCCTCCAGCTCTGCCCGGCCCGCGCCGAGCGCGAGCCCGCAGCCGGCGTCGACCGCCGCGGCGCGCGTCCGAACGCTCGCGGGCAATGGCGATGCGGGCAACGGCGACGGCCGCGGCGCCGGCGCAACGTTCATGTACCCTTCGGGCGTCGCGTACGACCGGCGAAACCGAAACGTCTACGTTGCCGATTCGGCGGGGCAACGCATTCGCGTCGCGTCGCCCGACGGCGCGGTCAAGACGGTTGCCGGCGGCGGCGCCGCGCTGCCCTGGGGCTTGGACGTCGAAGGCGGCTACGTCGACGGCGACGTCAAGCTCGCGCGGTTCCGGCATCCGAGCGCGCTCGCGCTCGCGCCCGACGGCAGCCTTTACGTTGCCGACAGCTTCAATCACTGCATCCGGCGCATTCGCAACGGACGCGTCGAGACGTTCGCCGGCGATCCGCGGCACGCGGGCGCGAGCGACGGTCCGCGCCGGAGCGCGACGTTCACCGAGCCGCGCGGCCTCGCGCTCGCCGGCGACGGCACTCTGTACGTCGCGGACTTTACCGCGGGCTTGCGGGCCGTCTCGCCGAGCGGCGTCGTCTCCACGCTTTCGCTCCCGCTCAAAGACGTCATGGACGTCGCCGTCTGGGATCGCGGCGGCGCGCGCGTCGCCTACGCGACGACGCGGTGGGAGGGCGTCGTTCGCTTCGACCTGCGCGGCAACGCGTACGAAGCCGTCGCCGAAACCGAGCAGAGCATTCCCTATATAACGCCCAACGGCGTGGCCGCGCTCGGACCTGCCGACGCGCTCGTGTCGAGCACCGTCTGGCAGGCGCTGACGGTCGTCCACTTCCGGCAGAACGCCGCCCAGCCGCCGAGCTTTTCGGCGATCGTCGCCGGCGACGACGACCGCGATCGGGTCTCCCTCGGCGGCTTCGCCGACGGCCCCGCGGATCTGGCGCGCTTCTACGACCCGGCCGGCATCGCAGTGACGCCGGACGGCGACGTCATCGTTGCCGACGGCGGGAATAGGCGCGTCCGCGTGGTCGCGCACCTCGACCCGAGCCGCACGGCGCCGCCCGCGCGCAAGCTGCACGTCGCACTGGTCGCCGACGCGAACGTGAACTGGCACTGGCTGCCCCGCGAGTCGCCGGCCGGCTTTCTCGAACGCGCGCTCGGCGCGCGCGTCACCCCGGTGTTGAGCGACGCCGCGTCGGATCCCGACGGACGCGCGCTCGTAAAGGAATTGGCCGGGCGCTTCGACGTGGTCGTCTGGCTCTTCGACGCGCGCGCCGCCGGTTACGGGCCGCCCGCCGGCGCGGCCTTCGTTCGGGTACGCGACGCGCTGGCGTCGAGCGGCGCGAAGCTGCTGCCGGTCGAGTATCCCCGTGCGACGCAACTCGGCTACGGCGAGGAAACGTATCGACGGCTCTTCGCGCAGGACGCCGCGCGCACCGAGCCTGCGACCTTCGACGGCTTCGACTCGACGGCGGAGTTTGCGCGCCAAGAACGCGGCGACCACGCGCCGCTGTTCGCTTCCGACGCCGACCGCCTCTCGGTGTTCGGCAATGCGTTCGTGGCCGAACTGATCGCCGGCCGCATCAAGACGCGGGGCTGGGCTACAGCGCCTTGACCGCGCCCACCAGTTTGTCGATCGACGACTTGGCGTCGCCGAAGAGCATCATCGTGTTGGGCAGCTCGTAGAGCGGGTTGTCGATGCCGGCGAAGCCGGGCTTCATCGAACGCTTGAGCACGACGACGTTGTGGGCTTTGTCGACGTCGAGGATCGGCATGCCGTAGATCGGGCTCGAGGTCACGTTGCGCGCCGCGGGATTGGTCACGTCGTTGGCGCCGATGATCAGGGCCACGTCGGTGCGCGGAAACTCCGGGTTGATGTCGTCCATGTCGTAGAGCGCGGGATAGGGTACGTTGGCTTCGGCCAGCAGCACGTTCATGTGGCCGGGCATGCGGCCCGCAACCGGGTGGATCGCGTACTTGACCGCGACGCCGTGCTTCTCCAACTGATCGGCCAGTTCGCGCACGCTGTGCTGCGCCTGCGCCACGGCCATGCCGTAGCCGGGAACGACGACGACTTGTTTGGCGTAGGCGAGCATCGTGGCCACGTCGTCGACGGTCGCTTCGCGCACGGTGCCGCTGCCGCTGGTTCCCGCCGCCGCGCCGCCGCCTTCTTGCACGGCGCCGAAGGCGCCGAAGAGCACGTTGGTGATCGAGCGGTTCATGGCTTTGCCCATGAGCGTGGTCAGCAACGTACCCGACGCGCCGACCAGTGCGCCGCTGATGATCAACACGTTGTTGCCCAGCACGAAGCCGGTCATGGCCGCGGCCAAGCCGGTGAACGAATTCAATAACGAGATGATGACCGGCATGTCGGCGCCGCCGATCGGCAGCACGAAGAGCACGCCGAGCAGCGCCGCCGCGCCGAGCGCGATGAAGTAGGCGGGCAGCGCGTCGTAGTTGGCGATGACCGCGCCCGCGCCCACCACGATGGCCAGCGCGATCAGGGCGTTGACCACCTGTTGTGCCGGATACGTGATCGGCCGCCCGGTCATCAGCTCCTGGAGCTTCAGGAAGGCGATGATGCTGCCGGTGAAGCTGATCGCGCCGATCACGCTCGAGAGGATCGTCGCCAGGGTGAAATCCCAGGTGAGCCGCGACGGGTCGTCGAGCGCGCCGAGATACTCTGCCGTCGCAACCATGGCGGCCGCGCCGCCGCCCGCGCCGTTGAAGAGCGCGACCATCTGCGGCATCGCGGTCATCTTCACCGCGCGCGCCGAGTAGATGCCGACCGCGGCGCCTAGGCCCGCGCCGATCAGCAAGATCAGCCAGCCTGAGCCGAAGTTCAAGTTGAAGCCGGTGGCGATCAAGGCGATCGCCATGCCCGCCATCGAGATCGTATTGCCCAGGCGCGCGGTCTTCGGGTTGCTCAGATAGCGCAGGCCCAGGATGAAACAGACGCCGGTGACCAGGTAGGCGAAGTCGATCGCGAGTTGTTGGGGCGTCGTCGCCGCTTCGGGCATCAGCGCTTCGCTCCGTCGCCCGGCGTCGCGCGCGGCTTGAACATCGCGAGCATCCGTTGCGTGACCACGTAGCCGCCGAAGACGTTGAGCGAGGCGAGGAAGACGACGAGCACCGAGAGCACCGGACCGAGCTTCGGTTCGGCGACGATCGCGATCAGCAGCGCGCCCACCAGCACGATGCCGTGAATGGCGTTGGTGGCCGACATCAGCGGCGTGTGCAAGGTGGTCGGCACCTTCGAAATCACTTCGAAACCGACGAAGACCGCCAGCACGAAGACGGTCAATTCGGTGAGCAGATGGGCGTTCACGTGGAGCTCCCGGCGAGGGCGGCGAGGGTTGGTTGGTGCACGATCGCGCCGTCCTTGGTCAGGGTCGTGCCCTTGACGATCTCATCGTTCATGTCGAGGTTCAGCGCCCCGTCCTTGAGCAGCAGTTGGAGCAGCGTGTAGACGTTGCGCGAGTAGAGCTGGCTCGCGTGATAGGGCATCGTCGAAGGCAGGTTCGTCGTGCCCACGATCGTCACGCCGTGGTCGACGATCACCTCGCCGCTTTTGGTCAGCTCGCAGTTGCCGCCCGTTTCGGCGGCGAGATCGACGATGACCGAACCCGGCTTCATGCCGCGCACGGCCGCCGCGTTGATCAAGAACGGCGCGCGCCGTCCGGGTACGGCCGCGGTGGTGATCACCACGTCGAAGCCCACTATCTTTTCGGCGAGCAGGCCGCGCTGTTTCTCTTCCTGCTCCGGGGTCAGCGCTTTGGCGTAGCCGCCCGCGCCCTCGCCGTCGACGCCGAGGTCGAGTTCCAGGAAGCTCGCGCCCAAGCTCTGGACTTGTTCCTTCACCACCGCGCGCGTGTCGAAACCGGTCACGACCGCGCCGAGCCGGCGCGCCGTCGCGATCGCCTGCAAGCCCGCGACGCCGACGCCGAGGATCAACACTTTCGCCGGCGGTATCGTGCCTGCGGCGGTCGTCAGCATCGGAAAGAAGCGCGGCAGCAATTCCGCCGCGATCAACACCGCCTTGTAGCCGCCGATGTTGGCTTGCGACGATAACGCGTCCATGCTCTGCGCGCGCGTGATGCGCGGAATCGCGTCCATCGAGAGCGCGGTCAACCCGCGCGCGTTGAGCTTTTCGACGTACGCCGGATCGCCGAGCGGCGCGAGAAACGCGAGCAGCGTCTGGCCCGGTTTGAGCAGAGCCAACTCGGCGTCGCTGGGCCGCTGCACTTTGACGATGAAGTCGGCGCCCGCGTAGAGCGCGGCCGCATCGGGCACCAGCGTGGCGCCCGCGCTTTCGTACGCGGCGTCGACGAACGCCGCGGGCTCGCCCGCGCCGCGCTGCACGTGCACCGTCGAGCCGGCTTTCGTCAGCCGTGCGACCGTTTCGGGAACGAGCGCGACGCGGCGCTCGTTGGGCGCCGTCTCCGCGGGGACGCCGATGACCATGAAGGGACGCTCCTACGTGAAGCTAGCGTCGCCGCTGGAAAGCGGCGAGGAGTGCGGCTTGGCTTCTCCTACCCCTCGCACGTGCGGGGGTCCTGGAAGCGCGCGGCGGGCCTGCTAACGCCCCGAGCGTACGATCGCCCACAACAGGACGAGCGCGACGAGTCCGCCGCCGTGCACGAAGGACGCCTGCTTCGCCTCGGGAGCGTCGCTCCGGACCACGAGCGAGAGGTCGGCGGCGGCGACGAGTGCGCTCGCTGCAAGCGTCGCCGCCAGCGCGGCGCGCGTTTGCCGTCGCGCCGCGGCCGCGACCACGATGCCCAGCGCCAGATCGCGCGCGCCCATGGCCCGGATGAAGGCCAGCGCATTCCGATCCGCGCTGGGCAAGCCGTACCCGCGGGACGACGATCGCGGCGCGGCGATCGCGCCGACGCCGAGCGCGCCGAGGCCGAGTGCGACGAGCCGGGCCAGACCTATGCCCATCGGGCGCATCCTCGGCGCATGACGAAATGGTTTGACGCCGCCCGCGCTAATCTCGTTTGGAACGCCGATGGACGTCGCAGCTGGTTTTCTCGCTCTCGCACCGGCTCCGGCGGCGTCGGCCGCCGCGCTCGAACGCGTCTCGGAGGCGCATCACGTACCGCTCTTCGCCGAGGTGGTCGTGGCGAGCCTCGTCGCGCTCGCGCTGGCCTGGGGCGGCCCGCTGCTGATCGTCCGTTTCCTGCGCGCGCAGAATCCCGAGGCAAGGCCGGAAGACCGGCAAAGCGACACCGTCGCCGCCGCCGGTCTCGCGCTGGCGACGATTTGCGGCGTCGCCGGGCTGGCCCGCGCGTTGCTCGCCCCCGCGAGTGCGAGCGAGCCGTGGGTTCCCGATCTCGATGCGGTCACGATCAGCTGGTTCGCGCTCGCGCTCGCGGGCGCCGTGCTGCCGTTCATTCCGGAGATCACCTTCGGCGGCGTCACGCTCAAGTTGCGGCGTCGCGAAACGGTCGCCTCGAAGATCGTCGACGACGCCGTCTCGGTGTTGCGCGACTGGACGACGACGCTCAATCAATTCACCGCCGACGTTCGCGCGGGAACGCCCGGCTTGCGCGAACGGCTCGAGCAGTTCGTGTTGTTTCGTTTGCGCGAGGGCCTGGAATGGCTCGGCGCGCCCGACGACCGGCCGCGCCTGTCGGTGTGGCTGGCCAACGACGCCGACCGGCGCCTGGAGTTCGCCTTCAGCAACGAGATCGTCGATGCCGAAACGCGCGAGGGCTGGTTCGGCTACGACGAAGGCGTCGCCGGAGCGTCGTTCACCGAGAGAATCGTGCGCAACGAAATCAACCCCGACATGTTGCCGACCTTCAAACGCTTGCGCAGCCCGGTCGACTACAAATCCCTTTTGGTCGTGCCGATCGGGTACGGCGACAGAACGCTCGGCGTCCTCTGCGTCGATCGGCGCCCCTGCGCCTATTTCGAAGATCCGGCGATCTCGGTGATGAAGGCGCTCGCCCAGATCGTCGGCGCGGCCATCGGACTCGCGGAGGAGTCGCGCCGAGGCGCCTAGCGCGTTTGGCTCAGCGAGCGAAGCTCCTTGAGCAGGGCGCCCGGGCTATCGGCGGAGGGCACCGGCGACTGCGCCGGCTGCACGTTGGTCCGTTGGCCTTCTTTCAGCCATGCCAGAAACTTCGGGTCCACGCCTTGGTCGGCCATGCGTCCATCATACTCCGGGCCGCGTGGAAGTCAAACGTCAGAACCGCGCCACCAGCCGGCGCGCTTCGAGCGGCACGGAATACGTCAGGATGTGCTGATCGAGAAATTCGCGCTGCATGTCGAGCAGCGTGGCTTGATCGATGCGCAAGTCCTTGGCGAAGTCGTAGCGGTCGCTGCGGCGCAGCACGTCGACCGGCTGCTGCGTGTAGGTCGCGCACGCGGCCAGGTTGCGCGCGTCGAAGTAGCCGTTGCCCGCGACGTCGGCGGCGCCGCGGCGGATGGCGTCGAGGACCGCGCTCGCGGTTTTCGGTGCGTCGAGCAAAGCCGGGCCGAAGAAGATGCCGGTGCCCGAAATTCCCACGGGCGGAGAGGCCAGGATCCGCGCCAGCCGCTGCTCGACCAACGCCTGCGTGGAGGGCGCCGAGGTAAATGCCGCGTCGATGGCCTTTCGCTCGAAAGCGACGCCCTGATCGGGCACGGGCATGTTGACGGTCTCGACGTCGCTGAGGTGCAAGCCGGCGCCGCGCAGGATGCGCGCGACGTAGTAGGCCGACGTTGCGCCGGCGCCGCCGTTGAAGGCGATCTTCTTCCCGCGCAGTCCGCTGACGTCGCGGGTTCCCGCCTCGTAGAGGTCGCGGCGAACCATCAAGGCCGAGGGGTGGCCCCGGCGCGGCTGATAACCGGTCGAAGCCACCAGCCGCACGTCGAGGCCGCGCGCGACCCCGTTGAAGAAAGCGGCCGACAAGCCCGCGGCGATGAAGTCGAGCCGTCCGGTGGCGAGCAAGGCAAGCGAGTCCTGACCCGCAACGATGGGCGTCAGGTCGGACGCGGCGGCCGCCGCGCTCAGGTAGCCGCGAGCCTGCGCCACGAAGAGCGGCGCGAACAGCGTCGAGGGCACGAAGCCCGCGCGCAGGGCGTCGGCTGCCGCCGAACGGGCCGCCGTCCCGGCCATCGCCAGCGCGCCCGCCCCAGCTAGGAATCCTCGCCGGTCGATCGAGCCTAAGGAAACTCGAGGCACGCTTCGAACCTTTCCGGCCGGGCCGTCCCTAAGGCTGCCCGGTACTTTTTGCTTTGAAGGGAATCTCCGATGCTTGCCGCTTCTCGTCGCTTCCTCTCACCCGCCCTCTTCGTGGCGGGCATGATCGCCGGCTCGGCGCTGACGCTGCCCGCCGCCGCGCAGCGTCATCCGCAACCCAACATGGCCAACGCGCTGGCCGCGCTCAACAGCGCGCTGAACTGGCTGCAGACGGCTACGCCCGACAAGGGCGGCTATCGCGTCAAGGCCATGAGCGACATTCAGGATGCGATCGTCAACGTGCGCCGGGGCATTCGTTACGCCAACACGCACTAGAACCGGCCGGGCGTGACCGACGCGCGTGGGGACGTCGCCGCGAGCGGCGTCCCCACGGTCATCATCCTCGGCGGCGACGCGCTCGCCCTTCGGGTCTGCGAGGAGCTGGCCACGACGGCGACGCGCAGGGTCGTCGTGCTCTGGAAGGACGACGATCACTTCGCCGCGCTCGTGACGCGCTGCGGCGCGCACTTCGTCGCCAGGGGCGGCGACGACGCCGACTCGCTGCGCCGCGCGGGCGTGCTGCACGCGGGCGCCATCGTGGCGCTAACCTCCGACGATCATCTCAACCTGCAGATCGCGCTGCGCGCCCGCGACCTCAATCCGCGCATCCGGCTGGTCTTGCGCCAGTTCAACCGCACGCTCGGGCGCAAGATCGAACAGAACCTCGAGGACGCGTCCGTCGTCTCGCTATCGTCGCACGCGGCCGCTACGTATGCCGGCGCCGCGCTCGACCGCGACTGCTTTTACGGCGTGCAGTTCCCCGACATCGACGGCCCGCTCGTCGGCTTCGCGCGGCGCACGGCGGGCGCGCGAAACCTGGCCGGCGCGACCGTCGCCGAAGCCGAGCAAAGCCTCAACGAGCGGATCCTCGCGGTCGCGGGCGAGGTGGAGTTCGAGCGCGAGCGCCGGCTCGCGGACGGCGACGAGCTGATCACCTTCGGCCGCGTTCGCCCGTCGACGCCCGCCCAGCGCATCTCGGGCGTCACGCGCCGGCGCATGCGCCTGCGCGAAGCCGCCTGGGCCATCGACCGCGTCTTTCGCCAGGTCGATCCGATCGCGCGTTCGGCCTTCTTGGTGGCCGTGCTCGTCTTCGCCGCGGCTTCGGTGCTCTTCGCATTCTTGCTCAAGCTCAATCCGCTGACGGCCATGTACTTCGTGGTCAGCACGATGACGACGACGGGCTACGGCGACATCACGCCGCAGAGCGCGGGCGCGCTCGGCGAGCTTGCGGCGATCGGCTTGATGCTCGCAGGCGTGATCTTCTCGGGCATCTTCGTCGCGATCTTGGCCTCGAAGTTCGCGCAGGCGCAGTTCATCGCAGTGCAAGGTTTGCGCCAAGTGCGCCGGCGCGGCCACGTGATCGTCTGCGGCGCGGGCAACGTCGGCTCGCGCGTCATCGACTTCCTCTTGAAACTCGACCGGCAAGTGGTCGTGATCGAGCTCGAGCCCCGCAGCGAGATCGTCGAGCGCTCGCGCGACCGCCACTTCGATCTGCTGACCGGCGACGCGTCGCGCGACGCCACGCTCGATCTCTGCAATATCGAGGAAGCCGAAGCGCTGATCGCGCTGACCAACAGCGATACGATGAACCTCGAGGTGGCGCTCGGAGCCCGCGCGCGCAATCCCGCGCTGCCGATCGTCATGCGTTGTCAAGAGGCCGCCTTCGCGGAGTCGATCACGCGCCACTTCGGCATCGACCGCACGTACGGGACCGCGGGCCTCGCGGCGCCGGTGCTGGCCGGACTCTCGAACGCACGCGGCGTGCGCGGCCGCGTGCGCATCTGCGGACGCGACTACGGCGTCTTCGAGCAGCGGCACGGCGCGACCGTCGCGCCGGCGCCCGCCGACGGCTGCATTCCGCTCTGCGTCGCGCGCGGCAAGTCGCTGATCACGATCGCCTCGCTAGCCGAGATCGCGCCCTACGATCTGGCGCTCTTGCTCTATCCGGTCTGGCAACTGCAGCGCGACGCGGCGCTCGAAGAGCCGGACTATTACTTCCCGCGCCACGGCAGCGCGAGCCGTTCGAGCGCGTCGCCGGCCAGCGACAAAGCGTAGCCCAGCAGCGAGACGACGACGAGCGCGGCGTACATGCGCTCGACCTGCAGCGTCTCCCACGAATTCCAGATGACGAAGCCCAGGCCGGAGTTCGCCGCGCGTAACTCGGCCGCTACCGCCAGCACGATCGCGATGCCGATCGACAGCTTCAATCCGGCGAAGACGTTGGGCAGCGCGGCGGGCAGCAGGACGCGGGCGTAGAGCGCCCGCGTGCGGAGCCGGAACGCGCGGGCGGCTTCGAGCAGCGCGGGCTCGATCTGCCGCACGCCGGCCTCGGTGTTGATGACCATGATGAAGAAGACGCCGATCGCGATGAGCGCGTACTTG
>Ga0326727_10004823_pt1 | contig 39636 bp, 29 predicted proteins | sample MB2enrmetagenome_FD_207643 | JGI IMG/M metagenome (GOLD analysis project Ga0326727, IMG submission 207643) | Lab enriched peat soil microbial communities from McLean, Ithaca, NY, United States - MB29MY | ecosystem: Environmental > Terrestrial > Soil > Wetlands > Peat | place: USA: New York...
GAACCCTCCCAGGTGTCCCGTCACATCCACTACTTCGCCAATGAAGAACAAGCCCGGCACCGCCCGCGCCTCCATGGTCCGCGCCTGCAGCCCGCGCGTGCTCACGCCGCCGGCCGTCACTTCGGCCTTCGCAAAGCCCTCGGTCCCCACCGGGTGCAGCGTCCAGCAATGCAGTCGCCGCTCGCAAGCCTCGATCGCCGCATTCGACCACCCCTCCGGCGCGCCCGCTTCGGCGATAAACGTCGCCAGCCGCTGCGGCAGCACCGCGCGCAGTGCATGCTTGAGTGCCGCTTCGTCCCGCCGCGCCCTCGGCTCCATCAGTGCTCCCAGCACATCGCCCCTCCGTGACAGGTCCGGCGCAAAATCCAGCGTCAGCGTCTCACCCTCCCGCCAATACGACGAGGCCTGTAATACTGCCGGTCCACTCAGTCCGCGATGCGTCAGCAGCATCTTCTCCCGGAATACCGCCTCGCCTGCCGACGCCACCACCTCCGCCGCAACTCCGGCCAGTTCCGTCCACGCCGTCTCCGCGCCGCCGAGCACCAGCGGTGCCAGCGCCGGCCGCGGCGGAATCACCTCCAATCCAAACTGCCGGGCCAGCTCATAGCCGAGCCCCGTCGCTCCCAGCTTGGGAATCGACAGGCCGCCGCACGCCACCACCAGTGCCCCTGCCGCAAACTCACCCGCTGAACACGTCACGCCAAACCCGCCGCTGCCGTGCTCGACCCGGCCCCCGCGCGCATTCAGCACCACCTCCACTCCGCCCCGCTTACACTCCGCCAGCAGCATGTCGAGAATCGCCCGCGAGGAATGGTCGCAAAACAATTGCCCCAGCGTCTTCTCATGCCAAGCAATTCCATATCGCTCTACCAGCTCGATAAAGTGCCGCGGCTGATACAGCGCCAGCGCCGACTTGGCAAAATGCGGGTTTTCAGAGAGAAAGTTTGCCGGACCGCAGTGCAGGTTGGTGAAGTTGCACCGTCCGCCGCCGGAGATGAGAATCTTCCGTCCCGGCTGACCATTGTGCTCCAGCAGCGCCACCCGCCGCCCGCGCTGGCCAGCCACCGCTGCGCACATCAGCCCGGCCGCCCCCGCGCCCAGCACAATCACATCGAATTGGCGCGGGGCGGAAGCCATGGCTCCCGTTCAGAATAGGCGTGGAACCCACGCTCGTCCCGAACCGGCCCTATGCGTCGGCTCGCGAGCCTGCGCCTACCGCCACGGTCTCCGCCGCCGGCGCATCGCCCAGCGGCAAGAAGACTGAAATCGCGGTCCCGCCGTTCCCCGGGCGTTGCGAACTCCAAACCGTCACCTGGCCGCGGTGCCGCTCCACCAGTTGCGCCACCACCCACATGCCCAACCCCGTGCCGGTATCGGTCTTGGTGGTGAAAAACGGCTCAAAGGTGCGCCGCATCGTGAACCGGTCCATCCCCACGCCCGAATCGAGGAAAGTCACCCGCATGCCCTCTGTCTTGCGGTCGCGCCAATCCTGCGAAGGCCGCAGCCGGATGACCAGCCTTCCGCCGGGCGCCATGGCCTCAATGGCGTTGGCCACCAGGTTGGCAAAGATCTGCTGCGTCTCGCCGGGCATGCAGGCCACGCATTCCTCTCGCTCGGCGCGCACTTCCACAGCCACGTCCGCCGCCTGCAGCTTGGCGCGGAAGACGGCCAGCACCGCATCCAGAACCTCTGTCAGCTTCGTGATCTTCGGTGTGCCCGTCTGGCGGTGAAACTTAAGGGTCTGCTGGGTGATCTGCGCCACCCGCATCAACTGGTCGATCGCCTGCCCGGCTTGCTCCCGCACCGCTTCACTCGTATCGGCCAGGGTAATCAGGTAGAGCAGGTTCGTCACCGCCTCCAGCGGATTATTGATCTCGTGGGCCACTGAGGCGGCCAGCCTGCCCGCCACGGCCAGCTTCTCCGCGCGCAGCATCGCGTCTTCGGTCAGTTTGCGTCGTGTCACGTCCTGCAGCACGCCCACCACACGGGTCAGGCGGCCCTCGCCGTCGCGCTGGCATTTCCCCTGTGATTCCAGCCAGTGCACCGACTTGTCGGGCCAGATCACGCGATACTGCCGGTGATAGTCTGTGCCGACGTCGCGCGTCTGCCGGATCGCCTCTCTCACTACGTCCGCGTCTTCCGGATGAACGAAGCGCAGCCACGTTTCGGCCGAGGGCTCAATCGACCCCGGCTCGCAGCCGATCATGCGGTATTTCTCGTCGGACCAGTGGATCGTGCCCCGCTGCAGATCCCACACCCAAAGCCCCATGCCATTGGCCTGCAGCGCAATCTGCAGCAATTCGTCCCGTTCCCGCAGCGCCTCGCTTGCGCGGGCCTGCTCCTCCGCGAGCAGGCGCTCCGTATCCGCCAGCAGCAATTGCTGTTGCAGCTCTTGTGTCTGCAACAGGGTGCGCTGCTCGGCCAGGCGCCGGATCGCCCAGCCGAGGAAGATGGTGATGGCGAGGAACACGCCCAGCCGCAGCTCCTCGCGGGCGTTGCCGATGGAAAAGCGCACCTGCGCCTTGGTTAGGAACAGGTCAACCAGAACCGCATCTGTGAGGGCGCAGAAAACGCCGCCCCACATGCCCAGGAACCAGGCAGCCAGAATGACGGTGGGAAAGGAGAGAAGCAGCGGAAAGGCGCGCAACGGCTCGATCAGATAGGTAAGCCCGGTGGCCAGTGTGGCCGCGCAGCATCCCAGCAGGGCGCGCACCGCCCATGGCCATCGTTCGATCGCCGCAACGCTGGGGAATTTCATTGCGTTCATGCGCGCCTTGCTCGTTTGGCGGGTTGCCCTGTTTCCGCGGAATCGGGGCTGTGCCCGCTTTGAAGATAGCCTCTCCCGGCTCGGAAGGGAAGAATACATCGAAGATAGATGCAGGCAGGCCCCGCGGGTTGCCCCGGCGTCCGTCTACTGCGGAACCTGATCGCCGAACCAACTCGTCACTCCCGCCGAAGGCGATTGGCCCAGGAAGCCTTGGTGTAAAAACCAGGAACGCGGCGCCCTCAGCCGCTATCATGCCAAGTTATGGATGACCCCGCGCTCAAATCCATTCGCGCCAGCTACGACCAGATCGCCGACGAGTATGCGCACCGCCTGTTCCATGAGCTAGAGCGCAAGCCGCTGGACAGGGAACTGCTGACCCGCTTCGCCGCGGAGGTCCGCGGCCTCGGCCGGGTCTGCGATACGGGCTGCGGGCCCGGCCACGTCGCCCGCTTCCTGCACGATGCGGGCGCGAGCGTCTTTGGCCTGGACCTTTCGCCCCGCATGGTCGAGCAGGCCCGCCAGCTCAATCCCGAGATCCCCTTTCAGGAAGGCGACATGATGGCCCTCGACCTCGCGGACGCGTCGCTCGCCGGGATCAAGGCCTTCTATGCCATCGTCAACATTCCCGAGGCATCCCTGCCTCTGGCGTTTCGGGAGATGGCGAGAGTCCTTCAACCCGGCGGCCTGCTGTTGCTTGCCTTCCACGCCGGCAGCGAAGCGATTCACGCGGAAGAGCTGTGGGGCCGGCGTGTCTCGATAGACTTCTTCTATTTCCAGCCTGCGGCAATCCGCCAACTGCTGGAGAGCGCTGGTTTCGCCATCGAAGAGATCGTCGAGCGCGAGCCCTACGCCCCCGATGTCGAGCATCAGAGCCGTCGCGCCTACATCTTTGCCCGCAAACCCGGCTCCCCCGCAAGACCAGCCCAATGAAGCCGTTCTCGAAATGAATACAGATGTTCTCAATTTGAGAACATCTGTATTCGATCCCTGATCTCCAGTCCCTGACCGCCAATAGCTGAAAGCCAATAGCTAAGTGCTGCCTTCACGCCCCATCGTCACGGAACATCGGATGCGGAATCAGCCGCCGGTAGTCCTCCTGGTGCGCGTCGTCTAGGCAGGCCTCGATGATCCTCCGCCCCAGCGGGTCCAATTCCGGCACGAGGAACGGGCGCAGCTCGCCGGCAAAGAACTCGCGCCACTGCCGCGCGCCTTCCTCGTAGACCTCCTGGCCGCCCTGGATCTGCTCCTCGACGCGCAGAAACACGCGTGGAATCATGGAGCCTTCGATGCGCAGCTGGTGCGGAATGTAGCCCAGCAGCGGACACGGCGCCTCGCCCACCTGCTCGCGGGCAAACTTGGCGCTGCCCCGCCGGGCCAGGTACTCACGCGCAATCCACTCCGCCATGAAGCCCACCTTCCACGCTCCAATGTGCTGGTTCGGCAGCAGCACGTACCGCGTCTCCGGCGTCTCCACAATCTGGCGCAACAGCAGGTTGGCCTGGTCGACGCGCCGTCCGGTGGCAAACGCCCAGTAGGAGCCCACGCCCTCGGATTGCATTTCGATGGTCATGCGGGCGTCGCGCGAATCCTGAATGCTCGGATTGGCGTGCCCGCGCGGCGCCACCAGCCTCCACAGCCACGCCAGCGCCGGGCTCAGCACGTGCATCATGGCCAGGATGCCGTAAAGCCGGCTCTCCGCATGCGTGGGCGGGCAGCGCACCCCAAAACTGCGCACATCCACGCGCCGCGGCCCGTCGAGAATGTCCTCCAGCAACCGCCGCGGCAGAATCACGCGCGGGTTGGGGCACAGCTTGCCGGGCGAGTCTTCCACGTGCTCCCAGGTCAGGCAGGTGCCGCCGGGCACAATGTAGTGATTCAGAAAGATCAGCGGCTCGGGCGGATCGATGCACAGCCGCTCCAGATTGGGCGCAGTGCCGTAGCTGTGAATGTGGTCCACGCGCACAAACCAACCGTTTTCGGCGTCCGCCACGGTCAACTGCCCATGGTGGCGCTGGCCGCCGTTGCGGTTTCCCTGGTAACTCGGGTGCGCGCACGCCATGTCGTCGGCAATGGGCCGCAGATGGCAGGCTTCGGGCAGATTCAGCGTCCGTTCTTCATGAGTGATGACGTTCCGGCCCAGCAGCAGCCGCCCATCCTCCATGCGGTGGATATGCTCGGTCATCTCGCTCTTGCCGCCGCCGGATGCGCCCTCGTGCATCAGGATGAGCTGGTTCTCATACGGCGTCACCACTGCCACCGCCGCGCAGTGATTGGTGGTCCATCCCTCGCGCTCGCCGATGTCGAGCAACAGCGAGTAAACGCCCTTCTTCGCGCTCGGCCCAGGGTATAAGTTGTAGGCAAAAATCTCCTGGTGCGTGGCCGAGCGGTCGTGCACCACCACCTGCCGTCCGCCAAAATGCGTATGCCGGAACGGCGGCGCAACAAACAGCACCCCGCCCGTGACGCGAAAATCCGCCGGAACCCGGCTGCGCGCAATCATCCCCTGCAGATCCGCCAGTGCCGCGGCAAAGAAAGCCGCCTGTCGGGGCACAATCAACAGCGATCCATAGCCCAGGGCGTCGGTCCCGGCATAGAACGGCATGGCCACCAGTTCCTGCGTCTTCAGCCAGTCCAGTGTCTGCTGCCGGGTGGTGTCGAACGCCTCGCCAAACCGCTCCGGGTAGGTAGGCTTGTCGGTGGGCAGCGTATCGCCTATCACCATCGCGTCGGGATCGCGCCGCCTCATCGCGGGGTCGGGAAAGTTGATCGCCAGCCCGTTGCGCGCCTTGGTGATCACCGCCTCCACCACGCGCCCCAGGCCAGGCGGATGAAAGACCGCCTCATATACCCCGTGGTCGTCGCGGTTGCCGAGCCGCCAGTCTGTGGTGCCCGTGGCCCGGCCCAGTGCCCAGTCCAGCAATTGCTGCCGGCTCTCCGGCGCCTGCACCAGCGGGGCAGCGCCCAGCACTTCGCGCACGTGTGCCGGCAGGTCCAATTCAGCCCAGCAGGCCTGGAAGTCAACAAAGGCGCCGGCAGCAGCCGCAATCGTCATGGTTGCTCTCTTTCCTGTTCAATCGGAGAATGTCATTCCGAGCTGAGTCCGCCGCAGCGAACGGAGTTGAAAGCCCGCTCTGAGCGCAGTCAAAGGGGACCTGAGGTTGTATTGGCTCCGCCGCCCAACACTCCACAATTCTTTATCTCATCTCCAATCACACCTGGCAGTGCGTTCCATCACTCCAGCGGAAACCGCTCCCGGACAAGCTTCAGCGCCTCGTCCGCGGTCCCGATGGTCCCCTCCAACTGCGCATCCTCCACCGCTCGCAGCATCTCCTTGAAACGCGCGCCCGGCACGTAGCCCGCGGCAATCAATTCCCGTCCGGTCAGCAGCGGCTTTGGCCGCACAGCCTCCTCGGGCATGGCCTCGTACCGCCCGCGCACAAACTCCCAGTGCCCGAGGTCGCGGCTCGCGGCCAGGCAATCCATCCGGTGCAGCGCCAGGTGCTGGTCAAATTGCTCCAGCCGGAAAAACCGCTTCAGCGTCGACGTCTTCATCCGCTGCGCGTCCGCGAAGCGCATGTGGTTCTCAATCAGCGCCAGAATCTGCCGCGTCTCCTCGTTCGAAAATCGGAACCGCCGGCAGATCTCCGCGCCCATCGCCACGCCCACCTCCACGTGTCCATCGAACCGGATGCGGTCCGCCATGCGAAATGTCGGTGGCTTGCCCACATCGTGCAATAGCGCGCCCCACGCCAGCGTCGCCGGGCAGCCCGCCTCCAACTGCTCCAGCAGCATGAGCGTGTGCGTCCACACATCGCCCTCGGGATGGAACTGCGGCGGCTGCTCCACGCCCTTCATGCGCGCCACCTCCGGCAGCACCTCAGCCAGCAGCCCGGTCTCGTCCAGCAACTCAAAGGCTCGACGCGCTTGCCCCTCGGTCAGCATTTTAGTCAGCTCATCCCGCACCCGCTCCCGGCTCACCACTGCGGTCTTCGCCGCCAGCGCGCGCATCGCGGCAGCCGTCCCCGCCTCCAACTCAAACCCGAACCGCGCCGCAAAGCGCACCCCGCGCAGCATGCGCAGATGATCCTCTTCGAAGCGCAGCTCCGGCCGCCCAATCGCCCGCACCACACCCCGTTCCAGGTCGACGCGACCTCCGACATAATCAATCAACCCTGGGTGCCCCGCCCCCGCCATATCCTTATGTCCAGGGTCGGTTTCTCGATCCAGGTGCGATTGCTCAACGCTTTGAAGGGTACGGGCTTCAGCCTTTACATCTTGATCCTCAATTGAGCGGGGCTTTAGCCCCTGAGGGAGCAGCTTCTCCGGATCCATCAGCAACCCGTTGATTGTGAAATCCCGCCGCCGCACATCCTCCTCGGCGCTCTTGGTATACCGCACCGCATCCGGATGCCGCCCATCCGAATACGCGCCATCCGAGCGGAACGTCGCCACCTCGGTCAGCACAAATCGAGGGTTGGGCGTTTCGGTTGGTGCCGCGCCAGCGGCGTCACTTCCGGTCTCCGACGCCACCAGCACAACCCCAAAGTGTGCCCCCACCGCAAAAGTGCGCGGAAACAGCTCCAGCACCACATCCGGCGTCGCTGACGTTGCTACGTCGTAATCTTCCGGCTCCCGCTCCAGCAGCAGATCGCGCACGCATCCCCCGGCCAGATACGCCTCATAGCCCGCCGCGCGCAGCTCCGCAATAATCCGGCACGCCGACTCGAATTGGCGCGAAACGGGTAACATCTCTTTGCTTGAGACTAATCCCAATAAGCCGGAAGGTTCGAGCCCGCTAAACTAAACAAGTGAACGGACAAGGCCTGATCCTCGCCATCGAGACCTCCTGCGACGAGACGGCTGCCGCGATTGTCCAGCGCGGCGAGCGCACCCTCTCCTCCGTGGTCGCCTCACAGATCGCCACCCACGCCCGCTACGGTGGAGTCGTCCCGGAGCTGGCCAGCCGCGAGCACCTGCGCGCCATCGTCCCCGTGGTCCGCGCGGCGCTTGCCCAGGCCGGCATCACCTTCGCCGATCTAGACGCCATCGCCGTCACTTCAGGTCCGGGCCTCGCTGGAGCCCTGCTGGTCGGCATCACCTACGCCAAAGCCCTGGCCTTCGCGCTCGATCTGCCCCTCATCGCCGTCAACCACCTCGAAGGCCACATCCACGCAGTCCTGCTCCATGAGCGGTCCTTGCCGGACGGGTGGAAATCACTCGACGAGCAGACGGCTTTAGCCCTGGTCGTCTCCGGCGGCCACACCCACCTCTATCTCGCCCGCCCCGCCAATGGCTCCTGGACCTACACCCTGGTCGGCCGCACCGTCGACGACGCCGCTGGCGAAGCGTACGACAAGGTGGCCAAGTTGCTCGGCCTGGGCTATCCCGGCGGCCCCTGGATCGACGCACTCGCGCTCCACGGAAACCCGCAAGCCGTGCCCTTCGCCTTTGCGCAGGTCAAAACCAAGGCCCACCTCGGCGGCCAGCCTGCACGCACCAAGGCCGCAGCGACCACCCCCATCGCCCAGCTCAACCCGCGCTTCCTGTTCTCGTTTTCCGGGATCAAGACGGCAGTCCTGCGCTATGTCGAACTCCACAACCTGCGCCCCGAAGCCGAAGCCCGCCGCGGGGCGCTCTTCACCGGCCCCGACGCGCCCCTCAAGCCCACCGTTGAAGCCGCGCTCGCCACCTGCGATCCCCTGACCCTCGACCTCATCGCCAGCTTCCAGCACGCCGTGGTCGGCGACCTGGTCAGGAAGACCTTCGCCGCCGCCGAAGCCCTCGGCATCACCCGCCTGCTCATCACCGGCGGAGTCGCCGCCAACCGCGAGCTCCGCGCCCGCTTCACCGCCGAAGCTAACCGCCGTAGCCTCCTGGTCGCGTTCCCCACGCTGGCCCTCTCCACCGACAACGCCGCCATGATCGCCGCCGCCGCCTGGCCCCGTTTCCAGGCGGGCGAATTCGCCCCCGCCGGCCTCTCTGCCGACCCATCGCTGGCCCTTGGCCGGTGACATCCTGGCAGCTCGGGACCGGTACCTATCTTCTTTCAGAACAAAGATTTAAGGATTAGTCTACACATGACACTTTGGTGCTGAATAGAGGAAATTTCCGGTTGAAATTCCGTGTGGGAAGGATTTGAATCGCAATAGAACGCGCCCGCCTGTGGACCCCCCTCCATGGCGGTAAATGATTGAACGCGAAAGGAAAGGCTAAAAATGAACCGTCTCATCCCGCGAGTCGCTTGCGTGGCTTCCGTTGCGGCTGTTGCCGTGATGCTGGCCGCCCCCGCTGCCCAAGCCCAGAAGACTGAGACCATCCAGGGAGGCTTCACCCAGGTTACCTTTGCTTCCGGCCTCGGAACCACCCTCACCGGCCTCGGTGTGACCGTCGCTCCCGTTGGTTCGGCCGAACACCGCAAAGGCGTCTTCAACTTCGCCTCCACCACCGGCGCCATCGACCTGGACACGGGCCTCTTTGAGATTCTCCACACCGGCGGGCTCGCCTTCACCGCCGGCACCAATAAGGTCGAATTCCTCAACCTCCTCGTTGATACCAGCAGCGGCTCGACTGTCGTCTCAGGTCTTGTTGTGGCCAACGGCACGCTCGTGGGCCGTACCCCTCTCTTCGATCTCACCCTGCCCACCCCTGCTCTTCCGCTGGTGCCGGATAGATCCGTGCTCCAGATCGAGGGGATCGGCATCGCCCTCGATCCTGCTGCGGCGACCGAACTCAACACTGCGTTAAGCACCACCGGATTCACCTCCGGCCTCGACATCGGGACCGCCAACCTCACGCTCCTCCTCCCCTGGACTCCCAAACACGGGAAAAAGTAGTTCAACTCAACCATGGGGCGCCCGGCATTTCGCGGACGCCCCACTTTTTTACGAATACAGCTCGCTCGCAGTGAATTAGGAATTCCTTACCTTGTGCAGCAGATTCTACATGGCTCGGAGATGCGCGGAAATCGCTTCTGCGCTGAGCGGTCCCTTTTCTAATGAAGTTGAATAGAAGAACCCCGTTTGGCCCCAAACGTGCTCCTTGGGGTTCGTCGCTATTGGCGCAGTCCCTGGGAATCGGAATTCATGAAGTTCCAGATGCTGCCGATATAGCACCAACAGGAGAGTCCGCATGGCCACCAGCGCTGTCCGCCACGTTCTAGTCGATCCGCACCCCAAACCCAGCCTCTCCGGCAATCTTGCCGCTCTGGCGGCAGCAGTGCCCGATTGCGATCCTTCTGCTTTCACGCGCGAAGCAGACGGCCTTTACGTGTCGACCAGAATTGGCCTGAGCGGAGCAAAAGGCGCACTATTGGCCATTGGTCTTGAAGCCGCAGCGGCACTCTGCCTCTTCGCAGCCTGGCAGCTTTGGCGGATCTTTCGCTAGCGAAATCGCAGCCGGCTCAGAACGAATTCCCAGCTTCGCAATCTGCTCCTGCAACTTCCTCGTCCCTGGTCCCTGATCCCTGATCCCTGTTCCCTAGCCCCCTCCCTACCTCGTCCCCAGCCACCACCCCCGCCCCGCGCACCAGCAGCTCTCATCCGGCTGGTCGTTGCGGTGCAGTGTGCGCACATTGCGCGAATGCCCTCGCCGGTACGCCGCAGAAAGTGCCCGCGCCGCCTGCTCGTCCTGGGCCCCGATGCAGGGAACAAACTGCACCGGCACCAGGAACCGGGCTGCATAAGCTTCATCGTGCCCGCGCGTCACCAGTAGCATCTCACCGCCCTCCGGTCCTGGCGAAAGCGGGAACAGAAGCCGGCCAGCCGGCCGCAGAGCATCCAACCACACCGTCAGCGGCTCAGTCGCGGCTGCATTGACATAGAGCACATCGCACGCCGGCAGCGGTCCCTCGGCACCCGACCGGCCGTGCACTGCAACCTGCTTGAAATCCGCCAGATTCGCCTCCGCCCGCGCCGCCAACTCCGGCTCGATCTCATAAGCGTCAACGCGGCCCGTCTCGCCCACCAGCAGGGCCAGCACCGCCGTGTAGTATCCCCCGCCCGCGCCCACTTGGACCACCCGCTCGCCCTTGCGGGGCGCCAGTGCGGCCAGGCACAGGGCATGCAGGCTTGGCTGTCCGTTGTTCAACCCCTCGCAGGCGCCCAGAGAGACCAGCACATCCTGGTAAAGGGTCGCCGGGTCGTCCGTGTAGCCCCAGGAGTCGTCTCCGGGCCAATGGATTCTCCACGGCGGCGGCCCAAGGAACCGCTCTCGTGGAATCGCCGCAAAGGCCGCGGCAATCTCCGCTCCCAGCCCCGCTCCCGGGTCCAGCCCGGCCCGGGCCGTGATCCGCTGTGCATAGCCCGTCCGGCTTGCCTGCAGCCGGCCGGCTTCACCCGGGTCAACCTGCCCAGCTTGTCCGCTCCGGTCCATCGTCCGGCCCTCGCTTCAGTCTGCACTCTACAGGGGGAACAGCAAGCCTCTCGATTATCGCGGCCTCCATCCCCCGCCGCAAGCGCTGCCCACCCGCCAACTTGCCGCTTACCCGCTGACTTGCCAACCCGCTCGCTCTGCAATCCATCGCTGCTACAATCGAAAAGGCCGAATTCACGCCCCCATTCGCTGTACGCACAAGCCGGAAGAACGAGCCGATCGACGGCCCAGGAACGACCCAGAACCGATGACCCTCCGCCTCTTCAACACCCTCACGGGACAACTGGACGAGCTCACACCCGGCGACGGCCAGGCGCTGCGCATGTACGCCTGCGGGCCGACGGTTTATGACTACGGCCACATCGGCAACTTTCGCACTTTCCTGCAGGTAGATGTGCTGCGGCGGGCGCTCAAGCTGACCGGCACAGAGGTCCGCCACGTCATGAACATCACCGATGTGGACGACCGCATCATCCATAACGCCGCAGCCGCGGGCATATCCATCGGCGAATATACGGCCCGCTTCGAGCAGGCTTTCTTCGAGGATCTGGACTCGCTTCGCGTCGAGCACCCCGAAATCATCGCCCGCGCCACCGAGCACATTCCGCGCATGGTCCATCTGGTCCAGCAACTGGCGGCCGCGGGCGCAGCCTACCAGGCCGAGGACGGCAGTTGGTACTTCCGCCTGGCCGCCTTCCCCGATTACGGCAAGCTGAGCAAGAAGGACCTCAACGGCATCGAAGACGGCGCGCGCGTCGACCTGGACGAATACGAGAAGGACTCGGCCCGCGACTTTGCGTTGTGGAAGGCCGCCAAGCCGGGCGAAACTTCGTGGGATACCCCCATCGGCCGCGGTCGGCCCGGCTGGCACATCGAGTGCTCCGCCATGGCGATGGAATATCTGGGCGATAGCTTCGATCTCCATGCCGGCGGCGAAGACCTCATGTTTCCGCACCACGAAAACGAGATTGCGCAGAGCGAGAGCGTCACCCACAAGCCCTTTGCCCGCCATTGGATGCACGTGCGCTTCCTGCTGGTGGATGGGCGCAAGATGTCGAAGAGCGAGGGCAACTTCTTTACCCTGCGCGACCTGTTGCTCAAAGGCTACAAGGCGTCGGCCATCCGCATGGCGCTGGTCTCCGTGCCCTACCGGCACCAGCTCAACTTCACCTTTGACGGGCTGACCGAAGCCACCAACGCCATCGACCGGCTGCGCACCTTTCACCAGCGGTTGGTCAAGGGGGGCTACGCGGCCGGGGAGAATCCCCAGCTCCAGGAATCCGCCGCAAAGGCGCAGGCCGATTTCCTGGCCGCGCTGGCCAACGACCTCAACACCGCCGAAGCCCGCGCGCCCATCTTCGACCTGATTCGTGCTGCCAACACGGCCATCGACCAGGGTCAATTGTTTGCGGGTGATCGGGATGCGATTCTCGCGGTTCTGGCCAGTTTCGACAAGGTCTTCGACGTGATCGAGGATCATGACGCGGAACCCACCCGCCACGCGCTGGAATGGGCCGCCCAGGCCGGCCGCCTCGCCGATGTGTCGCCCGATCTGCTGGCCCGCCAAGGGCTGACCGATGAAGCCATCGACGCGTTGGTCGCCGAACGCACACTGGCCAAGAAACAGCGCAACTTTGCCCGCGCCGACCAGATCCGCAATGAACTTGCCGAAAAGGGCATCGTGATTGAAGATTCCAAAGACGGCGTGCGCTGGAAGCGGAAGTAGCAACCCAAACTCAGGAGGTCCCCCATGGAAGCCAACGAAGCCCAGGAATTGCAGGAAAACGCCGAGCACGGATCAGGTGAGTCCGGTTTGCGTCCGGTCGCCTTTACCATGAGCGTGCTGGCAGTGCTGGTGGCTGTGACCAGTGTGCTGGGTCATCGCACCCACACCGAAGCCGTGCTGAAGCAAGCCGAGGCCAGCGATACGTGGAACGAATATCAGGCCAAGAAGAATCGCGCCTACGACACCGCCCTGGTCACCGATCTGCTCACCGTGGTCACCGTCAAAGACCCGGATGCCGCAAAGAAAATTGCCAAGAATTATTCCGACCACCAGGGCAAGTGGGCCGACGATCTGGCCGATGAAACCAAAGAGGCCAAGGCTCTGGAGGAGAAGGTCAGGCTGGCTGAGCGCCGCGCCACTTTCTACGATCTGGCCGAAGCGCTGCTGGAGATTGGCCTGGTCATCAGCTCCGTCACGCTGCTCACGCGCAGCCGCATCTACTGGTATCTCGGCATCGTGTTTTCGCTGGGTGGCATCGCCTCGGCGGTGTCGGTGTTGTTCCTCAAGTAACATGCAGGGTCGTAGACTCCTGGTCCCATGAAGCCACTTCTCCTCGCCGCTTTTTTAGCCCTCTCAGGCGCTCTGGTTGCGGCGCAGACGCCAGCGCTTCCAACACCAACCCCCGCGCCCGCTGCAACTCCTGCTCCCTCGGTCGCGGCAGTTCTAGCTGCGGCCCAGGCCCACACCAGCGACATCGGCTTCACCTACAACATCCCCGCCGACTGGGAAGTGGTCGACATGAAGCCCTCGCTTCCCGCAGTCCAGGAGCAGCAGAAGCAGGAAGCCACCAGCGAAGAGGAAAAGAAGGGCATCGACTGCATCCAGATTGCGCTGACGGCGCGGCACGGCGACCCGGCCACCGTGGTGATTGCGGTCGCCCTGCCCTTCGCCTGCTTCGGCCAGCAAATGACCGACAAGGACCTGCCTGGCTTTGCCCAGGGCGCCGCCGAAGGCCTGACGAGGAGCTTCGACCTCTCAGATTCCGTCGTCGGCAGCTATGCTCTGGGTTCCCACAGCCTGTGGATTGAGCGCTCCAAAGGCACGGTCAAAGGCCACCCCGAGACCGCCTATACGGTGGAGACAGTCTGCAGCATCCTGAAGAAGGGCGCCGCTTGCTGGATGGCCATGGCCGCCGACAAACAGGCGCTGGAGATCTTCGAGAAGGGTGCGGTCACACTGGACGGCGAAGTCCAGCCTGCGCTGGTGCCCGCAAATGCGTTCGCGAAAAAGCCCTTCTAGGCTTGCCCGCCCGCCTTACTCCGCCGGCATCTGCTCCAGCTCCTCAATCGGCCGCGGCTTGCCCTTGATCCGGGCCGTTGTCAGCAGAAACACGGCGACCACAATCCCCGCCATGCCCGCAAACTCTGTGAGCGCGGGCCGTTCGTGCAGCAGGAAAATCCCCAGCAGCACCGCGACCACCGGGTTCACGTAGGCATACGACGCGACCTTGGCCACCGGCACATGCTCGATCAGGTAGATGAAGCCCGTATAGCCCAGCAGCGAGCCTCCGGTGATCAGCCAGGCCAGCGAACCGGCTGCAGCGGCATTCAAGTGAAACTGGGGCCACTCGCCCAGCGCCGTACCCAGCGCAGTGTTGAAGAGCCCCGCCGCCAGCATCTGCCACGCCGCGGCCACAAGGCTGTTCACCGGCAGCTTCGTTCGCCGGGCGAGGATGCTGCCCGCGGCCCAGCTCAGCCCTCCAGCCAGCAGCGCTCCCAGAGCCAGCAGGCGCGTGCGGTCTCCGGCCAGGCCGTTGCGCACCGAGGGCCAAACCAGTGCGGCCAGCCCGCTAAAGCCCAGCACGATGCCCAGCCATCCGCGCAGCGGAAGCGGCTCGCCGCCGGGCAGCATCATCTCCGCCAGCGCCACATACAGCGGAATTACCGCCAGCACCAGCGAAGCCAGCCCGCTGTCCACGGTCTTTTCCGCATACACCAGGCCGACATTGCCGCCGCCCAGCAGCAGCAGCCCGATCAGCCCCAGCATCAGCATGGTCCTTGCCGGCCACACCAGGCGCAACCCGCGCCAGCGGCACCAGCCGAGCAGAATCGCGCCTGCGATCAGGAAGCGCGTCCCCGCCAGCAGCAGCGGCGGCATCTCCGCCGCGCCAATGCGAATGGCCGTGTAAGTCGATCCCCAGAAGAAGTAGACGCTGGCAAACGCCAGCACGATCGTGCCGGCCGGGGCTGGCTCGTGTTGCGTGTGGGCCGTTGAGGAGGTCGCATTCGCCATCGGGATGTTTCCATCCTAGCCGCTGCGCACTTCCCCCGTTTCCCGCTCCTTGCCCTCAAAGTCGCAGACCCAGGATGTCCAGCGTCAGGGGCAGTTGACAAACTCAAGGTATGCTCTTGAGAGGAAAGCGATCCCATCCTAGGTGAAGGTTTACAGGTCGGGACGGATGTTGCGGCCTTCCTGCCACGATCAACGAAACCGTTCGTAAGTAGAAGGGGACAATGCGCTTCGGGTCCCCTCAAGGGTCTTTTCGCCTGTACGGATCAATGCGTATAGTCCTTGCAGAGGCTATCTCGCAACAGAGGTGCGGCATGGCACGACGTTTTGGCATTTCCTTCGTCCTGCTGGCGGTCGGTGCTCTCGCCATCCTCCTGCCGGCGCTGGCCGGCGCGCAAGACTCCACGCAGGTCGTCCTTGGCCAGTCCTCTGTGCCGCTTTACGGGCCATGGAAGTTCACCGTGGGCGACTCGCCCGTCGATCCAAAAACGGGCCAGCCGCTGTGGTCCGAGCCGGGCTTTGACGACTCCCGGTGGGAGACGGTGAGCCTGACTCCCAAGGCCGGGGTCGTCGATCCGCTCTCTGGATTCACTGGATTCGTTCCTGGCTGGACCGTGCTGGGACACCCTGGGTATTGGGGCTACGCCTGGTACCGCATTCGGGTTCAGGTGCAGGCGCCACCCGGGGAAGATCTGGCTCTGTCGGGGCCCTCCGACGTGGACGATGTCTACCAGGTCTTTGCCAACGGAGGTTTGGTAGGGCAGTTCGGCGACTTCAAAGGCAAGCAGCCAATCGCCTACTACAGTCAGCCCATGATGTTTCTATTGCCCAGGCAGAGCGGCCGGGGCGCCGCGATCAATAACGGTTCCTCCGCCCAGGTGCTCGCTTTCCGGGTCTTCATGATGCCGTCTACCCTGACCGAAGCGGCCGACGTAGGCGGCTTCCACACCGCGCCGGTGTTGGGCGACGTCGCCACGGTCGGTGCCGGTTTCCAGATGCGCTGGCTGGAACTGATTCGCGGCTACGCGCTCTCTGCCACACAGGTGCCGCTTTTTGGTTTGATGGCCGTGCTGGCATTCACTCTCATCCTGTTCGACCGCTCCGACCCGGTCTATCACTGGATGGGCGCACTCTTCCTGTTGTCAGCCGCTTCCAGCGCCTTATCGATGGCAAGTTCCTGGACGCAACTCGTCAGCATCACTCAGAGCCAGTTGACCAACGACGGTCTGCTTACCGCACTCAGCTTCGCCGGATGGGCGATGGTGTGGTGGGTGTGGTTCGGCCGGCAACGGCCGTCCTGGACTCCGATCGCGGCCGCGGGCCTATCCCTACTCTTCCTGATCACCATCGTCATTGGCCAGGAGATGTTCCCCGGTCTCGTCCCGCATCCCGTTGCCGGGATCTTCCTTACCGCATCCATGCTGGTTCGGCTGCTCTTCCTTGCGCTGCAGTTGTGGATTGTCTTCCAGGGCATTCGCCGCCAGGGATTGGAGGGCTGGATGGTTCTGCCCGCCGTCCTCTTGTGGGGGGTCGGCACCTTTACGACCGAACTGATTCGCCTCCATTTTCCTGTCCGATGGGCCATCTTCGGCTTGAGCATAAGACTTACTCAGATTTCGAATCTGCTCCTGGTGCTGGTGGTGGCTGTACTCCTGCAGCGGCGGCTCTTGAACTCAATTCGCAGCCAGCGGCAGATGGCCCTCGACGTGAAGCAGGCGCAGGAGGTGCAGCAGATGATTCTTCCCGAGGCGCGCACCACACTGCCGGGACTGATCGTCGAGAGCGAGTACCGGCCGGCCCGCGAGGTTGGCGGCGATTTCTTCCAGATTCTTCCCAATCCGGCCGACGCCAGCTTGCTGATCGTGGCCGGCGATGTAGCCGGCAAGGGGCTGCAGGCAGGCATGCTGGTGGCGCTGCTGGTTGGCGCCATTCGCACCGCGGCCAGCTTCAACACCGATCCCAGGTTCGTTCTCGACCAACTGAATCAGAGGCTGCTCGGCCGCAGCAACGCACAGGCCACCTGCCTGGCGCTGCGGATTTGCGCCGACGGCTCTGCCATGCTGGCCAACGCCGGCCACATGGCCCCCTATTTGAATGGAGAGCTGATGGATGTGGAAGGCGCACTGCCCCTGGGAATGCTGGCGGAGGCGGAGTTTTCCTTGATGCGCTTCAAACTTAGGGAGAGCGACAAGCTGGTGTTGCTTTCCGACGGCGTTGTCGAAGCCATGGACGCCAATGGGCAACTATTTGGATTCGAGCGGGTTCACGGGTTGCTCCATACCGCCAAATCCGCCACGGAAGTGGCCAGTGCGGCACAGACCTTTGGTCAGGAGGACGACATCAGCGTCATCACCATCACCCGTACCGCCTTGCGTGAGACCGCGGCGGCATGACCGGACGCGGCGGCCCGCTGCGTAGCGTCGCATTCCCGGAATCCTCCCTCGTCCGCATCTGTTCTTGAGTTAGCGGAGCCTCGGGCTTCGCCCCGCGGTCCGCGCTCCGGTTTCCGCTGTACAGCGGCACTAAAAATGTTCTATCCTCACCCCAACGGGAAATCCATGCACATGCGCTCCAGCCACGGGTCGAACTGCACGCCAGCCATCAGGCGCTGGTCGCGATCCCGCGCGCGGAGCATCTGCCCGCGCAAGCATCTGCGCGTGTTGCCTACCCGCACTCGACCTAGCCTCTTCGGCGGTGACTAGTACCAGTCCGCCGAAGACCCTCGCTTGCTTTCTTGCCCCATTGGGCACCCAGAACCTCAAGATCCCCTTGCCGGGATCAGTGGCCGCGCTCCATCCAGCCAGGGCCGCACAACCGAATTTGCCGAGGAGACTAGACCATGACCAAGCAAGAGCTGCACGCGCAATACGGACCCAAGCTGATCTGTCCGCTGCCCGGACCCAGGGCCAGGGCCGCCGTGGAGGCCGATGGCCGCCTCATCTCGCCCAGCTACACCCGCTCCTACCCGCTGGTGGCCAAAAGCGGACGCGGCATGCGCATTGAAGATGTAGACGGCAACGAGTTTCTCGACTTTGCTGCCGGCATCGCGGTGAATTCGACCGGCCATTGCCATCCCGAAGTGGTCGCGGCCATCCAGAAGCAGGCCGCCGAGCTGATCCACATCTCCGGTACCGACTTCTACAATTTGCCGCTCACCGATCTCGCCGACCGGCTCTCCGCCGTGGCGCCCATGCCCGGCCCGCACAAGTTTTTCTACGGCAACTCCGGCGCGGAGGCCATCGAGTGTGCGCTCAAACTGGCCCGCTACCACACCGGCCGCCAGCACATCATCTCCTTCTTCGGCGCCTTCCACGGCCGCACCATGGGCGCGCTCTCGCTCACCGGCTCCAAGCCCCAGCAGAAGCGCCGCTTCTCTCCGCTCGTCCCCGGCGTGACGCACATTCGCTATCCCTATGCCTATCGCGGCTGCACCGGCGGCCCGCAGGAAGAGGAAGCGTTCGCCATGGGCTGCGCGCGCTACATCGAGGAGAAGCTCTTCAAGACCACCGTGCCACCCGAAGAAGTAGCCGCCATCTTCATCGAGCCCATCCAGGGCGAGGGCGGCTACGTCGTGGCGCCGGACAACTTCCTGCGCGAGCTGCGCAACATCTGCAACCGGCACGGCATTCTGCTGGTAGCCGATGAGGTGCAATGCGGCGCCGGGCGCACCGGCAAATGGTGGGCCATCGAGCACTCCGGCGTGGAGCCGGACATCGTCTGCATGGCCAAGGGCATCGCCAGCGGAATGCCGCTGGGCATCTGCATGAGCCGCGCGGAGATCATGGACTGGGTCCCCGGCTCTCACGCCTCCACCTTCGGCGGCAACCCCATCTGCATCGCCGCCGCGCTGGCCACCATGGACATTCTGGAACGCGAGGCCATCGCCAACGCGGCGCACGTAGGCGAGTTCATGCTCGAGCGCCTCCGCGGCTGGGTGCATGCTCATCCGCTGGTGGGCGACGTGCGCGGCCGCGGCCTCATGATCGGCATCGAGCTGGTGAAAGACAAGACCACCCGCGAGCCGGCAACCGCCCTGCGCAACCGCGTGGAGACGCTGGCCTTCGAGCGCGGCCTCATGCTGCTCGGCTGCGGCGAAACCTCCATCCGCCTCTGCCCGCCGTTGATTGTCAACCGGCACGAAGCCACCGTCGCTCTCGACATCCTGGAGGATGCGCTGACCCAGGCCGAGAAGGAGCACGAACACGCAAACGAACTGGCGGCAGCCTCCGCCTGACGGGAATCCGCATTTGCGCGTTTCAGCCAGCGAGCTGACAATGGTCTCCGATGGCATGGCTCTCGCAAATGCGGAGCGGCTGGACCGAGCGGACCCTCGCCGGCCTGGATTGGGTGGCGCGCCGGCGCGGACGGCCTGCCCAGCCTGCCCATCTCGAGACCGGCCTCGCCGGCGAAAACGCAGCCTACTTCTACCTGCGGCGCAAGGGCTACATCGTGGTAGCCCGCCGCTGGTCGTCCGGCGAAGTTCCCGGCGACCTGGACCTGATCGCCTGGCAGGGGCCGATGCTCTGCTTTATCGAAGTAAAGACCCGCACCGCCCGCGACGCTACGGCCGCCCAGATCGCCGTCGATGACCACAAGCGCGCCATTCTGCGCAAGTTGGCTCGCCGCTACATCCGCCAGTTGCCCCAGGAGACCGCGCCGCCGTCGCGCTTCGACGTAATCAGCGTCTATCTCCTGCCAGGGAAGCCAACCGAAATCGAGCACTTCGAAGCCTCCTTCGGCTTTGGCGAGCGCTGGGATTGCGATTAGACGCCCGCGCCGGCCAAACGCCAATCCGGCGAGGCACGGGAGAGAACGACGTGACTAAGTTGGTCATATCGACTAAACTGGTTACATGCGCACCGCCAAGATCAGCGAACTGAAAGCCAAACTCAGCGCCCACATTCAATATGTGAAGAATGGCGAAGAGGTGCTGATCCTCGACCGCAACACGCCCGTCGCCCGGCTGGTTCCCGCCGGAGTGGTCGAGGAAGAGGACGAGCGCATGAGGCGGCTCATCGCCAAGGGCATTCTGATACCCGCTAAAATGGCCCGCCCCGAGGGGTACGAGTTGCCTGAGCCTCCCGGCACGAGAGTCATCTCTCAGGATGTAATGGATGAGATTTGGCGCGAGGAGCGAGACGGGAGATGAGCCTGGCACTTGCCTTCTGGGATACCAGCGCGCTCATCCCACTTTGCGCGCGGCAGGCCGAAACTGTTAGGGCGAGGGCGCTTTTCGCTAAATATGGAGTGGCGGTTTGGTGGGCCACTCCTATCGAAATCATCAGCGGATTGACGCGGCTTTTGCGCGTCGGCGAAATTGACCAGAACGAGTTTCTCGCCGGAAAGCAACTTGCGCAGACGATTGCTTTGACCTGGGTCCGAATCAAACCCTCCGCAAACATCGAGGCTGAGGCTTGTTCGCTTCTCGAACTCTACCCGTTGCGAGCGGCGGATGCATTGCAATTGGCGGCTGCATTGAGTTGGTGTGATGGGAAACCGGCAGGAATGGTGTTTCTGACATTCGATCGGCGTTTGGGCGAAGCTGCGATCCTGGCCGGCTTCACGCTGCAATAATCCGCGTTACCCCTGCGCGTCCTGAAACTCCTCGTGCCACGCCATCTGAATCGCTTCCAGCCGCGCCTCATTCGATTTTGCCGGGTCGTCGGCGAAGCCCGGCAGTTCCGTCACGTAGCGGTGCAGGTCGGTGAAGCGTACCGTCAGCGGGTCCAGGTCAGGAAACTTCTCCTGCAATTGAATGCCGATCTCTTCGGCGTCGGTCCAGTGAATCTCGCGCGGCATCGTAGTCTCCTTACTTCGCTTCGGCCAGCGTCAGCGGCTTGCCCTCCGACACGTAGTTGCGGTTCCACTTGGGAATCTCGACCACGTAGTTGCCGGGGCGCTTGATTACCGCCTGGCAACCCAGGCGCGAGTTCAATTGCTGATCGGCGGCCATGTCGAGCCGGTCGAGTTCGTCGTCGTCCGGCTCGCTGATGCCGGCTTGGCCCTTGATCCACAAGTGGCAGGTGGTGCATGCGCATACGCCGCCGCAGGCGTGGTCGAGAAAGATGTCGAAATTCTCTGCCACGTCGAGAAACGACATCGGCTTGCCGTGATGCTCGTAGGGCAACGCGCCGAATTCGAACTCAGCCGTCTTGCCTTCAGGCTCGAACGTCACGCGCACCAGCTTGTCGGCGGGAATGTTCTTCTGATCTGCTTCGTTCATAGGTCTGCTCTCCTCGCGCCGGCTTGCAAACTTGTTAACTCTCTGTCTCGCTGACCCGCTTCACTTGAATTCCGCCTGCGCCATCGGATGCGGCGCGGTAACCGCCTCGTCCAGTTCTTCCCCCGCCGCTTCCATCGTCTTGCCGCGAATGGCAGTCGTCACCGCGGCCTCCATCATCAACTCGGCAAAGCGCCGCGTCGCCTGGTCCAGCGCCAGCGTCGCTTCGTGAATGGCCGTCGCATCGGTTCCTTGTTTGATGGCCGCCAGCCGGTCGCGCGCCGCTTGAATCGCAGATTGCTCCTCGCCCCGCAGCTGCTTCCACGCCGGGCTCTCCGGAGCGCGCTCCACCGCCGACAGAATCGTCTCCGCCTCGTTGCGCGCCTCGATCAGCAGCCGCTTGGCAAAGTCCTCTTCGGCATGGTCGAAGGAGTCCAGGATCATGCTCTCGACCTGCTCATCGGTGAGCCCGTATGTCGGTTTCACTTCAATCTGCGCGGCCTTCCCGCTGCGCTGCTCGCGCGCAGAGACATGCAGAATGCCGTCGGCGTCAATCAGAAAACGCACCTCGATGCGCGGCAGCCCGGCGCTCATCGGCGGTATGCCCTTCAAATCGAACCGCGCCAATGACCGGCAATCGGCGGCCAATTCGCGCTCGCCCTGCACCACATGAATGGCCACGTTGGTCTGGCCATCAACGCCGGTGGTGAAGTGCTCGGTGGCCGACGCGGGAATGGTGGAATTGCGCTGGATAATCCGCGCCACCGTTCCGCCCAGCGCCTCGATGCCCAGCGACAGCGGCGTCACATCCAGCAGAAGCAGCTCTTCGGTCGTCTTCGATGCGCCGGCCAGAATGTCGGCCTGCACCGCCGCGCCCAGCGCCACCACCTCGTCGGGATTCAGCTCGATATGCGGCTTCTTGCCGCGCGTAGACAGATGAAATAGTTCATCGACCAGCGTACGAACCGCCGGAATCCGCGTCGATCCGCCCACCAGCACCACTTCGTCAATCTGCGCCGGCGAAATGCCCGCGTCGGCAAGTGCCTGCTTGCAGGGGCCAACCGTGCGATCCAGAACCGGCTCAATCAATTGCTCGAAGACCTCGCGCGGAATCTCCCGCTGATAGCGGTCTCCGTTCGGCAGTTCGATGTCGAAGTGCGCCGCCGGCTCGGTTGAAAGCGCAATTTTGGCGTCGATCGCGGCCTTGCGCAGCGCCTGCACCGCGCCCGGATGCCCGCGCAAGTCCACGCCGTGCTCGGCGTGAATCTCGTCCAGCGCAATTGCCAGCAGCAGGTTGTCGATGTCGTCCCCGCCCAGGTGCGTATCGCCGTTGGTCGACTGCACCTCGAAGATGCCGTCGCGCAGCTTGAGGATGGAGATGTCGAACGTGCCGCCGCCGAGATCGTACACGGCGATAGTGCCCTCTTGGGCGCGATCGAGCCCGTAGGCCAACGCTGCCGCGGTGGGCTCGTTCACCAGGCGCAACACATCGAGGCCCGCCATGCGTCCCGCGTCCTTGGTGGACTGCCGCTGCGCATCGTTGAAGTAAGCCGGCACGGTGATCACCGCCTGCGTGACCGGCGCGCCAAAGAAGCGCTCTGCGTTGCGCTTGAGCTGGCGCAGAATATAAGCCGAAATCTCCGGCGGCGTGAACTTGAGTTCGCCCAGGCGGATGCGCGGCACCTCGCCCGGCTCCACATCTTCTGCCAGGCGAAAAGGAAACAGCCTCAGTTCATCCTGAATCTCTGCAAGGCTGCGGCCCATCAGCCGCTTTACCGAGTAGATCACCCGCTCCGGCGTCTCGATCAGCGCTTTGCGCGCGGTGTTGCCCACCGTCACGGTAGGCCGTCCGCCGCCAGCCGCGATTGGGGCCGGAATAGGATCCAGCGCCACCACCGATGGCACCAGGTTCGAGCCGTCCACGCCGGGAATCACCACCGGCGCATCGCCTTCCATATATGCGACCAGGGAGTTGGTGGTTCCAAGGTCGATTCCCACTACGCGTCCTTCCGCCATGCTCTCGTCTAAGCTCCCAGCGTCTCGGTGACGTCGCGGACCAGGTTGCTCAAATAGCGCCGCCGGTCGATCAGGGCCACCATCCTGGATTGCGCTCCCTGGCGTGCGGAGGCGTCGCCCCCATCCCACGCCTGCCACTCGCGGCGCAGGTCCTGGTCCACCGCCTGCAACAGTCCTTCGAACTTCTGATTGGCCTGCGCCAGGCCTGCCTGCAAGGCTGGATCCTCTTCGCCCATCTTGCGCGCCATGCGCATCTCTTCCAGCTGCATGTTCAGGTCAAACACTTCTTCCAGCAGGTCGGCCGGAACCCGCGACGGGTCAGACTGCCCTTTGCGATCTTTGCCGTTCGCCCCGGCGAACTCCTCGCCAATCTCCGCGCCCTCCAGTTTCAGCAGGTATTCGGTCCGATGCAGGGGATCTTTCAGGGTGCGATAGGCGTCGTTGAGCAGCGCCGTGTCTGCCAGGCTCCATTGCCGCTCATTCTCGCTGGCGCGCGCAAAGCGGTCGGGGTGCAGCTTGCGGCTAAGGCGGTGAAACTCTCGCTCTAGCGCGTCCAGATCGATCTGAAAACGGCGCTCCAGACCAAATACCTGAAAGTAATCGCCGACCGCCGCAGGCTGAATCTTGCTGCAGTGGGGGCAAAACAGCGTGACGTCGTTGTGGGCTACAGAACAGGACCAGCAAGTGACGGGAACCGCGGAATCGACGACATTGAACATAGAGAATTGAACCCCTTGCGGCTTTCCGCGCAACTACGAGAACGACGATCCGCAGCCGCAGGAGCGCGTGGAGTTCGGATTGACGAAGTTGAACCCCTGCCGCATCAGCGTCTCCTCGTAGTCCAGCGTCATGCCGTGGAGATAGAGAAACGACTTGGGATCGACGAAGACGCGTACGCCGTCAAAGTTGTAAATGCGGTCCCGCTCGCGGGGGTGCGAGTCGAACTTGATCGAGTAGGAGAGTCCCGAGCAGCCGCCGCCCATCACGCCCAGGCGCAGTCCGCCCTCTTCCGGCGAGACGCCTTCCTTGGCCATGGCCGCGCGAATGCGCTTGATCGCGCGCTCGGTCACCTGCAGGCCCTGGCTGAGCGCAGCCGGCGTTGCAGGCTTGGTCTCCGCCTGAGGCGGAGCCGCAAATGCGCCTTGCGCCGGTGTCGCTCCGATTGTCACCACATTCGACATCATTCCCTTTTCTTAATGCGCTGCGACCGCGGCATCTGCCGTCTCCGCCACGCTGTTCTTCTTCTTCCAGTCGCCAATGGCCGCGCGAATCGCATCCTCGGCCAGCACCGAACAGTGTATCTTCACCGGCGGCAGCGACAGCTCCTTCACAATGTCGGTGTTCTTGATGGCCAGGGCGTCGTCCACGGTTCGGCCCTTGATCCACTCGGTTGCCAGCGAAGAGCTCGCAATGGCCGAGCCGCAGCCGAAGGTCTTGAACTTGGCCTCCTCAATCACCTGCGTCTCCGGGTTCACCCGGATCTGCAGCCGCATCACGTCGCCGCACTCCGGCGCGCCCACCAAACCTGTGCCGACTTCCGTCGAGGCTTTGTCCAGCGTGCCCACGTTGCGGGGGTTGTTGTAGTGGTCGATTACCTGATCGCTGTATGCCATGTTCCGTCTCCTCTGCGGGGAAGCCGCCGTACATTGGTTAGATTCGGCAGGCATGCCCGCCGGATCGAAAACTTCTTTCGTGACGTTCACGAACTCTGGCGCGATTGCAAACCTATCTGACAACGGCACGCCGCCAGGCGGTTGTACGCCCAGCGCATCGCAACGGACAAAATCGCATTTGCAACCAGATCGCTGGGAACAACGATCCGCCAGAAGTCCGAGTGGATCGAGGCCGCCTGGTGACGCATGACGCCAGTGAAGGCCAGGGTCAGCCCAATCGTGCCCGCCACCATCGATGCGAACAGCAGAGCCGCCATCGCCCAACTCATCGGTTTGCTTGCCATTCCAGCCTCCAGCCGCCTCAGTGCGCCGCCCATTGAATCTTCGTCAGGTCGATGCCTTCTTTCACCATCTCGTAAAGCGGCGAAAGCTCACGCAGCTTTTTCACGATGTCCACCACCTTGGCGGCCACATAGTCCACTTCTGCCTGCGTGTTAAACCGCCCCAGCCCGAAGCGAATCGAACTGTGCGCCACATCGTCGCCCAGTCCCAGCGCCTTCAATACATAAGATGGCTCCAGCGTCGCCGAGGTGCAGGCCGAGCCGCTGGAAACCGCGACATCGTTGATGCCCATCAGCAGCGACTCGCCCTCGACGTACACAAAGCTCATGTTCAGGTTGCCGGGCAGCCGGTGCTCCATCGAGCCGTTGACATGCACGTAGTCCAGTTCCGACTCCAGCTTTGCCTTCAGCCGGTCGCGCAGGCCGCGCAGATAGGCCGCCTCTGAGTCCATCTCGTCGCGGGCGATCTCGCAGGCCTTGCCCAGGCCCACGATGCCGGGCACATTCAACGTGCCGGAACGCATGCCGCGCTCGTGGCCGCCGCCGTCGATCTGCGCGGCGATCTGGACGCGCGGATTGCGCCGGCGCACATACAGTGCGCCCACGCCCTTGGGTCCGTAGATCTTGTGTCCGGAGAGCGACAGCACGTCGATGTTGTCGGCTATCACGTTGATCGGAACCTTGCCAACCGCCTGCACCGCGTCGGTGTGGAACAGAATGCCCTTCTCATGGCACAGCTTGCCGATCTCGGCAATCGGCTGCAGCACGCCGATCTCGTTGTTGGCCGCCATGATCGTCACCAGGATGGTCTTTTCGTCCATGGCGCGCTTCAGGTCGTCGAGATCGATCAGCCCGTCGGCCTTCACCGGCAGATAGGTCACGCGGTAGCCGTACTTTTCCAGCCGCTTGCAGGTATCCAGAACCGCCTTGTGCTCCGTGACCTGGGTGATGATGTGGTTGCCGCGCTCGCGGTACATCTCCGCAATGCCCTTGATGGCCAGGTTGTTGCTCTCGGTGGCGCCGGAGGTGAAGATGATCTCTTTCGCCGTCGCCCCGATCAGCTTGGCAATCTGCTCGCGCGCAGTCTCTACCGCCTGCTCCGCCTCCCAGCCAAAGGAGTGGTTGCGGCTCGCGGCGTTGCCAAACTTGGTGGTGAAGTAAGGCAGCATCGCCTCCAGAACCCGCGGATCCAGCGGGCTGGTGGCGTGATTATCCATATAAATCGGCAAGCTCACGCCCGCCGGCGCCTCAACATGGCTGGCAACTGTACTCATCTGATCTCCGTCCTCATTCGATGCGCTCCTCCGCCGCGGCGAAGGAGGAAGAATTGCCTTACAACGTAAGCGTTACAAGCCCGTGGGCTTCGTGATGACGTCCTGCCGCAGCCCGCCCCAGGGGCTGCTCGTACTCCGCCAGGTCGTGAATGCTGATGCTGCGCAGCACGCCGGCGATGGTCTCGTTCACCCGCGCCAATGGCTCCTTGATCGTGCAGCTCGGGGTCAGCTCGCACGACTTTGCGCCCTTGGTGCAGGAAGTAATGAAAAATGGCCCATCGATGTCGTGAATCACTTCATAGGCCGAGATCTGGCGCGCATCCCGCGAAAGGGCATACCCGCCATTCATGCCGGCATGCGACTTCAGCAGGCCAGTCTTGGTCAGCCGCTGCAGAATCTTGGCCAGCAGTTGCGCCGGAATTCCGTAGGCGTCGGCAATGTCCTTGGCGCTCAGTGCGGGCGTCTCCGGGTGCTCGGCAAGATACTTCAGCGCCATCAACCCGTAATCCGCTTTTTTGGTCAGCTTGAGCATGGGGGAATATCCGACTTCTTCGGTCCGCATTCAGTATACGACCAAATCTGTCCGCATTTCAAGCTGGTCCAGGTTTCGTCCGGCCCCCTGGCCTCAAAAACCGGGGGCCGAACAAAAAGATTCAACAAATAACCGTTCCAAATTGTTGAAAAGACCGCTACAATCTGGCGGAAAGAACACAAATATCCATCCCCATGGCGACCGTCTGCAAACATCCAAGGGTACGAATCGTCTCCCGGCACGAAGACACCGAATACGTCGAGTGCCTGGAGTGTGGCGAGGTCTTCGACTCCGAAGAGTTCCGTGACATGGAAATCGAGGAAACTGCCGACCTGGAGGACGCCCCCGGCGACTACTAAAAACCCCGCCAACAAGTCCGCGTCGATTTTGCGCGACCATCCGCCTTACCTGCCGCCGCTGCCGTTGGCAGCCGGCGCACCCATCCGTCTGGCCGCCGTCCAAGCGTAATGCAGGCCCGAGACGACTGTCAGCACCATGGTCGCGTCCAGCGTCGCCGTGCGCAGATCCACTACCCAATGCGCCGGCGTGAGTTGATGCAGCAGCACCGCCGCAATCGCCGCCACTTGCGCCGCCGTGTTGGCCTTGCCAAAGATGCTGGGGCTGAACTCACGCCTTCCGGCTGCCGCGTAAAGCAGCGCGGAGACCACCAGGATGCCCAGGTCCCTGCCGAACACCAGCACCGTGACCCGCGCCGGGATCAGCCCCAAATGCGTGAAGACCAGAAACAGCGTGCTCAGCAGCAGTTTGTCGGCGACCGGGTCCAGGTACTGGCCCAGCATGGTGCGCTGCTTCAGCAGGCGGGCCAGCGTACCATCGAGAGCGTCGGTAAATCCGGCCACCAGGAACAGGCCAAAACCCCATCCATAGCGCCCTTCCAGGATGGCAGCCACGAGGAACGGCATCAGGCAGATGCGCAGCAGCGTGAGCAGGTTCGGAGCCGAGCGGAATGATTTGAAACGCGTGCTTGCAGCGTCAGCCATAGCAGTTTCAAACTTGATAACCGACCCCAGCGCCCTTCCCGAGGCAGGATCGTTCCGGAGTTCATTCAACGGAAGCTATACCAGCACCGGGCTTAGAGGCCGCGCCCCTGCGAAGCCTCCTCGGAACAGCGCCCCGGTGCGTTCGGAACTCTTCGTTAGTCGAAGATGCTACAGCACCACGCCCGCCTCAGCCCACCTTTTCGCGCCGCCCCGATCCTGATAGACTAGCCCAGTAGCTCTGCAGGCGCGTAGCTCAGTTGGTTAGAGCGCTTCCTTGACACGGAAGAGGTCGCTGGTTCGAATCCAGTCGTGCCTACCATTTCCAGATCCTAAGACATTCAATACACTCAACGGAGTCCCGGCCAGCCGCTGAATGGTCAGTGGCTTTTTGTCTCTTTGCGCCTGAATGCGCATCATGGAAGCCAGTCCAAAATCAACCATGAGGAAAGGAGTTCTTTTCTGCCGTTCCAAGAAAGTTCTGAAGCTTTATGAGATTCTCCTGCACCGCATCCCAGGGGACTCTACGAAGCTAAAGGGGTCATGCTGTCGTCCTCTCCCGGACCGCGATAGCGCACCACGAGAAGCGTGACATCGTCTGACTGGCTTGCACCCCCGGTAAACTTCTCAACAGCGCTCAATATCCCATCCAGAAGAGTTTTCAAAGGAGAATCCCGATGCTCGCCGAGGGTTTCCTTGAGCAGCCCGTCTTGAAACAGGTTCCTGTCTTTATTCTCAGCCTCGGTGACACCGTCGGTGTAAAGCAACAGCGTGTCCCCGGGTTCGAGTTGAATATGGGATGACGTGAAAGTCTCGTTCTCGACCAAGCCAATGGGGAAAGACCCGGTGGAATAGAGTTCGCTTACCTCTCCTTGCCGCAGCAGAAGCGGAGAGGGATGGCCTGCACGGACAAACTCAAGAGCGCCGTCGGCGCCGAGCGCCCCGAAGAACATGGTTGCGCAACGGCCCACCGCCGCGCGATCGCAGAGAAATTTGTTCAGGTGATTAAAGACTTTCACCGGGTCGACACCCAGGGTCATTCCTGAAAGAGCTCCCCGCAGCATGGTTGTAAGCAGAGCAGCACCCAGGCCCTTGCCGGCAACATCGGCAATCAGGAGCGCAATGCGGCCGTCCGGCATGGGAAAGACATCAAAGTAATCGCCGCCCACCTCGTCACAGGGCCGGTAAACTCCCGTGATTGAAAAATGCGGATAATCCTGCAACCCCTGGGGAACAAGTGCCTGCTGAATCTCGCGCGCGATGCTCAGTTCCTGCTCGAGACGCTGGCGTTCCCGTTCTTGTTCGATCAGCCGGGCGTTTTCAAGGATGCTTCCTGCCTGTGCGCCCAGGGCATCCAGGATCTGCCGGTCCAAAGCGGAAAAGGTGGTGGTGCGCTTGGAATCAAGATACACAGCGCCCAGCAATTGCCGCTTAGGGGATTCTGCGGAGGCATCGAGGCGCCGGCGCGGCGTACCGTACAACGGAATCACGACCGACGAGCGCAAAAGTTGGATCACTACGCTCTGCGCGCTCTGCAGGTTTAGATTCGCCAGGTTCAGATCCTCGTTGATCACTGCAGTTTTGAGTTCGATGGCGCTCCCGAGCACCGAACGGCTGGGATTCATCGCTTCAGGCGCAAGACTCTCGCCGTCCCGCCCACGCGCTACCTTGACCTGCAGCACACCGGAGTCATCGGGCTCCAGCAGCATTCCGCGGTCGGCGTGGGTAATGAGAATTGCATGATCGAGCATCGAGGCCAGTACGGATTCCAGCGGAAGCTGCGAATGCATGAGCGACGTCGCCTCAAGCAGGAGCCGGAGCCCGTTGAGTTCCTCGGCCGAGTCGTCTCCCATTGAGCCGAGGATGTTTCGCAGTCTCGACTCAGCGACTTCCTGGGCGATTGCTTCCAACGGCAGATGGAAAACAAGTTGGCAACCATCGTCGTTGCCCAGGCGGATTCGATCACCGTCGGCGAGCTTTCGGGCTTTGGTCCGTTCGCCGTTGACGAAAATGCCTTCGCGCTGACCCCGATCCTGAATGACGAGCCCGGAGGAGCCTGCGGAAATGGCCGCGCACTGGCGCGAGATACGCATGTCGTCGAGCGCCAGGTGATTGCCGTTCTCCTGGCCCCGCCCGATGAAGAACGGAAGCTCATTGACGGGAACCACCTGCCTGGTACGATCAGAAAACGCAACCTCGAGATACGCGTTGACTGTGGCAATCGATTCGGGCATAGACCTTGGGTGTATGAATTCTAACAGTTGACTGAAACGAGCGCCGATCGAGCAAGTGTTTACCTGCGATTAAAACGTTTCGATCAATCGTTAATTTCGTGTTGAATGCGGCCAATTTTCTTGACAATTCATACTGCCGTCAATAGTTTATAACGATATCGCGCTTGAAAGGCTTCCCCTCCCATAGGTGCAGCGTCCTCGTTGTCAACCTGTGCGGCATGAATAGCCCCAAAGACGGTGCCATTCTTCCCCTAATGGCAAATTGAAAATTCGACTCGGCCAAGTGAAGCACTGTGCCGAGCGGCTGGGCGATCGTTCGCTGTCAGCGGGGGATTTGCGCCCTCGATTATTCAAGAGTATTCGGCTTTGCGCTTCAAGGGCCCCAGGCACAGTTTGTTCACTTGCAGTTCCGATTTCCCCGGAGATCTCAAAGATGCCCGTCCAGCACCCCGTCTCAGTTGTCAGAGCGTTACTCGCAGGCCTGTCCGTTTCTTCCCAGTGTTCCGATGACCGGAACTTCAGCTCTGAATTCAAAGCTTTAAGACGGAGTTTTGCGCGGGCACGAGGCATTGTCTCGTTTGCAGCGGCGCTCATGCTCCTGGGGGCTTCTTGCGTTCCGGCGCACGCGCAGGTCACCCTTGCGCCCAACTGGTATCAGCAATCGCCCGCTGCCAGCCCGCCGCCTCGCGATACCCTCGGGCTTGTCTACGACCCAAAGCATCAGCAGGTCGTCATGTTTGGAGGGTATAACGGGAGCTATCTCAACGACACATGGTTGTTTGATGGAACCACCTGGACCCAGGCAAGCCCTGCGAACAGTCCGTCTCCGCGTTCGAATGTAGAGATGGTCTACGACCCGGCGACCGGCAACGTCGTTCTCTTCGGAGGGCTCTACAACGCGAGCACCCGATACGACGATACCTGGACATGGGATGGGACCAACTGGACGCTGCTTTCTCCTGCGACCACTCCCGGCGGGCGCGCCAGCGCCAGCATGGTCTACGATGCGGCAACCGGTAACGTGGTGATGTTCGGCGGATTGAGCAACGCGGGCATGTTTCTCAATGACACATGGACTTGGAATGGAACCACCTGGACTCAGGCAAGCCCTTCGGCCAGCCCATCCGCGCGTGCCGCTTACAGCATGGCCTACGATGCGGCGCACGGCCAGGTGGTGCTGTTCGGGGGACTCGAGTACAGCAGCGGGTTCGTGGATCTTAACGATACCTGGACATGGGATGGGACCAACTGGACTCAAAAGAGCCCCGCGAATGTGCCCCCTGTACGCGATACCGCGGCCATGGCTTACGATCCGGCGCAGGGACAGGTGGTCCTGTTCGGTGGATTAAACGACCCGGCCGATACCTACCTCGGCGATACCTGGGTGTGGAACGGAACCAACTGGACCGAACTCTCTCCCGCGTCCAGCCCTTCGGCGCGCTATGCCGGCAACGGAATCGATTACGATGCGGCACAGGGCCAGTTGATCCTGTTTGGAGGGGCTGACAGCAGCACGGTGTTCAACGACACATGGTATTGGGGGCTCCCGCAGAACTTCGGCAACATCAATGTTTGCCCATCGGGACAAAGCACCCCAGCGCCTTGTAGCGACACGATCGCGCTGACGTACAATGTCGCGACAACGACCACGTTTGGCACCACACCCCAGGTAGTTACGCAGGGCGCCAGTGGCCTTGACTTCACGCTCGCCAGCGGCAACACCTGTATGGGAACCGTTTCCCCAGGCACCTGCACGGTCAACGTCACCTTCACGCCGATCGCGCCCGGATTGCGCCAGGGAGCAGTCCAACTCTTCGACAATGTCGGAAACCTGCTGGTGAGCACGGCGATCTCCGGCGTCGGCCAGGGACCGGCGGTCGCGTTCGCGCCGGGCACGCAGACCACCGTGCCCACCAGCGGCCTTCAATATCCGGACGGTGTTGCGGTTGATGCAGCAGGCAATGTTTTCATCGCGGATTACGTCGCCGACACGGTGGTAAAGGTCACGCCCGGAGGCGTGCAGTCCACGGTATCTGCTACCGGGCTGCAAGCCCCAATCGGTGTGGCGGTGGATGGAGCAGGCGATCTCTTCATCGTCGACCTCAATCTCCCGTATGCTGTCAAGCTCCCGCCGAGCGGCGTCCAGACCACGGTGGGCAGCGGGCTGAATTTCCCGGTCGGTGTCGCGGTGGATGGAGCGGGCGATGTCTTCATCGGGGACCAAAACAATGACCGGGTCGTGGAGGTTACGCCAAGTGGCGTCCAGACCACAGTGCCCGCCACCGGCCTGAATCAACCGTGGGGCGTGGCGGTGGATGGAGCGGGCGATGTCTTCATCGCGGATGGCCCCCCCGAGGGTTTCTCCAACGGCAAGGTGGTGGAGGTTACGCCCAGCGGCGTCCAGACCACGGTGCCCACCACCGGACTGAAGCAGCCTTACGATTTGGCGGTGGATGCAGCGGGCGATGTCTTCATCGCGGATCCCCAAAACTTCCGCGTGTTGGAGATTACGCCCAGCGGCGTCCAGACCACATTTGGCAGTGGACTGAATTACCCGAGTGGCGTGGCGGTGGATGCAGCGGGCGATCTTTTCTTCGGAGATCAGGGCGCGGGGCAAGTTTACGAGGTCAACCGCTCGCAGACGCCGTCGCTGAGCTTTGAAACCACGTATGTCGGCTTCACCAGCAGCGACAGCCCGCAATCGATTACGCTGCAGAACATCGGCAACCAGACACTGAACGCGGTGAGCCCAGGGCTGCTGGTCGTCACCGGACCTAACTTCAGCAATACTGCGGGGCCGGGTACGCCACCCGACTGCTCGGCCAGCTACATGTTTACGCCTGGCCAATCCTGCGATCTCAGTGTGAACTTCACGCCCCAGAGCGCAGGTTCGCTGAGCAGCACTGCAGTGTTCAACGACAACGCTTTGAACGCCAATCACGCGACACAGACTGTTTCACTCAGCGGCGCGGGCCTTAACCAGGTGGAATCGTTGAATGTGGCCGGCGCTGGCACGGGCAACGGCTCGATCGCCTCCAGTCCGGGCGCGCTTAACTGCGGCATCCTCGGCGGCGTTGCGTCGGGGCCGACCTGTTCAGCGAGCTTGCCGGGCGGGACGGGAGTGTCGCTGGAGGAGGTTCCGTCCTCCGGCTATGTGTTTGCCGGCTGGGGCGGCGCCTGCTTAGGCCAGGGAACGAGCCAGTTCTGCAACATCTCTACGAACGTAGGCTCGGCTACAAATGTCACCGCCAGCTTTGCCCCGTCCACCAACTACACGCTCACCTTGACGGAAGTCGGCAACGGCACGGGGTCGGTGTCCGACAACCAGTCGCAGATCAGTTGCAGCTTAGCCAACGGATCAGTGTCGGGGACTTGCGCGGGAACCTATTCGAACGGAACCAATGTGACGCTGACGGCGAATGCGACGGGAAACACCACTTTTGCGGGCTGGGGCGGCGCGTGCGCGAGCTCGGGAACGAGCGCGTTCTGCACAGTAACGATGAATTCGGCGCAGAGCGTGAGCGCGAGTTTTGTTGCGCCGGGGGCGACTCAGGCAGGGACTCTCAAGCCCATCACCGCGGGCGTTGTGTACGGGCAGGGCGGCAGCTTTACGACCAACGTCGCGAACAACGGCGGGCTCAGCGCCAACAGCTTATTTGCCCTCGGTGGCCTCGCCTTCGACGCAAGCGGCAATCTCTACGTGGCCGACTGTGGCAACAATCGGGTGCTGTTCTATCCCGCCGGCAGCACCACGGCGACCCGCGTCTACGGGCAGAACGGCAGCTTCACCTCCAACACGGCCAACAACGGCGGGGTCAGCGCCAACAGCCTTTCCACTCCGCAGGGAGTTGCACTGGATAGCAGCGGCAATCTTTACGTGGCCGACGAATATAACAACCGGGTGCTGTTCTATCCTGCCGGCAGCACCACTGCTACGCGTGTCTACGGTCAGGGCGGCAGTTTCACTACGAACACCGAGAACAACGGCGGGGTCAGCGCCAACAGCCTGGGTCAACCCTACGGGTTAGCCCTGGACAGCAGCGGCAATCTCTATGTGGGAGACTACCAAAACAATCGGGTGCTGTTCTATCCCGCAGGCAGCACTACCGCTACGCGAGTCTATGGGCAGGGCGGAAGCTTTACCAGCAACAACGTAAACAACGGCGGGGTCAGCGCCAACAGCCTGGACCAGCCGACAGGAGTTGCCCTGGACTCGAGCGGCGATCTCTACGTGGCCGACATCTATAACAATCGGGTGCTGTTCTATCCCTACAACAGCACGACCGCCACGCAGGTGTATGGGCAGGGCGGCAGCTTCACGACCAACTACGCGGACAACGGCGGGATCAGCGCCAATAGCCTCAATAATCCTATGTATGTCGCCCTGGACAGTAGCGGCGATCTCTACGTGGTCGACCGCTCGAACAACCGTATGTTGTTCTATTCTTTCGGCAGCACCACCGCCACGCGGGTCTACGGGCAGTTGAACAGCTTGACTGCCACCACCGCAAACAACGGCGGGGTCAGCGCCAATAGCTTCTCACAGCCGTGGGCTGTCGCTCTGGACCCGAGCGGCAGGGTCTTCGTGACCGACTACTCGAACAACCGTGTGCTCGAATACGGCAGCTTCGGCAACGTCAACGTTTGCCCCGCGGGCGTGAACACCCCCGCGCCCTGCAACAACACAGTCACAATGAGCTACTACGCCGCGACGGCCACGAATTTTGGCGCGACCCAGGTCGTCACGCAAGGCACGAGCGGTCTGGATTTCACCCTCGGCAGCGGCGGCACCTGCACCGGTCAGGTTTCCGCGGGAAGCACCTGCTCGGTGAACGTGAACTTCGCCCCCCTCGCGCCCGGATCGCGCACAGGGGCGGTGGAGCTCTTCGACAACAACGCCAACCTGTTGACGAGCGCTCCGGCCTACGGCATTGCCCAGGCGCCGGCGATAGCCTTTGGCCCGGGCACGCAAGCCACGGTCAACACCGGCTCTTACACCCTGCGTAATCCCAGGGGCATGCTCTTCGACGCGGCCGGCAATTTATTCATCTCCGATGTCACGAACCTACAGGTGCTGAAGATTGCGCCGAACGGCAACGTTTCCAGCGTGGGCTTTGGATTCCAGTTCCCGCAGGGCTTGGCAGAGGACGGAGCGGGCGACCTCTTTGTCGCGGATAACAACCTGAATGAATTGGTGGAGATTCCGGCCGGCTGCGCCAGCATCAATTGCCAGGTATATCTCGGCAACAACTTCAGAAGCCAGCTGGGAGTGGCGGTCGACGGAGCAGGTGACGTCTTCTTCGGGGACTTTGAAGATGGCGCGGCCGTAGAGATTCCAGCAGGCTGCACGGGCACTGCCTGTCAGAAAGTTGTGTATAACCCCGGGGGCGGCTCTCACCCGGTCGATTTGACGGCGGATGCCGCGGGGGATCTTTTCGTCGCGGATTTTGGCCTGCAGAGAGTCATCGAGGTTCCCGCCGGCTGTGCCAACAGCAGCTGCCAGATCTCGATCGGCAGCGGTTGGAGTCAACCGGATGACGTGGCGGTGGATGCGGCGGGCGATGTCTTCGTCGCAGATCAGGGGCTGCAGGCGGTTGTCGAGGTTCCGGCCGGCTGCGCCATCCCCGCCTGCCAGGTAACCGTGGTCAGCGGAGTCAATACAGTCGCTGTAGCGGTGGATGCTTCAGGCGATCTGGTCGTCGACGACCTCAACACCCCGCGTGTCTTTGAGATCAACCGCTCGCAGTTGCCATCCCTGAGCTTTGCCGTCACGAGTGTGGGCGGCATCAGCGCTCCCCAATCGGTTTCGGTTCAAAACGTCGGTAACCAGCCTCTGACCGGCTCTCTCGTTTCAAGCCTGGGCACGAATTTCACGCAGAACTCAACGCCCGATTGCTCAAGCGAATTTCCGTTGGCGCCGGGCGCAAGCTGCAACGAGAGCTTCAGCTTCACGCCGCAGACGACCGGCTATCTCACAGGTGCTGCGTCCTTCAGCGACAACACACTGAACCTCTCTTCTTCTGTTGTCCTCCAGACGATCAATCTCAGCGGTATCGCCGGGGCGACCGGCCAAACCGGGGCCACCATCCCCGACGTGGTTGGAATGACAGAAGCGGCGGCGGCAACGGTCCTCACGGGTACGGGTCTGACGGTGGGAGCCGTGAGCAGCGAGTACAGCAGTAGCCAGCCTTCCGGCAGCGTGGTCGGTGAAAGCCCGGCAGCCGGAACGCCGGCCAGTCTCGGAGCCGCGGTCGCGCTCAGGATTTCCACCGGCCAGGCGCCGCCCCAGACGCCAAACCCGCTCAATTTCGAGAATAACTACTTCGTCACCGGCGACTATGCCACTGCGGGCGTGACTCTGGCAGGCACTGGCACGGGTGGCGTCGCCACCGGAACCATCACCATCCCCGATCTCACAACCTGCAACTGTGGCCAGGGTGTTCCCGATGGTGCCGACATCGTGGATGGTTTCCTTTACTGGACAACGGTGGAAAATACGCCGGCGCCTTCGGGCAACACCGGAACCTTCCTCGGCTATGCGATCACCGGCCAGCAGGTAGGAAGCGACGTGCCTTCCTACACGGACCCGGTCACTCAGATGAGCGGGACGCTGCGAGTGTATCGAGCCGACGTCAACAGCTATTTCCAGGGCGCGGCCAACGGGAGCGGTGTGCGCACGGGTTCGGGCTCGTTTACCGTTTCTCTGCCGGGGAGCGGCGGAACCTCGCCACTGCCCATAACCACAGGCGCAAGCCTGGTGGTCATCTATCGCGTATTGTCCCCGAATTTCCCCCTCAAGGCGGTCGTAATCTATGACGGTTCGACCGTACCGGGCAGCTCTACGACGCAAAACATGCAGGGATTCTATGACGCGGTTGGCGGAGCGAGCGGCACGGGCGAAAGCACGCCCATCTACTACAGCAGCACCGGAACATGGAATGGCAGCCCCGCTTCCGTCACGCTCGGCGCGGGGAACCAATACACCGCGCCTCTGAGTGCCGGCTTCGCCTATGCCGCGGAGATTCTTAGTACGCCCGTGAACAATAGCGACAACGACGGCATTCTGGACGCCTGGAAGACCGGGCCGACGAGCGGTTTCTTCGTAGGACAGCCGGGTTACTACGATGTGAAGTCCCAATCGTGGGTCCCCTTGCCGGGCGCAAAGCACGGGGAAAAAGACCTTTTCGTTCAACTCGATTGGATGTGCGGCAACGTGCTTGCATCCGGCGCGTGCGATCCCACCCAGGAGAATCTATTCCCCTCGCCCGACGCCGACGGCAACGATCCGCTGGCAATGGTGCAGCAGGCATTCGCCAATACGGGAATCGTGCTCCATCTGGAAGTTGGAAACGCCGTGCCCGAGAACACTTGCACGGACAACACTGCCACCGTTTCGCCGCAACTGTGCCAGTTCCCCGGCGAGCCGGGAGTGATCGGATGGAAAAACAGCCTGGAATTCTCAAAGGTGTGGCCGCGCAATTTCACTGCCTGCGCGGCGGGCGGCGATTGCACCGCTCGCTTCCCGTACGGGCAGAAAGACAGCTATCACTACGTTCTGGTCGGCCACTCGCTGGCGATTCCGGCCTGGAACAGCCGTTACGGGACACTGACGGCGATCTCTACAAGCCCCAGCACTGGCCAAACCACCATCTCCACGACCAACCGGGGCGCCGAGGGCAGCATCAACTATTGCCCCAGCCGCTTCACGATCTCCGGCGTGCTGAGCAATCCAGGCCTCAATGGCGTGTACAACACGGTGTCGTGCCCCGACGCGCAGACTATTATTCTGTCAACTCCCGGCGTCACCAACTGGACGTATACCTATGCGACCAACACACCGCCCGAACCGGAGATTGGCCTGACTTCCGGAACGGTTACAAGCATTTCGGGCTACTCCGATCTGGGTGGCGCCGATTCTGCCGTGACCCTGGCGCTCTGGGAGACGGCTCCGAACCAGGACATGAGTAAGCGCGCCCAGGTCGTCGCCGGCACGCTTTTCCATGAGATCGGCCACACGCTCGGCCTTCCTCACGGCGGGCTCTATTATGACAAAGCCCCAAGTTACGTTCCGACGTTCGAAGCGAATTGCAAGCCGAATTATCAGAGCTCGATGAACTATCTGTTCCAGCTCGATGGAGTGGGACCCAATTCAGCCATTGCGTATTCCAACCAACAGCTTGACTACGAACCGCAGAGCGGGCCACCCGCCATCGCTTTGTCGCAGGGCTCGGTTGGTTCGGCGTATGAGCTTACGGATCCATCCGGCGCCCCCGCGACGTTCTCGACCTCGACCTGGTACACCCCAATCGCTCCCAGCTCGACGGTCAGCCCCGCCACGATGCATTGCGACGGCACCCCGCTCGCCGGCGATACAGGCTACCGCGTGACCGGGTCCATCGCGCCCATCACGCCGGCGTGGACCGCCGGGCAGAACATCACATTCGATGGCGTGTCAAATACGACGCCTTCAACGCTGCGTGGATTCAACGACGTGGCCAGCATCGACATGCGCCAGGTGGGCGCCACGGGCGGCGAGTTCGCATCTCTGGCGGGCACGCTTTCATTCGGCAACTCTTCAGCGCCGCTCAGCGTTGCCCCAGGTGGAAGCCTGGCTGTAGGCGCGGGTGGCGCAGTGACGCTGGGCGCCCACGGCACCATGACCCTGACCAGCGGCGGAAACGTCACCCTGGGCAGCGGCGCCGTGATCAGCAATAGCAGCACCATCACGCTTGGCACGGGAGGCACCGCAACAGTGCCCTCCAGCACCACCGTCACGCCCGGAACCAACGGCGTAGTGGGCTTGCCCAACGGCGGCAGCGTCACCCTGAACGGCCCCGGCCCATTCACTCTGAGCGGCGGCGGCACCATCGCCTTGGGCGCAGGCGGGCTGGTCACCCTGGGCGCTGGGGGCACCATCGTCAGCAGCGCCGGCACGGTCACGATTCCGTCATCGGGCGGCTCCTACACCCTTCCCGCTGGCGGCGGAACCGTCACTCCCTCAGCCGGCGGCAATGTGACCCTTGGCGCCGGCGGCAATGTGACGCTGGGCGCGGGCGGCAACGTCACCCTGGGGGCCGGCGGCAACGTGACTCTAGGCGCGGGCGGCAACGTCACCCTGGGTGCCGGCGGCCTTGTCGCCCTCGGCGCGGGCGGCAACGTCACTCTGGGTGCTGGCGGTAACATTACGCTCGGCGCGGGCGGTGTTGTCGCACTGGGCGCTGGCGGAACTGTGACGCTGGGCGCTGGCGGCAACGTC
>Ga0326727_10004825_pt1 | contig 39633 bp, 34 predicted proteins | sample MB2enrmetagenome_FD_207643 | JGI IMG/M metagenome (GOLD analysis project Ga0326727, IMG submission 207643) | Lab enriched peat soil microbial communities from McLean, Ithaca, NY, United States - MB29MY | ecosystem: Environmental > Terrestrial > Soil > Wetlands > Peat | place: USA: New York...
CGCTCACACCCTGGCGCATCGGCGAGCACCTCGGGTCTATAGCGAATTTATTGAGTTCGCGCCCCTGGAGCGGTTCGGCGCGCTTTTCAGTTGGGGGATCTGGGGTGGTGTGCTCTTTGCCGGTTACATGGTCAGCCAGTGGGGTTTGGGCCATTGGCTCGTTTACTTGCGCGCCCGGCAGGTGCCGTGGATGGGCCTCGCGGACCCGCTATTCGGCCGCGATCTGGGATTCTACCTTTTTCAATTGCCCTACACGTGGTTCCTTTATCACCTGGCGCTGATCACCGTGATTTGCTGCCTGCTGAGTGCTGCCTTCTTGTATCTGGCCGAGGGCGGCGTGTGGGTAACGCCGCGCGGTCCGGTGATCGCCAAGGCGGCACGCGCGCACTTGATGACCCTGGGCGGCATTCTCTTCCTGCTGATTGCCTACCGCTTTCGCCTCGGCATGTACGATCTTCTCCTTTCCCCGCGGGGGATGGTGTTCGGCGCGGGTTACACGGATGTTCACGCCACCCTGCCCGTGCTGTGGGCACTGCTGGCCCTCGCGGTTTTGACGGCGGTTATTTTTTTCGTGCGCTCCGGCTCGGCGGATATCCGCACGCCGCTCTTCGCCATTGGCGCGATGCTGGTGGTGGGGATTCTGGGCGGATCAATCTATCCGGAAATCCTGCAGCGGTTTGTGGTGGCCCCCAATGAGATCGATAAAGAGCGGCCCTACATTACCAACACCATTGAATTCACGCGCCAGGCCTACGGACTCAATCGCTTTGAGGAGCGCAACTTCTCGGCCGTGGAAGACTTGACGCTTGACGACATTCGCCAAAACGAGCCGACTTTCCGCAACGTCCGCCTGTGGGACCACAACCCGCTGCTCACCACCTTTGCGCAATTGCAGGAAATCCGCACCTATTACGATTTCGTGCACATTGACAACGACCGCTACTGGATCAACGGCGTCTATCGCCAGGTCTCGCTATCGCCCCGCGAACTGAATCCGGCAAGCCTGCCCGGGCGAAATTGGATCAACGAGTACCTGACTTATACCCACGGCTACGGACTGTGCCTGGGGCCGGTGAACGAATTCACCAGCGAAGGCCTGCCGGTGCTTTTCATCAAAGACCTTCCCCCCGTTTCCAATGTTTCCTTGAGCGTGACCCGGCCGGAAATCTACTTTGGCGAGCAAGGCAGCGATTATTGCTTCGTCAAAACGCGCGCGCAGGAATTCGATTACCCCCAGGGCGACAAGGACGTTTACACCAGCTATCAGGGCGCCGGGGGCATTCCCGTTGAGAACTTCTGGCGGCGCCTGCTGTTCGCGCTGGCTTTTGGGGAAAAGAACATCCTGTTTTCCAGCGACATTCAGCCGGACAGCCGGCTGATGATTTACCGCCAGGTCCTCGGGCGCGTTCAACGCCTGACGCCGTTCATTCACTACGACCACGATCCCTACATGGTCATCGCCGATAACGGCGCGCTTTTCTGGATGCTCGACGGCTACACAATGTCGACGCGGTATCCCTACTCGGAACCCACCCCCGACGGGGAAAATTATATTCGCAACTCCGTGAAGGCCACCATCAACGCCTACTCCGGCGAGGTGCGGTTCTATATCAGCGACCCGGATGACCCCTTCATCCAGACCTACGCGCACCTGTTTCCGGGAGTGTTCCACCCGCTCGGCGAAATGCCCAAGGATTTGCGCGCCCACATCCGCTATCCCGAGGAATTGTTTTCCATTCAGGCCAACATGTACGCCTTGTTTCACATGACCGACCCGCGCGTGTTCTATAACAAGGAGGATTTGTGGCGCGTGGCGCAGAGCGCGGCCGGAGGCCCCGGCACGGCCATGACCCCCTACTACAACATCATGAAGCTGGCGGAAGTAGGTACGCGCGAGGAGTTCATCCTCATGGCGCCGTTCACTCCGGCACGCAAGGACAACATGATTGCCTGGATGGCGGCACGTTGCGACGATCCCAATTACGGCAAGGTTCTGGTGTTTACGTTCCCCAAGCAGAAACTCATCTATGGCCCACAGCAAATTGAATCGCGCATCGATCAGGACCCGACAATTTCCCCCCAACTGACCCTGTGGGGACAGAGTGGGTCGAAAGTGATTCGCGGGACTCTGCTGGTGACCCCCGTGCTCAATTCCGTGCTCTACATTGAACCCCTTTATCTCGCGGCCGAAGCGGGTGGCGCGTTGCCGCAATTGCAGCGCGTGATCGTGGCTTATTCGGATCACGTGGTGATGGAGCCCACCCTGGATGCTGCCCTGACCAAGGTTTTCGGCGGCACCGTGACCACCACGGAAGCGCAGCCGGCCTCGACCCCCGGCCAGCCTGCGCCCGCCGCCGGGACGCCCGCTGCCAAGGCCGCCGCGGCCGCCCCCGATATCCATGCGCTTATCCACGAAGCTAACCAGCACTACGAGCGCGCCCTGCAACTCCAACGCCAGGGCGATTGGGCGGGGTATGGAGACGAAATCAAAAAGCTCGGCGAGGTGCTGAATAAGCTGGCGGCAGGACAGCATTGAGCGCAAGCGAGGAGAACCATGCGGAAAACCGGTCATATCCCTCAACGCACCGTAGGTATTGCCTGGTATCGGCCTGAGCAGTGGCAGCGCCTCCGCGAAGTTGCAATTGATATCGACGATGTCGAGGAGACCCACGCGGAATGGTTGGGAACCGCCAATAACATCATCGACGACATGGAACACCATGGGATTGTTGTTCGCAAGGTCGATGTCGATGTCGAAGAGTTGGTAACTTGGTGTATTAAAAAGGGGCTGCCACTGGATGCCAAAGCTCGCGCCAGCTTTGCTGTGCACAAGTTACAGCGCTTGACTCAGGCTAAGGATTAGCGAGCCCAGGGCGGAGTTGTTCTGTACGTTCGCGGCTCGTATCGTATGCGCAAGGAAAAGCTGATGGCCGGGCACACCCGATAAAGGCGCGGATGAACGCCAAATCGGGTGGGTGGTGAGAACGCCATGAAGACCGTGCGGCTCGAGGAGTTGCAAGCCTCATATGCGGTCATGCCGGATCGCGAATTAGTGGCACTGGCAGCGGACCAAAAGTTGGTTACTGATGAGGCGCGCCAAGTCTTGGATGCGGAGATAGGTCGGCGCGGGCTCAGCTCCCAAGAGATTGACGCATTCCGTAAGGAACGCGCTCCACAAAAAGAACGCAGAAGGGTGTACAAGATCGCGTTGGCAATTCTTTTCTGGGTCATCCTCATGTTACCCAGTACACCGTTGTTTATCGCTGTGGTGAGTTTCCAGGCCTGGGTTTATCTATGGACACAACATTTTGGGGCCGCTACACGCGGCCCCCTCGAACCATCAGCAAACGCCAGCATAGCCCTGGCGATCTTCGTCTGGATAGCGATCATAATAATTGGAATTGTAAAAATCAGGGAGCTGAGGAGAAGGTAGGGGCGGTTCGCGAACCACCCTCAGTATTTCATGCATGAGGGAAAGATGTGCAAGGTCCTGGCCATTCCATTGGAAGAAGTCCGCGAGCATTTCGCGCTGAACGCACGACAGGATGTGAAGATCGTGGCGCCGGAAATCCTGGCGGACAAATTGATCGCGAAGCTCAAAGCCGCAGGCAGACCGCTGAAATCCGAGCAGCCGCTGGAGGGCGTCGAATGGCGGCACTCCGCGAGCGACGCTCCCAACGCGCTGTGTGAATCGCGCGAATTTGCCGCCGGACTTGCCGAGGAAACTGTAGGCCCCTTCGCGCTCTGCTTCGCCAACGAAAAGGGCCCGCAGGACGCCCACTACCACCCACACCATCTGGAAATCTACTTTTCCGAGCATCCGCTGGAAGCAGAATACCGCGACGACGCAAACTCCCGCATTGAGCACCTGAAGCTCGCGAAGGGCGGGGTGCTCATCTTCACCGCCGGTGTTGTGCATCGCGCGCGCCTGGGCGGCCTGACGCTGATTATTGAAATTCCCGCTGTGAAGGACGATAAGGTAGTCACCAACTTGTAGGGCCGAACGGCGTTCGGCCAGGGCCAGCGCCGCTGGCCCCTACACTGCCTACTGCCTTCTGCTTACTGCCTACTTTTTTCCGGGCAGGCTGCACGCCTGGGCGGCGCCCGAGGGATCGATGGCGTCGGAGCCTTCGTCGATGTGGCGGATGATGCCGTCTTTATCGATCACGAAGGTGACGCGGTTGGCGAAGAGGCGGGTGAAGCTGAGAACTCCGTAAGCCTTGGCCGTTTGCTTCTCGGTGTCACTCAGCAGCGGAAAGGTCGCGCCGGTCTGCTCGGCAAACTTGCAGTTCCTCTCCTGGCTGTCGAGACTGATCCCCAGCACCTGTGCTCCCGCGGCCTCGAACTTGGCGATATCACCCTGATACGCCTTGATCTCCTTCGTTCAACCGGGCGTTGAGGCGCGAATATAGAAAGCCAGGATCAAGGATTTCTTGCCGCGAAAATCCGCGAGCTTGACGACCTTGCCGTTCTGGTCAGGCAGAGAGAAGTCAGGGGCGCGGTCGCCGACCTTCAAAGTCGCAGATGTACCCAACAATGGCATAAGCAGTATGCTCAGCCCGGAAATCAGCACGAATTGAATTGCCCTGCCCACACGTGAAACGCCACCGGCGGAACACGCCAAGCGATCCGGTGTTAGTTCCCTTTCTTGTGTTCCAGCAGACTGCACGCCGCGCCGGCCCCGCTCGGGTCAAGGGCGTCCTTCTCGCGGTCGATGTGCTGGATCACCCCGTCTTTGTCGATGACAAACGTGGTACGGTGCGCCACCGGGAACTTCTCATTCAGGATCCCATACTTCGTGGTGACCTCGCGAGTGAAATCACTTAGCAGGGGGAAGGTCACGCCAATCTGCTCGGCATAAGCCTTGTTCGCGAACTGACTGTCCACGCTGACCCCCATGACCTGAGTATCCGTATTCTCGAATTTGGCGATATCAGCCTGATACGCCTTGAGCTCCTTCGTTCAACCACCGGTGAAGGCGAGCACATAAAACGCCAGCACCACGTTCTTCTTCCCCAGAAACTGACTGAGAGAAACTTTGTTGCCGCTTTGATCGGGCAGAGTGAAGTCCGGCGCCTTGTCCCCGACTTTCAGCGGCCCGGTCTGCGCCGCCAACGTGCTTGCCAGCGCCAGCAGCACCGCGCCCACCGTTACGCGAATCCGCGTCTGCATGGAGTTGCCTCCTTGAAGGATGTTATGGTCCCAGGCCCGATGGCGATTATACGTCAAAAACCTGATGGCGGGAAACTGACGACTTATCTTTCTTCCACCCTGCCTCGTGATAAAATCCCCTGCCATGGGTGTGCGCAATCGCCTGCGGAGTCTGTTTCGCCTTTTCCTTCTCTTCACGGTATTGGTGGCCGTGGCGCTGCTCAGTGCCATCACCACCATCCGGTTCACCATTCATGGCCGGCAGGAAAGCATGCCCAAGCTGGTGGGCGTTTCCCTTGAGTCGGCTCAGCGCATCACCGCCGGGCTGGGCTTGGAGCTCAAAGTCGAAGATAAGATCTACAGCACGCAATACCTGGCGAATGAGATTGCGCAACAAATGCCGCCCCCCGGCACGCCCTTGAAGATGGGACAACACGTGCACGTGCTCGTCAGCCTGGGACCTCCGCAGTTGACCGTACCCAGCCTGGTGGGAGATAGCGTGCGGGCGGCCCGCATCACAGCCATTCAACGCGGGCTGACGGTGGGAGACATTGCTGTGCTTCCCTGGCCGGGCGACCCGGACCAGGTGGTGGCGCAGGATCCTCCTCCCGCCACCACCGAGGTGCGCACCCCCACGGTGAACCTGCTGATCTCCGGCGGCGAAGATCCTCCCGCTTACCTCTGCCCGCGATTCATCGGACAGCCCATCGCCGATGTTCGCCGCATCCTGGAGAAGAACGGGTTCAAGATTGGGCAGGTAACCCCAGTAGCCACCAGCGGGGTTTCCCCAGGAATCGTCCTCACCCAATTCCCGCCCTCCGGAAGCAAAATCGGAGCGGACGCGGTCTTCACTTTCCAAGTCACACAGTAGGGGCACGCAGAAATTGCAGGGGCCGAATATGGATACTCAGCTACTCCCCGATAATCTGCGGCACTGCCAAGTGCGGCATGCCTCGCTCAGCGTGTGTTGTGCGGGGCAGTTGGCAGAAATTGAAGAAAGATGGACCAAATGTCAGCGCCTGCCTGAATATGGGAATGTTGTCAATCGACAGCCCTTGCAAATGTTGAATTTTGCGGCATTATAAGTGCAACAGCTACCGTGGAGGCTGGAGAAAACTGACGGAGAGTCATAAAGTACCCTTTGTCGGCCCGGAACATGCGCATTTTGCCCCAATTTGGCCTATCAAAGAAAACCATGGTGAACCCACAACGCAATTTGCAGCAAACGCAAGGCTTAATCCATAAAAAGGGATTGGGGCGATGCTCTTTAGGACTTAATGTCGTATTTGGCCTCGTTCTGGCTTTTTCGGTCATGGCGGCGCCGCTGCTCGCCGCGGATGACTGCCTTTCCTGCCACGGGCCCGAGACCGGGATGGTGAATTCCCAGGGAAAAGCCATCACGGTAAATCCCGCCTCCCTGGCGCACAGCGTTCACAAAGACCTCGGCTGTGTGGACTGCCATGCCGGGGCGGCCAAGAGTGGGCACACGGCGAAGACGGCGTCGGCTTCCTGCCTGACCTGCCATGCGGATGAGGGGGCCAAGCTCAGCGCCAGCGCGCATGCGATGTTGGGTGACCCCAAGGACAGCTCGACTTGCATCACCTGCCACGGAACGCACGATGTGGTGAAGCCCGCCACGCGCGGCACGCAGTTCTGCGCCACCTGCCACGCCACCGAAGTTAGCCAATACAACTCGAGCATTCACGGCCGGGCGCACGCCAAATTTAACGGTGACGCGCCGACCTGCGAGAGTTGCCACGCCCCCGCGCACGAAGTGGTGGCGGCCAGCGACGCGAAATCGCCGGTGAACAAGGTGAACCTCCCCGGCACCTGCGGCCGGTGCCATTCCAACCCCGCACTGGCGGCCAAGTACATGTTCGCGGTGGCCAAGCCTGTGGAAGCCTACGCATCCAGCGTGCATGGCCGGGCCATCCAGCAGGGCAACATGAACGCGGCGTCGTGCAACGACTGTCACGGCGTGCACAACATTCTCCCTCTATCGGACCCGCGCTCGATGATCTGGAAGCAAAACGTAGCTTCCACCTGCGGGAAATGCCATGCCAACGTCTTTGAAGAATACCGCCAGAGCATTCACGGGCAGGCGGTGGCGGCGGGCGCGCTGGAGGCTGCCACCTGCACGGATTGCCACGGCGAGCATCGCATTCTGGCGCCCGGAAATCCCCAGTCATCGGTTTCACTCGCCAATGTTTCGCAGGCTGCCTGTTCGCGTTGCCATGCCGACACCCAGTTGATGGCGAGCTTCAACGTGCCGGCCTCGCGCGTCCCCACCTACGAAGACAGCTACCACGGCTTGGCGTCGCGCTCCGGCCAGCAGAGCGTGGCCAACTGCGCCAGTTGCCACGGCGTGCACAACATCTTTCCCTCCAGCGATCCGCGCTCCACCGTGAACAAGGCCAACTTGAGCAAGACCTGCGGGAAGTGCCACCCTGACGCCGGGCAGCGCTTCAGCATCGGCTCCGTGCACACGCTCCCCGCCACCACGCCCGGGGGGCGGATATTGGATTTCGTAAAAGCTTTCTACCTGTTGGCCATCCCCGTAATTCTGCTGTCCATGCTTCTGCACAATTTTCTGGATTGGTGGCGCAAGGCCCGGCTGGTGTTGGCGCGCTACCGCGGGGGCCACGGGCAAATGCGCCTGACGTTCAGCGAGCGCGTGCAACATGTGCTGCTGCTGGTGAGTTTCATCACGCTGGTGGTTACCGGCTTCGCGTTGAAATATCCGCACTCCTTCTGGGCGGAACCCATTGTGCGCTGGGAAAAAGACTTCCCCCTGCGCGGCTGGTTGCACCGCATCGCCGGCGTGGTGTTGATCGCGGCTTCCATTTACCACCTGATTTACCTGTTCACCAATCGCGCCGGGCGCCGCTGGGTGAAGGACATGCTCCCCAAGGTGCGCGACGTGCGGGAAGCCGTGCACACCGTGGGTTACAACCTGGGATATCGCCATAACCCGCCGCGTTACGCGCGCTTCAACTACATGGAAAAGGCCGAATACTGGGCGCTGGTGTGGGGCACGGTGGTGATGGCCGCCACCGGCATCCTGCTCTGGGCCCACGACTCGGTTTTGGCCTACCTGCCGCACGCCTTGGCCGTGCTCGACGTGACCACGGCGGTGCACTTTTACGAGGCCATCCTGGCGACGTTTTCGATTCTGATTTGGCACTTCTACTTTGTGATCTTCGACCCCGACGTTTACCCCCTCAAGTGGACCGTGCTCACCGGCCGCGCGCCCGAGCACGAGGTGCGAGAAGAAGAGGAAGAAGCCCCGCCACCGGCTCCCGAAGAAACGAAGCTTTCCGGAGGCAATTCCGGCGAGGTCGTCGTTTCATCCGCCGGGCCGTCCTCCGCACCCAGCGCCAAGGCAAAAGACGCCCGCCCCTCACCACCGCGCATCAAGCCGACGTAGCGCGGATCCCCGCCTCCTGGGGTCCGCGGCTCTTACCTCGCAGAAACCGCAAACGCGAATTACGGATGCGTGCTCTCGGGATCGGGAGCGCGAGTCGTGGTAAGAACTGCCCCGATGCCTCGGGGCCCTGGAGTTTCTACATTTCTGACCAGGATTCTCCCTTTCAGACCTTCCGAGGACGGCAGCCCAGACCACACGTCCGGTATGGCCGTTTTGACCATGTCGAGAGGAGCGCAGATCCGGACCTCCCAGAAGCCCGTTTGAACGAAGCCGCTGGGCGGCGGACGCTTCGCGTGGTCGCAATGAATGGGCACCCGATACCTGCGGCTCCAAACACGTCCAACAACTGGACTCTTGCAGTACCGCCTATCTTGCCGTACGATCAGAAGTTGTGAACGGAAAACGTACTGAGAAATCGACCAATCTCGACCACCCTCTTACGTCTACAACCATCTTTTTTTCAATAGGTTACACGCAGAAGCCGATTCAATACCCATAGACCAAAGCGTGAGTGACGCGGCTTCCTTCAAACGGCTGTATCAAAAGCACGCCGCGGCCACGATCGCGCGGCCTCACCGCTTTTTGTCGGCGCGCTTCCGATACAGCACTAACGTTTATCGGGCCGAATCCGTCTAGGTACCCACATGGCAAATGCATATCACCAATAATTTGGATGAGGTGCGCCGCTTGACTATAACCGCCAGTCAGTGCAATCTGGCTTCGATTCAGATTCCCGGCAAGGCCTATCCGGTGCGGCAGGCGTTCTGGCTTGCCAGGCGTTGTTCCGGCGTGCTCAAACTGTGTTGCGTGAAGCTGGTGAAATTCAAATACCATTTTATTGCTGTCTGGATTCTCATCTGGACACACGCCATTGCCGCCGCGGCACAACTCCCCGCGGCCTCATGGGCAGGGGTGTTGCTTGACGCCAGGGGGAAGATCAATGCCAGCGCTCAAGTGGAGCTCCGCGACGCGGCTATGGGCCGCGTCTACACTGCCCGTAGCGACGAGCATGGCGGCTTCAGTTTTCCCCAATTGCCCGCCGGGACCTACACGGTGCGCGTCATTCCGGACGGCAAAGCGGCCACGCCCCCGTGGACGCAAAAGATAATGCCGAATGACCATCTCAAACTTGCCATTCAGGTGGGCTCGATATCCGACGGCTGGCAGATCGCCGCGATTTCTCCCGGCGAGAAACGGTCCGCAGCCGGCGCTGGGCAAAATCTCTCGGATCGGCAGGTTTCCGAGCTTCCCCTGAACAAGCGCGACTTCAGTCAACTTCTGCTGCTCGCGGCCGGCACCATGACGGACACCAACGACACCGCAAATTTCACCGAACAATTTGCCGTGAATGGCCAGCGCGGGGCCACCGCGGTTTTTGCCATGGACGGGGTGGACATGACCGATCCAGAACTGGGCGGCGCCACCTTTACCAACTTCAATGTGGATGCGGTGGAGGAGATCGAGTCGGCTTCCGGGGTGATGACTCCGGAGTTCGGCCACGGAGCTTCCGGCTTCACCAATATCAAGACCAAGGCAGGGACGAATCTGCTGCACGGCACGCTTTTTGAATTCGTGCGCAACTCGGACCTCGATGCGCGCAACTTTTTCGACGAGCGCAGCCTGGCCCAACCCGGCCGCATTCCTCCCTTCGTCCGCAATGAATTCGGTTTCACCCTGGGTGGACCGGTCACGCTGCCGGGGATTTACCAGGGCCGAGATCGCACGTTTTTCTTCGGTCAGTACCAGGGATTCCGCCAGGTGCTGGGAACCACGCAGGTGCTTTCCGTGCCCACGCAGGCGGAGCGCCAGGGATTAGACACCTCCGCGTTCCCCGGCGATACGCTGCACGTACCGGTAAATTCCCAGAGCGCGCCCATCCTGGCGGAGTATCCCGGGCCCAACGATCCGGAAGGATCCTATGGAGCGCGCACCTACGCCACCTCCTCCAAAGTCGCGACCGTCTCCAACCAGTTTTCCGTGCGCATTGACCATCGCATTTCCGCCCAAAGCAATTTATTTGCGCGGTTCAACCTTGATAATGTCAAAGGTCCCGTGATCAATCCTGACCAGGAGGCCATCAATCCGAGCTTTGCCACGCAGTTCAGCCAACCCCAGCGCAATTTGGGGCTGAATTACACCCGCACGGTATCGCCCCATTTCAATTCCGAAACTTCGCTGGGATACATTCGCAGCACGCCCCTCTTTCTGCCCGGTAATCACACCCAACCGGGGATGACGTTTGCCGATAGTCTTTATTCATCTTTCAATGCCCCTGCCGGGACGGTGGGAGGATTTTTCGGAAACCTCTTTCAGGTTCGCCAGAACTTCACCTATGTGCGCGGAGCTCACACGCTGAAATTCGGCCTGGAGATCCGCTCCAACCATGACAGCGCCATCTATGCCACGAACCCCAACGGCGAGTATACGTTTGGGGGCGGTACGGCATACGCCCCGGCGGAGATTCCATCACTCAGCGGCCGGCATGACATCGCGGCGGGCTCTCCCCTTCCCGACGCGCTCTCGGGATTTCTTTCGGCGTCCCCCTTTTCCTACAATACGACGGCGGCATTGTCTCTTACCCCACAGGGTGATCGCTTCGGTGAGGTCGCCATGCGCCGGGGGGCTTATGATTTTTTCTGGCAGGATGCGTGGAAGGTGACGCCGCGGTTCACGCTGAATTATGGCCTGCGTTACGAAGTGAACAGTCGCCTTAGGGAAGCCGAGCGCCGCACCTCGACCTTTCTGACGGTGGATGCCAACGGCAAAACCGTGCCCGCGTGGCAAGCCGGGGCGCGGCAAATCATGGTGCTCAACCCCCAACCCCCTTACCAACTGGACCTGAACGGGTGGGGGCCGCGAGCGTCGGTGGAGTGGCGCGTCTCCACGGGCACGGTGCTGAGCGCCGGCGGCGGGATTACCACAATGCTTCCCCCTCTCGGCCAGACGGTACTGGCCGGCGTCTTCCCCTTCGTCGTGAGCCCCAATCTCACGGCTTCGCCGGCCGCGCCTGTACCCTTTGAAAACGCTGTCGCGACTCTCCAGTTGCCGCCCGTCTATACCACTTCGGGCCAGTTGGCGTTTCCCACCGGCCGCACCACCGATGTCGCACCCAACACAGAGCTTGACGTGCCCCGTTTCCAGACGGATCTGTCTGCTTTGACGCCAGGCCATCAACCTCAGCCGCTGGCAGTGTTTGGGACTCCGTCCGACTTGCCCAATGGGTACATTGAGAACTTCACCGCCGGCATCGAACAGAAGTTCAATGATGTGGTGGTGAACGTGGCGTATGTCGGCACCGCCGGTGTAAAGCTCGTGGGCGCGGTCAGCCCCAACAGTTATAGCGGCGCTTCGCCCGAGTTCGCGCCCTTCACCCAGTTTGATAGCGGTGGCAACATCGTGGGCGGTTACGGCCCCGAGACGCTCGTCGGCACGCCTTCTCACTCCACCTATCACGCCCTCCAGGTTTCCGTCTCCAAAAACTCTGCCCGGCGGGGACTGGGTTTTGAGTCCAGCTATACTTTCAGCAAATCTCTGGATGATTCCAGCGCCGTGGTGTTCAGCTTCAGCGGACCTGCCAGCACGGTAATCCAGGCCCTGCCGCAGAACCCGTGGAACCCCGGCGCCGACAAAGGCCCTTCGACTTTTGACATTTCCCAGGCATTTTCGGGGAGCGTCATTCAGCTCTTGCCTTTGCAGCGCGTGAATTTTCTCCACCCCCTGGGAAACAAATTCCTGGCGGGCTGGCAAGTCCTGAACATTACAACCCTCACCAGCGGCTCGCCGTTCTCGGTTTATTCCGGGATTCAACAAACCGGAGTGGGCTCAGCCGGGGCCGAACGGCCTGACCAGATCGCGGTTCCCGATTTCTCCACCCAGCGCACGGTTCGGGAGGACTATTTTGGCCGGGGCACGAGCAACGCGGCCTTCTTTAACATCCCCATCGGCGTTCCCGGCGGCACCGGGCCCAACCAGGGCCGCTTCGGAACCCTGGGCCGAAACACGTTCCGGGGCCCGGGTTACTGTGACCTTGATATGGCGCTGATCAAAGACACCACCCTGAGCCGCCACGCGGGCTCGGAGCCCGCGACCCTCGAATTCCGGGCCGAGTTCTTCAACGCCTTCAACCTGGTGAATTTCGGACTGCCCTCGAACATCGTGAGCGGGTCGGGCTTCGGCATCATCAACCACACCGCCGGAACGTCGCGCCAGATTCAATTCTCGCTGAAATTGCTGTTTTGATTCCCAACTTGAAAGTTGTGTTAGGCTTACACAGTTCTAGGGTTAAAGCAGAGCGTTGCGGAGTACATCCGACCGCTGCAGCCAGGCGCGCAACCGGAATGGAAGAATGGAAAGCCCTTCGATCGAGAAGAATCAAGGATTGGCTCATGGCGTAATCAGTCTCCTGAGGTCGCTCCAGCCCTACTTGCGGCTCTACCGGCTTCCGATCGCGCTAATCCTCATGGGCTCGCTTCTGGAAATGGCATATAACGCGCTGGTGCCACTCAGCTTCAAGTTCCTCATTGACCGTGCCCTGCCGAGCAGAAGCAAAGACGACCTTTTGATGATCCTCCTGATTCTTGTGGGGGGACTGGTGATAGTTTCGTTGGCGGCTCTGGGGAGGGATTATCTTTATGCAAAGGTGGGAGGCGGCCTGCTGAGCGACATACGCTTCCGAATGTTCAACCATCTTCAACTCCTCTCCATGGATTACTATGCGCGCGCCCAGGTCGGCGACGTCCTGGCGCGGTTTTCTACAGACATGGCCGGCATCGAGCATTCGTTGACCCTGGCAATTCCATGGGGGATCGTTCCCGCCCTCGACGTGGCGCTGAGCACGGTTCTGCTTTTCGCACTTGATTGGCGGCTGGCGCTGGTCGCGATGCTGGTGTGGCCATTCTGCCTGATCGGCCCGGAGTTTTTTGCGCCGCGGGCGACGGCCGCCAGTTACCAGCGGAAACAGGATGAGGCGGATACCATCACGGTTATTCAGGAGAACGTCAGCGCTCAAGGCGTGGTCAAAGCTTATGGCCTCGAGCGCCCAGCCATTGCCGGGTTCGGCAGGCGGAATACCAACCTGCTGAGAAGCAGCGTGCGGTTGAGTTTTCTCAGCGGGCTCATGGAGCGCTCGGCCGGGATCGGTATTCTCGTTCTCCAGGTCCTCATCATCAGTGCCGGCGCTTACATGGCGTTCAATGGATATATGACGATTGGCACGCTGGTTTCCTTTCAAGCCTTGTTCCTGATGCTAAGCTATGGCCTCTATAACGTTGCCCAATTCTTGCCGACCGTGGTGCAAGCAGGCGGCGGAATGCGGCGCATCGAGGAGTTGTTGCAAGAGAGTCCGGGCGTGTCCGATCAGCCGGATGCCATCCCTCTTCCGCGGCTCTCCCAGCACATTGCGCTGCGCGACGTGAGCTTTAGCTACACCGGCAACCAGCCCAATCTGAAGGGCGTCAACCTGCAGATAGCAGAAGGATGGTCGGTGGCTTTTGTGGGGGCGAGCGGGTCAGGCAAGAGCACGATCCTGAACCTGCTGATGCGTTTCTACGACCCCTCCCTCGGTGGCGTGAGCTTTGATGGTCACGATCTTCGCCAGGTGACGCTGGAATCGCTACGCTCACAAATCGGTGTCGTATTTCAGGAGAATTTTCTCTTCAATACCACGATTCGCGAAAATATAAGAGTCGGGAAGCTGGGTGCGAGCGATGAAGAAGTGGAAGCGGCGGCCAAAGCAGCGGAAATCCACGATTTCATCATGACCCTGCCGGAAAAGTATGAAACCCTGGCGGGCGAGCGGGGCGGGCGTTTTTCCGGCGGACAGCGCCAGCGCATGGCCATAGCGCGCGCCATTCTCCGCCGTCCTGCGGTGCTGCTTCTTGACGAAGCAACCTCGGCGCTGGATGTGGCTGCGGAAGCAGCCATTAATTCCACTTTGGCCCGGGTTGGGCGCGGCTGCACGGTGATTTCCGTGACCCACCGGCTCGCTTCGGTGGCGGATGCCCATCGCATTTACGTACTCGACGAGGGTGCCATCGCCGAGCAAGGAAAGCACGAGGACCTGATTGCCCGGGGTGGCGTCTATGCCCGCCTGTGGCACAAGCAAAGCGGCTTCGTGGTTCGCCGTGCCGGCGAGCACGCCGATGTCGAGCCCTCGCGGCTCCAATTGGTGCCCCTCCTGGAGAATCTGAGCTCTGACTTGCTGGCGGAGATCGCGCCGTTTTTCGTGACCGAACTCTTTCCCCGGGATCGCCTGATCGTGCAACAAGGAGACATCGGCGACAAGTTTTATATCCTTGCACGCGGCAAAGTGGAAGTCATCAAGGACGATGGGTCTGGCAGCGCGCGGCGCGTGGCGGTCCTCCAGGACGGCGACTGCTTCGGAGAAATTGCTTTGCTGCAGGATTCCCCACGCACCGCGTCGGTCCGGGCGCTCGTTCCCTGCCTCTGCCTGGCGCTGCATCGCGAGCATTTTCTGGACCTGATCGAGCGCGTCCCTGATCTGTACAACCGGATGGTGCACCTGGCGCAGGCGCGCAACGCGCAGGTTGACGACCCGGTAGGCGCCTGATCGAGCCGATGCTTATTCGTCCGGGAAGGCATCGCCGACAGGCATTGAGTGAACCTTTTGATGCTCACCCTGGGTAACTGTGGTAGTATCCAGAAATCTCGCGAAATCAAGAAAACTCAGTTCACGCATCCCGGGAGGCTTTCCCCGTTCCCGGATTCTGAACTGGATGCCCCGGAGGAGGATTGACCATGAAGAGTGAGGAAGAATCGCCTGCGGAAAGTGAACCTCCCGGTCCGCGTTCATTTTCCGCGGCAACCGAAACTCTTGCGGCCGATGGATTTCCCTCTCCTGATACCCACCCGAAGCCGAGTGAGCCGGCGATTCATGTGAACCCGGGAGCATATCCGCGGGCCGAGATGGCTCCGGTTTCGTACCGCAATTACTATTTCCCTGGGATTGATGACCATGAGTGGAATGACTGGCGATGGCAGTTTCGAAACCGGGTGACGACGCTGTCCGGGTTGGATAAACTCTTTCCCCTTACCTCCGACGAGCGCTTGGCGCTGGCGCGGGTCCTCCATGAGTTCCGGCTCGGGATTACCCCGTATTACTTGTCGCTGGTCGATCCGCACAATCCTGCTGACCCCATGCGAATTCAGGCGGTACCCTCGATGGCCGAGTTCCTGGAGCAGGAGAGAGGCGAGGAGGATCCGCTGGGTGAGGATCAATTCTCGCCGGTACCCAGCATCGTCCACCGCTATCCGGACCGATGCCTGTTGATCGCTACCAACGCCTGCGCTCTCTACTGCCGCTATTGCACGCGCAAGCGCATCATGCATGAAGGCGAAACGCCCCCACCGAAGAGTGTGCTCCAAGCCGCGGTGGACTACATCGCCCGCACTCCCGCCATTCGCGATGTGATTGTGTCAGGAGGCGATCCGCTCACCTGGGCGACCGACCGGATTGAAGATTTGCTCCGGCAACTGCGCGCCATACCCCACCTGGAAATCATCCGGATCGGCTCGCGGGTTCCGGTGACGCTGCCCCAACGGATAACTCCGGATCTCTGTGCGATGCTGGACCGCTACGGGCCTTTGTGGATCAACGTCCACTTCAATCATCCGCGCGAGGTAACCGCCGAGGCCGGGCTGGCCTGCGACCGGCTGCTGCGCTGCGGCATCCCGCTGAATAACCAGGCGGTGCTCCTGCGCGGCGTGAACGACGACGCGCCGACCATGAAGTCGCTTGTCCACGCCCTGATGCGCATCAAGGTGCGGCCCTACTACCTCTACCACTGCGATCAGGTTCACGGCGCGGAGCATTTTCGCACGACGGTGGAGAAAGGGTTGGAGATCATCGAGAGCCTGCGCGGCCATACCAGCGGCCTGGCGGTCCCCATCTATGCCCTTGACGCACCCGAGGGGGGCGGGAAAATTCCGCTTCAGCCGCAGTATTTGATATCGTATCAGGGCGGACGGGCCGTTTTGAGGAATTTCCAGCACCGCGTCTTTCATTATCAGGACCCGGTGCAGAATGGAAACAGCGGCGGAGTTCCCCAGGCCAGGTCGCCGCGGAACGGAAACCATGGGCATCGCCGTCGCCGTAAAGGTCCTGGAGATCCTGCCTGAGCGCGGGCCATGGTGAGGGGACGGCCATTCGAATCGGTATCGCCTACGACTTGAAAACAGATTTCCTCGAGGAGCAGGGGCTGCCCCCCGACTCGGATTTACTGGAGGAATACGACTCCGAGGAGACGGTTGAGCGGATTGCGTCGGCCCTCGCCGCGGCCGGGCATGACCCGGTGAAACTGGGCGGCGGACGGAAGTTCCTCGAGCAAGCCCTGGCCGCGTCCCGCCCCCCACGCACCATCGACCTCGTGTTTAATATCGCCGAGGGACGGAACTCGCGCTGCCGGGAGGCGCACGTCCCGGCGGCCTGCGAGATGCTTGGTATTCCCTATACCCACAGCGATCCTCTGACGCTGGCCTTATCTCTCGACAAACCACTGGCCAATCGCGTGGTGGCCAGCTACGGAATTCCCACGGCCCCGCATGTTTGCGTGGAACACCTTGCGGACTTGGATTCCCTGCCGCTGCCACCTTTCCCCTTGATTGCCAAGCCGGCTTGCGAAGGGTCTTCGATGGGAATCCGCAGAAATTCCCGCTGCGAAAACCGTGGCGAATTGCAAGCATGTGTGGCTTCATTGCTTGCTCATTATGCCGGGCCCGTGATAGTGGAGCGGTTCCTGACGGGGATCGAAGCCACCGTCGGCATCGTGGGGGCGGGCTCCGAAGCGCGCGTTCTCGGAGTTATGGAAATTGCGCCTTGCAAGACGGCGAGCGACCGTTTTGTCTATTCGCTGGAGGTGAAGCGCGATTATTTGCGCGAGGTGGTGTACCACGTACCGCCGCGCCTGCCTGCCGCCGTGAACGATGCTATTGCCCGGACGGGGCTCGGGGCGTACCGGGCGATCGGCTGCCGCGATGTGGGGCGCGTTGATGTGCGCCTGGACGCTGAGGGCATTCCTTGCTTTATCGAGGTGAATCCGCTTCCCGGCCTCAACCCCGTCAGCAGTGACCTGCCGATCCTCGCCGGACGGCTGGGCATCTCCTACGAGACACTGATCGCAACCATCGTGGAAAAGGCAATCGCACGCCAATCGCCCGTGCCGGCTGCCTCTGAGTCACCATGAATATTGCCGCAGTGCTTTATAATGACGACTCGGAAATGTTGCCGCATGGCAGTGCCCAGGATCGCATTGCGTGGGAAGGCGCGGGCCTGCAGGCGCGGGCGGTGGCGGCATCGCTGCGGCGGGCCGGCTTTGAACCCGTTGAGGTTGCCGCCGGACCCTGCATCGTGGACCTTGCCGAGAGGCTGGCCAAGCTCCGTCCGAACTTCGTATTCAATGGCTGCGAAAGTTTTGCCGGCGACTCCAGGATGGAGGCAGCGGTCGCTTCCCTGCTGGACCTCATGCGGATTCCCTACACGGGGAATGGCCCGCTTACCCTGGCCGCCGCACAGGACAAGGCCCTGGCCAAACAACTGCTGCAAGGCTGCGGGCTGCCGGTGGCGCGATGGGCAGTTCTCAGGAATGCGGACGACCCGCTGCCATCTGACCTGGCGCCGCCTCTGTTTGTCAAGACGCGCTTCGAAGACGCCAGCCACGGCATTTCCGGCAGAAACGTCTGCCTTACCACTGACGAGGCGAGACAGTGCGCCGCAGAACTTATCCGCGCCTGGCGGCAGGATTGTCTGGTGGAAGAGTTTCTTCCCGGGCGCGAGTTTAATATCGGCGTACTCTTTGACGGCGAAGTGTTACCGCTGGCGGAGATCGATTACCAGTTTGCTCCCGGGCGCCCGCGCATCGTCACCTACGAAGCAAAATGGGTGGCGGGATCTCCCGATGATCTGGGCACCCCGGTCAAGTGCCCGGCGGAAAATGTGGCGAGCGACCTGGCGGCAAGGCTTCGTGATGTCGCCGGCCGTGCGTACCGTGCGCTGGGCTGCCGTGATTACGCGCGCGTGGATACCCGTCTAAGTGCTGCCGGTGAACCTTGCATTCTGGAAGTCAATCCCAATCCGGACATCTCGCCAGATGCGGGCCTGGCCCGCGCCGCCGGCAGGGGAGGTATCGAATATGACCAACTCATCGCGCGAATCGCCCAGGCCGCACTCGGCCGCGGAAGGGCGCTGGGCGCAGCCGAGGCCCGTTGAAGGGCGTGATATCGAGGCGATTCGGCGAATTCTCATCGCCACCGGGGCTTTCATTGAGGAAGAAATTCGGGTGGCGATCGAACTGGTGGAAGATGCGATTCGACACCCGAACGGCGATTATCTCGTGAAGATCATCGAAAGCGAGGATGGCGTGGCCGGATATACCTGCTACGGCCGGGCTCCGTTTACGGATGCGGCGTATGACCTCTACTGGATTGCTCTGGATCCCGTTTGGCAGGGGACCGGCGCCGCCCGGCACCTAATGGCGGCAGCGGAAGCCGACGTGCGCTCACGCGGCGGAACGCTTCTGTTGGTTGAGACCGCATCCAAACCTTCTTACGCTCGAACGCGGCACTTTTACGAATCCATCGGCTACCGCGAAGTGGCGCGTATCCGAGACTATTATCGTGAGGGCGACGACAAGGTCATCTACGAGAAGCGCTGGGCTGCCCAGCAGCCTGAAGAACTCATCATACAGGAGCGGGCCATTTAAATACTCTGTCGCCATTTGTGCCTTGCCGTCCTCCTTCCTGACTGAGGCTCCGCCACCTCTAGCGATTCGGCCTGAAAGTCGCCTTCACGGAAACTTACCCACTCCCAAATTTCAAACTGTGCCGCGACCCATAATCCCAAGAGCCTCCGCCCATTCGAGACAATTCTTGAAAGGAGCCCACCACCGGAACTCTCGTTCCACGGCACCCTTGGGATTGCGCAGAGCCAGTTCTGCGATTTACGCGAATTCGACGGATGTCTCCGGCACGAAAACGCCGAGCGTTGCTCTGCGCAAGCCTTCCATTCTTCCCGCACCTCCAGGTGGCGTCGCGGGTGGGGATACCCACCGAGGTTGTGGCGCGAGCGCCGCGAACACGTCGGAACGGTCGAAATTTCGGAGAAGCCCTGGCAAAAGGAAGGAGGCGGGCAATTTGTCGCTTTGCCAGGTGAGCGCCCGCAGAAAGATTAAAATATGTGCCCATAAGTTATTGAAAACAAATGGGAAGAAAAGGCGAAACGGATAACCTATTGAAAATACAAGGATTATTTGATCGTGCTGGCATTCCCGGCCAGCATCGGGCAGTAGTGGAATATCCACAATCGAGGCACGAGGGGTCGCAGGGCCGTGTTCGAAAATCGCCACCGCCCATCGGCAATCGAAAATTGAAGATCGCGAGCAGCAAATTACCAATCACCAGCCGTTAATCCAAAATCGTCAATCGAAAATCGAAGCTTCCCAGCTATAATGGCCAGCCCGAATCCTATCGTTGAGGCGAAGATGGCGATCCACAGCATTTATACTCTCTCCCAAGATGACCCTGAGGCCCGCAACTGGTTGAGCTTTTTCCGCCGGCGCGGATACACAAGCCTGACCAACGTGATGATTGAGCGCGTCGTATGGCTGGAAGGGTCCTTTAACCTGGAGCGCTTGATGCCCCTGCTCATCAACCCGCTTTACCAGGTTCCGGCGGAGACGTCACAGCTCGATTCCAAGCATGGGCCGATTGTGGAGATCGCTTATCGCCCGGCGGTCACCGATCCGGAGACGCCCTCGATCCTCGCCGGCGCGCACGCGCTGGGGGAAGACGGATTGCAATTCGCCCGCTTGAGCCGCCGATATCAATTCTGCGGGCTCGGTGATGCGGAAGCCAAAAACCTTGCGGCGCGCTTCCTCTACAACAAAATCGTGGAGAGGATTCGCGAGCCCAACGAAGTTGTGACCACGCTTCAACCCAGTGGAAAGCCTGACCCCGTGGGCACGGTTTCACTGCGTGGCCTCGGCGATGACGAACTCGCGACGCTCTCGCGCGAACGCTCCTGGTATGCCCCGCTTTCGCAGATGAAGGTCATTCAAGCGCACGAACAGGAGCGCGGCCGTCCTTACACGGATGCGGAGATTGAAATTCTGGTGCAGAGTTGGAGCGATCACTGCTACCACACCACGTGGAAAAGCCTGGGCCTGCTGAAGAAGCTCATGGCCGCGACCCGCGAAATCAATCATCCCCTGGTGGTTTCCTCCTTCACCGATAATGCCGGCGGGATGGATTTTGTCGATGGCTGGGTGGTGACCATCAAAGGTGAAACGCACAATTTCCCCAGCTCCATCGCCCCCTTTGGGGGAATCGCCACCAAACATGGCGGGGTGATTCGTGACACCCTGGGCTTTGGCAAAGGCGCATACCCGATTGGGGGCACCACCGTGATGGGCACCATGGACCCGCGCTTGCCCGAAAACGAGGTGCCGGCGGGCGCGCTCCATCCGGAATTAATTGTGTCGGAGTCGATCCGCGCCACGGGTTACTACATGAACCCCATGGGCATTCCCATGATGCACCCGATCTACCGGTGCCATCCGGGCTATGCCAAGTGCTTTGCCCTGGGCCACTCGCTGGGCCTGTTGCCGAAGAAGTATGCGCACAAAGACCAACCCCAACCGGGTGACATTGCGGTGCTGTTGGGCGGCTCGACCGGCCGCGACGGCGTGCACGGCGCCACCGCCAGCTCCGCCGCCATGACCGGCGAGACCCTGGAAAAAGAATCGGCCGCCGTCCAAATCGGGCACCCCATCACCGAGCGGCGCTTCACCACCGCCATCCCCATTCTCCGCGACCGCGAATGTATCCGCTCGATTACCGACCTCGGCGCGGGCGGCATCTCCTGCGCTGTCGGCGAAATGGGGGCCGACACGGGCGTGGAAATCAGCCTGGACGCCGTGCCGCTGAAAGACCAAAGCCTGACCGCGTGGGAAATTCTCCTCTCCGAATCGCAGGAACGCATGCTGATGGCCGTGCCGCCCGAAAAGCTGGAAGAGGCCCAAGCGATTCTGCGCCGCTTCGAAGTCGCTTCGTGCGTCCTGGGGCATTTCACCGACTCGGGCCGCTTGCAGGCGAAGTGGCAGGGCGAAATGGTGGTTGACCTGAAAATGGAATTCTTGTGGGGCGCTTGCCCGATTGATCCCACACCCACCGCGGCGCCGGAGCGACATGTTGTCCCTATGAACATTCCGCCGCCCAAGACCGCCGATGATTGGGGCAAGGTGGTCTGCAGCATCTTGTGTCACTATCATTGCGCCGATCAGAGTCCCGCCGGCACGCGTTATGATTCCACCGTACAAGGCCGAACCGCGGTGGGGCCTTATGCCGGCAAGAACCACCGCATGCCCACCAACATTTACGTCTCCGCTCCCCTGCGGGGCAAGGCCAACGGCATTATCACCACGCTGGCTTTCAATCCCTTTTACGGCGAAATCGATCCCGCCGCCATGGCGCGCCTGATGATGCTGGAGGCTATTACCAAAGCGGTGGTGGCTGGGGCCGATTACCATCAAATGGTCCTGTGCGACAACTTCTATACGCCTCGCGTGCGTCCGGAAACGGCGTTCGAGTTGGTGGAGATGGTGGAGACCATCGCCCGCCTTTCGGTTGAGCTGGGCGTGCCGTTTATCTCCGGCAAGGATTCGAGCTCGGGGACTTTTCAGGCCGGGGGGCGAAGAATCGATGTGCCCCCCACCCTTGCCGTGGCCACCATGGGCCGTGTTGATGATGTGAAGGCGATCGTCACCAAGGACTTCAAGTGCGCCGGCAATCGCCTCCTGCTGGTGGGCCGCTACGACGCGGAGGCCCTGGGGGGCACGGTTTATGCCGACTCTTTCGCGCAGCGCGGGGATCGCCTGTTTGACGCCTACGACGCCACTTCCATCAAGGCACAGTGGGATTACCTATTGAGGCTCCATGCCCGCCGCCACTATGTTTCCGCATCCGCCATCACCGAGGGTGGAATTCTTTTGCGCTTGTTTGAAGGCGCCTTCGGGTCCGGTCTCGGTGCGCGGGTGGATTTCGAGGGTATCCCGGCGGCCCGGCGCGATGGCTTCCTCTGCGGTGAGTTCATCGGGTCGTGCCTGCTCGAAGTGCCCCCGGACTTTGAAGTTCCCGAGCGCCTTGCCGGGATTCCCCATGAGTTTATCGGTCACGTGACCCATGAGCCGCGTTTGACGTTCGTGGACCGAGGGGGAGTCATTTGGGCGGAGACTATTGCGAAGTTAGCTGAGCGTTGGAGTGAAACTTTTCGTGAGGTGGTGAAATGAGCCAGGCGCGAACCGCCATCCTTTATGCTCCCGGAACGAATTGTCATGAAGAGACCGCGGCCGCGATTGAGCTGGCGGGCGGCAAATCGGAACTGGTCCTGTTGAAGGACTTGATCGGCGGCGAAACCCGGCTCGACGATTATCAGGCAGCGGTGGTTCCGGGCGGGTTCTCTTATGGTGACCATCTGGGCGCAGGAAGGATTTTCGCCACCATGCTCGTGGCCCGGTTGCGCGACCAGTTGGTACGTTTCCTGGACGCGAAGAAGCCCTTGCTGGGAATCTGTAATGGCTACCAGGTCCTTACCGAAGCCGGGATTCTACCCGGCCGCACCCCTGGCCAACGCACCATGGCGCTGATCGAGAATCAATCCGCGCGCTTTGAAGATCGCAAAATCCGGCTCATTGTTTCCACGCAGATGTGCGTGTGGACCGAGGGCCTGGCCGGGCAGGTGCTCCAGATGCCTTCCGCCCACGGAGAGGGACGTCCCTTGCTCTGCGCCTCCGATTCGTCATCCGCAACGCGCGCGGTTTTCTACTATGGCGACGAACGCGGCCGGCCCACGATGGACTATCCGGGCAACCCGAACGGCTCGCCCGGCGCCGTCGCCGGCATTACCGATGAAAGCGGGCTCGTACTTGGCTTGATGCCCCATCCCGAACGCGCCTCGCTTCCCACCCAATACTCGCAAGATGGTTTGAGGATTTTTCGAAACCTGGTCAAATGTCTGAAGCAATAAACTCAAACTGGCCAAACGGAAACAGGTTGCCGCCCCGTGGCTAAGCGTCCGGCGCCGGTGACACCAATTCTCGAAACACGCAGGCGACGACTTCCATCCCCCCACTGCGGTCGCGAGTTGTCAAAACGGAAACTTCAACCCGGCGCATACCTCCGTCAGGACCTTGGAACTCGATGGTCCTCTTCCGAACTTCTGCCCCGGTTTCGACGCACTCGCCAATGAGTTTCGCGAAGGCGGGAATATCGTGGAAAATTTCCCCAAAGCGGCGGCGCGACCACGTGTCCACGGCAAGGACTTTGCGGGCCAGAGGGTTGGAGAATGTTATAAAACCTTCGGCATCAAAAATCATCAGACCGAAGTCGATTTCGCGAGCGAGGAGCTCGAATTTGTGGGTGTTCTCATCGGCACGGCGCTCCGCGGCAACAAGCTTCTCCAGTGTCGCCTTCTGGTCAGCCTTCAACTGCGCGACGACGCCTTTTACGGTCGCGAGGGTGAAGGCCGCTTCGTCTTCCACGCGCACCTTGGCGGGCTTGGGTTCGTCGGATTTCAAGGTGCGGCTAATGGTCTTTTGCAGGAGATAAACTCCCAGGAGCACGACACTGATCACGAAGAGGGCGCCACCGAAAAGGAACATCAATTGCTGTGGGTTGTAGTGTGGATGCATATTTAGCCAGTCATTCCCGACCAGCGCAAATACCCGTCGAGAAGCCAGCCCCCATTCAGGCTGGCGTAGATTGCGGCAATTCCCAAGAATGTGCCATACGGCCAAGCGTATCCGCGGAAGCGAGAGCTGACGGCGCCCATGACCAGACCGACAATCGATCCCCCCAGCGAGCCCAGGAGAATCGTCATCAGGGTCAGAGGCACGCCGAGGAATGTGCCCACCATCAGCATGAGCATGACGTCTCCAAACCCCAGATACTCCTTCTGCTTGCCGCCTAAGCGATAGAAAGCCTCGCCCACGGCATAGAAGAGCCCGCCCCCCACCAAAGCTCCTGCGACGGCGCCCGCCACCGAGGCGGGAGAGCCTTCCAGATAGATGTCCCAATGCCGGAAAATCCAGCCAAGCGGGCGATCATCCACCGGGATGAAAAAGCTGAACACGAGCCCCAGGCCGATTCCGAAAATAGTCACGGCGTGGGGAATGCGCCGGTCGAGAAGGTCTGTAAAAATAAGGACGATCAGCAACATGCCGAACAAAGCGTATTTGATAAATTCCGGGCCCAGCCCATAGGCATGAAAATTCAAAACCAAAACCAAAGCCGTCAACGCTTCAACCGTGGGGTAAAGGGGGGAAATCAGCACGTGGCAGTCCCGGCAACGCGCGCGCAATACCAGATAGCTGATCAGCGGGATATTGTCGTACCAACGGATGGCGTGATTGCACCGCGGACAATGCGAGCGGGGAAGCACAATCGATTCCCCCCGGGGCAGGCGAGAAATGCAGACATTCAAAAAGCTCCCAAAACAGAGTCCGAAAAGGGCGATGATGATATAGGCCGTAACCACGCGATGTTGCTCCAAGTGTCAGGCGCCAAAAGAGTCCGAAACTCGAAAATCGAAATTCGAAACTCGCGAGCCCGGCGTCGATTTTCGAATTACGACTCGGGCACCTGGGGTAGTCCGCCGCCAACCAGGCGATGATAAAGAGCCTCCGTGCGACTGACCATTATAGCAGCAGAAAATGCTTCGGCCCGTTTGCGGCCATTCTGGCCGAATTCGGTCAGCTTTCCGCGATCGCGTGAGGCCAGCAGGATGGCATCAGCCAACGCCTGCGACGAATCGGGCGAAATCAGCCAGCCAGTTTCATTTTCCACCACAATTTCGGGAAGGCCGCCCACGCGGCTTGCCATAACGGGAAGGCCATACGCCATCGCCCACAATGCCGAAGATCCCAGGCCCTCGGCTTTCGAGGGCATGATGAAGAGGTCCAGGCCGGGGAAGAAATTGGCGAGATCCTCAATAAGGCCGAGGCGACGAATCCGACCGGAGGGCATTAACCATCCGCCAGGGTGAGAGGCGTCGCCGGCGAAAACCAGCCGCACCTGCGGCAGTTTCTCACCGAGCAGCGCCGAGGCCGCGAGCGCCAGGTCCTGGCCTTTTTCCGGAGTGGATGCGCCCAGCAACCCCAGCACGAAATCGTCATCTCCGCATTGCCACGACGCTCGCAGGCGCAGCCTCTCGGCAGCGTTCGGTAACTCCGTGGGAATTTCGATTCCATCCGGGATCACGGTGATCCGCTCGCGGGGGACGCCCGCCTGCACGGAAAGCTCCCGAATGTTTTCTGACACGGCCACCACCGCGTGACAGGTGCGCTTGTATTTGAGGCTGTAGGTCCAACGGTCAGAGGGAAAAAAGGTAACACGCCGGCTGGCCACGCGCCGGAGGGGCAATCCCATGGAAGCCAGCCAAGCTAGGGTCTGCCCGCGGCCATCGTGCGCATGCAGAATTTGCGGCGTGCAGGTTTTGAGCTGTTGGCGCCAGAGCAATACCCCGAAAGCGTGCCACGGATCATACGCGGGCAACGAGAATGTGCAAAAGCCTTCCCGCTGCGCCCGCTCTTCCAGGCTGCTCCCCTCCAGGCACACGATGACTTGGTTGTGCCCGCGCTCACGCAAGCCCTTCGCCAGCATCAGCATTTGCCGCTGGCCGCCGCGCAGGCTCTGGCCGGTATCGATGTGGGCGATTCTCAGTACGGAGGGTACATTCATCGCTGTAGGCGCCGGCTTTTTCGCAGCTCTTCCAGTTTCGTGTATTTTCTTCGCACGTAGCGCGCTGCCATTTTCGCAATCAGGTAGCCCGGCATGCCGTCGATCATTCCCAAACGGAATAAGTACGAATTCAAGAAAACCCACGGAGGGCCGAGCTTGCGCCGCAGAAAGCTTACGCTCTCGCCTCGTTCGAACATCTCCTGCGCCGCCAGGTCCGTGTAAAACTCAATCCGCATGCGATGTTCCTCCAGAGAATTACATGTGTAGTGAAGAATTTCCCCCGGCAGCGTCGCAACGGGGCCTTCGACTACCACCGACTCGTGCACGTAAGCGCCTTCCCAGCGGCCGCGGCAGCGGTCAAAGAGGCGAAGCTTATAGTCAGGATACCACCCCGAGTGCAGAATCCATCGTCCCAGATATTGGGCTCGCCGGGCGAACTGATACCCGGCGGCAGAGGGAACGGTGCGCTTCCATTCCAGAATCGCGGCCTGCGCCTGGGGGTCCAACTCTTCGTCCGCATCGAGGCTCAGAATCCAATCGTGGTGTGCTTGCGTGCTGGAAAAATTCTTTTGGGCGGCGAAGCCCTCCCAGGCGTGAGTGATCACCCGCGCGCCCATTCCCGCCGCGATCTCTCGCGTGCCGTCAGTGGAGTCGGCGTCAATCACCACGATCTCGTCGGCGCAGGAGAGCGAGCGGACGGCGCGCGCGATGTTGGCGCTTTCGTTGCGGGTGATGATGGTGGCGGAAATGGCTGGCATGGCGGGTCAGAATTGGCTGTCCGGCGCAATGAGGCCGGCAAGCGCGCCCTCCGAAATCAGCCCGGCGATGCGCGCAATGTCGGCGTGCAGGGGCCGGTCTTTGGCGATGTGCGGCGAGACCTTGCGAACCCACTCCCGGGCTTGCTCTGCCAGCTTGCCCGAGCAAAGCGGGGCGAGCAAGTCCAAAGCCTGGCAAGCGCAAAGCAGCTCGATGGCCAGAATGCTCCTCACGTTGGCGATGACGGGTTGCAGTTTCAGGGCGGCTGCCATCCCCATGCTTACGAAATCTTCCTTGTTTCCAGAAGTCGGGATGGAATCAGCCGACGCCGGATGCGCCAGGACTTTGTTTTCCGAAGCCAACGCGGCAGCGGCGACCTGCGCCATCATGAGTCCCGATTCCAAGCCGGGTGAGTGGGCGAGAAATGCCGGGAGCTCGGAGGTAAGCGGATTCACCATGCGGTCGACGCGCCTTTCCGCGATGCCGCCGAGTTGGGTCAGGGCAATGGCCATGAGATCAAGCGCCAGGGCTAGTGGCTGCCCGTGGAAATTGCCGCCGGAAATGACCTCGCCCTCGTTCGCAAAAACCAGCGGATTATCCGTGGCGCTGTTCATTTCGGTTTCGAAAACCTGTCGCGCGTAGCCCAAGGCGTCGCGCACGGCGCCGTGAACCTGCGGCATGCAGCGCAGGCTGTAAGCGTCCTGCACACGCGAGCAGCCTTGGTGGGATTTATTGATGGTGCTGCCACGATTGAGGCGCGCCAGGTTGCGCGCGGAAATGATCTGGCCGGGATGAGGCCGCACGGCGTGCAGGCGTTCGTCGAAAGCGCGTGTGGAGCCGCGCAGCGCATCGAGCGACAACGCCCCGGCGACGTCCGCGGTGTTGGCCAGGATCTCCGCCTCACGCAAGGCCAAGAGTCCAACGGAAAGCATGGCCTGCGTGCCGTTCACGAGCGAGAGTCCCTCTTTGGCCTCCAGGGTCAAGGGTTTTAAGCCCAGCGATTCGAGCGCCGCTGCAGCGTGCTGCCGCCGCCCACGGAATACCACATCGCCCTCGCCGACCAGCGCCAGGGCCACATGGGCGAGCGGAGCCAAGTCGCCACTGGCGCCTACGGAGCCACGCCGGGGGACAATCGGGTGCACGCCACGGTTCAAAAAGGCGCAAAGCATTTCGGCAATGCGGGGCCGCACACCGGAAAGACCGCGCGCCAGGGTGTTGGCGCGCAATAATAGCAAGCCGCGCGTCTCCGGTACACCCAACGGATCACCTACGCCGCAAGAGTGGCTGCGGATTACGTTGAGTTGCAGTTCCCGGGCTGCGGTCGGGTCAATATGTTCCGTGGAGAGGCTCCCCACGCCCGTGGTCACGCCATAGACCAATTGTTTTTCCGCGATGATCTTTTCCACCCAGGCGCGCGATTTCTGCATCGCCACGCGCGCGCGCGGGGAAAGGCCCACACGGTGATTCCCTAGGACCACGGCGGAGAAGTCGCGCCGCGTGAGGCGCTGGCCGTCAAGGAGTATGGTGCGCGGCATGGAGTCCTTCTTTGGGTCCGGCCTCGAACAGGTCGCGGTACTTGTCGGGCAGGGAACGGGGATGCCCTTCACGGTCGGTGATGACGTGGACGGTTTCCCCCTCCGCCAAGAGTTCGTCCGTGGCTTGGCGGTAGACCTCATACCCAAAAATCAGAACGCGGCGGCGCATTGCCTTCAGACAAGTGCGGACCAGAATTTCGTCGTCATAGCGCGCGGGTGCTTTGTAGCGGCAACGCGCTTCCGCCACCATGATGTACAGGCCGTCCTGCCGTTCCATCTCGCGGTAAGCAAAGCCATGCTTCCGGCAAAAGTCCGTGCGCCCGATTTCGAACCAAATCATGTAATTCGCGTAGTAAACCACCCCCATCTGGTCCGTTTCCGCGTAACGGACTTGCAGGGTGGTGGCGGTCCAGGCGGGTTGAGGGTCCGTGTTCACAAATGCAGTCTATAGCAAAATCGGGAATCCGCAAACTCCCGCGCGAAATTACAGCAGGCTCTCTCCAAAGTCATCGACGGGGTTGGCGAGCACGTGACGAAGACAAGCAAAGAACCCGCGCAGCAGCGTTTCGAAAAAGCGGCGGCGCTCCTGCGCGGGAAAAATCTGAGCTTTCATGCCGGCTTCCGCGGAGCGGTCGACCTCTTGAAAAAACTCTTCGGCGGTGGGCCATGACAACGTCACGTCCGGATGCTTGGCGGGCCGCCGCTCGATTTCAAACCTCCCGCGATGAAGAAATACGGTCCACTCCAGCTCCCAGTCTTCCACAATCCAAAGAGTGGTGACTTGGGATTCGCGGATTTGTTGCCGCAAAACCTTGTCGCGCCCCATGAGGACAAAGGCACGTTGGATGATTCGGCGCGCCGCGCGTTTGGAGAGCGAAGTGGCAGGATCCTGGTGGGGCGGCGTTTCTTCGGGTGGTTGCGTATTGGGCATGGGATTGTAGTTTCAAAGACCGGGGATATTTCGTCCCAGAATGACACCGTTCAGTGCCTCGGCGCGCTGCGCCGCAGCGTCGAGCAAGTCGCGGGAAGAGGTCAGTGCATCGACCAGTCCCATGGTCAAAGCCTGCGTGGCCGGAATGCGGTCCGCGGTAAGAAGCATTTCGAGCGCTGTGGCCTTGCCGAGCAGACGCGGCAACCGTTGCGTGCCGCCCCAGCCGGTCACCAATCCCCGTGCCGCGCCGGGATGGCCGAATGACGCGTCGTAGGTGGCCACGCGTCCATGACAAGCCAACGCCAGGTCCAACCCTCCCCCCAAACAGAAGCCGCGGATGGCCGCAACCACGGGCAAGGGAAAGGCGGCGAGGCGGCGGCAAGTGCTTTTCCCACGTTCGGCAAACTCCCGCGCGCCGAGTCCCTCGGCCGCGGAGACTTCTTCAATCTCGGCGCCCGTAGCAAAGGATTTTGTGTTGGCCGCGAGCACCACCCCGGCGAACAAGCCGGCTCCTTTAACTTCTTCGAGAAGATCGTCTAACTCGCCCAGAATCGCAGCGGTCAGGCGCGGATAACCTGCAGTTGGCGCAAACGCCAGCACGGCGACAGAATTAAGACTGGAAAGCTCCATTGTGTGCGCAAAAGTGCCTAGTGCATAGTGGCAAGTGGTTAGAGAAACTCCGTTCGCATCCGAGCAGCCGCCACTTCTCTTCTAGCCACTACCCACTAAGCACTAGCCGCTCTTACATTCTGGCGGATGAAATCGACGATAGTCTGCGTGGACGCACCGGGCTGAAAGACTTCGGCAACACCCGCTTGCTTTAACCCCGGAATATCCTCATCGGGAATGATGCCGCCCACCACCAAAAGGACGTTATCCATGCCCTCGGCGCGCAGCAACTCACAGATGCGCGGAATGATGGTGTTGTGCGCGCCCGATAAAATCGAGATGCCAATGGCGTTGACGTCCTCTTGCACGGCCGCGCTGGCAATCTGCTCGGCGGTCTGCCGCAAGCCGGTGTAAATGACTTCCATGCCTGCATCGCGGAGGGCGCGCGCCACAATCTTGGCCCCGCGATCGTGGCCATCCAAGCCGGGTTTGGCAACCAACACGCGAATTCGTCGGTCAGGCATGGAGCGGTTCACCGTTGGTCAAACACTGATTTCAAATCCAACGAAAAGCCGGGGAAGATGTCAGGGTCTTCAAGTGTCTCGTGCTCGCGGCGGACGAACCTCCCACCGTCGGCGCGGAAAACTTCCACTTCTCTCGTCTTGGGGTAGAACACCCATACCGCTTTCGCCCCGGCGGCGAGATACTGCTCGACCTTCTGCCTTAGTTCCTGTGCGAGATCGGTGGGCGAGACAACTTCAATGGCAAGAGCAGGGGCGCCCTGAATGCGCCTGTCCACATCAATTTGACGCATTCGGTCTGCAGGCACGAACGAGATGTCCGGAATTCGTACGGTCTCGGGAGAGAGTTGATAACCAGTTTCCACGAAAACCCTGCCGAGCTTTCGTTCTTCGACAAAGTTCCCCATAAGGCGGGCGATATTGTCTCTAACCAGATTATGTCTGGGCATCGGCGTGGTCATGGTGACGACCTCTCCCTCGTTGAGTTCGTAAAGGATTCCTTCAATGATAGGGAGTTGATCGAACTGCTCAATTGTTAGCAGGGTCTTGGTTGCCATGTAACACTCTCTCTTTGATCCTACTCTCTTTGATCCTACTCCGGGCCCAAGTTTGGTTTGCAGCTCGCCTCTTCTTGCCATTCGCCACTATTCTAACGGAAGGCAGGCTCTTCGTATGTCCCAAATACCCTGCGCAGGGCGTCGCACATCTCGCCGACGGTGGCGTAAGCGCGCACAGCTTCCAGGATGTAAGGCATCAAGTTCGCGTCGGTAGCGGCGGCGCTTCCCAGCGCTTCGAGCGCCCGCTGGACATGGGCATTATCCCGCTTTTCGCGCACTTCCTCCAACTTTTTCACCTGGTGGCGCGCCACGTTGTCGTCGATGACCAGAAGCTTGATGGGGCGGTCTTCCTCCATCACGTAATCATTGACCCCGACCGTGATCTTCTCTTTGCGCTCGACGGCTTTTTGGTAGGCATACGCCGCGTCGTGAATTTCCTTCTGCGGATACCCGCGTTCGAGGGCGGGCACCATCCCCCCCATGGCATCGATCTTCTGGAAGCAATCGTAACAAGCGCGCTCCGTTTCCAGCGTCAACTTTTCGACGAAATAGGAACCCGCCAGGGGATCGACGGTGTGGGTGACACCGCTTTCGTGGGCCAGCACCTGCTGGGTGCGCAGGGCGATGGTGACGGCTTCCTCCGTCGGCAATGCCCACGCCTCATCGAGGGAATTCGTGTGCAGCGATTGCGTTCCGCCCAGCACGGCGGCGAGCGCCTGAAGGGTGGTGCGAATCACATTGTTGTAAGGTTGCTGCGCGGTAAGCGAACAGCCCGCCGTCTGGGTATGAAAACGGCAGAGCCAGGAGCGCGGGTTGGTGGCGCCAAACCGCTCGCGCATCACCTGCGCCCAGATCTTGCGGGCCGCCCGGTATTTGGCGACTTCCTCAAACAAATCGCTGTGGGCGTTGAAGAAGAAACTCAGGCGCGGGGCGAATTCATCCACCGGCATGCCCGCCCGGCAGACCCACTCCACGTACTCGATCCCGTCGCGCAGGGTAAACGCCAGTTCCTGCACGGCGGTTGAACCCGCCTCGCGAATGTGATAGCCGCTGATGGAAATGGGATTCCAACGTGGAACCTCGCGCGCTCCAAACGTGATGGTATCAACAACCAGGCGCATGGAAGGAGCGGGCGGGTAAATGTACTCTTTCTGCGCGATGTATTCTTTCAGGATGTCGTTCTGCGTGGTGCCGGAAATCTGCTTCCAATCCGCGCCGTTCTTTTCTGCCACCACCAGGTACATCGCCCAGATGATGGCGGCGGGTGAATTGATGGTCATGGAGGTGGTTATTTGCTGGAGGGGCAAGCCCGCCAGCAGGGTTTCCATATCCGCGAGCGAGGAGACGGCCACGCCGCAGCGCCCCACTTCGCCCTCGGCCAGGGCGTGGTCGCTGTCGTAACCCATCAGCGTGGGAAGGTCAAAGGCGATGGAAAGACCCGTCTGGCCTTGTTTCAACAAATAATGCAGCCGCTGGTTGGTGTCCTCGGGGCTCCCAAATCCTGAGAATTGGCGCATCGTCCAAATCTTGCCACGATACATGGTGGGATGAATTCCCCGCGTGTAAGGGTATTCGCCAGGTTCACCCAGGTTTTGGGAATAATCGAACTCGGAAAGGTCGGCGGGCGTATAGAGGCGGTTGATGGGCACGCCCGAGAGGGTGGTGAATTCCTTGTGCCGCTCCGGGGATTTTTCAAGGGACGGTCGGAGGGTTTGTTCCTCCCATCGCTGCTCGCCGGGAGAGGGCCGGCGGTGGGAAACTTCGTTTGCGACGTCTGCGCCCGCCTTCTTATCCTCGTTCACGTTAGTTGTCCGCCCCTAACGCATGGTAGAGCAGCGCCCGCGCCAAAGTCAAACTAAGCGATCGGGTCATCGGGCCATTGAAAATCTCCTGGAGGAGCAAATTGTGTCATTCTCTCGCCTGACACAGCCGATAGCCGATATGGGGGAGTGTGACCCGGGGGGCGAGTTCGTCGGCTCCGGCCCCCTGCCCTATCCTGAGGGTTAGGGTCGGTAGGTCTGCCGCAACGAACATCCTCCTGCCCCGGGATGTTTGCCGACTTGCCGGGACGGTCAGGAATCGCTCGCTGCCTACTGCTTTCTGCTTACTCCCTACCGTTTTCTCGCAGCTAGTTCAGTTTCACCGGCGCCGGGTTTGCCGCGGAGCCCGGAATATTGGCCGGGTGGGCCACCGTCCCTTGTATGGCGTCATTCAATTCCAGATTGTAATCGGCGAGGATGGTTCCCACCGCCTGCTGGTAAGAGGTAATCGCCTTGGCGTAAGTCGAGCGCGCCGTGATTTCGTTCCCCTCCGCCGTGGCCAGATCGCGTTGCGTTTGAATAACCAGGAAAACCGTGGATTCGCCCAACTGAAATTTCTTCTGTTCGGCGTCAAGGGTTTGGCGAGCGAGGATGGTGGCCTTCTCAGCGGCATTGATTTGGGCCTTGGCTTGAATAACGCCGATCACCGCCGTGCGCACTGCCTGGGCAATATTATTCTTCGATTGTTGCAACTGGGTCTCAAGGACACGCCGCTCCAGGAGCGAGCGGGCCATGTCTGCCTGCGCCTGCCGGTTGCGAATGGGGATGGAGAGATTGACGCCGAAAGAGTAGTTCGGGTAGTGGCCCTGAAAGGTTTGGCTCAGTGCTTGGGAAACGCCGGCGGTGGCCGTCCCCGTTGGCGCCACCCGCGTACCGGTGGCTTCTAAACAACTCGGGAGATATACCTCGGACCCTGCCGGGCAAATAACTTGATCGCCTGCCAGGCCGGAAGCACTGTATGTGGCAAAGATGTTCAGGGAAGGGAGCAAGCTGTTGCGCGCGTGCGCAATCGTCATGTCCTGATCCCGGAATTTCAATTCCGTCTGCTCGATCTCGGGGCGATTGGCAAAGGCTTTGTTTAGCGCTTCCTCCAGAGGGGGAACATCGTCCGGCCGGGGTTCAGGGAGCTTGTCCTCGGCCTCGATTTGAGCGGTGGCCAAATCCGGGCCCACTTGGCGGGCAAGGGCCGTCTTAATCAGCTCCGCCTGCTGTTGCAGGGTGGTCTGGGCCACAATCAAGGCTTGCTGATCAGTGGCCACCTGGGATTCCGCCCGCACCACTTCAATGGGCGCGAGGGTTCCAATTTCCACCTGTTTCTTGTTGTCCTCCAGGAGCTTTTGGGAATAAGTCAGGGCCTCCTGCTTGGCGCGCACATTTTCCTTGTCGGAGAGGAAATCCCAGTATTCATTCAGGACCGTGCCCAGCGTGCCGATCACCGATTGGCGAAAGACGGAATCGGCGACTTTGAGATCGTTCTTGGCGATGCGGATATACGCCGAGTTGGCGCGCCGTCCATAGCCATTCAACAAAGGCTGGGTAAAGCCCACGGCCATGTAAGTTTCGACGTACGGATTAAAGACCGGAGTGAGCGAGGTGTTAGATCCGCGCTGGCCCGCGAGGATTACTTCATAGCTGGTTCCGGTCTGGAAAGCTTGGCTAAAGCCGCCTGCGTAAGTCGTCCCCTGGTTGGTCTCAAAGGGGACGCCGGTCACCACCGTGGTCCCCAGAGGCGTGGTATTCCGGTCCCAGCCGAGCGAGAAAAAGACCGAGGGGTCGAGGTTGCTGGCCGCCAATTGCTGGGCGCTGGCACTGCCAGAGTTTCCACCCGCTCCGCCACTAGTTGCGGCGCCTCCCGCGCTGACGCCGCCGCCGATGGCCCCGGCAAACAGCGCCGAGGAGGCGAATGATCCCGTGAATCCGCGGGCGGCGCCGCCACCCTGGGTGCGGAGGATGTCCGTATGCGCATAAGAAATGCTGTAGCGCGCTACGTCGATATCCAGATTGTTCTCAAGCGCCAATTCAATGAGGTCCGGGATGGTGAGGTGCAGCTTCCCGTCGCTGAGCAGGGAGCCCAAGCGCTCCGAATTGCTCATTTTGGATTCGGGGACATAGGGCGACAAGTACGGGCTCGCTACGTTCGGAAACCACCGCGTGTTCCCGAACGTTGTATCCAGGTTTTGCGTGGGCGCGGCGTTGGCTTTGGGTGAGGCCTGTTGTGCCCGAAGGCAAGGCCCGGTTATGAGCATACTGGCGGCAAACATCAAGGCGACGAGGCGTAGGCGGTGAGGCTTCATCGAGTGTCCTTCTCCCTTTAGGCGAAATGTTTCGTTAGTCATCGGCACTACCGGGTATTACGCAATGATTGGACGCAAAGTTTCACAGATCGTCATCAGCCGCTGGCATTAATGCCGGGGGATTCCCCCCAGAGGCGGTAGGGTTAGATCGGTCGGCACGGGCGCAGCCTCTTGGGAACAGGGAGCAACGGGCGGTGTGATGCCGCCGGTATTCCCTGGCTCAAAGGGCCGCTCCGGAGTCCGAAGATTGGAAAATGCGCAGGCCTGGTGCCCGTGCGCTCAAATGCAAAACATGAAAGTCTATCACTGGCTTGCCAGAGAGACAACCGTGAGTCGGCTTGGGTCGGTTCATATCAATTGATTAAGTACGCCAGCAAGGTTAGAATCCAACGTTTCATTGGCGGCCCATTGCGCTTCCTGTGGGCCGCTCTAATTGAAATATCACCCTGAGGCCTGAGGGTTTGCCTCTGTGCCCTGGTAAGCGGGAAACCCGATTGACCACGACCAAGTCCAGCGAGGAAAGGCAATTACGAGGCTTTCGATGAGTGGGCGGGATCGGCTGTTGCTAAGCGGGAACGAGGCGGTGGCCCTGGCTGCCCGCGACGGTGGTGTCACCTTGGGCACCGGATATCCCGGCACGCCCTCCACGGAAATTCTGGAGAGCTTCTCCCACCTGGGAGGCCACGCTCAGTGGGCGCCCAACGAGAAGGTGGCTCTGGAGGTGGGGCTGGGGGTGGCTTATACCAACGCCCGCGCCCTGGTGACGATGAAGCACGTGGGCCTGAACGTGGCCGCCGATCCGCTCTTCACGGCTGCTTACACGGGCGTCACCGGCGCCCTGGTGGTGGTCTCGGCCGACGATCCCGGCATGGCTTCCAGCCAGAATGAACAGGACAATCGCCGCTTCGCCGTGGCGGCGGGTGTGCCGATGCTCGAGCCCGCCGACTCCCAGGAAGCCTATGAATTTACCCTGCTGGCCCTCCAGGTCTCGGAACGGTGGAGCATTCCGGTGCTCCTGCGCCTCACCACCCGAGTCTGCCACTCGAAGGCGGTTGTTCGCCTTGGAGAAGCCTTGGCGCCATCGAATACCCCGGCCACGTTCGTCCGCGACATCAAAGGCCGGGTAATGATCCCCGCTTACGCCCGCCCTGCCCATCGCCGGCTGCGAGAGAAGCTGGCGCGCATTTTGGAATGGAACGAGGCCAACGGGCCGAACCGGGAAACCGACGGCGACCGGTCCCTGGGGATTATTACTTCGGGAATTGCCTTCATGCACGTTCGCGAGGCGGCGCCGGATGCCGCGGTGCTGAAGCTGGGAATGACTTACCCCATCCCTCTGGATACAATTAGCCGTTTTGTTGAAAGCGTGTCCCGTTGCGTGGTGATGGAAGAGGGAGACCCCTACCTGCTGGACGCCATTCGCGCGGCAGGTCTACGGGTAGAAGGAAAGGCGGAAGCCTATCGTTTTGGCGAACTGAGCGTGGATCGCGTCAAGCGCATTCTCACCGCCGACGCTTCGCCTGAACCGGTTCCGCCGCCGGGGAAGCCTCCCGAATTGTGCCAGGGGTGCCCCCACCGTTCGGTCTTCACCGCCCTGCGCAATCTGGACTGCATCGTGGCCAGTGACATCGGTTGCTACACACTGGCGGTGCTGCCGCCCTTCGAGGCGGTGGATACGTGCGTCTGCATGGGAGCGAGTATCGGGGTGGGGCTGGGTCTAAGGCACGCGCTGCCGCCCGAGCAGGCCCGCGGCGTGGTCAGTACCATCGGCGACAGCACCTTCATTCATAGCGGGATCACCGGCCTGGTGGAGATGGTTTACAACCCGCCCAAAACCGGTCACGTGGTCATTATCCTCGATAATGGAACCACGGCCATGACCGGTTTGCAGGAGCATCCCGGAACCGGCCGGACCCTTGAACACCGGCCCACGGGTAAAGTCGTCATCGAAGACCTGGTGCGCTCCCTGGGCATTGCCAGCGTGCACGTGACGGACCCCACGCTCAATCCTGCCGCCTTCCAGGAGTTGGTGGCGGCCAGCCTGGGCAGTGGAAAGCTCACGGTGATTGTGGCTCGCCGCGATTGCCTGCTGGCGGCGGGCAAAATCAAAGAGTATGAGCGCTCCGCGGCCCGCGAGGAGAAGAACTGCCTTGAGCAACAGGACTAAGGTGACCAACATCGTGATTGCCGGGCTGGGCGGACAGGGAGTACTGAAGGCGTCCGACCTCGTCGCGGAAGTGGCCTTCCGTGCCGGCCTCGACGTGAAGAAGAGCGAAATCCACGGCATGAGCCAGCGCGGCGGCTCCGTTACCAGCGACGTCCGGTTTGGCGAACGGGTTTACAGTCCCATGGTGCCACGCGGGGAAGCGGATTATCTGGTGGTCCTATCGCCCGATCAGGTGGAACCCAATCGCTGGCAATTGCGGGAGGGTGGTACGTTGATCACACCGGGCGAAATTCCCGCGAATGCTTTGCGCGACAAGCGGAGCCTGAACGTGGCGCTGCTCGGCTGGTTAAGCACCAGCCTGCCCTTTCCGGAATCTGCCTGGGAAGAGGCGGTCCGCCAGAACCTGGCGCCGAAACTCCATGCCACGAATCTCCAGGCGTTGGCGATTGGACGCGCGGCAGCCCATAAGAACTCGAGTGTACCCAACCCATGACCGGCCCCACGGAAGACTCCTCGCTCGAAATTCATCCTGCCAGTGCGCCGGATTACCTGCCGGCGCCGCAAATGCGCGACCTCCAGTTGGGCCGGTTGCGGAGTACGGTTCGCCGCGCCTACCTGCACGTTGAGCTCTACCGCCAGCGGATGAAGGAGCGCAACGTCACGCCGGAAGACATCCGCACGCTGGACGATGTGACCCGCCTGCCTTTCACCGTGAAGGCGGACCTGCGCGACAGTTACCCCTTCGGCCTGTTTGCCAGCCCCCTGCAAGACGTCGTCCGCTTGCACGCCTCGAGCGGAACCACCGGCAAGCCGATTGTGGTGGCCTATACCCAGCACGACCTCGCCGTCTGGACCGACGCCATGGTGAGGACCCTCGCAGCGTGCGGCCTGGGGTGCGGCGACATCATTCAGAACGCTTACGGCTACGGCCTGTTCACCGGAGGACTGGGGGCCCATTACGGCGCGGAGGCGCTGGGGGCCACGGTGATTCCCATTTCCGGCGGCAATAGCGATCGCCAGATCATGGTGATGAAAGACTTCAACGTGACGGCCATCTGCTGCACCCCGACCTACTTTCTGCATTTGCTCGATCGCGCCGCGGAAATGGGAATTGATATACGGGAACTGCCCCTGCGGGTGGGAGTGTTCGGCGCCGAACCCTGGAGCGACTCGCTGCGCCGCCATCTCGAAACCGCCGGCGGCATCAAAGCCTACGATATCTACGGGCTTTCGGAGATCACCGGGCCGGGAGTGGGGAGCGAGTGCCGTTGCCAGGACGGCCTGCACATCTTTGAGGATCATTTCTATCCGGAAATAATCGACCCGGATACCGAGCAGCCGGTTGCGGAGGGAGGGGAAGGGGAGTTGGTGGTGACGACCTTAAGCAAGCACGCCATGCCCATGTTTCGTTATCGCACCCGTGACATCAGTGCGTTCATCCCGGGCCCCTGCCCCTGCGGACGAACCCTCCGCCGTATCAAACGCATCAGCCGCCGCAGCGATGACATGTTCATCATTCGCGGCGTCAACGTGTTTCCGTCCCAGGTGGAAACCGCCCTGCTGGCGGTGGAAGGCACGCTTCCTCACTATCAGATCATCCTGACGCGCGTGGAGGGGTTGGACCAGATGGAGGTTCAGGTGGAGGTGACGCCCGCCGTCTTCAGCGACAAGGTGGGCGCCCTCGAGAACCTGCACACCAAGCTGGCTCAGGCCTTGTATCAGACGCTCGGACTGCGGGTGAATGTCCGCCTGGTGGCGCCGCAGACGCTCAAGCGCAGTGAGGGAAAGGCCAAACGGCTCATCGATCATAGAAATTTGGATTCGACGTAGCGCGCCGGCCCACGCACGTGGCATGGCCGTACTGGGGTTTCGACATTTGCATGGGGTGTGACTCACGGGCTGGAAACCACCCCGGCGCGAGCGCGCCTCCCCTCCTGACTCAGGAGGGGAGTTCCGAAAAACTCCCCTCCTCAGATGAGGAGGGGAGGCGCCCTTGGCGACGGGGTGGTGCTGAACAGGAAATGTAGAAACTCGAGACACGGGCGGGACGGCGGATCTGTAGCGGCGGTCTCCGACCGCCGTCGTCGATCGGAGATCGACGCTACAACGCTGTGGTTCGA
>Ga0326727_10004827_pt1 | contig 39615 bp, 39 predicted proteins | sample MB2enrmetagenome_FD_207643 | JGI IMG/M metagenome (GOLD analysis project Ga0326727, IMG submission 207643) | Lab enriched peat soil microbial communities from McLean, Ithaca, NY, United States - MB29MY | ecosystem: Environmental > Terrestrial > Soil > Wetlands > Peat | place: USA: New York...
GACGGCAGCCGTTAACGAACTCACCCTTCCCGCTTGCCAGGACTTCATAAAAAAGTGTCAGGTCTTCCGGTGGCACGCTCAGGTCGGCGTCCAGAATCATCAGGACATCGCCCCGGGCCTTCGAGAAGCCCAGCCGCACGGCGTCTCCTTTGCCCTTCCCGTCCTGCACCAGCACACGAATGTCGCGATCCGGCCGTCGAGCCGCCACGCGCCGGCACTCTTCCAAGGTATCGTCCTTCGAATGCCCCTCCACGAAAACCAATTCCGTCCCGGAACCCATCACGGGCAGCCGCTCTACGATCTGCTGAATATTCCCCGCTTCGTTCCGGCATGGACAGATCACGGATACCGTCGGTTTGGGTCGCGGTTCGGGTAGATTGAGCGGCCGGGCTACAATCCAGTTCGTCAGGCACAAGTGCCGAATCAACGGCAAATGCGCCAAATATCGATTGGCTAAAAAACTAACCACGGGAAACCGCTTTGGGAATAGGACTTGTTTGCGGCTCTGGATGACTTCAAAATCCGTGAGGTACAAAAGATTGGTCATGTCCTCCGCGGTAGTCCAGTTGAGCAGCGGTTGCGGATACTTCAACCCCAGCTTCTCCGCCGCCGCCAAAATCGGCTGCCACATCCGGCTGTACCAATGCAGGACAATCCGTGTTTCCGGATGGCATACCGCACGGAGTTTTTCGAACACCAACCGGATATCGTAAAGGAAACTGGTAAGCTCGGAAAGAATCACATAATCGAACTTCTCCCCCTCCAGGCCCATATGTTCCGCGGCCATGTGGCGAAATTCCAAATCCGGATGCCGTTGTCTTGCAATGCGAACCATTTCGGCTGAAATGTCGATGCCCATGCCGCGCGCCGGTCTCGTGGCCGCCAGCAGGTCTCCCGTTCCACTCCCAATTTCCAAAACGCGGGCGCCGGGGGGAATGTAGAAGCCTGCCAGCGACATCAGGGCTCGATGATAGCCGGCATTTCGCCGATGCCAACTCTCCACGCTTTCGGCATAGTGGCCAAAGAATTTCTCCCACCCCCGCATATAATCGTCGATGTTGGCCGGCGGACACTCTTTGCGAGCGGAAACCGCCCATTCCGAATACGACGTGCCGGGCATGCGGATATCCTTGAAACTTCCGATTAACGATGGATGCCATTTCATTAGAACACGGGATCGATCTTAGACGTCGATGACTGGAATTTGGCTATGATGTGTTTTCCATGCGCGTACCGTTGCTCGATCTCCAGCGCCAGAACTTGCCGCTCCAGGCGGAGTTGACGGCCGCCTTCCGCCGCGTTCTCGAATCGGGGCGCTTCGTTCTCGGCTCCGAAGTGGAAGCATTCGAAGCCGCCGCGGCGGCGGTCGCCGGCGCCCGCTTCGGCATCGGCATGTCGTCGGGAACCGACGCCATCCTGGCTGCATTGATGGCTCTCGACATCGGTCCGGGCGACGAAGCGATCTGCCCTTCTTTTACATTTTTCGCTACCGGGGGGTGCGTTGCGCGACTAGGCGCCATGCCGGTCTTCGCCGATTCGCGCCCCGAATGTTTCAATCTGGATCCTGCCGCGATCGAGCCTTTGATCACCCCTCGTACCAAGGCCATCGTTCCCGTGCACCTGTTCGGACAACCCGCGGACCTGGAACCCATCCTGGAAATTGCCCGGCGCCACAACCTGGCCGTGATCGAAGATGCCGCCCAGGCGTTGGGTGCCGAATATCGCGGCCGGCCGGTGGGTTCGTTCGGTCATTTTGGCGCCGTCAGTTTTTTCCCCACCAAGAACCTGGGGGCACTGGGCGATGCCGGCCTGCTGGTGACCAATGACGCTCAATTGGCCGAGAAAGCGCGCCGTCTGCGCAACCACGGCATGCACCCCAGATATATCCACCGCATGGTGGGCGGCAATTTCCGGCTGGATGCGTTACAAGCTGCGCTGCTGGCGGTGAAGCTGCCGCATTTGGCGAGCTACACCGCGCTGCGCCAGCAGCATGCCCGCGCCTACACCAACGCCCTGGGAAAGTTCCCACCCAATGACGCCGTGGAAATCGTGCCGCCGGCTCTCGGTCCGGACCGCACGCACATCGTCAACCAGTACACCATCCGGGTGCGTCCGGGACCGCGCTGGCGCCGGGCGGAATCGCCTCGCGATCTGCTCCGCCAGTGGCTCACCGATCGCGACATCGCCTCCGAAATCTATTACCCGGTTCCTTTACATGCGCAGGAATGCTTCCGCCACCTCGGCCCGTTCCCCGCGCTGCCCGTGGCCGAACGCGCCGCCGCCGAAGTACTCAGTTTGCCCGTGTTTCCCGAGTTGACCGAAGAGGAACAAGCCGCGGTGGTAACGGCTATTGCCGAATTTGCGGCCGAGGCCGGCTGCGTGAGCGACCGGCCGGGTTGTAAGCCTGTGGGGTTGAGGGTTCCTCAATAAGCCTGTCCGCGGTTGTCGATACCGTGAATGCGCACGGCGGTATCGTGCTCTTCCAGATCGAAAAAGATGCGCCACTTTCCCAAACGGAGGCGGTACAGACCCTCGCGGTCGGTGAGCATCTTTAGCCGGTTTCTCCGTAGCGCGTCAACGTATGCAGAATACGCAAGGCAGTCTGTCTGTCGATACGGCGCAAGTCTGCCCGTGCCGCCGGTTCCCAGATGAACGTCTTCACCCTAGCACCTCTTTGTTGCCCTTCAGGTTGACCCCGATGGCTACGTAAATCGTGCACCTGCCAGCGGCAGTTGCGGCATATCGTTTGCTTCTTCGCCTCGGCCGCCGTCATGGTCCAGTCAAAACCGCACGCGCGGCAGTGTACTGTCGTGGGTGCGTTTGCGGCGCCGTCTTTTGGTGGTTCGCGTGGAGGCAAGGGCTTAATTAACCCATCCGTTCGTCAGGCGCGCAATTCTTGCGGGACGAGCTGGCGCCGGACCTTGATTTTGCTCTGGTCCCTGCGCGCGGCGGCCAAGTCAAAGGCAAGCTGCATCCGCAACCACGTCTCCTCGGTGCTGCCGAAGGCCTTCGTTAGCCGGATCGCCATTTCCGGGCTGATGCCGGACTTGCCGTTAACGATCTTGTTGAGCGTCTGCCGGGTGACGCCGAGAGCCTTTGCCCCGGCGGTCACAGAGAGGCCCAACGGCTCAAGGCAATCATGCCGGACGATTTGACCGGGATGGACAGGGTTTTTCATGGGCATGCCGTTTCTCCTTGTTAGTGGTAATCGATCAATTCAACGTCAAAAGCATCCGTTCCTTCAAAACGGAAAACAATGCGCCAGTTGGCGCGTACCGTCACAGACCACAATCCTTTCAGCTCGCCTTTGAGCGGGTGAAGGCGATACCGTGGAACATTCAGAGCTTGCGGCGTGGCAGCGTTGTCGAGAACCGTGAGGATTCGTTCGACCGTCTCCAACAGGTCCGGGCGTATCCCGCTCCGGTCACCGTGTTCATAGAGCCGCTTCAGGCCCCGGTGCTTGAAGCTCCTAATCATTAGAGTACACCGTAAACTGGATGTTATCAGTTGTCAAACGCTTCGTGGGGTGCCTCAAACCGGCTGGGGGTGTGCTGCTGCTGCAGGCCGGCGTCGAGCGGGAACCGGGCGGGCATCGCCGGCGGCTTCCGGCTCGCGGGCCGCCGGTTCCCAGATGAACGTCTTCACACGCCGAATTCCCGGAGAATGTCTTCATGAGCGATACCGGGGGCGCGCTGCGCGCGGGCTGCATCGATCCGTTGAAGCATCGTGGGATCTACCGGGGCTTCGTCATGAGTAATCAGGAATTCCAGGTATCGAGCGGCGGCTGCGGTTTCCGCTGCCGGGAGCTGTTCCACCAAATCATGAAGGCGTTGCTTTTCGATCATAGAAAAAACCCCTCTCTCCAGTGTTTCACGGTTCCGCCTCAGTTGACATAACTGCGTCGTTTGCCGGAAGCTACTCACGACAGCTTCTCGGCAGCAGCGATCACGCGTTGCAGCGCCTCGGCGCCGCCCTTGAGCTGGCTTTCCACGTCCTTCGTATCGGCTTCCACCATGATGCGCACCAGTTCCGAAAATGTCACCGTGGGCTCCCAGCCAAGCACCCTCCGCGCCTTCGAAGCGTCGGCGCACAGGTAATCCACTTCGGCCGGCCGGAAATACCGCGGATCAACCTCCACATGCTCTCTCCAGTCCAGGCCGGCATGCGCAAACGCCAGTTCGGCGAATTGGCGCACGGTGTGCGCCTCGCCCGTGCCGATGACGAAATCGTCGGATGTTTCCTGCTGTAGCATCAGCCACATGGCGCGCACGTAGTCCGGTGCGTACCCCCAGTCCCGGCGCGCCTCCAGGTTGCCCAGGTAGAGGGTCCGCTGCACCCCGTGCTTGATATGAGCGACGGCGCGCGTAATCTTGCGGGTCACAAAAGTCTCACCGCGGCGGGGAGACTCATGGTTGAACAGAATGCCGTTCGATGCATGGAGACCGTAACTCTCGCGGTAGTTCACCGTGATGTGGTGGCCAAAAACCTTGGCGCAGGCGTAAGGACTGCGGGGGTGGAAAGCCGTGGTCTCGCTTTGCGGCGGCGGCGCGCTGCCAAACATTTCGCTCGAGGATGCCTGGTAGAAACGGCAATTCACGCCCGTTCGCCGCATGGCTTCGAGAATCCGCAGGGCTCCCACGGCGCCTACATCGGCTGTGAATTCAGGGACCTCGAAGCTCACCTTGACATGGCTCTGCGCTCCCAGATTGTAAATCTCGTCGGGCCGGACATCGTAGAGGAGCGTGGCGAGCGAACTGCCGTCCGTGAGATCGGCGTAATGGAGAAAGAAGCGCGTGCCCGCCTCGTGAAAGTCCCGGTAGATATGATCCAGCCGGTCCGTATTGAAGCTGGAGGCGCGGCGCTTCAGGCCATGGACTTCATAGCCTTGCGCCAGCAGAAACTCGGACAGGTAGGAACCGTCCTGGCCGGTACAACCGGTGATGAGCGCTTTGGGCATAAATGGTGGCGGCTAATGGACGATTCTAGCTGGTTGCCGGGCAGCCGTGGGGCCCACGCGCCACGGCGCGCTATGATGTGCTTTCATGTTCCGCCGGATCGTCGAACAATTTGCCCGCCAGCGCATCCTGGTGATCGGCGACCTCATGCTGGATGAATTCATTTGGGGCAAAGTGTCCCGCATCTCGCCCGAAGCGCCGGTCCCGGTGGTGAATGTGACGGCCGAGTCGTATTATCCGGGAGGGGCCGCGAACGTGGCGCGGAATATCCGCGAGTTCACTCCCTCCGCGCACATCGCCGGAATTGCCGGCGCGGATGCGCACGGCGCTCGCCTGCTGGAGTTGCTGCGCGCCGCGGGCATCCACACTTCCGGCGTACAACAGGACGCTTCGTCCACGACCACCGTCAAGACCCGCATCATCGCCCGTAACCAGCAGGTGGTGCGCGTGGACCGGGAACGCCAGGCGCCGCTCACGGCGGCGCAAACCGACCGCGCCATCGAATACCTGGATGGCGCCATCGGCCAGGTGGATGCCGTGATCGTGGCGGACTATGGCAAGGGGTTTTTCACGCAGCCTCTGGCGGATTTTATTTCCCGCAAAGCACATACCACGGGCACTATTCTCGCCGTGGATCCGCACCCCCACACCTCGCTGGCCTGGCCTCATGCCACAGCTATAAAGCCAAACCGGGCGGAAGCTTTCCTGGCGGCCGGACTTCCACCCAGCGAGCCCGTGGAGCCGGTATCCCGCGACCGGGCCCTTCTCGAAGCGGGGCGCCGGTTGTTGGAGCGTTGGGCGCCGCGCTGCCTGTTGATCACGCTGGGCGAGCAGGGCATGCTCCTCCTACGCGCGGACGCTCCACCGCATCACATCTCCACGTGCGCCAAAACCGTATTCGACGTTTCCGGCGCCGGGGACACGGCCATCGCTACATTCACCCTTGGATTAGCCGCCGGCGCGACTCCCGAGCAGGCGGCTGATTTGGCCAACCGGGCCAGCGGCATGGTGGTCGGCAAGTTGGGCACGGCCACGGTCACCGCGGCCGAATTGCTGGCGGGCTTGGTGGAATGAGCCGCCCGCGGCGGGCCGTATTCTTCGACCGGGACGGCACCCTGATGGAAGAAGTCGAGTATTGCAGCGATCCGGCACGGGTTCGCGTATTCCCGGGGGTTGCCGACGCTCTCCAAAAACTGAAGGATGCCGGGATGCTGGCCATCGTCATCACCAACCAGAGCGGCATCGGACGCGGCTGGTTTACAGAAGCGGCATACCAGGCGGTCGAGGCGGAATTTCTGCGCCAGGTTGGCGAAGGGCTCATCGACGCCTCCTATTTTTGCTCCGACGCGCCGGGCATGCCCTCGGGACGGCGTAAACCCCAACCGGGCATGGTTCTGGAGGCCGCCGCCGATTTCGATATCGATCTTGCTCAATCGTTTTTCATCGGCGACAAGGCGGCCGATATCGAATGCGGCCGCCGCGCCGGAACCCGCACCATCCTGGTGCTCACCGGCTACGGGGCGGCTCAGGATTGCCGCCCGGATTATACGGCGCGCAATGTGGTCGAAGCGGTCGAAATCGTGCTGTCATCCCGCCCCGCCTGATTCCAACAGGACATCCACGATGCGTTCGGCGGCGTGACCGTCCCATTTGTCGGGGATCGCGCCGCGGCGGGCCGGGCCGTTCAGAATCGAGTTGGCTTCGGCCACGATGCGGTTTGGGTCGGTTCCGACAAGCACGTTCGTTCCGATCTCGCACGTGATTGGGCGTTCCGTGTTGGGCCGCAACGTGAGGCAAGGGATACCGAGTACGGTTGTCTCTTCCTGGATGCCTCCGCTGTCGGTCAGAACCATCCGGCCGTTCGCGACCAAGCCTAGGAAGGGCAGATAGCTCATGGGTTCCACGACTCGTACCCGTGAATGCAATTCCATGCCTTGCAACCGCTCCGCTGTGCGAGGGTGGACGGGAAAGACGACAGGTATCCGCTCGGCAATGGAGTTGATCGCGCCGAGGATTGGTGCCAGGCGTTCCGGGGAGTCCACGTTGGCCGGACGATGCAGGGTCAAAATCGCATATTGTCCCTGCTCCAGACCATCCGGTAAGGGCAATTTGCACGCCCGGCCAATCTGCTGGCGCAAGGTATCGATCATGGTGTTGCCGACGAAATGGATCTTTTCGGCGGCGACACCCTCGTTCCGGAGGTTCTCGCCGGCCAGGATGTCGGTTGTAAATAGCAGGTCAGAAATGGCATCCGTACAAAGACGGTTGACCTCCTCCGGCATGGACATGTCCCGTGAGCGTAGACCCGCTTCCACGTGAGCGACACGGATCCCGAGTTTCTTGGCGGTGAGGGCGCACGCGATCGTCGAGTTTACGTCTCCGACCACGATCACCCAATCTGGGCGATGCTGCATGCAGACCGGCTCGAAGGCCATCATGATGCGCGCGGTCTGGTCGGCGTGCGAGCCGGGGCCAACCTCCAGATTGATATCGGGTTGGGGAATGCCGAGATCGCTGAAAAAATCGTCCGACATGTTCTGGCTGTAATGCTGGCCGGTGTGGACGATCAAGACCTCGCCCTGATTCCTCAGGAAGAAGGCCCGCCGGATCGGGGCGATCTTCATGAAATTCGGCCGGGCGCCAGCCACCAGGACATACTTCAGCGACGCCAACATTTTCCTTCGCCGGTTAATCGAACGACAGTGTATCACGTGTTGCAGAAATGCCGGCGACAAGCCCGAGACAACAACCGCGAGGGCGCTTTTAGCTTGCCGCAACAGTTGCTACGGCCTTTGCCGCTGCTCTCTCCAGGTTCCATCACGTATAATAGGTGTAGCACGTTAAATGCGTGAGAAAGGGACTACCATGGCCTCTGAGAATACCGGGAGGCGGAATGTCACGATTAGCATTAACCCAGAAATGATCCGGAAGGCCAAGATCCTTGCCGCCCGCCGGTCAACCTCAATCAGCGGCTTGCTTGCCGAACAGATTGAATTGCTAGCTGGTGCCGAAGAGATGTACGAGCGCGCAGAGAGGGCAGCACTGGCCCAACTCGAAGAAGGCTTTCACTTGGGGGGAACCATAACTGCCAGTAGGGACGAACTGCATGAACGCTAGAACTTTTGTGGATACAAACGTCCTGATCTATGCCCACGATGTCGATGCGCGTGGGAAACATGAAATAGCCAAGAGCATTCTGAAGGAGTTGTGGAACCGACGCACCGGTGCGCTCAGCACACAAGTGCTTCAGGAGTTCTATGTGAATGTGACGAGAAAAATCGCCACACCCCTGCCGAAACCTTCCGCCCGCGCTATTGTGGACAATTATTTCGCCTGGTCGATCGATACGACCCCCGCCGAAATCTCTGCCGCCTTCTTGATTGAGGATCAGGCCTGTATCAGTTTTTGGGATGCGCTGATCATTGCGGCAGCGAGGAAAGCCGGCGCGGATCGCATTCTATCGGAAGACCTGAATTCGGGTCAGACCATGTTCGGAGTGAGAATCGAAAATCCATTTTCCGGACCCGGCTCGCAATGACGAATCGCCACGAAATCATCCCGGCGCCGTAAGCCTGAGCCGGGCATGGTTTTGGAAGCTGCCGCCGATTTCCTTATCGACCTTTCCCTACGGCGCGCGACGTGGGCGAAGCTGTCGGGATGGCGCTCACCATGGAGCTCAGCGGGCCTGTTGCAAGGCTGGAATAAGATCGGTCCGGGTAAAATCGTCTCCCTTGAAGAGCAAGGCCTCTCCGGTTGCTTTCGCGAGGGCGTAGGCGAAGCAGTCGCCGAAATTCAACTGCGCGGGGTGGCAGGGCCGACGTGTCCACGATCATCGCGGTAGTCCCTTGTCGTCGTACAACAGATCGCCATGTTCAATGGATAGGTAGGGTTCCTTCAGGTGGGCGGCGCAGTCTCTGCCAATTGCCATCAAATGTTCGGCTAAACCCGGATAAGCGCTCTTGGGCAGGCGAGTGAGCCGCTCGCGTACGGCTTCGGTAACTGCCATCGTAAGAGTCTCTCCGGTAAGTGCCGCCAACTCATGCACCAACCGTTCGGTTTCGGCGTTCTTGATATTCATCGCCATATGTACCGTTCTACCAATCTCATCTACCAGTATACCAATCGGCTCTGGCGAGGCTGCTAGGGTTTTCCGAGCGAGCATAACGGATCCCCCAACACCACCCCCTGCCAACTCAGGAACGGCAAGGCCATATAGTAGCTTTCGGCCAGATTGCGGCCCTGGGCATAGGCGGGTAACAAGAGTTCCGGCCGCGCGCACCCCACCAGAAACGGCTCGAATACATTGCCGGAAACACCGGTCGCTCCCTCATGGATATAGTCCGCGCTCAGGCTTTGCGGCGACCCGCCGAACCAGTGCCCGCGGTCCTCAAACGTGGTCATGTTCCAGTTGTCGGGAGGCCGCTTCATGGTGCGGGCGTTGGAGGAGACAAACTCCGTGGCGATGGCCCCCGGCAGCCATTGAAATCCCAGCCAGCGGCGCTTGCGATTCCCGTCGTTCGATCCCCAGGAAGCATAGCCGATGACCTCGTGCTGGTCGTACAGCACGTTGGTGGTTTCATCGAGGACCACCCGGTCGCGCGGCAGCAGCAGCGCGGCGGCCCGCAGCCAGTTATTGCCTTCTCCGTCGGCCGCCGAGTTGAGATCGATCACGAATTTGCCGCGATTGCGCGCCGCCAGCGATCGGTCGATCATGGCTTTCACGTCGCTGAAGTCATAGCCCGCCAGCCGGGTTACCAGGTAAATAGGAAAGACGGGATGGCGGAAAGCAGCGTCGCGTTGGCCGAAGAATGGGTTGCGCATGGCCCCGGCGCGATGAAACTCGAGCCCTCGCTGTTTCGCATACAACAAGGCCAGGTCGGAATCCACCGAGGAATGCTCGGAAGTCCGGAGATCTCCGCCCGCCCCATCGATGCGCAGCGGCACGCCCATGGTGGTGACGATGTAGAGCACCTTTTCTTCGAGCCCCGCTTTTTTGAGACAGTTCCCCACGGGTGTTTCGATCTGCTCGGTATAAGTTTTCCAATCGATGGTTTCCTCGGTGGTGGTATCGAGATAACAGACATTGGAAGACGGAATAGCGCGCCTGGGACGGTAATAGTCGGCAATCTGGCGGGAGACGGCGTCCCGGCGGTTCACTACCAGAAGGATATTTTCGCCGGTTTGGGCCTCGACGAGCGGCGCCGCGAGCCACAGCAGCAACAGCAGCCGGTTAACTCCGCGAAGCATGCAATCCATGGCTGGCAACGGAGGCGCGATATACCCGGCCGCCGGTCTCGGCTTCGCGTTCGTGCAGAAGTTGGCGCAGCGTGCCGGCGGCTTCCGCGCTCCGCGCCACGAGGATCATGAATCCTCCGCCGCCGGCGCCCGCCAGTTTGGCGCCGTAGATGTAAGGCCGCACCGAGTCGAGCAAAGCGTTAATGGGCGCATTGGTGGTATGCGGATCGAGGACCTGGTTCAACGCCCAATGCCGGTCCAACAAGCCGCCCAGGTATTCCCAGGCACCTTCCTCCAGAGCGTATGCCATTTCCATGGCCAGGGTTTTGATGCTGTGCAACACCTGAACGCAGGCGGTCTCGCGCGCCAGGTAGCGGCCCACCACCTGGCGCAGCAGATCGCGGGCTACGCGGCGGATGCCGGTATAGTAGAGCACCATGCGGCTTTCGAAATCGGCCCGCCGTTGGGCGGTCCACTCGACCGGCTGTACGCGTATGCGCTGGCGCAGGCCGGGGCCGCTGAGCAGGAGCTTGGCCCCCGGGAAGATACCGCCCGCCTGGTCCTGCCATCCGCCGCCGGTAGTCATCAATTGTTCCAGGCGCATGACGCGTTCGCTCAAAATTTGATCTTCGAGCGGGTGGCCCGCCATTTCGGAAAGCGCGCGAAGCATGCAGGCGGCCAGGATGCTGCTGGTACCGAGACCGGAGCCCAAGGGCAGATCCACCTCAGTCTGGATTTCGAGGCCGCCGCCCAAGCTTGCCAGCAAATGGTCGAGGCTCTGGCCGGAGTGGAATAGCCCGGTCATCCGCAGTGCGGTTCGGGGAATGGAGAGCTCGTCTCCGGGGCTGGCCGGGCGAAGGATCTCGTCCGCTGTGCGGTACTCGATGGCCGGCACTTGCGGACCGGCTATACACCGGATCACCGGTTCAGCCAGTTTGCGAATGGACGCCTGGATCGGACAGCGGTCCTCGATCGACATTGCCAGGTTCAACACCGTGCCTCCCCAATCGAGGCAGAACGGCGGCGAATCCGACCATCCGCCGCCCAGGTCAATCCGCGCCGGCCCTTCCACCGTCACCCGATCGCAACACCAGGAGGAAGCCACGCCGATTTGGCTATCGCTGGTTCCGGCCGCCACCGCCCGCTCCACCAGGCGAAACGCCGATTCATGGGAGCGTTCGGCCTCGGCCATCAGTCCGGCTTGCCCAAAGAACAGGCTGGCGACGTAGTAGCGGCTGGCGGCCTCGGTGGGAGCGGGGGATTCCAGTGCCGCGGCTTTGCCGCGGAGGGCCTCTCCGGTTTCGGCCAGCAGCCCCACGCCGGGCGCGTTCGCCAGCAAGGGACGGATGTCGCTGCCGGATTCGACCAGCGAAAGCGCCGCCATCTGCCACTGCCGTTTGAGCCGCCGCGACCGCGCAGCTTCGATGGCCCCGCTATCGGCCCACTGGGCACTGGTGGCCAAGGAGAGGCGTTCGGCGCGGCTCCACGCGTCGAGCGAGTAGCCGCTCGAAGACCGCAGCATCCATTGCGCGCAAGCCCAGGCTTCAGCGGCGGAAGCCACCGGGAACAGTTGCGCATTCCAAAGGGATTGTTGGGAAAGACTCAGCCCGGGCCACACGGTTTCCGGATGGATCCCGAGGGCGTGCAACTGGTCATAAAACGGGCGGCCAAACCAGGTGGCGGCGGGCCCGGCGGCCTTGGGATCGTCCTCCACGCCGTAGACCCGGACCACCGAGCCCGTGCGGCCATCCGGCAGCAGTACGGGGAGTTGATGGACTACCGTGTCTTCGGGAACTTCGATGGCGCCGGAAAGCCCCTCCAGCCCGTGCAATACCGCTCCCGCCGCGGCGCGAACGGGACCGGTGAGATAGCATTCGATGACCAGGGTTCCGGGTTTTAAGTCGGCTCCTCCGGCGAGCACGCTATCCGTCACCACACCGGCCGAGTGAACGCCGGGCTGCGAGGTTACCCCTAACCGCCGCTGCGCGGCGTGGACGCTGGAGAATTCGGTATCCTCGGTCATCAAGCGGCGGAAAAGCGACGTGGTGCCGATGTGGGTGAAGTCTCCCCCCACCACCGAACAGGAAAACGGCAGGCCCTGTAGGGCATCGGCTAAGGCATGGAGCGCTGGCGGGTCGGCCGGCCGCGGCTTCCACTGGCCGGTAAGAGCCATGGTGAAATGCCGGTAGAGATCGATCTCCACGAGCGGCTCCGGCCGTTCCATAGCTTCTTCCAATAGACCTTTCTCCAGCGCGAGGCCGACCGCGTTCTCGCGGATTCCCGCCAACCGCGTCAGCCTGGCGGCCGGCTCGGGACCGAAGCGAAGCAGGCCGCTGTCCACGACCACGCGGTCTCCGGCCAGCAGGCCCCCGGCGGCACTCACCTCGGCGACGGACGGTTTCTGCAAAAACGAGTAGACGCGCCCCTGCTCATCGGTGATGTAGACTCCGTGGCGGGTGCTCACTTCCGCCGGCTGGAGCATTCCTACGCCATTGACGCCGGGGCCGTTCCAATCGAGTCCAGCCGCGTCGAAGGTGAGGATTACATCGCCGGAACCGACCACCAGGCCGGAACTCAGGCGTTCGACCCAGCCGGTGGAAAGCGCCAACATCTCATCGAAAACGGTGCTGGCTTCGCCCCATGGGGTGGCCACCGGCAGGGCGCTGAACAACTTTCCAGAGAGCGAATACTGCGGCAGCCGCCGGGAATCGCCGCCGCAATGGATCAACAGAACGCGCTGGCGGGCCCACCACTCATCGAGACTCGGCAACGTGGCCGTCTTGCCGGCGCCGAACAGAGCGGCGGCACACAGTTCGCGCAGGGCATTCAGAGTGGCACCGCCACTACCTATGCGTTTTCCGGCGACGTCCGGCACAACCAGGTAGCGGACGGCCGCTGGTATTTTGCCGGCGGCGCGCCGTCTGCTCAGCTCGTATTTGTAGCTCTCGGCCTGGCGGCCGGAGCTGGCGGTGATCGCCACCGCCGTCCACCACGAAGGTGCCGAAGGTACCCCCGCCACGCAGGCGGCATATCCGCGGCGCGCTTTTTCCGAGACCGCTGCCAGGAGCTCCGTCCGGTTGCTCTCAAACACCGAATTCATCGTCTCCGACCGAAAGGAAGACTTATTCTACCCCTCGTCCGCGCACGGCGCCCAAATCGGCCGAAGTTACGTTACGGGTTAGTATGGCACTAGTATCGCAGAACCTTGACATGCCCCGGAAGGCGGCGTCAGACTTTGAATTACGGGTCTTGTTGTGACGGTTCCAGGGAGGCACCGGAGATTTTGAAACTTTTCAAAGCGCTGGTATTAGTAATATCTGCGGGGGTGATTCCGGCTTTTGCCCAATACGCCGGCCCCGCCATTCTGTCGCGCGGCGAAGCTCCGGCAGCGATGTCGGCCCCGCAGATCGATTTCCGCCCCTATCTGGAAGTAACCGGCGATTACAGCACCGGTCTGGCCGGGGTAACGGTAAATCAACAGGGCGATATTCCCAACAATAGCAGCTTTGGCGAGGAACTGACCGGGGGCATCAGCGGTGTGCATAGCTGGAAACACACCGTGCTTGGCGTGGATTATCGCGGCAGCTACCGTCACTACAACCAACAAACCTACTACGATTCCTCCGACCAAACCTTGATGCTGAGCCTTACCCATCAGTTCACACGGCACATCAGCCTTTCGTTGCAGGAGTCCGCGGGGATGTTTGCAGGGGCATCTGGGTTGTTCGGCCTGCCTCAGACCATCCAGTTCGATCCCTCGTCGAACTACGTGCCGACGACGGATTTCTACGACAACCGGACCGTGTACCTTTCTACGGGAGCCAACCTGATCTACCAAAAGAGCACGCGGTTTTCGTTTTCTTTCGGCGGACAGGGATCTCTGGTCCGGCGCCGCTCATCCGCGCTCTACGGAGTTACGGGCGCTTCGGCGCGCGGCGACGTGCAGTACCGCTGGACTCGCAGCACCACGGTCGGCGCGATGTATAGCTTCACGCACTACGACTACACCGGAGTGCTCAGCAACGCCGAAATACACACGGCAACATTGACCTTTGCCAGCCGCTTGAGCCGGTGGTGGGAAATAACCGGCTATGGGGGCTTTTCGCGGGCCGAGAGCACGTTTGTCCGGACGGTCGAGTTGGACCCCGCGATTCAGGCATTGCTGGGCGTCACTTCGGGGAGCGTGGTGGCTCACAATATCCTGTATACGCCCGCGGGCAGTATTCGAATTTCGCGAACGTTTCAACGCGGTGTCGCTTATGTTTCCGGCGACCGGGGCATTACGCCCGGAAACGGTCTGTTCCTGACCTCGACGACCACCAATGCTGGCGGAGGGTACACATTCACGGGACTGCGGCGATGGAGTTTCGGCGCCAACGCAACCCAGTACTGGTCCAACTCGTTCGGCAACATTGTGGGCAGGTACGACACGTTGTCGGGGGGATTTACCGCCACCAGGCAGATTGTCCACGACGTGCATTTCGTTGCCAGTTTCTACGCCTCCAGGTACAGCAGCCCCGATTTCAGTAAATATAATCGGCCGGTTTATACCGCACGAATCGGCCTGGGCTTCGCTCCCGGCGACGTGCCTCTGCGGATCTGGTAGGGTTACCGCATCCGGACGCGGGTAGGTTTCCACAACCATTCGGGCGAGACCACGAAGACCAAGATCGACAGGAGCGCCGCCGCATTCATGGCGAGGAAGGTCCTGACCGGCGAGGTGAGGCGTTTGAGCAGGAATGCCTTGGGAATGAACCTATCCAACATCGCCACCACGACGGGGAGCAACTCCAGCACGAGCAAAACATTGCGGAAGGAAGAACGGGGCAGCGCGAGCGTGGCCGCGGCAATCAGCAAGAGGGTCCAGGGGAGCACCAGCCGGGCGGATTTGTACGAGAGGAAATGGAAACGCATCCGGTCGGCGGAGGTGAAGAGTTGCGGCAGGCGGAGGTGCACCTGCCAGAGCCCGGCCAGAGTTCGCAGTTTGCGGCGGAATTCGCCTCCCTCGGCAGTGGGATAGTCGTAGGCCACGGCTTGGGGATCGAAGATGACGCGGTAGCCGCGGAAGAATGCGGTGAGGGAAAAGAAGGCGTCATCGATCAAGGTATCGGGACGCAAAGGCTCGGCCAATTCGCGGCGCAGGGCATAGATACAGCCGGTGGTGCTGAAGATGGAATCGATTAGGGAGTGGCGGCGGCGGAGCCACAGCTCATAACGCCAGTAGAGCCCCATATCGGCCTGCTCGCCGCGATGTTCCGGGTCGATCGTGCGCAGTTCACCGGTGGCGGCGCCCACGGTGGGATCGGCGAAATTGGCCACGAGATGAGAGAGGCCCTGGGGATCGAGCGCCTGGCGGACATCGGTAAAGAACAGGATTTCTCCCGCGGCCTCCCACAGGCCGGCATTCAGAGCTTGCGCTTTGCCGCCGTGGGGGACTTTCAGCAGGCGGACGCCGCGCGTTCGAAAGGACTCCGCAATCTCATCGGTGGCATCGGTGGAACCGTCGGAGATCACCAGAATCTGGAGCCGTTCGTGAGGATAATCGAGCGCCAGGAGAGATTCGAGCTTGCGGCGGATGAAGTCGGCGCCGTTGTAGACTGCCAATAATACGGTGACGCTGGCGCGGAATGAGGGGTCCTTGCGTACGGCCGGCGCGCGCCGGCCGGGGAAGAAGGCCAGCAGGAGGGGATAGCCCGCGAGAATATAGAACGCCACCGCGGCCGCGGCGGCCAGCACCATTGCCGGGACCATCAATGACTCGCCGGCCCGCGTGACAGTTCCGCCGCGCCGGCGGGAGACAGCCGCATGCGAAACACGGTGCGGAGCAAGACATCCAGGTCGAGTGAAGGGCTCTCCTCCCTGGCGTAGTACAGGTCGTATTCGAGACGAAGCATTTCATCCGTAGCCGGTGAGACATCCGGCAGATTGCACTGGGACCATCCCAGCAGTCCAGGCTTGACGGCAAAACGGTGAACGTAGGCAAACAGGAGTTGGCTCAAGCGATCGGCAAACTCTACCCGTACGGGGGGCGGGCCAAACAACGCCATCTCTCCCCGCACCACGTTAATCAGGCGAGGCAAATTCGTCAGATGGAGGGCTTCGATCAGTTTCCCCACCAGGGTAGATTCGCCGGAGCGGCGGCGGGTGCGAAATCGATAAAGGCGGAACGGAATGCGCTGAAAGCCGGGACACGTGTGCGCTTCAAAAGGTGGAGCATAGGTGGACAGCATGGCCGCAATGCCCAACAGGAGCAGGAGCGGAGCCGCGGCCAGCAGCAACCCGAGACCTATTACGTTGGTATATACGGCCTGCAGTGCCACGGCCGAGCGGTTGGCATTGAGCGCCCCGGCGGTGAGTAACTCGAGAGGGTCGAGGCGCTCCCAGCAGACTCGCTTCAGGAGGTCTTCAAAGACCATACCCCCATCCTCCACGGCAATGCCGGCATACCGCAGAGCCAACAGGCGGCGCGGAGGAATCTGGTTGCGCCAGTCCGGATCCGTCATTACCACGCACCCGACGGATTGGGAGGCAACCACCTGGTTGAGCCGGCCCAAGTCGCCAAGGGCGGGCGGTACCCGAGGCGCTTGCGCGGGGTCGCGGAGGAGTACGCCGACAACGCGCCGTCCCAACCGGCGGGATAGAGCTTCGGCCATAGGGTTGTAGCCCACCAGAAGAACCGGCGAAACGCACCGCAGCACGGGATAAAGGAATCGCTGAAACAGGTCCGCGAACAGCAGGGCGAAAACACTGCCGGCGACAGCGATAGGCCAGGGTGCCGGCTCGATCCCAAACACGTAAGCGAGGCCATATTGCAGCATGAGATTCAGGCCGACGGTGGTGAAAAACCGATCGATCCACAGGCGAACGCCGCCGCTCCACTCGTCTCCGGTAAATGCTATTGCCGCCCAGGCTATGGCGGCGGAAACGCCCCATTCGCGGAACCACTCCCCAGGCCATGGAAGGAAGTACCCGCCCTCAGACCGCCCCCAGTATAGCCACACCGCCAAGCCGAATCCGAGGATCGCCGCCAGCAACTCCAGCAAGGCAATCCTATGCGAGGAACGCGCGCGGATATCCGTGTTCATGGGATAACAACGGCAGCCGCTTCAGGCACGAGGGATTGTCCGTCAGTACTCTGGGCGGGGCAGGTGCGGCTGAGCAACTGAGCGAAGGCCACGAAATCGAAGGATTCCGCGCCGGTATCGAACCGGCCCTCAATTTCAATGACGTCCGCGGACGGCAGGGGCACACGAAACGACCAGGCGGCGACAGAGCCCGCCTGGTGCTTTTCGCGCGTTCCCTGGGGACCGGTCCAGCGGATTGCCACCAGGTCCATCGTGGAAAGTCCTTGTACCAATTCCTCCCACCACTTCTCTCTCGTGAGGGCCTGCTCGAGGGCGGAAGCCAGGGACTCCATTCTGAGTTTGCCGTGCATCGCCCTTTGGAATTCCCCGCGGAACAGCAACCGTCGAGCGACATCAAACTCGGAATAGCGCAATTGCTGAATGCCGGCCCAGGCGGCGATGCAGAACAGCAGAATCACGAAGCCCTGGTACCTGCCGCCCAAGAAAGAAGTACCCAGTAGAGCCAAGGCAGCGGCCAAGGCTGCAAACAGACACAGGACCAACATGGCCTTGCGCGGGGAGAGTCCGCGTTCGAGCAAACGATGGTGTATGTGGCCGCGGTCGGCGCCAAAGATGGGCTGATTGCTCAGAAAACGGCGCAGCACGGAAAGGGAGACATCCAGCAGAGGAATCGAGAGCGCCAGCAGCGGCACGAGCATGCTGAGCAGGGTAGAGGCTTTCTGGGTCCAGATCATGCCGTAGCAACCCAGCAAAAATCCGATCAGCAGTGCGCCGGAATCGCCCAGGAAGACGGTGGCCGGGTTGATGTTGTAGCACAGGAAGCCGACCAGCGCACCGGCCAGGGGGAAGGTGACATATGCCAGAGGGTAGTTGCCGTGCAAGAGGGCCGCGGCAAACAGTGCCAGGGTGGCTACCAGACCCATACCGGCACATAAGCCGTCAAGACCGTCAATCAGGTTCAATGCATTGCTGGTGAGGAGAAGCCAGAAGACCGTGAGCGGGTAATCGAGCCAGATGCTCAGGTCATGCTTGGCCAGCCCTCCCACATGCAAGCCGCTGAAAAAGACGGCGGAAGCGGCGGCCACGAGGCCGAGGATCTTGATCCAGGGTTTGAGGGAGAAGAAATCGTCCGCCAGCCCGATCAGAAAAACCAGCGCGGCGCCCGGAATCAACTTCCATGCCGGCGCTAGGGACGCCATCAACTGGGGATTCGGACTGGAAAACGTGATCAGGGAAGCTCCGTAAGCGATGGCGATGGCGATGCCGCCGACGCGCGGCATGGGATAGGCATGGACTTTGCGTTTGCCGGGCCGGTCTACGATATTGAAGGAGCGGGAGATGTCGCGAATGATCGGGGTAAGAATCAGGGCGATGACGAACGCCTTGCCAGCCAGCCAGAGGAATTCAGGCATTGAGATTGATTAACCCCAAATCTCCTGAATCGGCTTCAGCTTGGTACGATCCAGCGAATGTTCGACGTGCACGACGGCGGCCGAACCTTCTTTTCGTTGCAACTGCCCTAGACACAACATGGAACCGCGCTCAATTTCGAGTAACGAACCCACCGGCAGGTCCAAACCCGCCAGATCCAGCTCGAGGAACCGCCCTTTGGCGTCGACTTCGAAGGCGTCCTGAAACTGACCGTCGGGCAAGCACCGCAGCTTGATTGCGAGCCGCTCGATCATGCAAGTATCATACTCTATCCTCCGTATTCCTGGATACTTCCGGCGATCTAGCTATAGCTGGGATACTACCTGGGGGGTATTCCATCGCTCTCCAGCGGAAGAATAGCGATAAACAGGCCTGCTACGATAACTGCGGCGCACGCTGCGAGTCGGGCACATGAATCGTAGCACAGCCCGGTGATGGGATTGGGAATCGGAGTGGACTGTGTGTTGGACATGACCGCCTTGCATGCATGGGCACGGTGCAGTCAGTTAAGCGATGACGAAACGTGCTAGAAATCCTTGCAGGTTTCGCGTCTCTCCTGAAGATAAATTTGCGGGAATCAACGTGACAGGACACGCCACGAAAGTACTGAGAAAAACAGGAAGAAGATAAACAATCACTAACCAGGGGGGCGCGGCTAAATGCCTCGCCCCCCCTGCCTTCGGAGAAACAAGAAAGACTTTACTGCTTGAAGCGACGGCGGCCAGCGAAACCCAGGCCCAGAAGACCGGCGCCTAGAAGAGCCAGCGTCGCAGGCTCGGGAACGCCGCTCGGCGTAGGGCTATAAGTCTCAACAAACTCGACCGAGAATTCATTGCCCGAGGCCGAGCCAGTGGGGGTATTGATCTGAAAACCGACCGTAAAGGTACCGCTGCCCAGATACCCATTCTGAAAATACTGGAGTGCAGTTTGGGTTTGACCGGGAAAGAGAATATTGAGGGCGGTGGTGTTGTCACCAGATGTAAGCGTAGGACCGATCACGTTAGTCGCATAGGTTTGAGTAACAGGTCCCACATTGTTGTTCGCATCCGGAGCGCCGTTTTCGAAGATGTTAAATACGTCTGTTCCGTCTGAGCCGAGAGTGACGCCGAGGAGTTGCACTACATAGTCCATCTGAATCCCAGTGACCGTGTAGCCCGCAGGCAAAGCTCCAAAGGCCGTGCAGACCGTCGATCCAGATGCAGTACTGCTGGACGTGGTCGGGTTCGTAAATGATACGGTCGTACCTAACACCGCGTTGCAGGTGCTGAAAAGTTGGCTGGCACCCGCGAGCGAGGCGCCCAAAAACAAAACTAGAGCTAGTTTCTTCATTACGCTGAAACCTCCGAAGGTGGAATTAAGTACATGTTCTTTGCCATAGTAGGGCGGAAACCATAATGTTGTCAATGATTTTTGCGGGAGTTTTGGGTGCTATTATGATGAGTTCGTACTAGAACCGGGCTGGGCCACTGCTTGCAGTTACAGCGTGGCCGGCAGCTTGGGAGAATAAGGCGGCCAATTGGCGATTTAGCTAGGCTTCTGCGTGACTGGAATTCTGCCGTTCGCTGGGTTGGCTCTGGAGGTTCTTAACTCATTGCGTATCGGCATCGAGAGGATCAGCCGCCAGTCAATGCTCTTCGGAGTTGCCATTTTAGTTGTTGCGTTTCTCGACGTGTGGTGGATTTCTGGAGATTTATTCCACCATGGGATCGACGAGGGAATCTACCTCGAAGGGGGCAGGCGGGTAGCATCCAGTGAGTCCCCCTATGTTGACTTTTTCGCTCTGACAGGTCCACTAACGTTCTGGATCGAAGGCACCTTGGCCCGATTAGGTGGCGTGAACGTCACCCTAATGCGGCTTCCCGTGGCGCTGGATCTGGCATTCCTGGTCTGGGCGGTTTATTGGTTGGCCCTGCAGTTTGAGAGGGCTTTCTTCTCTGCCGGCCTGGCCCTGATGTTTTTGGTTTACGAGACGAAAGTGACCCAACTGGTGGTGAACCATCGTTGGGATAGTGCGGCTCTCGGCACGGCCGCAGTGCTCTTCGCTGTTTCAGCTGACCGCACCGGTGGGCGAAAGATGTGGATGCTTTCCGGATGTCTGGCGGCCGCTGCGGCGTGGGCCACTCCGACGGTCTTGCTGGTAGCAGTGCCGCTATTGCTGTGGTCTGGGCGAAGGGGCATCGGTGGGGTACTGTCTTTCTTGGGAGGGGGCGCCGTAGTCACACTGCTTGCGGCGGGATACCTCGAAAGCCGTCACGCTCTCGGACCGATGATCGAATCGATGCGCTGGACTTCGGTCAACTACGCGGGTGCGAACTCGGTCCCTTATGGGTTTTTAGGCTTTGCCCCAAGCATGCCGTCGAATGACCGGGGGCTGGCGGAAAGAGTCGCGACTCTGGCATGGTCCGGCTGGAATGCGCTTCCCGCGGTCTTGCCTCCGGTGGCTATCCTGGGCTGGGCATGGCGCCTGTGGAGACGCAAGGATTCCGGCGAGCAACCCCGGCTCATTTTGCTTCTGGCGGCCACGGTCGCCATGGTGCTCTCGGCATGGCCGCGGTGGTCGTCGATGCAGTTGCTCTTTGTCGATGGCCTGCCTTTCACCCTCTGTGGCATACTCTTTCATCGCTCGCTCAGCGCGCGGTGGCGGCCTGGTTTGTATGCCGGATTGATACTTCTTACCGCGGGCCTGGGAGTGCAAAAGGCGGCTGCCCCACTGAATTATTGGAGTTTTTCGACACGCGCCGGCACGATGCGCGGGGTCATGGACGATGCCGGCTTTCTGGACCCATTCGAACGGCAGATTCACACCGGCGACACGCTTTTCGTCTTTCCTTACCATCCGGTACTTTACCCACTTTTGAATGCCCGCAATCCAACCCGCTATTCGTTTCTGCAACCGGGAATGATGACGGCCGAAGATGAAAGAAAAGCCCTCACCGAACTCGCAGCCAGCCAGCCGCATTGGGTGATTCTTGGGGATTTTTCCCGGGAGGTCGTGCTTTCGATATGGCCCGGAAGCGATCCCGCGCGCATTCCCATGGAAGCTATGCACGATTATCTGCTCACTCACTATCGGGAAACCGCAAGAGTGAGGGAAACCTGGGGCCCACTGATCCTCATGGAGCGCATTGAAACCCCGCTGCCGCTGCCCTAGCGAACTTCCAGAGAGCGCCGGGGGCTATAATTCTTAGGAAGTGCCTATTGTATTGGTCTCAGGATCCTGCGGGTTGATTGGCTCGGAGGTTTCCGTCTTCTTCGCCCGCCAGGGTTTTCGCGTTGTCGGAATCGATAACAACCATCGGGCCGTGTTTTTCGGCCCCGAGGGAGATACCAGTTGGGTGCTGGAGCGTTTACGCCGGGAGATTCCCGGTTATCGTCATGAAGCCATCGATATTCGCGACCGCGATGCGCTGCTCGCGCTTATAGAAGAAATCCGGCCCAATCTGATCATACACACCGCCGCCCAGCCCTCGCACGATCGTGCCGCCGCCATTCCGTTTCTGGATTTCGAAGTGAACGCGCTCGGGACGCTGCACATGCTCGAAGCGGCGCGCCGCTTCTGTGCGGAGTCGCCCTTCATTCATATGTCCACCAACAAGGTGTACGGCGACCGGCCCAATACGATTGCGCTGACCGAACTCGAGACCCGCTGGGATTATGCCGACCCGGCTTTCGCCAACGGCATCCCGGAAGAGTTTTCCATCGATCAGAGCAAACATTCGATTTTCGGCGCCTCGAAAGTGGCCGGCGACGTTATGGTGCAGGAGTACGGCCGTTATTTCAATATGCCGACCTGCTGCTTGCGGGGCGGCTGTCTGACCGGCCCCAATCATTCCGGCGTGGAGCTCCACGGATTTCTCAGCTACCTGATGAAATGCAATATGGAAGGCCGCGAGTACAAAGTCTACGGGTACAAGGGCAAACAGGTCCGCGACAACATCCATTCCGAAGACGTGGCGCGCTTCATGTTCGAGTTCTGGAAAGCGCCGCGCGTGGCGGAAGTGTACAACCTCGGCGGGGGTAAAAGGAACGCGTGCTCGATTATCGAGGCGTTCCGGAAGGCCGAACAATCGACCGGCCGCCCCATGCGATGGCGCTACGTCGACGAGAACCGCATCGGCGATCACATCTGCTATTACAGCGATCTGCGCAAGATGAAAGCCCACTACCCCTCATGGGATCTCACGAAGAGCTTGGATGATATTTTCGCGGAGATTGCCGAAAGCTGGAAGGGCCGGTTGGCCCGCGAAACAGCCGCCTCATGAAGATTCTCATCACCGGAATCTGCGGGTTTGTCGGGAGCTCCCTGGCCGAATCGCTGCTGGCGCGCCGCGAGGGATTCTCGATAATCGGAATCGACAACCTGGCGCGTCCGGGTTCGGAAGGCAACCGCGGACGGCTAGGGCAGATGGGGATCCAGTTTGTGCATGGAGATATTCGCGCCGCGAGCGACGTCGAAAATCTCCCCGCCGCGGATTGGGTGATCGACGCCGCCGCCAACCCCAGCGTGCTGGCGGGAGTGCGGGGCCAAGCGAGCAGCCGGCAATTGTTTGAACATAACTTGGCCAGTCTGGTCAACGTGCTGGAGTATTGCAAGACCCGCAAAGCCGGCCTGGTGCTTCTCAGCAGCAGCCGCGTGTATTCCATCCCGGCCTTGGTCTCGCTTCCCCTGAAAGATTGCGGCGGTGCCTTTCAATTGGACGCCGCGGCGCCGCTTCCCGAAGGAGTTTCGTCCCGGGGAATCGGTGCGGCGTTTTCCACCGCCGCGCCCATCTCGCTCTATGGCGGCACCAAGCTCGCTTCGGAGATCATGGCGATGGAATATGGCGAGGCATTTGAGTTTCCCGTGTGGATCGACCGCTGCGGCGTATTGGCTGGCGCCGGGCAGTTTGGGACTCCCGATCAGGGAATCTTCTCCTATTGGGTCAACGCTCACTTACACAAGCGGCCGATGCGTTATATCGGTTTCGACGGCGCCGGCAAGCAGGTGAGGGACGCGTTTCACCCCTCCGACCTGGCGGCGCTGTTGGATGTCCAAATGCAAACCTCGCGCCGCGGCGGCGCGCGTATCTACGTGGCTGGCGGGGGCGTGGCCAATGCCATGTCGCTCGCGCAATTGAACGCCTGGTGCGATAGCCGCTTCATTCCCCACGCTCCACAGCCTGACCCTCGTCCACGGCCCTACGATATCCCGTGGATGATTATGGACAGCAGCGACGCCGAACGCGACTTCGCCTGGCACATCGCCATGCCCCTCCAGGACCTCCTGGAAGGAATCGCCTGCCATGCCGAGCGTCATCCCGACTGGCTGGAACGGAGCGGATTATGAAACAGCAGGAGGAGCCTGCCGCCCAGGACCCCATCCGGTTACTCTCGATCGTCATCCCCATGTGTAACGAACAGGGAGCGGCAGCGGCAACCATTGAGCACCTGCACGTCGAGTTGCGCCTGCACAACATCGAGCATGAAATTGTGGCCGTGGACGATGGCAGCACCGATGCCACGTGGGATGTGCTCCAGAGTCTTGCCACACGCATACCCACTCTCCACGCCGTGCGGAACACCGGAGACAACGGCTTCGGCCGTGCCATTATCTACGGCATCGACCGGAGCCAGGGCGATGCGGTTGTCATCATGATGGCCGACGAGTCGGATGACTGCCGCGATGTGGCGCGTTATTGGGAAACACTCAACCGAGGTTGGGACGCGGTTTTCGGTTCCCGCTTTGTGCAGGGCGGCGGCGTTATCGATTATCCGCTGCATAAGCTGCTGATCAACCGCTTGGCGAACTTTTTCCTCCGCGTCCTGTTCCGCGTGCCGCTGAACGATTTCACAAACGCCTTCAAGGCGTACCGCCGTCATGCTCTCGATGGGTGCCGCCCGTTTTTGTCCCCACATTTCAACCTCACGGTGGAACTTCCTCTGAAGACGATTGTGCGGGGCTACTCCTGGACAGTGATCCCGATCACATGGCGGGGCCGGAGATCCGGCGTATCGAAGCTCAAGCTCAAGGAAATGGGCAGCCGATATCTCTTTATCGCGCTCTACTGCTGGCTGGAGAAGTACTTCAGCCGCGGAGACTACCGGAAAAAACACGTGGCGTCGCCGGTTCCGGCCGCACCCACAACTCCCTCACAGGGCGTGAATATTAAGACTTTGGAACCGTAAATTAGTCGATTTGCCAATCCCCCGACCTCTCACTTGGACTGCCGCGATTCTCATCCTGGCGGTGTAAGCCAGGCTGTTTACTTTAGTAATTAAATTGTCCGGCCGGCGGGAAAAGGAGTCGGCCGCACCCCCCGCGCATTCCGTCCCGCCTTCGTCCCACATAGTCCGCAGCGCCTTTATATTCCAAGACTTTGGCCAGTATGGCCAATATCGCCGCGTTCGATAAAGTCTCACCGCCGGCCGCCGCCAAAATTCTCTAGAAAAAATACAAATTTGTCCGATAAGGGAAAGAAGGTACTAGTACTTTGAGTACTTCTAGGACAATACGCTTGTGGGGGCCTTGCAAATTCCCCCAGAAAAAGCTTGGACGCTCCATTTCAAGTCCGTCTGGAGCTCGATGCAGCCGTCGGCTCAAACCCCCACCGGAGGCATGTTCTGTTCTCCGTAACGTTGATCGATTTCGTGATGGTATCGACTATGAAACGTCTGATCGTCGTAGTAGCAGTTCTCCCCCTACTTTCTTATGGGGCTGCCCAATCGATTGTTTTGGGCGGCGTCACCGGCACATACACCATTCCAAATAGCGCGCCATATTCCGGCTTGACCTCGTTCTGGCTGGATCTCCGTATTCATGGCTATACGATACCCGTCAACCAGTGCCTCAATCTGGCGGAAGTGGGATCTATCACCCAGGTGCGACTCTGCGATCAGGCTGCCAGCGGTGGCATCATCTCGACAGCCGGAGGCTATACGACTCCAGGCGGCGTTCCCAATCTGATCGCTCCTCCGAACATCGCGATTGCCAGCGCCAGCTCCACCGAGCCAATGGTGTTGACTCTGGCCAACGCGCCGTACCCGATCTCCATGTCGGCGAACAGGACGATTACCATTTGGAACGCCACCGGAACCGGATGCGCGGGACTGAACGGTAACCATACGATCACGGCGGTCTCCGGGGAAATGCTGACTATCGACTACAACGGCAGCGGGTGTGCCTACAGCGGCGGCGGAGCGGTATACAGCCAGGATATGCTGTTCCGCTTCCACTTGGACTATTCCGCCAACCAGGCGATCGGCGAAACCTGGAACGTGGACGGAAGCGGCTATTCGGCCGTGGTTCAACCGCTCGCTACAACGTCACCCCTGGCTCTTCCTTCGGTCGGTTTAAAAGTCGGCCCCGCGAATACCGATCTGGCTTATCTGCGCTGGTGCAAAGGCACAATCCCCGTAAACGCGAAACCGCCCTTCGGCGGTTCCGGCAATGCATGCGGCTCGAACGTGGTGTTGGCCGACTGGGAGTTCGAGGACAACGGAACGGATTCCAGCGGAAACCGCCTGACGCTTTCGATGCCGCTCGGTACAGCCTACGTCCCGACACCCGTGTATCCGCCAGCTTGCAACGCCGGGGCACAGCAATCGTTCCGGGTCGGATACCCAGGAACACTGAACGGATCGGCGTCTTTTCCGCTCGATGGAGGCACCACGCTCATTTATCAATGGGTGTTGATCCCTTCCGCAGGATTTGGCGTCATGCCGCAGATGCTGAAGTGGTCGTCGCAAGTAGTGGCAAACCCGACGATTTCGGGATTCACCGCCGGCTCAGTTAATTTGGGCCTTATCGTGACCGACAGTAGCCAGCAATCTTCCGATTGCGTGGTTCACGATGGCGCGGTGGTCACCGACAATGCGGGAAATGTCGAACTACCAGACCCGAGATTGGCTCAAATTCTCGGTCCTCTGACGCAGTGGAACAATCCCCAAAATCCGTGGCCATGGCTGGATTCCGTGGAGAAGGCCTGGGCCGACGCATTGGGGGCGCGCCAGGGGTATATTGTCCCCGGGTATATGGTGACCGACTTTGTGGACGCCTGGAACACCCCCCTCGCCGGCACCGTGGACTGCACCACTGGCAGCAACTCGTGCACCGGGCATGGCACATCGTTTCAAACTGTGTTCTGTGGCGGCACCGGTAACAAGGTTCCAGTGTCTGATGCGTACTTTATCGGATGGTACACATACCCTATTAGCGGCGGCGGCGGCGGCACCGGCCGGCGGGTTTACTCCGTCGCGGGATGCCCCAGTCAGACCAGTCTGACTCTTGGCGGTTCCTGGTCTCCGGCTTCCGAGAACGGAATGCAGTATGCCGAGTGGACGGATTCCGGCGTGGCCACGTGGTCCAACGGCACCGCCAATATCAATTACTACGATAACGTCCTGGCGTTTTACGTCATGTATTACCGGACGGGAATCGATCTGTACCTGCAATATGCCCGCTGGCTGGCGGATCGCTGGTGGACCAATCCGGCGGTATTGGATCGCGGCAATTGTCACGACGGGCAGCCGGGATGGTGCACGATGCCCCGGATTGCCGCTCTCAGTGGGATGTTTCTGCGGGCCATCGACCAGGATCTTCAGGCGGGCATACCCAACTCCAGCCCGATGTGGGCGGGGCTCCGCAATTACATCGATCTGGGCTTCGCATTCATGATGAACGTCCAGACCACGAACAACAATGCTCTCGGCGGCGATATACGGGAGATGGGGTATAACGACATGTTCGTGGCGATGTGTGGGGCTTACGACCCGGACCCGGTTCATGCGGCAACATGCCGTAGCGCCGTCAACGCTGCGATACTGACAACCATTGAACCTCAGCGCCTTCCCGACGGCCACTGGGAGGGCGTGGTGGGAACGGTCAACTCGCAAGGGTTCGTCTACGATACCAACGCCCAGGGCCCCGGGACCGTCACCGTAACACCAGGTTCCAATGTGGTTACGCTCGTGGGCGGAACCTGGAACCCGGCCTGGTTCCCCGCCGAGTTCTTCAGCGCCTATTCACCCGCGGACATCAGTACGCGCGACTCCACGTATTACAACGCCACATACGTCGATTCCACCCATCTCCAGCTTGACCGAAACTACGTGGATGTTTGTTCCAGCGGCACTAATAGTTGTTCCGGGCGGCAATGGCTGCTGGGGCCGCCGGCAACATGGATTGGTTTTGGAGCGATGGGTTATATGGAGGGGATTCTCGGCCATTTCTTCAATCAGGCCCATATCGCATTGAACATGGACCCCCAGTACGCGTCCACGGCTGCGCTGGCAAAGAGTTACGTGGTGGACGCAGCCAACTGGATCAGCAAGTCGACGCTGGACGGATCGGGTAGTGTAGACCCGGCCACGCGGGGGGCCTTGTACTCGGCAGGATATGGAGTCTGTACACCGGGCAACGATACCCTGGGGTGCCGCTGCGGTCCCAACAACCCGAATTGCGTGAATGCCGTGGCTTCGCGGGAGAACATGATGGAAGCTCTGGGAGAGCTTGGGCTGGCGTACGGATACGATCCATCGCCGTCTCTGCGATCGGCCATCGACAATGTGTTCAGTGCGGCATTTGCCAAGAATCCTACCGACCCGGGCTACGACGGCACATACGCTAGCGACCTGGATAGCTTTTTCTATGGAACGTACAACCCCAAATGGTTTGGGTTTATCGGAGGCATGGGCGGGAGTTACGTCTATTTGAGTACACGGCAAGACTCGGCCAGCGGCATGGCCAGCTTACCTTGACGCAACGTTACTTCGGCGCTCGCGAGAAGTGACTAATTGTGTTGTGCGCGAAATGGCCGGGAAGAGCGAGGAGAAGTCCTCGTGCTATTCCCGGCCGGGATCTTCGCGAGCGGCGTTCGGTGCGCAGGTGATGGCGTGTCGTCGGGCACTATGTTCGCGATGATTGGCTGGGGCTAACGGTTGCGGCTGTTATAATCGGCAGGTCACGGTGAGCGATGCGGGTTGCGATTGACGCCATACCGCTGCTGGTGAGGAGCGCCGGCGTCAAGAATTATCTTTATCATTGGACGCGGCACCTGCGGGCCCTGTCGGGGGATGTCGAGATCGATCTGTTCCCTTTCCTGAACGGGCCCTATCGGCTGGACCACGAAAAATCGGCCGTGGGTCAGGTCGCCACCTGGGCGCGGCTGGGTCTGCTGTTTGGGCTGAATCGGGTCCCGTTCGATATCGGCGGCTGGATCGGCCCGCGGGCCGATGTGTTCCACACCTGTAAAGTCCTGAATCCGCCGCGGCGCGCGAAGCTCACCGCCACCATCCACGACCTTACCTGCTGGTTGCTTCCGGAAACCCACTCGCCCGCGAATGTCCTCGGCGACAAGCGGTTCGCAGAAAGGATTCTGCGACGCGCCGACGGCATGATCGCGGTGTCGGAAAGCACCCGGTTGGATGCGATCCGTATTCTGGGTATTCCAGATAAGAAGATCCGGACTATCTATTCGGGTCTGGGCGATGAGTTTTTCCGCGTCACACCCGCGGACGTGGTGGCGGTTCGAACCCGGCATGCTCTGGGGCGCCCATACCTGCTATTTGCAGGGACGATCGAGCCGCGGAAGAACGTGGCAACGCTACTAGATGCCTATGGCGACCTTTCTGCGTCCGTGCGCGAGGAATTTGAGTTAGTTGTGGCAGGCCCGTCCGGGTGGGCGACGGAAAATACGCTGGCGCGGCTTCGGCAGCCTGGCCCGGGGATCCGGTACCTGGGTTATGTGCCCGAGCCGGATATTCCTGGCTTGTTTGCCGGTGCCACGGCATTTGTGTACCCGTCCTTGTATGAAGGATTTGGCTTCCCCATCGCACAGGCCATGGCGGCCGGAACACCGGTGATTACCTCCGGCGTGTCGGCGATGCCGGAGATCGCGGCAGGAGCGGGCGTGCTTGTCGACCCCCGAAGCCGGACGGAACTTCGGGACGCCATGCTGGCTCTGTTGACTTCCCCGGCCCGGCGCGCGGAATTGATCCAATTGGGCCGAACCAACGCACGGCGGTTTTCCTGGACCGCCTGCGCCCGGGAGTCTCTGGATTTTTTCAGAGATGTTGTCGGTCAATAGGCCCTCGCGCGTCCAGAGTGCGCACTTCAGGCTGACATCAACATGACTTTGATTGTGTGTAGCAAAACGAGCGTATCCAGACTCAGCGACATGTTCTTCACATAGTAGAGATCGTACTCCAGCCGACCGATGGTATCTTCCGGTGTAGATTCGTCCGACCAGTGAATCTGGGCCCAGCCTGTCATCCCCGGCGGAACCCGGTAACGTTCCCTGTAATATGGTATGTGCCGCTCGATAGCTTCCACATATTCCGGCCTGTCGGCCTCCGGCCCTACAAAAGCCATGTCACCCTTGAGTACGTTAAACAGTTGCGGAAGTCCGGCCAACCACAGTCTCTCAATGATCCTGCCTGGCACGGTGGACGGGTCCACGTGGAACCGGTATCGGTCGAACGCTCTGGTGTCGCGGCCCGCCAGCCGTTGCCGATCGAGAAGCGGCCTGCCTCCCGCGGCAAGCAGTGCCACTGCCACGAGCACCATTACGGGTGCTGTCAAGGCAATCGCGGCCACGGCCAGGATTTTATCGATAACCTGTTGGTAAAACACTTCTCGAGGAGTGCCGCTAAACATGCCTTCGAACGCCCTCCATTGCGGATTCAGGTCATGGATAGAAACCTTGCCACACACCCTTTCATAGGCGCTGGCCGCGGTTTCGATATCGTAGCCCGCATATCGTATCTCCAACAGGTCGTTGGCCAGTGCTGGAGTCGCCGGAGTGGTAATTCCCAAGATAATCTGGGCAGGCTGGGCTGTTTGAACGATCCTCCGCAGGCCGGCCAGGCTGCCGAGAGATTTTCGCGGCGGGCCATTCCCGTCTGACGGTGTGTCGTCCACGTATCCCGCGATCTGAAGGCCGAGTTGCGGCAGCGCTTCGATAAATCGGTCGAGTTCCTCGAGTATGGGATTAGCGCCCACGAGTAACAACCTTATCTTGGCTATACTTTGAATGGCATAGTTACTCATAAGTATGCGGCCGATAAAGACGCCACTTACTGCCAGGAGGCTTCCCACCAGCATGATTCGCACCGAAACCCGCAAGTTCGTGTTCAAGTAGCTGATCAGCCCCTGCAGTAAAAATGCTATGCCCGTAATCATGAAGAGCTGCTGGAGTAACAATACTCGGGACTTTACGTGGAAGTTCGAGTACAGGTCATAGAAGTACAAACCGGCGATAAACGTGAGGGTGACCAGTAAAATGCCGGCAATCCCGGAATCGTTCAGCAGATAGTCGGTAGGATCGACGTCAATGAGCAGATAAGTCGCAAAGATAAATGCTCCTGAAATCAGAAACGTTTCCCAAAGGAGATAAAGAAATGCGATGGTGGGGATGTAAATACGGAATATCCGAATCATTAGACGGAGACCGAGCTTCCATGCGACGTCAGTTTACATTATACGTTCCCCGAACTCGCCGGACCTGCGCTTACGCTGAAGCACATGCCGGCCGCGGAAGCATGAGTTCCGATCAAGCACACGCGGCCGCAAGATGGCGCCATGAGGCTGATCGTAATAGCGGTGGGGTCGCCAGGAAAAAACCGGCTGGGAGCAGAGCTTGAGCGTAAATATCGTGTGCTTGAGCGTAAAAGTGCGTTGGGGATGAACGAAATCAACGGGTTGAGTCGAATGTTGCCCTTACGCTCAAGCACACACCCATCCAGCATTGTATGGGGCGTGTTTTCAATAAGTTGGCAAAGTTTTACGGTGAGGCTCATGGGTTTCAGCGTAAGGCCTCCGTGGGTTTGATCGTAAGGAAATATTGCTAAAGTATGTATTTACAGTAAGTTAACTTATTCCAGTGTGTCGCTGCCATATGGTATGGTTTTATGGAATATCTGATTTGGAAACCTGTGCTGGACCATGGAGTGGCCTCGTATGGGTTTCATCATAAAAAGCGGTCGCAGTTGTGTGTTTCCCAATAAATGTCTGGCACTGGATCTTTACAGCGTTGTAAAACAGTTGAATCGATGTCCATATCCGGTGGTCCTGGAAAGACTAGAGCGGTCTTGAAGACACCGCTCATGAACCTCTCGGTAGAAGAGGAAAACTTGGCTGCGATTCCGTTCGCTGTCCTGGAGCGGCGCGTAGGCAAGAGAGTGGGGAAGATTGAGATCAGCGGGGTAAAAACGCTGCCCGACGGCACCACGATGAAGGTGGTATGGCAAGTACAAGGCAACAATGAGCTAGGGCTACCGACTGAACAGGATCTGGATATTTTCGTGGCGCTGGGCGTCCTGACCTTCCGTAGCGATTTCGCGAAGACGGTCACATTCACGGGCCGAGAAATCGCCAAAATTCTCGATATTGGTACGGTGCATGGCAAGTTCTATAAGCGTTTGAAGTTGGCCATGGACCGGTTTATTCCTTTACGCTTTCGAGCGCTTACAGAAACCGAGCAGCAGGAAGAGGTAAAGTGGTGCAACGTCTTTCAGGAGGCCAGTTTCTCATTGAATCGCACCACCGGACGGTGCACGGGGTCTGTGACATGGACCGATAAGCTCATCCAATCGATGGATAACGGCTTCTTCCGCTTGTTGGATGCCAACCGCTACATGGAACTTGACGGCATCACCGCAAAACACCTTTATCGCTTCTTAGCGGTGGCGTTCGCCAAAACGGATGTGGTTCTCATCGATGGCCGGCAACTGGCGACGGAACATCTGGGTATTCTGAACCCGCCGAAATACCTGTCGCGGCTGATGCAGACTCTAGAGCCAGCATTTGAACAACTTATTCGCATCCAGGTTTTGCGCTCGTATCAGGTGGTTTCGAGCGAGGAGTGGCGCATCGCATTGCACAAGCACCCGGGGTATGTGTCTGAGCGTAAAACGCTGCAGCAACACGGTGGGCTGATGGATCCGCAAGCACGGAGGGTTGCTTGCCGGGAACGACTGCAACAGGCCGGAATTCCGGATAGGATGGCTGCCGTGTACTGCGAGGCGGCTTCCAGTGCAGTCGATTTTTATGGGTTGGAGAGGTGCATCAAGGTCCTCGAGGCCATGCTGGAAGAGCAGGTTCTGCCACACGTGGCCGCGAGCATCATACGAAACGCGCTGGATGAAGGACCGGGGAGCGGTGGAGGCTCAACCCTTCTGGATTGGTGCGAAATCGCTATCTATGTGTGCCGGCAGAAGAGACACGCAGGGCAGAGCTTGCGAAATTCAGCCGGCTTGTTAGTCAAGATCATTAAAGATCCATCGACCAGGGAACGGGTAGTAAGCACAGAGTTGGAAGCCGCGCTGAAGAGCAGTTTCCAGCGGCAACGCGAGGTGGCCGAGCGCCAGGATCAGGAACAACTAGAGCGAAGCCTGTTTCTGGAATACGAGCAGTCCCGCATCAATATTGCACAGACAATCCTGCAAGAAATGCCGGACTCCAAGAAAGCCGCCTTACGCAAGCAAAAGGCCGAAAGCATGCGCCAGCAAGAACGCTTCCAGCGTATCTCGCCGGAAGTACAGGAACGGGAAATCGATGCGGCCATCGTCCAGGACATTGCGCGCAAGGAGGCCCCGCCCTACGAGAAATGGCAACTGCGCAAACAAGCCCAGCAGGCCGTCCTGGCGTTTGCCGAATCGGACGATGCTACGCTGGACAACATCGCGTAACCCTACACGCAAAATGAGCCAAAGCTTAGCCGGCTATTTGATGGAATCGGTCCGGATATTGAATGCGGCTAGTGAGAGTATTTCCCAGGATGCAGTGGATGCGGCCATTGAAGCCATTGTCGCCGCTCTGGCCGCCGGCAAGCCGCTGTTGGTCTGCGGCAATGGCGGATCGGCCGCGGACGCCGGGCACATCACGGGCGAATTGGTGGGTCGTTTTTTGCAGGAGCGGCGCGCCTTGAAGGTCGTTTGCCTCTCCAGCGAACCCGCGGTTCTTACCTCCTGCGGGAACGACCATGGTTTCGAAAGCATCTTCGCGCGCCAGGTGGAGGCTTACGGGGAACCGGGAGCGGTCCTGCTGGGGCTCAGCACTTCGGGTAATTCAGCCAATGTGATTGCCGCCTTTGAAAAGGCCCGACAGCTGGGGATGGCGACCGTGGCCTTGACTGGCGAAGGCGGCGGCCGGCTGGCGCTCCGGGCGGATCACCTGCTGGCGGCGCCCTCGCGCTCGACGCCGCTGATTCAGCAAGTCCATGTCTGCCTCTACCATTACCTCTGTTGCCAAATCGAATGCCGGATGATCGGCGAGGCGACGGGCCGCTAGTTTTCGCCCTTCACGGTCTGGTTCTCGGTCCACATCTGGCGGAGCCCGAAGGGCAGCGGTAGCGGCTTCGATGTGTCATAGTGCTCGGGTTGGCGCGCCGCTACAATCGCGATGACTTTTTCCACTACAAACGCTGGGATGCGGATGTCGTTGTAGTAGGCCTTCTCCACCGAAAATGACCCTCTAAAGTTGGCCGCGCCGAACCGATAATCGACCCAAATGGATTTCTTGCCGCGTAGAATCGGCCGCAAAAGCGTGGGAATGGTACCGGGCCTCCAGCGCTCCACGGCATCGAAATCGATCATCGTGAAGGTGGAGACGTAGTTCGTCGGGAAGACTTTGATGGTTATGGAGTCGATTCCGGGGCGGGGCACGGCGCGCAGAGAATAGCGCATGTAGTCGTTGATTTCGGTTTGGGTAATTGCGAATGCAACGTGTTTATGGGCGGGACCCTTCTGGGCTTCCGCCTGGCGAAGTTCCTGAAACAGGTTCAAAAATTTCGTCGCCACAGGTGGAACGGGAGCAGGACCGGGACCGGCCGCCCGGACGAAACTTCCAGTTAACAATACAAGAAGTAAAGAGGCTTTCATGAGTTCTGGCGGCCTGGGAGCGGCCGGTTTATCCATTCTATGATAGTCGCCCGATAGTTTTGAACTTCAGCGGGGTATTTGGGTATCTGGCGGGCGACGGAGGTCCGTGAAACGGGACACCGAGGGGCGACCGTCATTGTTTCATGGGTTGGGACCAGACGGCGACTCGAAAATCGCGCAGGTATAGGGGATTCAAACTCAGCGCAAGCACCAACGCACAGTCGCCTCCATTCCACGCGAACTCAATTTAAGAAAATCGGTCGGCGAAGGGGGAGAAGATTCCGACGGGCTACACCATGGGGCCGGGCCGTAAACGACCGCTTGCCATTTGTAAACCGACCTGAGCGCAATCGGCAATACAATAGGGGGCTCCGGTGAGTACAGACGGCAGAGGCAGTACGAAGCCGAAGCGGTTGAGGCCATTCTTCGCCTGGCACGCGCGGGAAAGGCGACGTGGATCGGCAGCACCGCCCTGGAGATCGAGATCAGCCGGAATCCGGATGCAGACCGTCGGCACGACGTTGCTGCCTTGCTAGCCCTCGCCAATGACGTTGTGGTCCCGCAATCACGCGCGGCCGAGTGTGCCACATTCCTTCAGAAGCTAGGGTTCGACGCATGTGATGCTCTGCATCTGGCATGCGCTGAAGAAGGCCAAGCCGACGTGTTCTTGACAACTGACGACAACCTGATTCGCCGCGCCGGGCGACGGACCAGCGAGATCCGCACCCGCGTCATGAACCCGGTATCCTGGTATGAGGAGGAAGTACTATGATCCCTCTCGAAAATATGAGCGATGAAGACTTCGAGCGGCATGCCCTGGCGGTTCTGCAGCGGGAGTTGGGGCTGGACGGTCTAGCCCGCTTCCTCCGCCTGTATCGCTCCGGCACCGGCGACTACACCCGCGACCGCCACCGATGGCTGGAGGGTGCAACAATCCAGGAAATCATGGCCGAAGTCGAACGCCGGGATAAACCGGCGGCCTAAGCTGTTCTGTACTTTTCTTTCGTCGAAGCCCATCGCAGCGACTGCTCACTCCAGACTGGTGCTCGCCAAACACTCGAAACACTTCTCCCCGCAAAATGCGCTGTCAATCGGCGTGGATCAGATGCTGCGGAACTTCGACGGTATCCGCAAGCAGGTTGATGCTCGGCGGGAGTCCTACCTCCCGGGTGCATCAAAGGCCGCGACGGTACGAAGGGGATTTCCAAATACGCAAAGGAGTACGATGCCGTCGTTACACTCTCGCTGGGTGCTCGGATCGGGTTGGAGTACGAGCGCACGCCGAAGACGAAAGCGGAATACGCAAACATTGCCGCCACGCTGACAAACGAGCGAAGCCTGGATCTTGTGCTGTACCTGGCGGGCGCCAGCCACATCCAATCCCTGCTTGTGGACTGCTTCTCGCACTCGCGCGCACGTGTATTCGTATAGCTGCACCGGCAGACTTGAAAGTCGTCGATGCACAAACTTTGCGAGTAGGCCGTTTGAAGGACATCCCATAAACGCATTGCCCTTGGTATGCCCTCGGTATGGGCTTGGTATGGCCTGAGCCCACCCCTCCCAGCTTGTTGAGTCCAAATGACTTAAAATTTACTACCCCGTTTTTCTGCTATTTTGTCAGGGCAAACCAAGTTCAAAATACATCTTGCATGCTGAACCTGCGATAAGTGCCTTCCGTCGTTGCCGACCCAGGTGTGGTGTGTAGCTTGCACTAGCGGTTTTGATGTCGTACGCCGGAGACCGCAGCCGCAGGCGCTGCCACGCGCGAATCTGTGGTCTAGGACGGCAGTAACTTTGTCGGTGAAAAGCTTACCGCCACCGCAGCCGGTCGAGCCCGCCCGCGCACTGCAACGTGTCCTTCCGGCAAGCTTGCGTGACGCTAGATAACCCGCCCTGTTAAGTTCATTGAGTCGCCGAGGCGCGGCTGATAATGAACCGTGAAAGCACACCCATTCCAGAACCAGTCGCGCAACTGCAACGCCAGTTGGAGCAGTTTCGAAGCAGCCAGCCGGGGCGGGCGAAGCTGCCGGAATCGCTGTGGCAGGCTGCGGTCGAGCTGGCCCGACAACACGGCGTGTATCCCGTCGCGCATCCTTTACGGCTCGACCATACGAGGCTGAAGAAACGCCTCGGCGGGTCTCCGACTTTCCGGCGGAAGGCAACCAAGCCGGCATTTGTGGAACTGGTTGCGCCGTCCCGCGCACCGCTCGAGGAGTGTGTGATCGAGTTCGAGTCCTCCGGCGGGAGCAAGATGCGAATCCAGTGGAAGTCCACCGCTCCACCGGACTGGACAACCCTGCTGCGGGCCTGGCGGGAAACAGAAGGATGATTCAGATCACGGCGCAGATGCGCGTGCTGGCGGCCATCGAGGCGGTCGACGGAAGAAAGGGCATCGATTCTCTGGCGCGGCTGTGCCAAGAGAAACTTGCTGAGGATCCGTTTTCCGGGTGTGTGTTCGTGTTCCGGAGCCGCAGCGGAACCGCGATCCGGCTGCTCAGTTACGACGGCCAAGGATACTGGCTGGCCCAAAAGCGGCTCTCCAAAGGGCGTTTCGTGTGGTGGCCGGAGGCCCGCGAAGCCACCAAACCGTTGGAAGCCTACGAGGCCCAGTTGTTGATGGCAGCGGGGGATGTCTCGCGGGTGCGGGCCGCGCCGATGTGGCGGCGAGTGGGTGTGCTGAAGTAGATTTCGCAAAAATACCGGCCCTACCCCTTGCGTTCCAAGAAAAAGTGGTTCATACTGCGGTCGATGGTCGAGTTCAGTTATCGAGGCCGGCAGATCAGCCAGGAGGACATCCTCTATATACGCGCGCTGGTCGAGCGTCACCCGAACGAAAGCCGGCGCACGCTATCGACCCAGTTATGTGAAGCCTGGCAGTGGCGCCAGGCTAACGGCGCGTTGCGGGACATGGTGTGCCGTGGCCTGTTGCTGATGCTGGAGCGGGCCGGGCAGATCGCCTTGCCGCCGGTGAGTTACGTGCGGCATAATCCGCTGGCCAAGAGAGTCCGGCCGAAGCCGGCGCGGATCGATGTCACTCCCATAGAAGACCGGTTGCGCAACCTCCAGCCGCTGGAGTTTGAGCAGGTTCGGCGCACCGGCCAAGAGCCAATGTTTAACAGCCTGATGGAAGAGCACCATTATCTCGGCTACGAGCAGCCGGTGGGGGAGCACCTGAAGTATCTGGTGTGGGCGGGGTACCCACTGGGTCCGCGGCCGGTCGCCTGCCTGGCATGGTCCTCGGCGCCGCGCCACATCGGCAGTCGCGACCGCTACATCGGCTGGAGCGCCGAAGCGCGGCGTCGCAACATCCGCTTCCTCGCGTACAACACCCGATTCCTGATTCTGCCGTGGGTACGGGTGGAGCACCTGGCGTCGCACATTCTGGGCCGAATGGCGGCGCGGGTCTCCGAAGACTGGCAGCGGATGTACGGACATCCGATTTACTTTCTGGAGACATTCGTGGATCCGGAGCGCTTCCGCGGAACCTGTTACCGCGCGGCCAACTGGGTATTGCTTGGCAAGACGACGGGACGGGGCAAGCAATCCAACAGCTATGTGCCGAACCGGTCGATCAAACAGGTTCTGGGGTACCCGCTGACGAAACGGTTTCGCGAGCTGCTCGGGGAGGTAGCATGAAGTCCGCCAAACGGCGCCGTGTCGATGTGAACCTGGACGAACTGGACCGGGTGCTGGACGGAGCCCGGCAAGCGCCGCTGAGCGAGGCCGATTGCGACAAACTCAAAAGCGCCTTACATGCCCTGGCGGCGATGCTGGCGCCATCGCGCCATACGGAGAAGACCACCGCCGTGCTGGAAGAGCCGGAGAACCCGAAAACCGGCGATGGCGCTGAGCCGGATACCGGCGTTTCCCCGCAACCCGGACACGGGCGCAACGGAGCGGAGGCGTTTGGCAGTGCGCGGAAGGTCGACATTGCGCACCAGAAGTTGACGCACGGGGATCGCTGCCCGGAGTGCGGGAAGGGCAACGTATACGCTCAGAAGGAACCGAAGGTGCTGGTGCGGATCGTGGGACAGGCACCGCTGGCGGCCACGGTCTACTCGCTGGAGCGGTTGCGATGTGGCGCGTGCGGGCAGGTATTTACGGCGCAAGAGCCGGAAGGAGTAGGCCCGGAAAAGTACGACGAGACGGCCGCGGCGATGATCGCGCAACTGAAGTACGGCAGCGGGACCCCGTTCTACCGGTTGGAAAAACTGGAAGGTCAGCTGGGGATTCCCTTACCGGCAGCGACGCAGTGGGAGGTTGTCGAAGAGGCCGCCGAGGTGGTCAAACCGGCGCGGGACGAGCTGATCCGGCAGGCGGCGCAGGGCGAGGTGGTACACAACGACGACACCGGTATGAAGGTGCTCAAGCTGGAGCGTGAGCCCGGTGACGAACGCACCGGCGTGTTCACCAGCGGCATCGTTTCGACCGGGCAGGGCCGGAAGATTGCCTTATACTTCACCGGCCGCCAGCATGCGGGCGAGAACATCGCCGATGTGCTGAAGCAGCGGGCGAAGGACTTGAGTCCGGCGATACAGATGTGCGATGCGCTGTCGCGGAACGTGCCGAAGCTGCCCAACGGAGTGGAGATTCTGGTGGCGAACTGTCTGGCTCATGGAAGGCGGCAGTTTGTGGAAGTCGTGCAAAACTTTCCCGAGGAGTGCCGACATGTGCTGGAGATGCTGGGCGAGGTGTACCGGTACGATACGGAAGCGCGCGAGGGTGGCCTGACAGCGGAGGAGCGGTTGCGGTTTCATCGGGAGCACAGCGGTCCGGTGATGGAGAAACTGCACGGTTGGCTGGAAGCGCAGTTCGCCGAGCGGAAGACAGAGCCTAACTCGGGTCTGGGCAAGGCGATCACCTATCTGTTGCGTCACTGGAAAGCCTTGACGACGTTTCTCCGAGAAGCCGGGGCCCCATTGGACAATAATCTTTGCTACGCCGCTAGCGGCGTAGCAAAGATAATGCCGCGTTCCGGATTATGCCGCGTCACGGCGGATTGAACGCGGCAGCCTGGCCATTTGGCTCGGTCGACGCGGCATAATCTGCTACCG
>Ga0326727_10004828_pt1 | contig 39611 bp, 33 predicted proteins | sample MB2enrmetagenome_FD_207643 | JGI IMG/M metagenome (GOLD analysis project Ga0326727, IMG submission 207643) | Lab enriched peat soil microbial communities from McLean, Ithaca, NY, United States - MB29MY | ecosystem: Environmental > Terrestrial > Soil > Wetlands > Peat | place: USA: New York...
GGATGATTTCGGCTGGCTGAGCCATACGTACGACACTCCGTACCTGGACACGGGGTGTGCCACTCAGGATTATATTGAGGCGGAGCTGAACGAGAACACGGCTGACGTGCTGGCCGCGCCTGGGGCGGTCGCCGGGACTGGCGGGCTGGGTCTGGCTAGTACTACTGATGTCACTCAGGCTTTGGGGTATTACAACCCGCAGGTGTTCGTGCCGGGGAATCACTCTGGGTTCGCTGATCTGGAGCCGGGCACCCCGGCTACCGTGGACCCGCCCGACCTGGATGAGGTTGACCCCAGCAGCACCGGCGGGTCGTTGGTTTCTGGGACTTATGAGTACGCGGTGACGGATCAGTTTAACCAGGCGGACCCGCTTAGCTCGGACCAGTCCCAGGCTTATGTGACTGACGGGCTGCAGGGCGATGTCGCCCCTGTGGTGGTCACCGGACCATCCGGCTCGGTGTCGCTGGTATGGCAGGCAGTGTGCCACGCAGCTGACTACGTAGTGTACAGGTCCCCCGCCCCTTATACCAGCTGGACTGAGATCGGTATCTACTCCACCCCCCAGTCTGCTGTGTTGCCGGATAACAGCTCGGGGGATACCAGCCCGGCCCAGACAGCCACCGTCTGCCTGGGCAGCGTGTCTGCTCCCAGCTCGTGTGCCGGCGAGCAGGAGCTGACTTTCACCGACACTGGCAGCAGCACCGCAACCCCGCCCGCGGGGGTGACCTACCTGGACACCCCGATGCCCGCCGGCTGGGTCCCGCCGGTAGTGGAGGACGCCAACGAGCTGCCCTGGGAGCAAAACCCGTACTTCACTCCTGCGCTGCAGGCGGTGGGGATTACCACGGTGGGTGCTGACGCCTCTAAGGCTTATCCTGACCCGCCGGATGACCAGTTCGGGATCGGTGTGGGTTACACCGGGCCGACCTACGTTGCCGGCCAGGCTTTCTCTGAGTCCGGATCCAGCGGGTATGGTTATCAGGTGGCGCCCCGGCATCCGATTAATGTTTTCTATAATGTGGCGACGAACGCCCAGGAGCTGGATGAGTACAACACCCTGTACAGCTCCGCGGCGCCTGACTCCCAGTGCCAGAGCACCGCCGTCACCACCTGCTCCCCGACGCTGTTCACGTTCCCTGAGGTTATCAGCCAGGTGGTCAGCGGGATGCTGCAGAACATGCTCAGCAACAACCCTGAGGTCAGCTACGTGCACCAGACCAACCTGATGGGCACCCCTCCCTACACCAGCGTCCTGCCCCCCGCCAACTACGTGCCGGCGGCTACAGCGCAGCCGGGGACTGACGGGGACGGGACCCTGTACGAAGTGCTGAACCCGCTGATCTCAGAGTACGACAGCATGTTCAACACCAGCAGCACCCCGTACGTACAACTCACCCTCGGCGGGATCGGCGCGGAGCTAGCAGACCAGACCGCCTGGGAGACGGAGCTGGCGCAGACCAGCCCGACGGTGAGCGCCAGCGAGACCAACGGGGTGGTCACCGTTACCAACAGCGGCAGCCAGCTGCAAATCCCGATCACAGTCCCCGCCGGCACCACCGTCAACGGGACCGCCTTCGGCCAGCCCTACGGCGGCACCCTGTCCAGCTGGGTACAACTCGGCACCGGCAACACCGAAACTCTAACCGGTCCTACTGGCACCACCACCACTACCGCCGGCACCACCACCACTACCGCCGGCACCACCACCACAACTACCGCCGGCACCACCACCACAACTACCGCCGGCACCACCACCACAACCGCCGGCACCACCACCACAACCGCCGGCACCACCACCACAACAAATCAGACAACTACTACCCGGCCGACCACAACCACTACCCGGCCGACCACAACCACTACCCGGCCGACCACAACCACCACCCGGCCGACCACAACCACCACCACCCGGCCGACCCGGCCGACCACAACCACCCGGCCGACCACAACCACCACCACCCGGCCTCGGCATCATCATTAAGACGTTGTAGCTATGTCGAACCAGGGCTGTGTCTAACTAGGCTGCGCCGAGCATGGCAGAAATTTGGGATCTCCGGACCGAGATAGAGAGGTCTGCTATCCTGCTCCGGCCATTAAGCAACGTTTTGAGCGTGGTAGGACTGCACCTGGACCGGATGGTGCGCCGGTGATGGCAGAATAGGAACAGGCGGGAACTACTGGTCCTAAGAAGGGACGCTAGTGCGACCTGGGAGCGACAGCCGGCCGGGCGTGCCGCTACGTAATGTGCTTAATAATCATGATGCTATTGTCTTCCCGGCACGTCTGAGCCTGAGCCGTCAGCGCCATATAAGCCGGAGTTGCAGTATGGTCGCTGCCGGGCTGTCCCAGAGCGTCCCAGCCGCCAGCGGCCTGGGGGTATTCGGCACCATCCGGTCCAGGAAGACGCTGGCAATGGTGGTTGGTGCGAGTTAGGACTTGTTTATGTTGGATGTCGCGGCAGCTGGCAGCGTGGTGTTATCCAGGATGATATGGAATCTGCCGGAGGCCTTAACGGTGCCACTGCTGGCTAGCAGTTCGAACGTCACGGTACGGGTAACCTGAGTCGGGTTACCTCCAAGCGATATGTAGGCGGTGAAAGTACCGTCGCCAGCGCATGGCCTGGGGTTATGGGCGTAGACTACTTGGAACGATTGGGATGACAGCAGTCGCAGCTGGCAGGTGGTGGCGCTGCCGACCTGGGCGTTCACTGTCACGGTACCCCCCAGGTCGGACAGAGCTGACGGGGTGACGGTTATCGCTTGGACGGTAACTGGCCCTTTGTTAGCAGGCTTGGTGGTCGGGACCGGCGTGATGGGGGTGGTAGTCCCGGTGGGTGCCGGCTGGGTACCCGCGGGTGGCATGCGCATCCAGGGCAGCAATTCGTCGTATTGCCAGTTACGGTATTCGATCGCGCTACAGTCTTTGGGACCGACCTGCAGCACTCTGTTTAAGATCGCAAGTTCCGCTGTATTTAGCAAGGCGCCGGAATGCATGGTGGAGACCATCTGGTCCACGGGTGCTAACACTTTGGCGCATGCCGCTGACAGCGACACTTGACGGGGTTTAGTCCCGGGTCTAATATATGGCACGGTGGGGGGTGGTCCCGCCGGGCTGGTCGACCGAGTCGGGTTGCTGGTCGGGCTGGTCAGGCTGGTCGGGCTGACTGACCGTGCCGATCCCACAGGGCTGGTCGTGGATGTGGTCACCCCGTTAACCGGGATTTTAGGATGCCCCCCGTTGGGACTGGTGGTCACAGGCCGGATCACCCCGGTGATCGGGACTTTGGTGTAGCTCTTACCTGTGCTCGGGACGGTCGGTTTGGCCATTCCGGTACCTGGGGTTGCCGGCCGGGTCGTACCGGTCACCGTGGTTGCCGGCCGGGCCGTACCGGTCACCGTGGTTGCCGGCCGGGTTACCACCGTATCAGGGGTTGCCGGCCTGGTTATGTCGGTGTTGGTAGGGGCGGTTATCAGAGTTTCCCCGGTGGTGGTGGGCCGCCACGGGGCGACGGTGGTAGTCGGGTAGGTAGGTGTGGGGCCGCCGATGGGGCTACCAGCTGTGACGGTAGGCCACTGTGGCAGTGTGGGAGGTGGTTTAGGTGGCGGAGGGCTTTTAAGCAGGGTGACATAAAACTTGCTGGAGTACCAGGTCGAGCCGCTATTGGCCATCAGGCCCAGCACCAGGGTGCGCTGAATGTGCCTGGTCCCGGTGGTAACACGGTCACTGAAATGCCCGCCTGCGCACGGCTCGAGCCGGTGGGTGTAGCTCACCGGGAACGGCGGACGTGACAACACCCACAGCTCGCAGGTAACGGCAGTCTTGACCAGGCCGGCTGTCCTGATCAAGCCGCCATCCCAGGGCAAGACGCCGGGTATAGCCCTGATCTTGATTATTTCCGGGTGTTTATAATTGTAGGAAGAGGTGACGGGACGGGGCTTGTCATGTTTGGGAGCGGCGCTGGCCATAATGGTAGCGCCAACCGCCCCGGCACACACCAGGAACAACAACAGTAGCAGTAACAGTAACCCTTTGCGCCTGCGCCGCCGTTCAGGACGGGGAGCCTCAACGTCTGTCATCGGTTGTTATGTCGGCCAGGGCACATGCTGGCAGGGCAGACGGCACACCGCCAGCAGGACCGGCCTGCCAGCAAACCACAGCGCTCCACATATAAAGTTTACTCTGCTGATAAGATGGCGGGAACTGACGAGACCAGCCGGATCTTGGCGTGCAGCTCTCTGCCTGCCGCCCGGGCCGGGTTCTGTGCCACGGCACCGGGAATTTGCAAGCCCAACTAGCAGGACCTCACGCTCTCAGCCGCGCCGCCCGGCACAGGCCATAGTCTGGCGGGCACGGTGTCAACCCTGAGCTAGCTGCCACATCGCTCTCAGGTGCGGGAGCAGCCCGGGGTTGTCTGCTGCCGTCGCGGCCAGCCTGACGTCAGGGCTTTGCAGCATCCTGCCCAGCACGTCAGGCGGAGTGTTAGGGTTACGGGCCACAGCCCAGAGAGGGCCGCCGCTCTGCTGGGCGAACTGCCGCAGCAGCTCCGGCGGGCAGGCCGGGTTGTTGGCGACACCAACCTGCACCTGCTCGTTCCGGTCGGCAGCCAGCTGGCTCAGGGTGGCCGGCAGGGCGCTGGGATGGCGGGCGACCGCGGATCGCACTTCAGTGTCGCGGTCGCTGGCCAGCCGTCCCAGCAGATCGGCCGGGCATTGCGAACGTTCGGCTACGGCCCGCCTGACCGTTGGGCTTTTATCCCGGGCCAGCTTGCTCAGGGCCCGGGGCGGGCAGATCGGGTTGCCAGCCGCGGCACTGCGGACTTGGTACTGATCCTGGCAGAGCTGCTCCAGCAGCTCAGGCGGGCACTGGGGGGCGCCAGCCACAGCGGCCCGCACTTCAGGGTTCGGGTCTTTGGCCATGGCCTGCAGCAACGTCGGGGCGCACCGAGAGTTGCGGGCGACTTGCAGCCGGACCCGCGCGTCGCTGTCCTGGCTCAGCATTTCCAGCAGCGCCGGCGTGCAGTGCGGGCTGGAGGCGACGTCCCACCGGATATCCTGTTTGATAACGGCGATCCCGCCCCAGGGCTGCAAGGTGGCTGCTGCTTGTTGCAGCAGAGCGACCGTGCTGTCGGGGTTGACAAGAATGGGAGCGGCGAGATGGGAGCCGGGCCGCCTGGCGTACTGGTTGGTCCCCTGGCCGTTCACCGTCCCCGGTATGCCAATGCTGGCCCCCGGCAACGGCGATGTCCCTAGTCCCAGGGCGCAGCGAAGACATGACCTTTGGATCAGGGAGACAGACGCCCCTCCCCGAGGGCCCGGCTTGGCTAGCCCGGATCCGTCACAGCCTGAGCGGTACGAGCTGTAGCGTGCCGTTAACAGGCTGGGTTGCGCATAAGGTAACGGCCGGGCCGCCGCTATCCAGGATGATTAGCTGCCTGGCGGCGCGCTGGTGTTATCATAGGGTACGGTGAACCCGTCGTTGACAAGCGGTGACGGGCGGGCTTTCTGCCGGCCGTCCTGCACTGTGATATAGTCGTACATCCAGAGCTTGTCGCCGGTGTACCACAGGTCGGTGAAACGAACGGGCGGGCTGTAGGGGGCTAATTCGCAGATCCCTATGTGGTACCCGGGGTCTACACCTTTGCCGCACAGCGAAGAGTCGAAAGTCGCCTCGGTGACCCAATCGGCCATAGTTTCAGGGCTGCGATAAAGCCGGCTGGTTGTGAAACCCTGACGGTTGGTGTCGTCGGTCAGCCCGATCTCCCAGCGGCCGTGACTGGCCTGCCAGATATCCACGGTCATCCTGTCGCCCGGCACCACATTTATAGTAGGGATGTACACAGCGTTGTTCTCGGGGTAGATCTCCCACCAGGCGTAGGCGTAAGAATGCCCCGGGGTGCACTTACCTGTGGTCAGGGAGTACTGATCGACATGGACGCCAGCCTGGATCAGCGGGCCGATGGAGTAGCCGGAGATACCGGCCCACATGTCGACCCCTCCGTGACAGGTGGCGTCTGATGCCATACGGGGTACGGTGAACGTCCCGGAGATCTGCGTGAGGTGCTGGCCGACAACGGCATAACCAGCGAAAGCCGAATTGTAATCGGGCTGCGGGGCGCCGTTAAGGATGACGGCCCGCAGCGAGGAGTTAGCGGCCAGAGATATACCGAACCGGCCGGTAAACGACGACACCGGGTTGCTGGCAACCAGGGCGAACGGGATCGTGCGGCGGTACCGGTACGGGTTTGGCCCGACCAGTACGTGAGCTGTGAAACCCGAAGTGCATGGCCGGCTGTTACTGGCGTACACCACGGGGAACGGCTGGGCTGACAGCAGCACCAGCCGGCATGAAACAGCATGGCTGACCTGGCCGGCAACAGCCACCCGGCCGCCCCCCGATCCTAGCGCCGCCGGGGATGCGTACACCGCTGAAACTTCGGCAGGCGGCTGCTGGCTGGTCCCGAACTGCACATGCACCGGCGAGGCGCAGGACCCCAGGCAAGCAGCAGCAGCCAACAGCACCAGCCCTGTCCTCATATAGCTGGACCAGCGTCGCTCCGATATACACTATCCTACCGTACGGGCCGGCAGGCAAGATTACTGCCGGTGGCCGTCAGGCGGCGGACACGGCCGCAACGCGCACCCGGAACGTGCCGGCTGGTGCCCGGTACGACACGGTGGCGCCCGGTGTGGCACCCAACAGGGCGCTGCCCAACGGGGAGCTCTCTGACACTGTGGTAACCCCGTCGGCTTGCTCGTCATCGTTGGAGATCAGGTAACGTTCGGGAGTGTTATCACCGTCGAAGCACAAAGCGACCACCGTGCCCAGGGCGACCCGGTCGGCGCTGACAGGCGTGCTGGTAATTTCGACGTTGTTCAGTTGTTCCCGCAGCCCGGCGATCTGCCCGTCCAGCCGGACCAGGTCTTCGCGCCGCATCGTGCTCTGGGCCCGGTCGGCATCGTCGCCGTGCCCCAAGGAGGCTAGCTCTTCAGCCAGGCTGACCCGCTCCTCCAACAAGCCGTCAAGCTTGGTTTTCAGCCAGTCGTACGTCACCTGGGCCATCCTGTGCTGCGCCATCAACTGTCCTCCCGGCTATCACGCCTTCGCAGGCGCTAAAACCTGCGGCGATCTCTTCTGTCCAACTATGCCGCGTTTTGCCACCTGGGGCGCACCCCGGATGTTTATGGCAACGGCCGGCCCATCAGTATGGAGTCCCACAGCTCGCCGTTGCGCCGCCGGTAATGCTGCAGCCGGCGGCCTTCCTGGACGAAGCCGGCCCGGCGGTACAGCTCGATGGCGGCGGTGTTGTGCGGCCACACCTCAAGGATCATTTTGTGCGCACCCGCCGACGATGCCCAGCTGATAGCGGCCTGCAGCAGCGCCCTGCCCAACCCCTGGCCTCGCCATCCGTCTACCAGCAGCATCGCTATCTCGGCCGCTCCGTAAGAGGCGATTTTCACCCAGATATAACCGACCGGGCCGCCCGCCGCGGCGGGCACCGCAACCATCACTGTGGACATCTCGTCTGCTACCGCCCGGGCCAGCCGTTCCCGCTGGACAGCCCGGTCGAACGGGATCTCGGCGCCAACCCATCGGCCCTCAGCGGCTACCGTCCAGAACAGTTCGACCAGCAGATCTAGATCGGCCTCCACAGCCGGCCGGACCGGCACCAAATTAGCCGGGACCAGTTCTACCATTATTACCAGTATACCAGCTGCCGGTGCCGTCGTATTGCGGCCCGGGCCGTCTCTGACTGCCGTCCGGGCTGGCTGTCCTCAGAGGTTATGCCACCCGCGGGTGCCGGGACAACCAGAGGCACGCGCGACCCTGGCCGCCTCCCAGGTCTTGCCGGCGTACCGTCTTCAGCCCAAGTTTGGCACAATCTCGGGTATGAGCCACAGCAACCAGTACCGGCGGCCGCCCGCACCACCCCGCCCTCATGCCGAGCTGATCGCAACAGCGAGCGCCGGCACTGATCCGGGCCGGCCGCTGCTGCCGCTACCGGCCCGGATCAAGATGAGCGCGGTGTGCTCCAGCCCAGGGGTGAACGGCAACCTGTGGGTCTCGGGGCCGGACTGGGGTGCCAGCCAGGGCTCAACGGTCCAGCGGCATATCCCGTTAGCTATCGCCCGCGACATGCTGGAACGCGGATCGCCGGTCGCCCGCCAGGCCCTGGCCAGGTATCCGCCGGCGGAATGGATCGCCCTGCGGCTGGCACAGAACCCTGAACTGCAGGTCCGCCAGGCCCTGGCGGCCTGCACCAGCTGCCCGCCGGCCGCGCTGCGGCTACTTGCCCGCCGCTCCGACACCCAGATAACGGTCCTGGAGAACCCCAACTGCCCGCCGGACGTAACCAAGGCCATGGTGAGCAGCGGCAGCAGCGCCGCCCATCTGGCATTGATCAAGAGCCAGCGGGTGGAACCAGACGACCTGGCAACCTTGGCAGGCAGCCCCGACCCCGCGGTACGCACCCTGGTCGCCCAACACAGCGACGTCCCGCTGGACACCCTGCGAGAGCTAGCCGACGACCCGGACCCGCAGGTCCGCAGCTGCGCCCGCCTACGAGAACCTCAATGGCAGGCCCACTGGACCAGCCTGGCCCGTACCAAAACCGACCGGGCGTGGTGGCAGACCGCTCTCACCCAGATCAGCACCGACTGGGGCACAGGTACCGACGCGCTCGGCGCTGCCGCCCAACACCTGGGTGCCAACCCCGACCTCGAGCTGATCACCACGGTGTTCCACGCGGCCAAAGCCTCAGGATGGGCAGGCCACATGATCGCCGCACAGATCTTGGACCACCCCGAATGCCCCGCCGAAATAATGGGCCTGGCCGTCCGGCACAACAAGGCCCCGGCCGGCGTGGCGGAGGACTATGTAGATCATCTGTTCCAAAGTTGCGTTGCCCAAAACCCGTCCTGCCCACCGGAATTACTCAGCGAATTGCTGCGCAGCCATTACCCAGATGTGGCAAAAGCCGCCGCCTCCAACCCGAGGCTGCCCACGCACTTGAGAGCGATGTGGCAGCTAACCCAGTAACACCGGATGGTCATGGTACCCAGCTTGTTGCGCACCACGGCAGCAGCAGTAACACAACCAGCTGGAAAGTATGGCGGACCGAGGACTAACTACCAGGGCAATACCGGCACCCGGCCGGTGCTAGCCGGCCAGCGGCCTGTGGCAGACCAAAGGTACCAGGTGGGGGCCGGCGCCAGCTAGGACGTACGCCCAGGGCTCCTAGTACCGGGTGGCCGCGGCCAGCTCAGATCCGGGCCAGCTGATCAACGGTGCTGCGAGCTTGCTGCCATGCTTCGCGGTGGCTGTCCGTCGGCTCCGTCAGGAAGTCATCCAGGGCCAGCTCTTCGCGCCACAGGGCATCGTCGATACTCAGGTCGATTATTTGTTCAGGTGTCATTTCCTCTCCCCGCTACAGCATTCCGGAGAGGCCAGGCGGTCCCTGGCGGGGATTGCCAGCCTCTCCGTTAAGGGATTGATCACCTGTCTTCCTATGCCAACACCAACCCGTTCGCGCGCGACCAGCGTGCAGACCGCCACACCGAGCGCGTGTTTTGAGATGGTTGGTTGTTGCGGGTGGGCAACCTGACGGTGTCACCTGCGTTGGCGGGCTACCCGTCGGACCTTCGGTTCGGCGTCCTGGCGCAACATTTCCAGGGCGGCCGGCGGGCAGTCCAGACGGCCAGCCACCGCCAGTCGGATGCTTGGGATGCTGTCCGCTGCCAGGGTCCCCAGGGCGGCCGGCGGGCAGTCCGGGCGGCCGGCCACCCGGCGGCGCACACCGTCCTCCGGGTCTCGAGCTAGCACCTCCAGGGCGGCCGGCGGGCAGTTACGGTTCTGAGCGACATAATACCGTACGGTGCTAGAACGGTCTTCGGCCAGCCTGGCCAGGGCGGCCGGCGGGCAGTCCCGGCGTACCGCCACGCTGCGACGCACCGTTTCGTCGGGGCTGGCGGCCAGCTGTCCAAGCAGCTCGGGCGGGCTTTTGGCGTCCCTGGCTGCCTGCAGCTGCCCGGCGTTATCTTTGACTGTGATCGTACTGCCTGCCATACTACCAGTATGCTACTTATCTCCATAGATTAGCATGTCATAGCTGCTATGTGTGGCACAGGTTGTGGCGGGGATGCCGAGCGTCAGGTCTGATCTTGGTTACCGCGGGCCAGTTGGGCCATCGCCAGGATGTGGCGAGGTATCGCCGGGTTCTGCATGGCGGTGTCGGCTACTCCTGGCTCGGGGTCGCAGGCCAGTTTGCCCAGGATGTCGGGCGGGCAGCTGGTGCTCCCGGCTACGGCCAGGCGGACGTGGGCGGATTGGCTCTGGCTCAGATATTCGAACACGTCCGGCGGGCATGCTGGGAGGTCAACCAGATGGAGCTGCGCCAGGGTGGAAAAGCTGCGACGTAACGCCAGTTTGATCAGCTGGTCGGTCGGCGGCATTGACAGCAGGTATTCGCGGGCGAACGTCTCGCTGGCTTTGATCATCTGCTCGCATACCGCCGGTGCTAGGTAAGTGGCTGCGCTTCCCATCTCTCGGGCGGTTTCGTTGAACGCATCGGCACACCCGAAGCATATTTGATCTTTTATGTGGGGCCGGCGTGTTGGCCTGGGCTGGCTGCCTTGGTGACTGGTCGCGCCACATAGCAGTCCCCCTCCGGTGGAATAAGGGCCGTTATCCCAGATATGCACGGTGCCACGGTTGCCTGGCAGAGACACCGGGGTTATCCACGGCAGGTCCCATAGGTCGGTGATCTCTGGTTGCAGCCCGGGCGGGCTGGCCTGGGCTACCAGGTTGACGGGCGGCCCGGCGGCCCGCCCCTGCCTGGATTGGTACTGGTTGCTGCCTGTCGCTTTGGCCATATTAGGATTGTGCCAACCTGGCTGGGACGTTTCCGGCCGGGCTGGCCGTCACGGTCTTGACGGCTCGGGCCGGGCCCGGCCGGCTATGGGTGCCGGCCAGCGCGGTACTGTCACCTTTATGTGGTAAATATGGTCTGCCCGCTGCTGCCGTTTATGTACCCGGGGGCTGTTGCTGCGGCGGTGGCGCACCATGATCCGGCTGCCGCTGTGCTGAAGGTGAACGTCACCTGCCCGTTTTTGCCGGTGGTGCCGCTGCCTGTCGTCGGGGTCCCGGTGCAGGTGGTGCCGGGGAACACTGACAGGTTTGTTGTGGCTTTGTTTACCGCGTCCCCGGACGTGCTGCTGTGCACGGCCACTGTCAGCGGGACCCGGTACTGCCCTCTCTGGGAGGATAGTGCCCCGGCGGTGACGGTGACCTGCAGCGCCGGTTCTGCCACGGTTGTCACCGAGGCGCTCCCCGACACTGTGCCTTCGGCCGCGGTCACTGTCCCGGTGCCGACCTCGGTCCCCACGGTTAGTTTTGACGAGCTGCCGGTGGCCGGGCTCATGGTCCCTTCGGGGACGGTGGTGGCCCAGGAGGGGGTGATGCTAACCGGGTTGCCGTAGGTGTCGGCGCCGGAGGCGGTGAACGTCTGGGTGCCGTCCTGGGCTACGGTGGCTGTCGCTGGGGACAGAGTGATGCTGGCCAGCGGGCCGGCGTCAACGGTGATCTGCAGGTTGCCTGGCGCCCAGCTGGTGGCGGTGGCGGTGGCGGTGGCGGCCCCGGCTGTGTTGTCCTGGTACCACAGCGGTGCGGATGCGGTGCTGCCGCCGGTGATGTTGATGATCAGCGGTGTTGTGAACGGGCCGGATTGGGAGGTTGAGAACCCGCCGGCTGAGCTGCTGAGCGTGACGGCTGTCCCGGCGCTGGGAGCGGCGGCGCTGAGCTGGACCGTCACCTGGGCCGGGGTGCCGGCGACAAGCGTCTCTGTGCCCGGGCTGAAGCTCAGGGTGCCAGAGGTGGCTGCAGGGACGGTGAGGGCGCTGGTCCCGCTCAGGGTGCCGAGCCCGCCGGGCCCGTTATACCCGCTGAGCAGCGAGCTGGCGGCGTTACATAGGTAGTCCCCGCAGGTCGCGTTGGACCCTGAGGTGACCGGGACGAGACCCGGTGTGGGCCCGGTCGTGGTCCCGTTGGCGTCGGTGTACAGGGCTTGCGGGCTGCTCTGCTCGGTGCCGGTCCCGGCGGCCAGCCCGTAGGCCGCGCTGATGATCTGGGCGGACACGCTGGTCCCTCCGAACACCAGCCATCCGCTGTTGCCGTAAGTGTCGTAGACCGCCACGCCGGTGGCCGGGTTGGCGTCAGCCGAGATGTCCGCTACCTGCCGGGCAGCACAGTCGGCGGGCAGGGAGTACACCCCTTGGTCGTCCTGCCAGGTGGGCATCGTTTCGTACGAAGAGCAGCCGCTGCCGCTGTCGGACCACACTGATTGGGATGCCCACACCAGTTTAGATCCTGTCCCGCTGTAGCTCAAGGTGGTCCCGCCTACGGCGGTAACCCCTGGTGCGGCGGCGGGGAACTCTGCTCCGTACCCGGCGTCCCCCGCTGACACGGTGATAGCCGTACCCGGGCTGGCGGTGTACACGCTGTTGTAAGCTATCTCGGAGCTGTATTCGGAGCTGCCGTAGCTGTTGCCGATCGCAGCCGGGTGGAACGTTTCGGCTTCGGCTGTCGCGGCCGCCAGGTCCGAGCTGCTGTTAGATGACGCCTCCACCAGCAGGACGTTGCAGGCGGGGCACACAGCGGACACCATGTCGAGGTCCAGCGATATTTCTTCCGCCCATCCGGTGTTGCCCGCCGGGTAGCTGGTCCCGCCGGTCTCGTTGATCTTGGTGAAGGTGGTACAACCTGATGTGATGGTGCTGGTACACAGTGGCGGTACGGCGGTGTCGGCAAGCCCGGTGTTAGGGTCCTGGGCGCTGCTCAGGCTGGCCCTGTAAGCGGTAAGATCCGAGACAGCGTTAGGATCATCGTAAGCGTCTACCACAGCCACTGTGGGCGCCCCGGCGCCAGGTGCCATGCTGGCGGCAGCCCCGGCCAGCCCGTACGCGCTCAGCAGGTCCGCCGGGTAGTACCCCGATTTAGGAGGGGTAACGGTGGAGGACCGGCCGGGCACAGACCGTGCCGTGCCGTCCCAGGCCGGGCCGGGCCGCCAGTACGTAGCAGGCGACAGTAGCTGGACAGCGTTGCACATGGCCGTCCCGGCGGCTGTGGCGTCGCAGGCTGGCGCTTCGTAGGACGACCACCGGCTGCCCGTGGTACCGCCGGGAGCCGCGGAGGCGGCACCTGTGCCGACAATCCCGCCCAGCAGCACGCAGGCCGCCGCTGCCGCTGCCATCTTCCAGGTCTTGGACATCAGACTCCTATCTTTGAGGCGCATCCCGATCCACGCTGGCCCTAAGAGGCAGCGGTACGCGGTAATGTCGGCTGGCCGGCATTTTGTCGGCACAGCTCCGGCTGCACGCCACGGCCGTACCAGTTACGTTCGTGGCATCCTGCTATCCCGTCCCGCCCGGGATGGCAGGCCGGGCAGCTCAGCACCCGGCCCGGGGCTAGTTAACGAGCTGGTACATCGCCCGTATGCTCTTGGGCAGCTGCGGGTGTTGCAGGGCGGTTGCCCGCAGCTTTTGGTCTTTGGCCCGCAGCAGGATCTGAGTGAGCACCTCGGCGGGGCAGTCATGTCTGGCCACGGCTGCCGCCCACGCCTGCTGCCCGTCCTTGGTCTGGGCCAGGTCTTCCCAGTAAGATCTTGGTACCGGCTGGCGGAAGACGTCGTACGCCCGTTTTTCCCCGTACTGTTCGATGATAAGCCCTTTCGCCACTGTCGCCTTGGTCCGGGACGGCCTTTGCCAGATCAGGTCCAGCTGGTGCTGGGTGAACTGAGGTCGCTGCTCGAACATGTAATGGGTGCCTAGCAGCTGGGCCAGATGGGCCAGCGGGGCGCAGGCGGCTACCCGGTCCTGGACGTCGGACGGCAGCCGGGACCACTCTGTACCGAGGTTCCAGTAGCTCAGCTGGTGCTGCTGAGCCAGCTCGTCCCACTCGCCCTTCCCGGATTGCTGGTACTGCTGGAATTTGGCAGTTGCCTGCTCGGACCAGCAAGGATGGTCCTGCAGGAAACGGGCGGCCTCAGGTCGGCGCCGGACAGTTTCGACAATAGGCTCCGGGCCGCACCGGGGCAGTCCCAGCAGCATCTCTGCTAGCCCTTCAGGACTGTAATAACCTTGGGCCGCCCATCTGACGATGGCGGCGGCCGCAACGGGCTCGTTCGCGCACCGGCGGTGCCGCTCCAGGACCCGTTTGAACACCTGGAGGTCATTTGTGGTGCTGATCACTTGGTTGCAGATTTGCCGTTCCAGCTTTTCCGGCAGGTCCGGTTGCTCCAGGGCCCACAGCAGTATGGGTTCCGGGCCCCGGGCCAGACGTTCGAATATTTCTTGTCGGGCTTGTGCGGCGATGTCGGCGGGCGAACCACGATCGGCCTGCAGCTGGCTCAGCAGCCCGGCTGGTAGCGGCCGGGTGCCGGCACCCGGCCTGGTTGTGTACTGGTTGCTACCTGTCCCGTCACGGCCCATCGGCCGGTGTGTGCCACATTCATCCCGGCTGTGTGACCGGCTGGCGCCGGGACAGCCACAGCAACGGTGTTCTCTGGCTTTCCCGGCCGCCGTGTACCATCATGGGATAACGGTCGGCATGCTGGGATGCCAACTGTCATGCCGGCCGGGGCGCAGGCCCGGTAGCACGGCAGGCCTGGATCGGCAGTACCGTGCCGTCTGAAAAATTTGCTAGTGAGCAAGCTGCCACATCGCCCGCAGGTACCGCGGTAACTTCGGGTTGTCCGCGGCCGCCTTGGCGATCTGGGGATCCGGGTCGTTCAGCAGCCGTCCCAGCGTCTCGACGGGACAGCCGGGGTTACGGGCGGCTGCTCTACGGCATGCTGTGATGTCGCTGAGAGCGGCATAGGCCAGCGCCTGAGCTGGGCACCGGGGGTTGGACAGAGCGGCGTAGCGCACTTCAGGCCATTGCTCGTCCATGGAGGCGGCGGCGGCCAGCATTCCTGGTGTGGCGTTAGGATGGCTAACAACATTGGCCCGGACCGTCGGATCTTTAAGATGAGCCGTGTATATAGCCATGAGCTGCCCAGCGGTACACGATGGGTTGCAGGCCACTCTGCGGGCTGTCTCCTGGTCGGGATCGCAGCCCAGCAGGTCCAGGGTGGCAGGCGGGCAACCCGGGTTGAGAGCTACCGCTTGGCGCACCTGCCGGCTGGTATCGCGCCCCAGCACTGCCAGCGTCCCGGGCGGGCAGGACTGGTTACCGGCAACTTTCTCTCGGATCGCCCAGTCGAGGTCGCTGGCAAGGTCGGCCAGCGTCCCGGGTGGGCACCCGGGGTGGGCCCCCACCGCGACACGGACCTCCCAGCTGTGCTGCTGGGCAAGCTCCGTCAGCGTCTGGGGCGGGCAGTTGCGGTGCTGAGCGACATAGGTGTATACCCCGGTCCTGGCATGCGGATGGTGAGCGAGCTGGGCGAGCAGTTTACCGGGACATTCTTCCCGGCTGGCTATCTGGCATAATACCCTTTCGTCCAGTTCGTCTTGGGCCAGTTGTGCCAGCCAGCTGGCTGGGGCGGTCTCAGCTGCCTGCCGGCGTACCTCGGGGCTGGGGTCTCGGGTGAGCTGGCGCAGCGCCGGTAACGGGCAGGCCGGCTGGCTGGCCACCGCCATACGGACCGGCATTGAATGATCGCCGCTGAGCAGGGTCAGCACCTCGGGGTCCCGGTGCTGGCCGGCCAGCGTCCGGCGGACCTCAGGCTCTGGGTCTCGGGCCAGCCGCAGCGCCAGCTGCGGGCCGCAGCCCGGGTGGCCAGCCGTTGCTTGGCGCACTTTGGTATGCTGGTCGTCTGCCAGGATCTCCAGGATTGCCGGGGGGATGTCGTGGTTATTAGCGAGTGCCAGGCGGACTCCCACCGCGGGATCTTTGCACAGGGCGCCCCACGCTCCGGGGGTTGTCCCGCTGCGGGCTGCTGCCTGGCGCTGATCTCTGGTGGGATGGCCGCTATGAGCGTACCGGGGTGGGCTGACCGGCACCTGGCAGGTGCTGCCCCATACCTGGCCGCACCGCAGCTGAGCTTGGTCCCCGGCCCGGGCCTGGGACAGCAGCCGGGCCGCCGGACCAGGGATCTGGGCTTCGGCCGCCCGGTACTGGTTGGACCCTGGCAGCCTCCGGGTGGTCCCGACCATACCGCCCGTGTGCCATACCGCCTCATATGCACATTGTCTTCTTCCGCCCGGCAATCTGGGCGGCTTTGTCTGCCCCGGGGACGCCGGTCTCTGCCTGGGCTGAGGTGTTGCCGGATGGCCGGAGCATCTGCAGGCGGCGCGGACCCCGGCTTTCCGGGCGCCCCAGGAACCACACCCAACCCACATTATATAACATCGCAGTACCTTATGTTATAATGGTTTAACAGGTTGTGGTAGGGCCACAAGAGCGTCAGGGGAGCGAAATGACAGTGACAGCAACGGGCTGGGACACGATCCGGAAGTCGCCTGCTACCCAGGCTCCCCAGAGAACAAATATGAACCCTCTGGGCCAGATCCTGCTGCGTAACGCTGTTATCAGCGAAGAGGACCTAGATATCGCTCTCACCCAGCAGATGATCTCAAGGCGCCGCCTGGGCGAGGTCCTGGTAGAGCTCAAATTGGTCCAGCCGGGCGAGATCTTACGGGCCTTGGCGGAGCAAGCCGGGGTGGCCTACGTGGACCTGGACACCGACCCTCCCGACCCCGATGTGCTCGCTTTGTTGCAGCCCGCGCTGGCACGCCGGTTCACCGCTGTCCCGGTGAGGAGGGACGGGGACGCCATCATAGTAGCGATGGCAAACCCCAGGAGCCTGCTGGTGGTAGATGACATCAAGATAGTGCTGCAGCAGAGAGTCGTCCCGGCACTGGCCGACATAAACCAGATCGAACAAGTGATAATCAGGATGGAGCGAGGCGATCAGGCCACCGTGGAGGCCCTCCATCGGGCTTCGGAGCAAGCCGCGCCCAGGTACGACGCTGCCACAGCGGACAGGCCGGAAGACGCACCTTTGGTGGAATTCATTAACAACCTGTTCGCTGACGCCATAAATGAGCACGCCTCCGATATCCATATCGAGCCTACCGCCGGGGACACCCGTATCCGCCTGCGGGTCGACGGCGTCCTAAGAGAGGTAATGACAGCCCCCCGTCACCTGCACCCGATGGTGGTAAGCCGGATCAAGGTGGAGAGCGGGATGAACATCGCCGAACGGCGGATCCCGCAGGACGGGAGGTTGGCGTCTACCCTGCCTAACGGGGTCCCGATCAACGCCCGGATCGCCACCATCCCTTCGGTCCACGGTGAGGCTGTAACCGTACGCCTGATAACCCGCGACATAGACAGAGCCACTATCGACGGGCTTGGGCTGCTCCCCGAACAGCTAAGCCGGCTGCGGAACGCGCTAGCGTCATCCCATGGCTCTATCGTGGTAACTGGCCCCACCGGGTCCGGCAAAACCACCACGCTGTACGCAGCGCTCCAAGAGCTCAACGACCCGACCCGCAACATCATCACCATCGAGGACCCGGTGGAGTACCAGCTGGAGGGGATCAAACAGGTGCAGGTGAACCCCAAGGCCGGGCTGACGTTCGCCACAGCGCTACGTTCGTTCCTGCGGGCCGACCCCGACGTGATCCTGGTGGGCGAGATGCGCGACCTGGAAACAGCCAAAATCGCTATCGAAGCTGCGCTCACCGGGCATAAACTGCTTTCCTCGGTGCACACCGCCACCGCGGCCTCCACCCCCACCCGGCTGGTAGAGATGGGGCTGCAGCCGTTCTACGTCAACTCGGCGCTGAGCTGCGTGGTAGCCCAACGGCTCGCCCGACGGCTATGTGACCATTGCAAGAGGCAGACAGCCGCCTCCCCTGCTCAGCTCACGGCCATCACTATCCCAGAAGACCTGCTCAACAGCGACGGGTCGCTCACCATCTGGGAGCCGGTGGGATGCCGCCGCTGCGGGCACTCAGGGTACAACGGCCGGTTCGCTATCTACGAGCTGATGTTCATGGACGACGCCATCCGCGAGCTAGTGGCACTCAACGCCCCGTCCAGAGAGATCCAGAAGATGTCCCAGAAAGCGGGGATGTGGACGCTCCAGGAAGACGGCATCCGCAAAGCGGCGACAGGCATCTCATCCCTCCAAGAGGTCATGAGGGTGGTGCTGTAACGTCTAGGTAAACCGCAACACCGGGTGTGTACAGCTAGACGGTCAGCTTGTGGCGCGAAGGTACGCCACGCCAGTCCCTGGTACCGCAGACAGATCCGAATGCGCCACGGAACATCACCTGGGCAGCCAGATCGCGCACCGACCCGCATGCCGTCTCGGAAGCTGCTAACGTCATACCTGGGTTGACCTCCGGCTGGTCGGCCCCAGGCTGGGCCGGACCGGTCTGTTCTAGAGCGTCCGCGAAACCCAGCAGCATCTGGCCCAGCAACTCCCAGGATTGCCGTTCTGACATAACGGCCTGCCGCGCACCGCCTCCGGTCTTAAGGCCGCCAGCCGGCCGCCGCACCAGCAGACCCACCGGGCGCATGCCCCCCGGTGGGACTCCGGGTTCATGGCTCATTCATCCTCACTCCCTAGACCACTGATCTGCGATCGGAGTCAGAGCCAGGGACTGGAGTCCTGAGACGAAAGCGGTCCCGCAATTCTAGCAGGCAGGCACCGCTTTGTCAACCTCAGCCATAACAGTCTCAGGCAGAGAACCGAGCTACAGCCCCGCTCTGGGCGCAAACCGTCGGGCACAACCATATCCCGCGCAACGGCACACCCCGCCCGGGCCGCCAGGCCGCCCGTCGCATACGGCGGGCGCGGCCTGGTCTGGCATACCACGGGTATGACCAGCGGCCGCGGCAGCAACCAGTACAGGCAGCATGGCGCGACACACAGCCGTCCCGTCGGCAGAGGAGTGCCGCTGCTCGCTCAGGCGGCCGGCCAGCGGCTGTGCGGACAGGTCTGGGGCACCTGGTGCGAAATGCCGGTCCGCCCGCCCGACTGGTCTCATGACCAACACCCGAGCCCTGCCAGCCGGGCCCAGGCCGCGGGCAGGAGCGCCGACCAGGCACTGCTGACCATCCTCAGCCAAGACCCAAACTACTATGTACGGGCCGCGGTAGCCAGCAACAGCAGCTGTCCCGTCTCTGTCGCCAACCAGCTCGTGGAGGACCAAGATTTCAACGTCAGGAGAGCGCTGGCTACCAACCCGTACCTGACCCCGGACATCCTGGGCAGGCTCGCCAAAGACACCTACCAAGACGTGCGGGCTAAAACGGCCGCCAACCTGGCCTGCCCCCCAGCAGCACTCCGCCAGCTGGCAGCCCCCCACCAAGCTGAATCTGTACGCCTGGCTGTGGCCGACAACGATATGTGCCCGCCGGAGATCCTGATCGAGATGGCAGCAGACAGCAGCTCCGCTGTGTACCGCACGCTGTTGGAACGGCCGGACTGCCCACCTGCAGCCCTGGAACAGCTAGCTTTAGGCAGGTATGGCTGGCCGGGGCTCGTCGACGGTATCCTCGCCCACCCCAACTGCTCGCCCAACCTCATCCAGCAAATATACGAAAGCAGACCTGATTACTACATGGAGGGAGTGGCCGTGCTGCCCCGGTGCCCACCGGCACTGTTGGACAAATTAGCCCACAACGCCAAACCGGGTGTCCGGGCCAAAGTGGCCGCCAACCCCAGCACCCCTATCAGCACGCTGAGCTACCTCAGCCACAGCACCGCCGTGGCAGTGCTGGCCGCCCTGGCTGGCAACCCGTCCTGCCCAGTCCCGGTACTCCAGGAACTACTGCAACACCGTTGGCCCCCAGAGATCGCCGAAACCGCAGCCGCCAACCCCAGCCTGCCCCGAGCCGCCCTAGCTATGTGGCAGCTCTCCCACAACTAGCTTTAACATTCGGGATGCGGCTCTGGCAAACCCGGGTGCCGGACGCCCGCCAGGTAATACCCACACCTCAGCTCAGGGCATATATTAGGACAGTGGCCGCCGTAACGCCTGCTCACGGGCACAAACATGAGACGGGACCTGTTCATAGGTAGCGAGCATGAGACAGGATCGACGCCGGCTACGATAGGATCCCGACATTACAATGCTTGCTCACGGGCAGCAAACATGAGACGTCGTCACGGGTTCACAACGCCAGCCCCATAAGCCGCAACGGCCTCCAGGTGGCCTACGCAACTATTTCTGGTACTGTGACGGTAACCGGTTGGGAGCGCTACCCAGCCGGGGCCGGGACAGCTGCTTGCCGGGGGCGGCCCCTGCCCCGGCCTGACGGCTGCCTGGTCCTGCCGCCTGCCCCTCGGGCCCTGGCGTCCCGCCGCCTTACCACCTCGTTGTGCAGCCGCACCACATGCTGAGCCAGCTCGGCGCTGTCCAGGACCCCCACCAGAGGGTCGTCTGACAACGGCTTGTCGCCTCGCTGCCAGAAAATGTTGCGCTTAGCCTCCGCCCCGACCCGCCACCGGCCCAGCAGGATAGAGGCCAGCTCTTCGGCGGTAGCGGTATCCCGGCCCGGCAGCCCCGGCAGCAAAAGCGGGTCCAGCAGGCTCGCATAGTTGACACCGAGCTGCCGCAGGATCCTATAGCCGACACTTTGGTCATTCTTATAAGTGGAGCCGGCTCGCTCCCTGGCCAGCTCCCGCAGCTTCATCACCACCGGGACCGGCAGATCCGCCCGGGCCGCCAGCCCCACCCACACCAGCTCGCTGTACTGGTTGTGTAGCAAGCCCGCCGCCTGTGCCAACGCCCCGATACCAGGGCCATCCAACGCCGAGCTGCGAGACAGCCAGACCAGGAACTCGGGGGTCTCCATCAGCAATAGCTGCGGATCCGCCGGCGGCACCCACCTCTGGTCCCGGACCTCCACACCCTGCCGGCCCGCCCTCCCGAACAGCTTCCTGAGCGCCTCCCGGCAGTGCCGGCAGGTAACCCCCTCTAACGTCCCGGCCCACAGCTGCTGGGCCAGCTCCACCTCAAAGTTTGGACGCGGCCGATGCCCACAGAACGCCTGCCATTCTCCGGCCACAATCTCAGCATACCGGATGCCATGTACCAGAGAGGCGTTCACCCGGACGGGCCTCGCCAGCAAACCAGGGACAGCACCATATCCGTCAACACCCATAAGCACAATATACACTACCGGCCAGCGGCACCACACAAAACAGCGCCATTTTGTCTTGTCTGTCCCGCAGCAGCCGAGAGGAGCCCCGGACGCCATCCGCAACGAAATCACAGAAATCTCAACACCCAACGCCCCGCCGTGTTATATAATGTTTATGTGAGATCTGGTTTTAAGCTTGTTGCTAAATGACATCGGCCATCAAATGCGGGCCCCTATCTACCTAACTTCTGGCCCCAGCGGGGCTACCGGCACCATAACAACCTCGGCCAGCAGTCCCGACGGGGCCACCGGTGCGGTACGGCAGCGAGGTGGAGGTAACGGCAACCAGCAGCGCCGGGACCGCGACCCAACATACAACCCAAGTCCGGGCAACAACCCAGATCCGGGCAACACGGGAGAGGACATGGCAACCAGGACGGCACTGAAGACAGAGAGCGCAAGTGAGGCCCGCCTCCAGGCCCTTCTCTCCTCACTTGACGACCTCGTTTTCGAGCTCGACGAAAACGGTACCTACCTTGGGATTTGGACAGCCGACGACGCCCTGCTGGCAGCACCACGGAACGAGATGCTCGGCAAGTCGCTTCGCGAAATAGTGGGCGAGAAGACCGGCCTGCGTTTAGGACGGGTCATTAACCACGTCCTGGAGACGGGCTGCCCAGAGACCCTTGAGTACCGCCTGGAGGTCCCGGCGGGCATCCGGTGGTTCGAGGGCAGGCTTGCTCCTATCACCGGTCCGGAAGGCCTCTCGCGGAGGGTCTGCCTCCTGGTCCGGGACATTACGGCACAAAAGCTCGCCGAGGAAGCGCGCGACAAAGCCGAAACGCAGCTCAGGTACCAAGCCATGTACGACGGGCTCACGGGCCTGCCGAACCGCGCGGTGTTCCACGACAGGGTGAGGCACGCGCTCAAAGCGGCGTGCCGAGAACACGACGAAATTGCCGTGCTCATGCTCGACGTAGACCGTTTCAAAGAGATCAACGACACCCTTGGCCACGCAGTCGGGGACGAAGTGCTGAGAGAAGTAGCCCGGCGGCTCACAGCGCTGATCCGAGGGGGTGACTCAGTAGCGAGACTTGGAGGCGACGAGTTCGCCATCCTGCTCCCCAAAGCGTCAAAACGCGAAGCTACCGTGGTCGCCTCGCGAATATCCAGCTACCTCGAGGAGCCGGTCCTTGTCGACGGCCTGCCGCTCAACATCGACCTCAGTGTCGGGCTTGCAACCTTCCCGAAAGACGGAGGAGAAGCCGACCTGTTGCTCCGGCGTGCCGACGGCGCCATGTACGCTGCCAAAGCTGTACGCACCGGGTTCGCGGCGTACGACAAATCCGCCGACCCGCTGACTCCAGACCGGCTTGCGCTAGTCGGAGAGCTGCGCAGAGCGCTGGACCGAGGCGAGCTCGTCCTGCACTACCAGCCACAGCTGGCCCTTTCAACAGGCCGCACCACAGCCGTCGAAGCACTGCTCCGTTGGCAACACCCCGACCGGGGCCTCATCCCGCCAGACGAGTTCATCCCCCTCGTCCAACAGACCGAGCTGATCAAGCCGCTCACCCACTACGTGCTCGACATGGCGCTCCGGCAGTGCCGGGCCTGGATGGACGAAGGCCGACAGCTGAGGATGTCGGTCAATCTGGCGCCACGCAACCTTATTGACGTTGGCTTCCCACATGACGTGGCCGGCCTGCTACGGGTTAACAAGGTCCCCCCGGACCTGCTCGGGCTCGAGATCACCGAAAGCACCGTTATGGCCGACCCACGGCGTACCGGTGCTGTCCTCGAACGCCTCGCCAAGATAGGCGCCCGGCTTTCTGTCGACGATTTCGGGACGGGCTATTCGTCGCTGTCGTACCTAACGCGTTTCCCGGTAAGCGAGATCAAGATCGACCGGTCGTTTGTAACGAACATGACCAGCTTGCCAGGGAGCGAAGCGATCGTGCGGTCGACCATCGACCTTGGGCGCAACCTCGGGCTGGAGGTGGTAGCGGAAGGCGTCGAGACAGCTGACACCATGGCACGGCTCGAAGAGCTCGGCTGCCATCTGGCACAAGGCTACTACGTAAGCAAGCCGCTGCCCGTCGGAGAGCTCGATGCCTGGCTCGCGACAACGGCAACCTCCGCGACGACCTAAAGGGAAGGCGCCGTGGCTCATTCGTGGCGCGCCCGTGGGCGGGCACCGTCTACCCGGCCGCTCTGGGTAAGCGGCCGCGGTGAATAAAGACTAAAGTCGGTCCTTATGATTCTTCGGTCGTATGTACCCGGCCGAACACACGATATAGCGTTCCGGGTGGCGGCTGGCTGTCCCGTCTCTTACCCGGGGCAGCAAGCTATTTAAATGCCACAGCGTAGCGGGGACACAGCGGGTTGTCCGGCGCTGCCTGGCGAACTTGCAGGGCGCTGTCTTGCAGCAACAGCCGCAACAGCCTGTCGCCCATGACCGGGCTGAAGCGAGCTTTCTGCACACCCAGTCAGGGTACCGCTCTAGGATAACAGCGGCCCGGCCATCCAGATCGATCCTATCCGCGAGTTTCTCCGTCATCATCGTATCCCGAGTACGTGAGACCGTCCGTCCGAGGCGCAATGTGTTCTGGCCGTTGAACAGCCCAGAGACCGTCAGAGGCCGCAGGCGAATTCGAACCGGGCAGCCAGCCCCGCGCCGCACCAATAAGGGGGGTTGCCGAATGAGACTGACCGGTCCTGTGGCTCGTTGGGGACCATAACCTGCATAAGTAGATGGGGCTCGACAAATTCGAAGAATAACTTCTGCCCCACGACCTCGTCTGGGTGCGGGTCGGGCATAGGTTTACCTCCCGCCCCAATGGCCCGTACCTTTGTCACGACCGCCTCTAAACGACCATTCAAGAAGGAGAATGCAAGCGTGTCATAATCAACGCACAAGCATCCGCCCCGAGTTGACAGCTTGCCGGTGCTAACCGAAATGATCTTGAGGGATGCGTCATGGGCGTACCAGTTACCCATGAAATCAGATACGGGCACCGGACCCGGTACGACGGGAGGCGAAACGGCGATCCGTTCCAGGGTGGCCAAGATGTCGAAGGGCTCTTTGAGCGCATTGGCTGGCACTGACCCGGGGGCGGTCATGTAAGCCCAGATGTCCATGCCCGGGAGGAGGGCAAGTAGGAAACTTGAGGTCGGAGCAGCGATCTTGCCTGGGACGGCGTCCGTTCCGAGGAGCTCTTGGATCTTGACCCCGTGGACTGAGATCTCACCGCCGAAGAGGTCCGGGACAGGGGGGAGAGCCGGTCCGCCTTGCCCGAGCAGTACAGCCACGCCATTTCGGACGTCCAGTCCCATGCAGTCACGCAAAGCCATGTAAGTACCGACTATTACGAACGATCCGCTGTCCGTCTCGCAGTTTGCCGGCGAGCGACGGGAGAAGGCCCGCGGTAGCTCGACTGAATAGCCGGCCCATGTGATAATAGACCAGGGCGCGTGGTTTATTGGCCTATGATAAGGCTGGAGGACGGCACTGTGCCTAGGACCCACCGCAGGTGAACCATGCGCCGCATCTGGGACAATCAGCAGTCCGATTACGAATGCGCAAGCCAACACGAACGCCAGCAGATGTTGAAATTGCTGAGCAGGGGGACCCCCCTCCTTTAGCGCCCTAACATGGACCTGCCCCCGAGAATGCGCACAGCCCGGAAAATGGGATTTTGTTACCTGCCGTCGCGCAATCCGGCACGTCAGTCGATTACTTGCGTGGATATAGACAGGCATGCGTCCTTGAGATGCTGCTGATACCAAGCCGCAGTCCAGCCCCGCAGCGCTAAAATGTCTCGTACTTGAACGTTCTTTCATGGGAGCGATCCGGTAAAGCGAGGCCACAACAGACATAATCACGACGTTAGCTAGCGGCGGGCTGGAAGAGTTACAGGACGGTTTGCGGGCGGTACGGCACTTAACGGCAGACGGGGACCACAGCAGCATCTGATATCTCCTTGGCCAAAACCGCGGCACGCAGGAACGGAGGATATCGGCATGTGGTATATCTGGATAACATTGAAACGCGCGATGTTGTTTTACCGTCAGGAGAGCAGGACGATCGAACCGACTAGCCACGACCCGGATGGCCAGACGACTAGTATTACGGCCAACGGCTACATACCTTGGCCGTGGAAAGTTGCTAGTCTGGCCGCGGCGGAGGTGTATGGCAACGTGGGCAGTTGGGGCTGGGAAGCATTCGGGACACAGGTCGGCTTCGGTGACAGGTTTGGTAAGTACGCCGACTTGGAGTGGTCTTACAACCTCAATGTGGATCATCGGGGGCCGACATGGTGATCGTTATAACGCTTATTAGGTGGGCCGGGATCAGCGTCCTGCTAATAGTAGGAGGGACGGGCATTTGTCTTTTGATGGTTCGCGCCGCGCTCTCCCAGCGCTTGTTCAATCACATGTACAGACGTGATTTGTCTGTGCGCTCAAGGTTGCACATGAAACCTCTAAACGCTTCAGTTTCCCGTCGGGGTTTCCGTTTGGGTTTTAGTCTTGCCGGCCTCTGGGGATTCGCTGCGATTTGCGTTGGTACCGGTATCTTCATCACCCATATAATCTAATGAGCGGCGAACCAATGGCACGGTCCTTTCCGCTGCGAGCGGTGGTCATGGTGATGCTCCTCGGTTTGGCCGCCACCTCCTGTGGTACCGGCCATGAAGCGCAGGCGCCCGGAGTGCTACAGCTGCGCGTTGTCGTGGGTTCCAGCACAGGCGGCTGCCCGACCTCGATCGCAGGGGTGCTGCATAATATCGCTGCCCGTACCCGCAGCAGGGGCAACAACGACCCCGGACCAGCACCAGCCCCGCCAGCAGCCCGCTACGGCAGCAAGGGCATGTTGGTACCAGACGTTGGGGATGTACTACATACGGGCCAGGTGGTACGATCCTGGTGTGGCCCAGTTCACCAGCGTCGACCCCGAGCTGGCCGCCACCGGAAATCCAGCGAATAGCAGCGATGAGCAGGGTGATGACCCTTAGGAGCCAGACCGTGCCGAACCATGTACGCATGACCATTGTCACAGCATCGCGCGGAATTGCCACTCTATTTATCAGTGCCTTGCTTGGCTTAGTTTTAGTGCTCTTCCCGACGGTTACTGCTGCTTTGCCAGCCTCGGATTATGCTCGTACAAATGCCTACGTAGCTGGGTGGGGCTTCAGCGACCCCGATGCCATGGCTGTGGCCGCCGGGGATTTGTTCGTGGCAAACAGTTATTGTGACTCACTCACCGAGCTGGACATCTCGGCAGGGACGTTCGTGCGCATTATCTCAGGGCCGGGATACAAGTTCGCCAGTCCAGACGCCATAGCGGTGGCCGGGAGCGACATGTTCGTAGCGAACGGCGGCCTTCTGACGACGACCCGAACGGTGACCACCCGGACCAATCAGACTTCGTTGCACGCAAAACCCAATAACTCGGATGATACAAACGCGGCCTCCCCGAACAGCAACGTTCCTAACACCAACACACCAAGTACCGGTTCGGTCACCGAACTGAATACTTCGACGGGAGCGCTCATACGCGTTATCTCAGGACCAGGCTACAAACTCGACAGCCCAGACGCCATCGCCATAGCCGGCAAAAACCTATTCGTGGCAAACGGTGAGAACAAAGACACCAGCTCGATCACCGAACTGAATGCCTCGACGGGAGCGCTCATACGCGTTATCTCAGGACCGAGCTACAAACTCGACAGCCCAGACGCTATCGCCATAGCCGGCAGAGACCTATTCGTGGCGAATGGTGGGAGTGGAGGCACTGGTTCGGTCACTGAGCTGAATATTTCGACGGGAGCGCTCATACGCGTTATCTCAGGGCCGGGCTACAAACTCGACAGCCCAGACGCTATCGCCATAGCCGGCAAAAACCTATTCGTGGCAAACGGTGGGAACAAAGACACCAGCTCGATCACCGAACTAGACCTCTCGACGGGAGCGCTCGTACGCTTTATCTCAGGACCGAGCTACAAACTCGACAGCCCAGACGCTATCGCCGTAGCCGGCAAAAACCTATTCGTGGCGGATGCAGAGGGGGGTTTGCTCACCGAACTCCAAAGCTCGACAGGAGCGCTAATAAGGATTATCCGGGGTTCCACATACGGGTTTGACGGGCCGGACGCATTGGCGGCCGACCAGCAGGACTTGTTCGTGGTGAATTCGGCCGGCAATTCGATTACCAGGCTTGATCGGGTGACAGGAACGTTCGTCGGGATCATCTCCGGCCCGGTGTATAAATTCGACAACCCCGCGGCCATTGCCATGGCCGGCCCCGACTTGTTCGTGGCGAATACCGGTGATGGCAGTATTGGTGGTTCGGTCACCGAGCTCAGGGCCTCGACCGGGGCCCTGGTAAGGGTCATCTCCGGCCCCGCATACAAGTTCGTCGGCCCGGAGGCCATGGTCGTGGCCGGCCCCGACTTGTTCGTGGCCAACAGCGAGGGTGGTTCGGTCACCGAGCTGGACACCTCGACCGGGACCCTAATAAGGGTCATCTCCGACCCGAACTATCGGCTGGCCCCGCAGGCTATGACGCTGAGCGGGGACCGCCTGTTTGTGGCTAACAGCGAGGGTGGTTCGGTCACCGAGCTGGACACCTCGACCGGGACCCTAATAAGGGTCATCTCCGACCCGAACTATCGGCTGGCCCCGCAGGCCATGTCGCTGAGCGGGGACCGCCTGTTTGTGACGAACGGTGGTGGTTCGGTCACCGAGCTGGACACCTCGACCGGGATCCTGGTAAGGGTCATCTCCGGCCCGAACTACGGTTTTGAGTACCCGGATGCCCTGGTTATAGCCGGTGCCAATTTGTTTGTGGCAAATTTCGAGGCCGGTTCGGTCACCGAGCTGGACATCTCGACTGGGACTTTGCTAAGGGTCATCTCCGGCCCCGCATACCAATTCGCCGGTCCGCGGGCCATGCTACTGAGCGGGCATCGTCTATTCGTGGTGAACGCCGGCGGTTCGGTTACCGAACTACCTGTGGGAGTTCTGACGAACGTGGGTTACGGCTGAGGCCGTCTTTGGGTTCTCGGCGTGGCCCTGCCAACGGTGGAATTAGGCTATGATGGGATCGAGTTGGTGGGCGCGGTTTCTGTCCCTCTGACCTATATCATGCTACCTGGGAATGACGTCCGGATACGGACCGGCGCGCTCCGGGACCAGATCGTGTTTTGACCAGCAATTGGACGTGCGTACTTGATGGATTCGAAATTTACGGCGCTAATATCCGGAGGCAGCCAGTAAAATTGGGACTATGGTTTGCTGAATAAAGATAAGGCCGCCTGCCGCGACATAGCCGCAATCCTCTGACAGCACCGGCCGTCGAAAGCGGGCCGATCTGCCAGTCTTTCGCGGTCGGGGGATCACCATGAGTATCGCCCATCCGGCCGCTTACTCAGAGCGGCCGCGGCGAATAATAAAGATTGGTCTTTATGGCTCTTCGATCGAAATCGTTTCGTTCAGCACCGATTGAGGGTCGAACCGATTGAGGATCGAACCAGCTCGGTAAACTATACGTTCAAGGGGCTGGCCGCCGAACCGGTAAACGTACTTCGTTAGGCTGGTCAGCTGACATCCATTATATAGAGATCTTCCTCTAACCGTGGACAAGCTGGTTAGACCGGCAGCATCGCGGCGAAGTCGGCCCAATCCGCAACGTACAATGTGCCGCCACCGCAAGCCATAACGCCTGATAAGCCGGCAATCCGTCTGACCTGCTTTCTGGCCATTAGGCTTATCTGGGTTAAAGAATCATTCCCGTTGTTCCCGATTATGACGTTCCCGTCGCAAGTGGTGATAGTATCTGGGTTGTTAAATCCGTATCCCGATCCTCGGATTGTCCCGACGAGCGCCCCGGTGTCGACATCCCATTCGGTAATAGAATTTTCGGTGTTATTCACAACGTACAGTCGGCGACGTATTATACTGACAGCGTTAAGGTTCGGGGCTATCATACCTCGGATCACCGTTCCCAGCGTTTTTGGCTGTCTTGCGCTAGAGATTAGCGGGGGCAGCCTTTGGGGCGCTGGCAGCCTGTGTCCAACCCTCCTCCTGCCCGCCATACCTCCCATTATACCACCCCGGGTGCCAAGCGGAACCCCGACAACCCGGGACAAGAAACCGCAGAAAGATCATAGACAAGCAAACATTCCACGCCAGGAGAGCCTAAAACAAAACACCACTGCCGCGCGACCCTCCGGATTGTGTCATATGCCTATGTCGCGGCTGTGTTACTTGAGATAATGTCAGGTGCAGCCGCTTTAAAGGCTTCCGCGGTTTACCTGTCCCTGGGTTACCACCGTTCGCGATTGCGGCATCGCTCTCGTAATTAGGGTGTGGGCGTTTGTTGGATTGCCCATGTGTTCCCGTTCCAATGTTCCACCAAGGTTATATTCGGGGAGCTGTTTGTGGGCGGTTTGTTCATATAGTTTCCGACCGCGATGCAGCCACTTGGGGAGTAACATGCTACACCGTTAAGGAAGTTACCAATCGGCAGGCCGGGTGTTTTTTCTGTGCTGTCCGTTGCTTGTCTGGTCGTTGTCGGTATGTCGGGTGTTGCCTGGACAGTCCAGGTAATGCCATCCCATCGTTCGGCGAGGGCCATGTAGACATTGGAGTTGTCCCAAGCGAAACCTACGGCAACGCAGGTAGAAGGTGAAGTACACGATACGCCGGTCAATGTGCTGTTTAAAGTATTCGCGGCACGTGCCTCTAAGTTGGTCCACTCTGTCCCGTTCCATTCCATTGCCAACGGTCTGATATCGGATGTGCTGATAGCAGAACCCACAGCGATGCAGACCGACGGTGAGACACACGACACGCTTGCCAAGGCGCTGTCTGCTAATGTGGGGACCCGCAGTCTCGTTACTGACCATACCGTTCCGTTCCATCGTACCGTCAGCGCTGTGCTGCTGTGCAGCCCGATCGTTTTCCCAACTGCCATACATGCTGTAGGGGTGCTACACGACACACCGAACAGAGGATTAATACCAGTGCGGAGCAACGATGTTGGTGCCTGGACAGTCCATGCCGTCCCGTCCCATCGTTGTATTAATGCTCTCTCGTCCGAGCTGCCAACCGCAATGCAAATAGACAGTTGGCATGACACACTCTGGAGGGAACCGTCGGCGCTGGGTGCGGCCCTCTGGATGGCCCAGATATTGCCGTTCCATTTTTCTGTTAAGGTCTCGAATTCCCATGAATCTGTTAAATAATCGCCCACTGCCATACAAGCCGCAGATGAATAACATGATATGCCGGCGCCATTTAGAAAAACGACATTGCTATGGGCGGGGCTAGCCAAGGTCTGGGCGGTCCAGTTCGTGCCGTCCCATTTCTCTATCAGCGGGACATTAACATCATGGGGGACATTAACATCATGGTCAAAGCGAGACCCGACAGCTATACATAAGACAGGGCTGACGCAAGTTATTGATTCCAGAATCCCCGCTGTGGTTTGATAGGGGGGCTGTCGACCCGCTATTATTGTAAGATTGGGCGCGGCGGCCGCTCCGTTTAGGGGTACCAGCCCTGCCAGGACGGCTACCATGGCTAGGCGTCCACATGCCGATCCCCAGGTCCACCGCAGCAGGTATCTTATCTTCGATTTCATGTCCGTCCCCTTAGTTCAAAGAGCATCGACCGGCATCTCCGCTTGCCACCGCTGGTTGGTTAGTCTTTCCAGTTATTATCAACGCGCTCATCATTGTTTCCTAGTAAGTAAACAACGTGTGCCAGCCCAGCCGATCTTGTCTAGGCGCATTGTCGTTCCTTCGGACTGAACGACTATGTCCCGCGATTCCAGCGTCATCCCTTGCGGTGCGGATATTTCGAAACTGGTAGCTCTAACGACGAGAACGGGTCCGCCTCCAAAACGGTTGTTCCAGGAGACCCAGGAGCTGAGAGGTCTCCGCACCCGAACAAATGTATTGCCTGTGTAAATAACGGGCTGGCCGTCAATGTAGCCCAACGTACATCCGTCCTCTCGTGCATTATGTCGTCAGATAAGGCGACCGGGGTGTCTATCCAGTTAGTGACGTCGGAGAAACCCGGATATCTCGATAGTCACCTGCAAACCACGCCCGCCATGCGCCAGTTATGAGAGCTAGGCCTGTAGCGCCATGGTAGAGTTTAGCTAAGGTGCTCCCCCGCCAACGGTCATCTGGGAGGCAATGTCCCCGGCAGTAAAACCTGATCAGGAGGATGAGACCGCTGTTGGTCGTCGTTCATCTTGGGGAACGTCGTTTATGCAGACGGTCAGAAGATTAGCGGGTTAATTGTGTTGTTCCCTTCTGTAGGAAGACAGATGTCCCGATAATAATAACTTGGCAGTCTCTCTGGCTGGGGGAGGGGCCGAGGATCAAGGCCGTAGGATCGCCATGTTGCACTGCGCGTCCAAGGGGCCGTGCTATATCAGCTCGCTGTATAGGCGAGGAGCCGGTCCTCTAGGTGACCGAACGCCGTGGTGACCGCCGCTGCCGGCATCGGTGTGACCAAGGTGCTCGTGGCCTTAAGCACCTCCTCGACGTGGCCGGCCCCAAAGATAACCCAGGCGAATAGGGCAGACAAGTCCCGCTTGGGCGATTTAAGGGTAAAAGAAACTGCGTAGCTGATTGCCGTCACACCCTTTGCTACCTTCTCGGGTATACGGCACATCGGCCCGAACGCCATGCTCAGATGTTTGGTGGGACCAAGCTGCTCGGCGATAGCCCACATCTGCCAGACCTCCTGGATCTTAAAGCACTTAGGGAAAGAAGGTCGTGAGAAAGCAGCGAGATCCCGCTCCTGCAGCGCGACAGACGGCTCGATAGTGACGGCCGAGGCAAGGGTCGGCGTCTGGTACAGACTGGAGTACCCGGGGGCCGTGAAGGTGGACGAGACGTACGTGAACGGCTCGCCCGGCTCGTCCTGCCAGGTGAGCATGGAGACATGGGACACCGGCAGGCCCAAGCAGTGGGTAAACTTGTCGTCCGAGGCCTGTTGGCGCAGCATGGGCGTGTTGCCGCAGTCGGGAGCCGACGAATCCGAGCCGCCGCCCTGCATGCACGGGCCAGCCGAGCCGTCCGATGTCCAGCCTCTCGGCAGGTCGGACAACCGGAGGACAAGCTCCTTCCCGGTAGCGAGCAACACCGGAATGCCTGCCTGCCCCTGCGCGGATGGGGCCAAGCTTGCCGCTGCACAGAGGACGGCGCCAGACAGAGAGACCGTCACCACCGCTACTACCGCAAAGCGCCAGCCCGCTCGTATATCCCAGTGTCTGGTCTCAGTAGGTTCCTTATCATTGCAGCGGGTTTTTGGCGGGGCTGGTGGCGGCCCGGGTAGGTTTGCTAGTGTCCTACTGCAGGTACTGGGCGGCGCCACCATCCACAGTGGTATCAGGAAGAAGACCGCAACCCAACACGCCAGAGCGGGCCAGAGCCAGCCAGAGGCACCGCGCAACCTAGCTCATTCCACCTTTAGTCACGGCCGGCATATCCTGCTAAGTGCCGCTCGACGTCCGTGACAATCTTGCTCTCGAGGCGGGCTGGGAACGGGTAAGCCGACGAACCCTGAAGGTCAAGCACCTCCTCGATGGGCCCAGCCCCAAGGATGACCATGGAGTAAATAATAGATCCGGTGAATCTGGCGGAGTGGAAGTTGAGCTGGTCTTGGTACGCGACAGCGGTCACGCCCGCAATCTTCGATATGGGTAGCTTGTGTAGTGGCGCAGACGACAACGATAAATGGCCAGCGACAGCGAGGCTTTTTAGCAGAGCCCACGTCGCTCCCTTCTGGAGGATCGTGTAACAGCCAAGGAAGGACGCCGCGGAGAAAGCGGCCAAATCGAAACGCTCCTCCGGCGTGGACTTTTCGATAGACAAGTACGACTGCGCCGATGGAGCCATAGCAACAGGGTTGGTGTCGGAACCACCCGATCCGGTGAAGGTCGAGGACGAATAGGTGAACGGCTCTCCTGGCTCGTCCGACCCTGTTAACATGCCAACACGCGAGATAGGTACTTTCAGGCATCGGGCGAACTTCTCGTTGTCAGCCTGCTGGACCGCTGGTGGTAAGGGACAGTGTCCGGCAGCGAAAGTGCCAAAACTGGCAGCCATGCATGGGCCGGCAGTACTGTCGCTTGACCAGCTGGCGGGGAGTTCACTGGCCTGAAGGCTAAGGACCTTGGCCACGCCCAAGAGCGACACGGAGCCGGCTATGTTCGTCCAGGTCATTGCTGGTTCCTTCCGTTGCCCTCTGGTCGATAGGGCAGTAATACCGAATGGTGCAGATAGTTGTGGTGGTCCCCAAACAGGAGCGATTAGGACAACGCTCATGCCAAGAATCGCCAACGTCCGCATTGTCATGCCCCTCCTTTCATTGTCGGCACAGCCGCCAACGGAGTGCTCAGCAAGTCCCATCAGAGGACCTGATGAGCAGAGGCCCATGCTTCCCCACCCAGTCTCCGTACGCCCTTAAAGCTTTGGTAAGCCAAGACGCCCCCTCGTTCAAAAACCACTGCAGGTAGGGTTCCGGATTAGAAATGCCCCATAATATATCTGCAGCACCGCGTAATACCCCAAGACCAGTGACGTGCGACTTGTTGACCCAATGATCACTCCGCCGCCAACGCCAAAATGGGCACCCAATTCGACGCCCATACGGATGGGTGTTGGTCACCAATGCCGGGGGCTGTAAAATAGACGATGATGCTTCCCCCGCAATGATCTCGCCGCTAAAGCCAACGAAGACGAAAAGTCCTGCCAAGTCCTCCAACATCGGTGCGTTACTCATATCCCACAGAAGACCGGCAGAGGCACCGAAGTCCAGACCTGCCGCTGCAGCAGGTGACGACACCAAATCCATGCCATGCGCGTGGAATTTGCCGTCAGGCTCGGTGACTAACCGGGTTAGACATTCTGTGTCCGACACCGACAAATTGAAGCCCAAAGTGGACGAACCACAGACGCCGACTGTTATTGGCCCGGTTGGGTCGGTTTGGTTTGTGGGGTTGTTGTTAGCGTAGGCGTATGGCTGCTGGGTGGCAGCCAGCTCGGGGTCGACGCTGATGAACTGAGCCACACCAGGATCGTACCACCTGGCCCACATGCAGCACATCCCCAACATCTGGTCCCAGTAAGCTCCTTGCCATTGCAACGGGCTGCTGGCGGTCCCGCTGTAGCCCAACCGACGAATCATCGGAATCTGCGGCCCCAGCCAAGCACGAAGAGCCGGCCAGCGATAGGTCGCTAGAAGTCGTCGACGCAGGCTCCGCCGCCTCTATCTCCCTAATCAGGTCCGAGACTTTGCTCTCGACTTCGTTTACGGCATCGGCAGAATCCTGCTGAACGCCACATAACCCAGCAGCCAGGCTCCACTCCCACCATGTACACCCGCTTAGCTTCTCGCCATTTGGGTCGGTTTGGTTTGTAGCGATCCGTGGATAGGGATCTGGTGACAGACAGCAGCTTGACCGTCTTCCTTGCGAACCCGAAGATTACGGCGTCCCGTCCTAGCTCCTATTGGGAGGGGGTGTGCCCCACGCAGCGGTCTATGCCCCTCTGCCAGAGATGGCGGTCAGCATTCTGGGTCTCACCGGCTTCGGGTTCGTCAATTACATGATCAAATTACCCGTACCCTGACGCGAAGTTCTCAGTCGGCACCGAACCTTTAGGCACCGATATATATCTTGGGTATGACATCAGCTCCCGGGGCTCCTTCCCCTAATACCGTGGAGAGCAAAATGCCAAGAAGTCGGATTGTCAATTCCTGCAGAGTAGCAAGCCTTATGCAGCGAAAGTTGCCCGTCGCGGTAGGTCTTGCTTGCCTAATGATACCCAACGGAGCATGTCCCATTTCAGCTGGGAGTCTCTCCGGATCGGCGGCCACTGCTAATACGGCATTACCTACAATTCAGGAGTTGATGCCCGAGGGCGTTGGTTTCAGCGACGTGGTCGCTCTATCGGGCACAACTATGGTGGCTGGCGCTCCGATGGACCGACACGATTCGGGGAGGGCCTATGTCTTCGGTCAGGTCGCGGGCCGCTGGCGTGAAGTGGCCGTCCTGCGTGGTTCGGACACCGTTGAGGGCGACCGGTTCGGCTCATCGGTGGCCGTATATGGGAACACGATCGTTGTGGGTGCCGAAGGGAAAGCCAAGCACAGCGGGGGCGCCTACGTCTTCGACAGGATGACCACCGGGTGGCAACAAATCGCCGAGTTGAACGACCCCGGCCGGAATGCCGGTGACGGGTTTGGGTGGTCGGTGGCGCTTTCGGGAAGTGTACTCGCCGTGGGCGCAATAGGGTTCGGACCCGACGTGGGCCGCGCCTATGCTTTCTCGAAATCGCGCGGCAGCTGGCATGAGACCGCCGAATTGGAAGTGCCCGGCACAGTTGCCTATGACGAATTCGGTGGGTCGGTAGCGGTGTCAGGGGACACGATAGTGGTCGGCTCTCAACAGCACGGACTAAGTGGCAATGCCTACGTGTTCACCAAGACGGCGAAAGGTTGGGAGCAACCTGTAGACCTTTTTGAGCCCGACCCGACAGGCATGGATTGGTTCGGTTGCTCTGTTGCGGTTTCTGGGCCGGTAATAGCGGTTGGGGCAGATGGCCACCGGGGCGGCGGCCGTGTGTATATGTTCACGCTAAGATCAGCTCGGTGGGCCCTGGCTACAGAGCTGAAAGCTTCTGGTTCTGCGCCTGACGGCTGGTTCGGCGATTCGGTCTCGTTGTCAGGAGAGACCGTTGCGGTCGGCGCTGAGAACCGCGCTTCGGGTGCGGGCCGTGTCTATGTCTTCGCTGCGACGGATCATGGCTTTCGTCAACTGGCGGAGCTAGAAGCTGGGGATCCCACCGCGAACACCAATTTCGGTCAGTCCGTGAGCGTCTCCAGGAATAACATTGCCGTTGGCCTCGGTGACATCTATGACGCCGGCTGGGCCCGCCACGAATACGTGTTTACAAGAAGCTCAAGAGGCTGGCACCAGCTGGCTATGCTGAGGGCTTCCACCGCGTAGTACAGGACTAAAGCTGGGACCTACCGCTACTGCGGGTGGTGGTACCGGAGGTGCTGCTTCCGGAGGTGCTGCTTCCGGAGGTGCTGCTTCCTGAGATGGTCGCCTGGGATAACAAGCTGTTGGTAGCGTTGGTTTTGGGTTCGCAGCGGGGACCGGGATCGGCATGCACCACCAATTATATTAATGGTAACGTCAGTTTGTCGGCAGCCGGGTTGTCCGGGCCATAAACGCAGCAACTAATTGTCCGGTCCGGCCACCAGCGCACCAGCCGGGGCAAACCGCCCTCTACTGTCGGGAAGGCTAGTGGTCGGGTGCCGCAGACAGCCGCCTATGTAAGCTTCTCCACTTTCTGGTTGTCATTGTCAGCGATGTACAGGTTGCCCGAGGAGTCCACAGCCGTCCCTGTGGGTTCGTCTAGGTCGGAGTTGGTACCTGCCCCGCCGGTGGTCGGCGCCCCGGCGGTACCGGTACCAACGACTTCGTACATACGCCCCGATGTCATTGTCTGCCCGAAGTAAGTGCCGCCTGCAGCGGGGACCATCACCACATAGTTGACGCCGGAGTCGGCGATGTACAGGTTGCCCGAGGAGTCCACCGCCAACCCCTCCGGGTATGACAGGTCGGAGCTGGTAGCAGCAGTACCGCTGGCCGAAGGCGACCCGGCGGTATTGGTACCAGCGACTTCGTACATACGTCCCAATGTCATTGTCTGCCCGAAGTAAGTGCCGCTTACAGCGGGGACCATCACCACATCGCTAGCGCTGGTGTCAGCGATGTACAGGTTCCCCGAGGAGTCCACCGCCAACCCGTACGGGTAGTTCAGGCTAGAGTTGGTAGCAGCAATATTAGTTGAGGGCGACCCGGCGTTGCCAGTACCGGCAACATTGTACATATACCCCACTGTTGCCGCTGAGGTCCCGAGATAAGAGCCGGCCTTGTTGGGGACCATTACCACATAGCTGGCGTTGGTGTCAGCGATGTACAGGTTCCCCAAGGAGTCCACCGCCACCCCACGCGGACCGTTCAGGTTGGAGCTGGTAGCGGCAATATTATTCGTGGGCGTCCCGGTGCTGCCAGTACCGGCAACTCTGTACATACCTCCTACGGTCGTCATCGAAGTCCCGAGATAAGTACCGGCCTTGTTAACGACCATCACCACCTCGCTGACGCTGGTGTCAGCGATGTACAGGTTCCCCAAGGAGTCCACCGCCACCCCGTCCGGATATGACAGGTCGGAGCTGGTAGCAGCAGTACCGTTGGCCAAAGGCGCCCCGGCGGTACCAGTGCCAGCGACTTCGTAAACATCACCGGCTGTCATTGTCTGCCCGAAGTAAGTGCCGGTTACAGCGGGGACCATCGCCACAGTGCTAGCGCTGGAGTTAGCGATGTACAGGTTCCCCAAGGAGTCCACCGCCACCCCGTCCGGGTTGTTCAGACTGGCACTGGTAGCAGCAGTACCGTTGGCCGGAGGCGCCCCGGCTGGGCCGACGCCAGCGATATCGTACATGTCTCCCACCGACATTGAGGTCCCGATGTAGGTACCAGCGGTGTTAGGAACCATTACCACATCGTTGGCCTGGGTGTCGGCGATGTACAGGTTGCCTGAAGAGTCCACCGCCACCTCATGGGGGATGTTCAGCTCGGAGCTGGTAGCAACGGTACCGTTGACCGAGGGCACCCCGGCGGTACCGGTGCCGGCGACTCTGTATATACCCCCCACTGTTGTCGCTGAGGTCCCGAGATAAGAGCCGGCCTTGTTAACGATCATCACTGCATAATTGGCCTGGGAGTCGGCGATGTACAGGTTGCCTGAAGAGTCCACCGCCACCCCAGTCGAGACGCTTAGCGCGGAGCTGGTAGCGGCGGTACCGTTGACCGAGGGCGTCCCGGAGCTACCGGTGCCGGCGACTTTGTACATACCCCCTACTATCGTCATAGATTGCCCGAAATAAGTACCAGTAGCGTTAACGACCATCACCGCATAGTAGGCCATGGTGTCGGCGATGTACAGGTTCCCCGAGGAGTCCACCGCCACCCCGTAGGGGTACTGCAGTGCGGAGCTGGTGGCAGCAGTACCGTTGGCCAGGGGCGCCCCGCCGGTACCGGTGCCGGCGACTTCGTACATATCCCCCACCGTCATAGACGTAGAATGTCCGAGATAAGTGCCGGCAACGTTAGGGACCATCATCACATAGTTGGCGTTGGTGTCGGCGATGTACAGGTTCCCCGAGGAGTCCACCGCCACCCCACCCGGGTAGTTCAGCTCGGAGCTGATAGCGGCAATACCGTTAGTCGAAGTCCCGGCGACACCGGTGCCGGCAACTCTGTACATATCCCCTGCTGACGTCGACGTGATCCCGAGATAAGGACCGGCTTTGTTAACGACCATCATCACGTACTGGGCGTTGTAGTCGGCGATGTACAGGTTCCCCAAGGAGTCCACCGCCACCCCCTCAGGTTCGTTCAGTTCGGAGCTGATAGCGGCAATACCGTTAGCCGAGGTCCCGGCGGTACCGGGGACGCCAGCGACAACATAAACATTATCCGCTGTCATCGACTGCCCGAAGTAGGTCCCATTGCTCGCCGGTACCATCAGGACGACATCGTCGCTCTGGTCAGCGATGTATATGTTCCCTGCCGAATCTGTCGTGACGTCGTCCGTCGACAGCACCGTGGTGGCAGCTGACGAGCCGATATCCAGCGGGCCGCCAGCGCCATTGCCGGCAGCTATCATGAGATCCGCCGCCATGACCGTGAAGCTCTGGGGGTTGCCGGTGGCTGCGACGTAATCGGTGGTGCTGGCCACCGCTGCTTTGAGTGTGCAGGTACCGGCGCCGACGTAGCTCACCACGAACCCGGCTACGGTGCATACCGAGGTGGTAGAAGAGCTCACCGACACGGTGCCGGTGTCACCGCTGGGGATGACGCTCACCGTGGCTGTGAAGTTCCCGCCGGAAACGGATCCCGGCAGGTCCGAGATGGTCACTGATATCGGGGTGGCTTGGCTGATTACGAACCCGTTGGTGGCGCCGGTGAAGGTAAGCGAGTAGTTGGAGCTGGCGGTGCCGGAACAGCTGCTACCAAGGATGGTGTAGCTCCCGGCATCAAGCGAGGAGCTGATAGCGGTCGAAGCGCCTACCGTGGTGCAGCTGAGGGAGGACACTGTCACACCGCTGGGCACGGTGGTGTAGGTGAACGTCGGGCTCCCGCCGTAAGTCTGGGAGCCTGACACGGTCACTGCCACCGGCTCGGCGGTGACCGCGAACCCGCTGTTGGCGCCAGCGAAGGTAAGCGAGTAGTTGGAGCTGGCGGTGCCGGAACAGCTATTACCAAGGACGGTGTAGCTCCCGGCAGCAAGCGAGGAGCTGATTGTGATCGAGGTATTTACCGTGGCGCAATTGAGGGAGGACACTGTCACACCGCTGGGCACGGTGGTGTAGGTGAACGTCGGGCTCCCGCCGTAAGTCTGGGAGCCTGACACGGTCACTGT
>Ga0326727_10004829_pt1 | contig 39606 bp, 34 predicted proteins | sample MB2enrmetagenome_FD_207643 | JGI IMG/M metagenome (GOLD analysis project Ga0326727, IMG submission 207643) | Lab enriched peat soil microbial communities from McLean, Ithaca, NY, United States - MB29MY | ecosystem: Environmental > Terrestrial > Soil > Wetlands > Peat | place: USA: New York...
ATCGGGGGCCTCGCCGGCGCCGGCATCTCTGCAGCTGGAATAGCTGCCATCAAATGGTCGACAGTCGGACAGGTTGCGCTCTTCATGGTGCTCTCGCCGCTGATCGGTCTAATCTGCGGCTTCCTGTTCATGGCCGCGATCCTCTGGTTAACCCGGAAATCCAACAAACCGAAGGCAGAAGTGCATTTCAGGCGGCTCCAGCTCTGCTCCGCAGCAGCATACAGTTTCAGCCATGGGACAAACGATGCCCAGAAAACGATGGGGATCATCGTCCCGCTCCTCTTTTCTCTCGGGTACTATGGTGCGAATGCCAATTCGAGCCACCTGCCGGTGCCTTCATGGGTCATCATCATCTGCTACACGACGATTGCGCTGGGAACGCTTGCCGGCGGGTGGCGGATCGTCAGGACCATGGGTTACAAGATCACGAAACTCCGCCCGGTAAATGGCTTTGCTGCGGAAACGGCCGGCGCTGCAACGATTCTGGGTGCATCTGCAGCCGGTATCCCGGTGAGTACGACCCATGTGATCTGCTCTTCCATCATGGGGGTCGGTTCGACCATGGGGTCCAGCACGGTAAAGTGGGGCGTGGCACGAAGCATCATGATCGCATGGATCCTCACGATACCGGTCAGTGCACTGATCGGGTATGCAGCCTTCCAGGCAATCCGGATCTTTATCGGGTACTAAAACGTAACAGGCAGAGCGGAATGCAAAAAGGGAGAAAGCCAAAAAAGGGTGCGGAGAAATACCGGCTGTTATTTCTTTGCTTTCCGGATTATGGTCAGGTCACCCAGCGTCTGGGAGATCTTTGCCAGCGTCTTTTTCTCTGAGTCGCTGGTCAGGATGTCAACGAGTTTGATGCCAAGCGCCTTCTCAAGTTTCTTCCTGACCTCCTCTTCCGGAATCAGCTCGCTCTTCTCGATCTTTTTGATGAGCAGTTCCCGAACCATCAGCTGCAGGGCGAGGTCTTTCTGAGACAGGCCTTTTTCCATGCGGGCGTTCCTGACCCGATCCGCATAATCCTCGACAATATCACCTTCCATGTAATCGAACATGTCCCGTTTCCGCTGTGCTGGAGCCATTGCCGCCGGAGCCCGGGCCCCCTGGGCGGGCCGGGCAGCCGTCCGCTGTACATCCGTCCGCCGGGGCTGCTGTACTTCAGTACCGAACTTCCCGCACCGGCTGCAGACCTGAAGCTCCGCGCCCTCCACACGGATCAGCTTCGGGATGCCGCGAATCGTTTCCCCGCACATTTCGCACTGCATAATCTCACAAACACTTTATATGGCAATTTCCCTATATACCTATTTGAGGAACGAGACGTGGGCGACATTCTCCGTGATACGGCTGAACCACAGACACCTGAGGAACTGTGCAGGCTGTACCGTACGCTCAGCGAGCAGCTGCGTGACCAGCTCCAGCAGACCGAGAGCGACAAGCAGGATCTCGAGACCCAGATGCTAGAACGGGTGACCAGCCTCGAGTCACGCAATCTCGAGCTCCGCGAGCAGATCCGGCAGGTTGAGGCGGACAAGCGCTATATCGAGACCCAGAAGATCCGGTACGAGCGGGAGGTCAGGAAACTCAAGAGCGAGAGCGAGCAGCTCAGGAGCCCGCCGCTCATTATCGGAACCATCGTGGATGTGGTTGACACATCCCGGGTCATTGTAAGGAGCAGCGCCGGTCCGCGATTTCTCGTGCGGAGCTCCCCGAGCATTAACCCGGACGATTTGAAGGCCGGTGCACGGTGCACGCTCAACCAGCAGTCGCTGGCCATTGTCGAACTGCTGCCCAGCTCTTTTGATGCGCAGGTCTACGGCATGGAACTTGTGGACTCACCCTTGGAGAGTTACTCAGATATCGGGGGTTTAAAGGAGCAGATAAACGAGATCCGTGAGGCGGTCGAGCTCCCGCTCAAGCGCCCGGAGCTCTTCACCCGTATCGGGATCGAACCTCCCAAGGGTGTCCTGCTCCACGGCCCGCCGGGGACCGGCAAGACCCTGCTTGCAAAAGCAGTCGCCCACGAGACCAACGCCCATTTCATGCGAGTGGTGGGAAGCGAGCTTGTCCAGAAATATATCGGAGAAGGTGCCCGGCTTGTCCGCGAGCTCTTCGACCTCGCGAAGAAGAAGTCACCCACCATTATCTTCATCGACGAAATCGATGCGGTCGGCGCTTCGCGCACCGAGGCAAATACCTCCGGCGATCGCGAGGTACAGCGGACACTCATGCAGCTCTTGGCCGGCATGGACGGCTTTGAGACCCGGGGCGACGTAAAGATTATCGGGGCCACCAACCGGATCGACATTCTCGACAAGGCCCTGCTCCGGCCGGGCAGGTTTGACCGGATTATCGAGATCCCGTTGCCTGACGAGGAAGGCCGGCTCTCCATCTTAAAAGTGCACAGCCGGACCCTGACCATGGATGAGACGGTCAATCTCTCCGAGATAGCAAGCCTGACCGAGGGGAAGAACGGGGCCGACCTCCGGGCGATCTGCATGGAGGCCGGTATGTTTGCCATAAGAAACGAGCGCCCTGCGATCACCCGCGAGGACTTTCTTTATGCGATCGAGAAAATCCGCCTCGATTTCAGCCGCACCATTCCCGATGTGGAAGGCAGGATGTTTGCCTGAATTTTTTTTAATTTCACCGTGCAGATAGTTTTAGGCGGTCCTTTTTTTATATTCAGTAGTTTTTGCTCAGTAAATGTCATTTAATTTCACCGTGCGACGCTTTTTATGGCATTGAAAGATGCCCCTGCCGCTGTGGCATCCGCCTCCATGCGATAGTGTTGTATTGTCTGCATTAGTGTCGTCGATATACGGTAATCCCCTTCGGAGGAAGTGTAGTACAATGAGGGGGTGCATATACTGAATAAGGGAGTCTGTAAAGCAGACTCTCTCAAAGCGGATGGTGGCAATTTATTGTCCGGTAAATATCTTCTCACGGTGGCAACCGCGAACTTTTTCCCGTGCCGCGCCAAGATGTACCGGAGTCAGGGTATCTGCGGAGTGAATCCATATGAGTGATACAGAGCCTGTAAAAGAAGAAATTTCCCCGGAAATCACGGGGGAGAAGATCAGTGACGTGGCAAGGGCCAAGGCCGCTGAGCCGGAAGAGTCTACGGCTGGTGCCGTACCGGATGACGCATCGAAAAAGAAGCGCACAAACCTGGTCATCATGACTGGTGTGGCCGTCATCGTTCTCCTTGTGGCCGTCGGTGCATATCTTCTCCTCTCCGGCCCCGTCGCGACCACCGGGGATACGGTTACCGTGTTCTACAATGAATCGTTTGACAATGGCACCGTCTACTTATCGAACATGAACAGCACCAGCCCCCTGGTTTTCACGATTGGTAATTCCAGTGTTATTACCGGCGTCCAGAACGCGGTAGCCGGCATGCGGGTTGGCGATACAAAGACCGTGGACATCTCCTCTGCCGATGCCTATGGGCAGTACGACCCGGGCCTTATCCAGACCCTCAACCGCACCGGGCCGATCGCAAATACCACCTTTATCCCCGGACAATATTATACGGTGTATTATAAGCCGATCAATGCCTACAGCACTGTAAAAATAATCAATGTCACTGAAAAGACCATCACCTGGGATGCCAACAATCCCCTTGCCGGTTACAACCTGACGTTCACGATAAAACTGGCCAATATCACGAAGCCATAAGAGGGCATCCAAACATTCCTTTTTTGGGCTCCGGCAAAAATTTTCAGGGCATTTCATGTTAGTATCATCCGACCAGCCCTGGCAATTTTTTTAGGATATGTGAATATATCCGGTTATGCTCGGACAAAGTCATTTTCACCTTCGCCAGGTAGTTAAGTACGCCGGCATACGTTGAGGACAGGATCAGGGTATAACTGATCGTTGTATGGCGCCGCTTATTTCATTCCGCAGCAAAAACAGCCCATATGCAACAAAGACAATGCCGATGAGAATTGAAATGAACAGGACCCGCGATGACTGCGCCGGCACATCGATCCCACCCATGGCAATAAGAGAAGTAAAATCGAAGAGGGCGTGAATTCCGACAAGGGGCCAGATACTCCCCGTCCGTAAACGAATTGCAGCAAGCGTAATTCCGAGACCGAATGCGGCGACCGTATCAACAACGGTGTAAAATGGATCCCAGGTGCCACCGATTATATTGAGAAGGTGGAGTACCGCAAAGACAAGAGAGCTCAGGATGACCGCCCGTATCGTACCTGTCGGAAGAAGTGAGGTAAGTATCAGGCCGCGGAAATAGGTCTCCTCTGCAAATCCGACCACGAGTGTCAGTGCTGCGAATGTAAGGATTTCGACGGGTGCGGTCACCCGGATGCCTTCTGCCAGCGAGAGAAGGGCAATTGCACAGGGCAGGATACACAGGGGTACGTGCGCCAGCCGGATTCCCGTTGTGTACCCTGCTTTCCCCCACCAGTCAAGACGTGTCAGCAGGAAGATCCCGATGATGGCAAGAATAAGATCTACAGCTGCAACCTGCACGAGAATCCCGATCAGGAAGAGGAGGTTTATCACGGCAAGTGCGATGAGCACAAAAACTACGATCAACAGGAACCAGGCAGAGCTACGATAAGGATGCTCCGTCGTGAAACTGGTTAGGGTCATGAAATGTCCGTTACCCTGTATCTCTGAACGATAAATACCGTATTCGTTTGAATTAACCGGGTGAGAGGAATCAAAGTAACAATCTGAAATGTTATCCGCGTAAATCAATATTATTAATGGATAGTTAATTGATCTATTCTGAAATTGTTCTGATGGACACCGCGGGTTTCTTCCAGACCTATTCGTTGTATCTTGTCTGTCCTGATTATTGTCGAAAAATTCCTCAGGGCCACACTGTTGAAAACATGGCATCGGTTGATAGTATTGAAATGCGAAATTTTCTGAAAAATTGAGTGATGTATTTTTATATTCAGGAGTAATGCCTCAGTTTTACAAACATCCTTGAAATAATTCTCCGCTGCGCCACGTTTCAGGATAGGAAAAGGATAATCCCTACTTTGACGGTCGTTTTTCCTGCCGGGTCATGCCAGAAGTATTTGTGTGTTGTTCAACTACCTGACCGGTCCTTTTCGGGTCACCTGTTTCAAAAAAGACGCCCCGGCCGGAAAGCACCCGGCCACCGGATCACAATTCCGGGTTGTCCCTGGCACCGGGCATCTCCCCCGTATCATCGAGCGGGATCGGCTCGCCGATATCATCAACCTCGTCTTCCGTGCACCAGACCTCAAGAGTGGTGTCGGTGCCGGCTGTTTCCCGCAGATAGTCCTGTGCGCTCGAACCCGGCGACATCACGATCTGGCGGGCCAGTTTCCCATGAGAAAACCCGTAGAACCGCCGGTACGCCCACGGTTTTCCGGGGATCGGCGTGCGCTTGTAATAGATATCCTGCGCGATGGCCTGGGTACAGTAGATCCCGTGTTCGACTTCAAAAAGGGTCTCCCGTACATAGCGCCGGAGGTACCAGCGCATTTCCGAAACAAGCGACAGGGCGCTCCCAAGGGACGCCACAGAGATTTTTACACCGCAGGGTAGCTTTTTCGGGTGGTAAAAACGGAGTGCGAGGCGACTGGTCTCGGAGGCAAAAAGGATGTGGTGGAGATCGGTGCCTTCCCGCTGGATCAACAGAATATTCATCTGGGTGCTCCGGCGTTCCTGCTGATCGCCCCTTATCAGGGAATCAGGTATACATCCGGGAGTCTGTCGTCGTGTCGGTCTTGACCTTGCGCACGGCTTCCACAAAGTCCTTCATCTCAACCGACAATGCGTCGCGGCGCACGGCCATCATGCCTGCCTCGCGGCAGATTGCCTGGAGTTCAGCCCCGGTGGCACTATCGGTCATGGCAGCGATGACTTCCAGGCTGATATCAGCGAGGTGCATCCTTTTTGTGTGGATCTTCAGGATCTCCAGCCTTGCCACCTGGTCGGGCAGCGGGATCTTGATCAGGCGATCAAACCGACCGGGCCGCAGGAGCGCCGGGTCGAGCATGTCCACCCGGTTCGTCGCCGCCATGATCCGGATATCCCCCCGGTTGTCAAAGCCGTCCATCTCCGCGAGGAGCTGCATAAGCGTCCGCTGCACCTCGGCACTGCCGCTCGTCCCGTCGTTGGTCCGCATGCTCCCGACCGCATCGATCTCATCAATAAAGACGATCGCCGGTGCACGCTCGCGGGCGAGCGTGAAGAGCTCGCGGACGAGCCCGGCGCCCTCGCCGATAAACTTGTGCACGAGCTCGCTGCCCGACATGCGGATAAAGGTGGCCTTTGCCTCATGGGCGACCGCTTTTGCAATCAGGGTCTTTCCCGTCCCGGGCGAACCGTAGAGAAGGATCCCTTTGGGGGGTTCCACCCCGATCCGTTTGAAGATCTCGGGTTTTGTGAGCGGGTACTCCACGGCCTCCCGCACTTCCTTGATCTCGTCGGACAGGCCGCCTATTTGCGCATAGGAAATCCCGGGGGACTCCTCCAGTTCCATCACCCGGACGCGGGAGTCATACACGTTCCCGATCACCTTGACAATCGAAAGCGCATTGTTGACCGCCACCTTGGTACCGGGTTTTAAAAGCGGCCGGAGTTCATCAGATGCGTGGGTGATGTACTCCTGATTGTTTCCCTGCTGGCGGAGATAGATCTCGTTGTTCTCCAGAATATCGACGATCACCGCGACAAAGAGCGGCATGCGCTTGAGCTGGTTGTTCTCCCGTTTCAGCTGCGCATTTTCCTTCTGGAGATCTTCGGCTCTGACCTTCTGTTCAAGGAGCGCCGCCTCTAGCTCGTTCAGCTGGATCTGGTACTTGAGTTCGCTTTGAGGGGACGCATTATCAACCGAGGTCTCTTCCATATTACTCTTATATCTTTATCTTCAACCATTTATGTGGTGTGATTTTGATAATTACCGGTCGCAGCATTTCCGGGGGCAGGGGGGCAGGCAGGCTGCTTGTGAGCCCTGACCCGCTATCGTTCCTCTCTGGGGTCGATCCCGAAACGGGCATCATTGTGGAGAAAGGACACCCGCTCGAGGGCACTTCGGTCGCCGGTACCGTGCTCGCGTTTCCGTGCGGCAAGGGATCGACCGTCGGCTCGTATGTTCTCTATGCCCTGAGCCGTAACGGTCACGCCCCCGCAGCCATCGTAAACACTGAGGCTGAACCCATCATCGCCACCGGGGCTATCATCGGTAAAATACCGATGATCGACCACCCGGATATCCCGCTTGTCCGGCTCAGAACCGGGACATCCGTATGCGTTGACGGAGACCGCGGGACGATGGAATACGAGGGCACCCCGTGCCAGAATGAGGGGGGGCACACTTCGCCATAATGCTCCTGCAAGATAGGGGGAGCTGACCCCATACCTGCCATGCCACTATACCCTTACCGTCAGATTTTTCACTAGGTATCCTTCTGCCCGTTCAGATCGCTGCCTGTACGGGGCGCGATCACTTCAATAGCCAGATGCTTTGAGAACACCTTTTCAAAGGCCCGCTGTTCGGCCTCCACGCCCCAGATCTCAAGCTGGCAGTCATTCTGCGCGATGATATCAAGAACGACTTCGTTCTTTTCCGCCCGGACAAACTCCGCGTGCTCCACGAGCCCCGCGTGGCTCCGGTCAAGGCTCTCACCCAGCCGGACAAACATCGCAAGCACCAGCACCATCCGCTGTTCGTGGTTGGCGATGTCGAGAGTATCAAGGTGTTTCTTCCTCGGCTTTTTCTTCCGGTGGAAACGAGCGATGTTTGCCATGATATCGATCTCCTTCTGGTCAAAGCCGAGAAGCTCGGAATTCTTGATAATGTAATACGAATGGGCATGGTGGTTGGCAAACGAAATGAACGACCCGATATCGTGCAGGAACGCAGCATATTCGAGGAGTTCGCGCTCCCAGTCGCCATAGTCGTGCAGCCGGATCTCCTTTGCCGAATCGAAGATCTCAAGCGCGAGCCGGGTCACGTTCCGGGCATGCGCCTCGTTGATCCCGCAGGACCTGCCCAGCTGGAGGACACTTCTCTCCCTCGGGGACAGCGTCCCGAAGAGGGGGAAATCCTCCATACGCGAGAGGTAGTCCATCAGCATGCCGTCCTGGAGACCGCGGGGGGTGATGGTGATGGATTCGAGCCCGAGCTCTTTCATGAAGGTCTCGAGGATCACCGCCCCCGCGATAATGATGTCGGCCCGTTCGGCGTTGATCCCGGGCACCTTCCGGCGCTCTTCGAGCGGGAGCGCACAGAGCAGGTCTATCGCTTTCCTGAGATCCCGGTACGCGAGCACACCGGCAGGAATACTGCCTTCGGGATGGAGTGCCTTTGCAGCAATATCAGCCATGTTCATGATGCTGCCGGAACTCCCCACCGCGAGATCGATCTTCTGTTTTTTGATCTTCTGGACCGTGTGGATGATGGCATTTCTCACGTACTGCTGGATGAGCTTGTACTGGTCAGGCCGCACGGGCCCGGCTGCGTTCTCGGGAAGGAAGAGGTTGGTAAGCCGGATCGCGCCCAGCCGAAAACTCTCGAGCATCGTAAACTGCTGCTGGCCGCCGAGCGAGATCTCGGTGCTCCCGCCACCGATGTCGATAAAGAATGCCTGCCGGTCGCCGAGGTGCAGGCTGCTTGAGACCCCGAGGTAGATCAGCCGCGCCTCCTCAAGCCCGGAGATCACCCGCACATCGATCTGCGCCTCCTCGCGGAGCCGGGTGAGCAGGACGTCCTGGTTGGTTGCCTCACGTGCGGCCGAAGTGGCCACTGCGATAAACTCCTCGGCATTGAACGTGCGGGCGAGATCTACAAATTTCCGGCAGACAACACAGGTACGGCCGATCGCGTCGGGCGTGATCTCCTCGTCGTCAAACTCTCCCTCGCCGAGCCGCACCTGCTGTTTCTGCCGGGTAAGGATGCTGTACGAGTGGTTGGGGTTAAATCGGACCACCAGCATCCGGATGGAGTTTGTCCCGATATCGATGAATGCCACGATACGCCCGGCGGCACCGATCTTCTTCTTTGACTTCATGCAATCACCAGCGTTTTTCCAAATACCTCAGTGAAGAGATCGCTCTTCCGGGTTGCCCGGGCTTTCTCGGTCGCCGTGTCCCCGGTACCGGTGAGCGTGCAGAGGACTTCAGTTGCACGGATGGCGCAGTGCAGCCCACTTACGCTCCCGGCGTGGAGGTAATCGAGTCCGTCGGCAACGCGGAGGAGTGCGGCGAGTGTGCGCACCCGTTTCTGGTCAGCCGGTACAAGGAGGGTGAATAACCCATCCGGACGTGCCTGCATCTTCCCGCCATGGAGCCCGGCGATGAGGGCAATGATCCCCTGCTCACGGACCGGTACCGGGAGGCCGGGTGAGGCAAGGATCATTCCTGCACTCTCCTTCTGGTGGCCGGCCTGCCCGTGGATCCAGCCGATGTCGTGCACGGTTGCGGCGTAGGAGAGGAGTGTGCGGTCGCGGCGGGAAAGGCCGTGGAGGGGGGCCAGGTCATCGAAGAGCCGGAGCGCAAGCGTTGTGACCGTGCGGCTGTGGGCCACATGATCCGGTGCAACGGCAGCGAACCGGAGGAATGCCTCGCGCTCCTCTTTTGCCGGAAGGGAGCGGCGGTTCGCGAAGACTGAACGCTGCCCGGTGAGCGCTGCTGCCGGCAGGTCCTCCCAGAAGCCGTTCCGGACAAGAGCATCCCAGTACCGGACGAACTGCCGGTACAGGAAGGCCCGGCGTTTCTCGCGGTTGGCCAGCAGCCGCCGGAACGGGGCCACGGCAGATACGGATGCCCCGGACTCGCCCATATCGGGATGACGCCGGCCACGCTGCCTGACGATCGCAAGCGACATCTGTTCGATCCAGACGTCGCAGTCATGGATCTCCCCCAGGAGATCCTGGAGCCTCTTTATCCGTGCGATGGGTCTGGCGAGATTGCGCCGGTAGAGCGGGGCATAAGCTTCGAGGGTATACCGCAGTTTCTTTGCAGCGATCCGGAGCGCATGGTGCTCGAAGACTGCATCCGGGTTGTGCACGAAGGGTTCATACCGGTGGACGGCCTGCAGGCGCCTCCCGATCCGGCCGGCAGCGACCGGGAGGATCCCGGCATACCGCTCACGTTTCCTTCGTTTCCCCGGCTCAGGGGGCGGGGTGGCACATGCTGCCCGGAGCGACAGGAGCACCTGCGAGTGTTCTAGCTCGTCCAGAACTGCGATCACCTGCTTCTGGAAGATCCCGCGCTGTTTCTGGAGCCGGGCAAGGAGTGCACCAAGGGGGTTTCGGTCTCTGGAATGGGATGTACTCTCCCCGGTTTTTACGGGGGCTTCCCGTGGTATGGGGCCTGCCTGTGATTTGAGGTATTTTTTCAGAAAGGCGATCTGGACATCCGTGTCCCGTGCAGCCCCGAGTGCCCGGGTGATCTTCTTTATCTCGCACAGCCAGAGCCGGTACTCCTTTTCCGGGAAGCAGTCGGCAAAGAGGGGAAGCGCCGCACGGAGCCGGCGGGAGGCTACCCGCATGCGGTGGACATGCTCGATATCATCGGCCTCCCGTACGCCGGCAATTTCGGTCGTGAGTATGTCGATAAGCGGGAGTAGCCGGCCTGCCCCGAAGACGCAGGGCCCGGGGACGGCAGATATAGGATCAGGGCCCGGCATGGTACCAGATCCCCTTGTGGTCGAGGAACCAGGACTGGGAGTCGACCGGCGACTCGCCCGGGGCGGGCCGTTTCCGCTCGTACGTCCCGTCGCCATTCATCAGCCGGAGCTGCTGGTTGTCCCGGAGCTCGGTGTCGAGGATGACCGACAGGAGCGCCTTCTTGATCGCCGGATCAGTGACCGGGAAGAGCACCTCCACGCGCCGGTCAAGGTTGCGGGGCATCAGGTCTGCACTCCCGAGCAGCGCCTCGTCCTCCCCGTTGTTCCGGAAATAGTAGATCCGTGCATGCTCCAGGAAGCGCCCGACAATCGCGCTGACCGTGATGTTCTCGCTTACGCCTAGGATGCCCGGCCGCAGGCAGCAGATGCCCCTGACCTGGAGATCGACTTTCACCCCGGCCTGCGAGGCCCGGTACAGCGCAGCGATGCACTCGGAGTCCACAAGCGCATTCATCTTGAAGATGAGATGGCCGCCGCCGTGTTCCCGGTGGTTTGTGATCTCCCGGTCGATGCGCGAGAGGATCGCGGACCGGAGCGTGACCGGAGCCACGGCGAGTTTGTGGTACTGGTCGAACCGTGCATAACCGGTCAGGAAGTTGAAGAGGTTTGCCACGTCGTCCCCGATATCCCGGTCGCAGGTGAACATCCCGAAATCGGTGTAGATACGGCTCGTTGTCGCATTGTAGTTGCCGGTGCCGAGGTGCATGTACCGCCGGATGCCGTCTTTTTCGCGCCTGACCACCATACAGAGCTTCGCGTGTACCTTGAGGCCGACAACCCCGTAGACCACGTGGACGCCCGATCGTTCGAGAGCCCGGGCCCACCCGATGTTATTCTCCTCGTCAAACCGGGCCTTGAGCTCGATTAAGGCCGCTACCGCCTTACCGTTCTCCCGTGCCTCCATGAGCGCCTTTACGATCGGCGAATTGGAGCCCACCCGGTACAGGGTGATCTTGATCGCAAGGACCCCCGGGTCGTGGGCTGCCTGCCGGATAAAATTGATCACCGGAGAGAAGCTGTCGTAAGGATGGAAGAGGAGGATGTCCTTTCGCTGTATGGCGGAGAAGATGTCTTTTTCCTCGGCAAGCTCCGGTGGTATCGACGGCTGGAAGGGACTGTCTTTTAAATCGGGGCGATCGAGGGAGAGGAGCTCCATGAGGTCGGCCATGCCCACCGGGTGACCGATCCGGTACAGCATGTGGGAACTGGTACCCAGTTTCTTTTCGAGCATGTGGCAGGTGCTCTCCTGCATCGAGCAGTCTACTTCGATCCTGACCGGGGTACCCCGGGCCCGCTGCTCCATGATCTCCTCGACCGTGGTCAGGAGATCGGATGCCTCGTCGACCTCGATATCGAGATCGGCATCCCGCGTGATCCGGAAAGGGGAAGCGCCGATCACTTCGAGGCCGGGGAAGAGCAGGTCGAGGTGCGCAGCGACGAGGTCTTCAAGGTAAACAAGATGGACCTGCTTGTCGTCGCGCCTTCCGGTGGGATGTATGTCCGGGATCCGGATAAGCCGGGGAAAGAGGCCGGTGGGCACCTTAATCCGGGCAAAAAGCTCTTTTCCATTCGGGTCGCGGATGGTGATTGCGAGGTTCAGCGAAAGGTTGGAGATAAAGGGGAACGGGTGGGCGGAGTCGAAGGCGAGCGGGGTGAGTACCGGAAATACCGCCTCGACAAAGAACGTGTGCAGGGCCTGCTTCTGCTCATCATCCAGCTCATGATACTCATGGATGGAAATACCTGTAGCAGCAAGGCGGGGAAGGATCTCGCTGTTCCAGCATTCAAACGAGAGATCAAGTTCAGGAATGAGCGCCTTTTCGATCGCGAGGATCTGCTCGGATGCCGTCATCCCGTCGGGAGGGGCCTTGAGCACACCTTTGGCGGCCTGCCGCTGAAGACCCGAGACCCGGATCATGAAAAACTCGTCGAGGTTGTTGGCAAAGATCGAAAGGAACTTCACCCGTTCGAGAAGCGGGTGCCGCTCGTCCTGTGCTTCTTCCAGCACATGGTGGTTGAACCGTATCCAGCTCAGCTCGCGGTTGATATAGAGCGACGGGGAATCGAGCGATGTTATAGTATCGATCATGAGATCACCGGCGGGCTGTACAGGGCGTCGTTTCCGCACAGGGTAGTGTACTGTGATGGTAGGGAGGCCGGGCTTATCAATCCTGCACCCGGCAGGAGATCTATTGAGGGGACAGGAGGGCGGTATCTGGATGCTTTTGGGTAGGAAGAGTGAAGGTCAGGTATATGGTAAAAATGTGGATGTACAGTGGGATTTTGCAGAGAGAAAAGGCTGAATAAGCGAGTTCTCCACCCGTTTCTATAAGCATGATGATGGGAGCTGTCGCCCCCAAACCCCCATTACGATGAATTCCGCCGCCCCGAAGGGGCGCCCCTGCGGCGGGGAGTCCTCGTTTATTTTTCTTATATGTTTTTTGCTATCGATTTCTTCCCGAATGCAGAAAACCGGTTTTCCCTCATCCGTTAAAATTATGGTACCGGTAGCAGTTGTCGATGAACTCCTGCTTCCGGTGCTCGCTTGCGTTCACCGGCGGCTTCAGGTACCCGACTGCCGGGGTCTGAAGCGCCGGGCAGTACGGGCAGAGTGCGGCATCGACATCGTTTGCCTTTTCCCGTACCGGGCAGTAATACACACCATCGATCAGTTCGACCCGGTCGCCACCGGGAAACCGCATGCCCACCGGGTGGCCCGGTTCGTGCCAGACAATCATACAGAATCCCGCAAGCAGGAATTTCAAAAACCGGAGCCGCAGATCGCCTGCCCCGGCCCGGCACTGCTCCGCTGCCATATCCCAGTACACCCGCTCGGCATTTGACACCGGTTCTTTCATCCGGGCAAATGCGCCCTGCTGATCCATGAGCCGGATGTTCTGGTACGTGCCGAGCAGGTGGCCGGTAACCGCCGCTTCGAGTTCCGCACTGTACTCCGGGGAGATATCCCGTATCATGTTCCCGAAGTTCTCCATCATCTGCCTGACGTCGCGGGGCGAGTACATCAGCACGATCTGTGCCAGGGCCGCCCCCAGTTCGCCCCGGGCCCGGATCTCCTTGAGCCGTGCGCAATCCTCCTGTATGGCAGCGGAAACCTGCCCCGGCGAGCCGCTCTCAGCGTTATATAGCCTGCCTGTGTCCATGGCTCTCTCCCGATCGTATTCTCTTTGTCTGGTATTGTATCCTCCTGGGGCATGTAAGTTTTATGGAAGATGGTGCGGGCCTGCAGCCGGCCCAACGTTTTAATAGTCTGCTTTCCTAGCTCTGTAGCATGGTGTCTGCCATGAGTGAGTGTTTTATTCGCCAGTAAACTGCGCTTTTTTGATACCACGTTACGGGACGGGGAACAGACCCCGGGTGTATCGTTAAACCCGGACCAGAAGTTAGAGATTGCGACCAGGCTTGCAGCCATCGGTGTCGATGTTGTCGAGGCCGGTTCTGCCGCAGCATCCGCCGGGGAGCAGGACGCTATCCGGCTTATCTCGGATGCGGGGCTTCCCGTGGAGACCTGCACCTTTGTGCGGGCCATAAAATCCGACATCGACTATGCCGCGGACAACGGTGCTGATTCGGTCCACCTCGTGATCCCGGTAAGCGACCTGCACATCGAGAAGAAGCTCCGCAAGACCCGTGGGCAGGTCGCGGAGATGGCGTGGAGCTCGGTGGAGTACGCGAAGAGCCGGGGCCTCACCGTGGAACTCTCGGGAGAGGATTCGTCACGGGCCGACCAGGGTTTCCTGAGGGAAGTCTTTGCAGGTGGCGTTGATCGCGGAGCCGACCGGCTCTGTTTCTGCGATACGGTGGGTCTTTTGACCCCGGAAAAGATTGTGGCATACATACCGCCGCTTTCCGGGATCGCGCCGCTCTCTATCCACTGCCATGACGACCTCGGCTTTGCGCTCGCAAACACGGTTGCGGCCTTAAAAGCCGGCGCAACCTGTGCCCATGTAACGGTCAACGGACTTGGCGAGAGGGCAGGGAACACGCCTTTCGAGGAACTCGTGATGTCGCTTGAGGTGCTCTACGGGTACCCGACCGGGATCAAAAAAGAGGAGATCTATGCCCTCTCGACACTTGTCTCGCGCCTCACGGGCGTCCCGCTGCCGGTCAACAAGGCGATCGTGGGGGAGATGGCGTTTACCCACGAGAGCGGCATCCATGCCCATGGCGTGATCCGTGAACCGGCGACGTACGAATCCATCCGGCCCGAGCAGATCGGGAGGAAACGGCGGATCGTGCTGGGCAAACACTCCGGTTCAGCCTCCGTGGAAGCAGCGCTTCACGAGATGAAGTACGCACCGAATGAGCAGCAGCTCAAGGCTATCGTAGCGCGGATCAAGGAGCTCGGCGATTCCGGGAAACGGGTCAGCGATTCCGACCTGATGGCCGTAGCCGACACGGTTCTTGCCATGGAGTGCAGACCGACCATCAAGCTGCGGCAGTTCACCGTGGTTTCGGGGAGCAATATGATCCCGACCGCATCGGTCACGCTCGACGTGAAAGGAAAGGAGATGACCGGCGCAGCAACCGGTGACGGGCCGGTGGATGCTGCGATGCAGGTGCTCGCAAAATCGGTGGCCGATGTGGGTGATATCAGGCTCGAAGAGTACCATGTCGATGCAATCAGCGGCGGGACAGATGCACTGGTCGAAGTGACCGTAAGGTTAAGTAAAGACGGGAAGATAATTACTTCACGCGGTGCACGCACCGATATCATCATGGCGAGCGTCGAGGCGATGATCGCCGGAATGAACAGACTACTTGAGGAACGAACATGAAGACCGGGGCAAAACTCCTCATCGAATCACTGCAGCGCGAGGGAGTCGATACACTGTTCGGCTACCCTGGCGGCTCAGTGCTGCCGATCTATGATGAACTCTACGATTCACCATTGCGGCACATCCTGGTACGGCATGAACAGGCAGCAGCGCATGCCGCTGACGGCTATGCACGCGCGAGCGGCCGTGTAGGTGTATGCCTTGCCACATCCGGGCCCGGGGCTTGTAACCTGGTCACCGGGATCGCCACGGCCTACATGGATTCGATCCCTGTCGTCGCCATCACCGGCCAGGTCCCGACCACGATGCTCGGGAACGACGCCTTCCAGGAATCGGATATTCAGGGCATCACGATGCCGGTCACCAAGCACAACTACCTCGTGAAGGAGACCTCTGACATTCCCCGCGTGGTAAAAGAGGCGTTCTATATTGCGGGCACAGGCCGTCAGGGCCCGGTACTCATCGATCTCCCCAAGGACGTGAATACCCGCTCGGTAAAAGAACCGGTGGTGCCGGAGAAAGTGGAGCTCCGGGGATACAACCCAACCTACAAGGGGCACAAGCGCCAGATCGACAAGGCCATCGAACTCATCACGGCCGCGGAACGTCCGCTCATCTACGCAGGCGGCGGCGTGATCTCGTCCAATGCTTCGCCGGAACTCGTGGGTTTTGCATCCGCCCACGGCATCCCGGTCACGACGACCTTAATGGGCCTCGGGTGCATCCCCTGCGACCACCCGCTCAACCTCGGCATGCTGGGCATGCACGGAACCGAGTACGCGAACTTTGCGGTTACCGAGTGCGATCTCCTGATCGCCATCGGCGTCCGGTTCGACGACCGGGTTACCGGAAGGATTGAAACCTTTGCACCGCATGCAAAGGTGATCCACATTGATATCGACCCGGCCGAGATCGGGAAGAACAAGCGGGTGGACGTTCCGATCGTCGGTGACATAAAATCAGTGCTCACCGATGTGATCGCTGGCCTTGCAAAGAAGAATGCCTGCGAGGCATGGCAAAAGAGGATCAAGCACTGGAAGCAGCACCACCCGCTGCGCTACGGGAATGACAAGGACGACTGCCTGCACCCGCAGTTCATCCTCCAGCAGATGAACGAATTACTCAAAGGCGAGGCGGTTATCGTCTCCGAGGTGGGCCAGAACCAGATGTGGACCGCCCAGTACTTCTGCTTCCGCCATCCACGCACATGGATCACGTCGGGTGGCCTTGGCACCATGGGCTACGGCTTCCCCGCGGCTATCGGAGCGCACTTTGCCCGGCCCGATCTGCCGGTCTTTGACGTGGCCGGAGATGGGAGCATCCAGATGAATATCCAGGAGATGGGCACGGCAGCACAGTACAACATCCCGGTGAAGATTGCGATCCTCAACAACATGTACCTTGGCATGGTGCGCCAGTGGCAGGAGCTCTTCTACGACAGGCGTTACTCGTACACGGAGCTTCCTCCCGTTGAATTCGTGAAGATTGCGCAAGCGTATGGCATCGAGGGGATCAAGGTGGAGTCCTGCGACGAAGTGATGCCGGCCTTACGGGCCGCGGTGGACCATGACGGGCCGTTCGTGCTCGACTTCAGGATCGAGCGGGAGGAGAACGTGTTTCCCATGGTCCCGGCCGGTGCTGCGATCAACGAGATGATCGGGGGGCATCCGCCATCATGAAAGCGCACACGTTGTCTATTCTCGTGGAGAATAAAGCCGGGGTCCTTTCAAGGGTCACCGGCCTCTTCTCACGGCGCGGCTTTAACATCGAGAGCCTTGCGGTGGGCACCTGCGAGGAACCGGACATGAGCCGGATCACGATTGTCGTGATCGGTGACGACGCGCAGGTCGAACAGGTAATGAAACAGCTCAACAAGCTTATCGATGTGATCAAGGTCTCTGACCTGACCGACAGCGAGCGGGTCGAGCGGGAGCTTGCGCTGTTTAAAGTGACCGCAGACCAGGGGACCACCCGTGCAGAGATTATGCAGATCGCGACCATCTTCCGGGCCCAGATCGTGGACGTTGGCGCAAAGTCGGTGATCCTCCAGATAACGGGAGATACCGATAAGATCGACGCGATGGAGAAGCTGCTCCGCCAGTTCGGGATAAAAGAGCTGATCCGGACCGGGCGGATCGGGATCCTGCGCGGCACAAAGACCGTAACGAGCAGCAAGTAACTTTTTTTTAATTCCCGGGATTTTTACTCTCGTGACCCCCTTAACACGGCTGGCATCCCTGTTTTTTTCGTCCCGCAATATTACCCATATATAAGATAATCCCTTTAACCGGCTTTGCACCTAAAGTCCAGCGTCTGCACCTAAAGTCCGGCAAAAGGTGACTTTAGGTGCAAAGCCCCTTTAACCCATTTTTCCCGGGACTGGCGCCGGAAGCCGGCAGGGGTTACAGGGTTGTCCCCCCGTTATTTCCCAATCTGCAACTATGCGAAAGTACTTAATTACCAAGGCTCCATGCCAAAATGAGGACTCTTTGGTAGTTGACGGGTCCCAGCATTATGGAGGAAACAGGTATGACGGAAGATAAATTCTACTCTCTGCCCGCGCTGCCCTATGACTATGCAGCCTTAAAACCGGTCATCTCGGAAGAACAGCTCAAGCTGCACCACCAGAAGCACCACCAGGCGTATGTCAATGGTGCCAACGTGCTCTACGAACGGCTGGACAAGGCACGCAAAGAGAATGCCGACCTCGATATCAAGGCTACCTTAAAGGAACTCTCTTTCCATATAGGGGGATATGAGCTCCACAACCTGTTATGGAAGATCCTCGCCCCTGTAGGAAAAGGCGGCGGGGGGGTGCCCAAAGGAGCCCTTGCTGATGCCATCAAAGCGGAATTCGGGTCATTTGAACGGTTCAAAAAAGAATTTACGCAGGCTGCCACGAGCGTAGAAGGATCGGGGTGGGCAGCCCTCATCTACTGCAAGAGATGCAACAGGCTGCTCATCATGCAGATCGAAAAGCACAACGCAAATGTCTTCCCCGGTTTTGCCATCATCATGGTCCTTGATGTATGGGAGCATGCGTATTACCTCGATTACAAGAACGACCGGGCAAAATTTGTTGACGGATTCTGGAGCATTGTAAACTGGGATGCGATCGGCAAACGGTTTGCAAAATTCAAATAAAAAACAGAACGCCGGGAACCTGCAATAGACCGGGTGACCGGCATTAACAGAATCTTTTTATTCTTTGCAAGGAAAGCCGGATCGGTTAAAGCCCGGCAGAACCAGATTTTGGCAGGTCTTTTTTTACTAAAAAAAGGTTCGATCAGAAGACCAGCATCAGCACGAGCATGACACCGGTGATGATCGTCAGCACGATCGCAACCGGCGCGACCTTGCGAACCACTTCCCCTTCGATGCCGAGCTTGTCGACAACTGCTGCGGCATTGATGATCTTTGCGACCGCAATGCCTGATGCGATGCCTCCTGCTACCAGGTGGGCTGCATAGACCTGGAGGAAGTTAAGGTTGAGGACATCGGTCGATTTCTTGAGGATACCATAGAACATCACGTTGGACGACGTCTCGCTTCCCGAGACAAATGACCCGAACAGTCCCAGCATGGGGCTGAACAGCGGGAATGCGACACCGAAGATAAGGGCCAGAACAAGTCCGATAACCACGTTCATGTTTGATGCCGTCGGGGCTAAAGCGAGCGCACCGTTGCTCACCGATTTTCCTGACCAGTCCATCACATAGGCGATGGCAAAAAAGACCATTGCGGCTAATGTCGGGCTCCATGCCCGTCTCAGCCAGAGCCTGGTAATCCTGCCAACCTCTTCTTTTGACCTGATAAGGATAGGTGCAGTGATAAGCGTACTGATAAGCACCCAGAAATACGCTTGGCTCAGGAGATTCAGGTTAACGACCTGGTCGGCCAGGACCGGGATTTTCTGCATGTTGCCGAGTATTGCCGGCAGACCGGACTTGATGACCGGTATGCTGATGACGATACAGAATATGACCAGCACCAGCCAGGGAAGCGCTGCCTTCCAGAGCGGCATCTTGCCTTTCCGTTCCTCTTTTGCGGCCTGGATCGCGGCAGGCTCAGCGACATCGAGCGGCCGGCCCCGTATCTTCCGCATCAGGAGGAGGACAACCACCGTAACAAGGCCGGAGAAGACTCCCACAAGGCCGATAGCTGCAGCCGGGAGGATATGCACAAAGAGGATCGCACAAAGCCCCAGTGTCAAGCCGGCGACCAGTGCCGTGACGAATCCTTTTTTCACGCCGGCTATGCCATCGGCGACCCAGAGCATGGCAAGCGCGATGCCGGTCGAGATCACTGGCAGGAACCACGCGACCGTGATGCCGAGTGCCCTCACGTCAAGCCCGAAGACCGACGCCGGGAGCGTTATCGGGACGGCAAGGAGCGAAAACGAGGTGAGCGGATCATATCCCAGACAGGGCAGGGCAACTGCTGCGATGGGTGAGAACCCGAGCGCGAGCATGATGGGCGGGAGCATGGTTACCGGGGTCGCCCCGATGGAGACCAGGAATGTCCCAAAACCGACGTTTAACATCATGATCTGCTCGTACCGCTCCGCAGCGATCGTCCTGATGTACGCCGTGATGCTGCTGATCGCGCCTGTCACGTCCATCATGGTGACCTGCAGGATGGAGAAGAGCACCATCAGTGAGATCCCAAACGACGAAAGCACGCCTTCCCAGGATGCCGCCAGTGCAACACTGGTGCTGGTCTGGAAAAAGAATACCGCAATAATAACAGTCAACACCCATCCGACAACACCCATCAGCGTTCCGGACTGCCGGAAAAGGACAAGCCCGATAAAGATCAGGAGCATGGGCAGGATGGCCAGGATAAACTCAATACTCAGGTCCACTTTGATCTACCCTCCGGGGTATAAAGGTAAAGTCTGCCATGACATAGCATAACACTATCGTTTTGATCCTGAGTCTTCAAGGACGGAGATTGAAAAAGGTCACGTAGATAAGCCGGCCAAGGAACAGACCGCAGGGTGAATTCTATAAATCCTGCCCGCCAAGATCTGGGCAGTGAAAACGGCAATTCTCGGGGGCGGCTTATCCGGCCTGACACTGGCCCGGCTCCTGTACGAACGGGGCACGGATCTCGTAGTTCTCGAAGCAGAACCGGTCTATGGCGGGCTCTGCCGGTCCTGTACAAAGGATGGTTTTACCTTCGATACCGGCGGCTCTCACATCATCTTTTCGCTGGACACCGAGGTCCTCTCCTTCATGCGGGAGATGATCGCGGATAACATGCAGGAGAATGCACGGAACACGAAGATCTTCTACAAGGGCCGGTACGTGAAGTATCCCTTCGAAAACGGCCTTTCGGATCTCCCGGCTGAAGACCGGTTCTTCTGCATCAGCGAATTCGTGAAAAACCTTGTGGCGGTGGAGAAAGGTGAACTTCCCGCTCCCCGTACCTTCCGCGACTGGATCTATTATACCTTCGGCAAAGGGATCGCCGAATGCTACATGGTACCGTACAATGAGAAGATCTGGAAATATCCCACGGACAACATGTCCCTGCACTGGGTGGACGGGCGCATACCGCGGCCACCGGTCGACGATGTGATCAAATCCGCGATCGGCATCCCCACCGAGGGGTATACCCACCAGTCGGTCTTCTCGTACCCGCTGGACGGCGGCATCGAGGCGCTCGTGAAAGCGATCGCGCAACCGGTCGAACCATTCATTAAGACCGGCTTCCGGGTCCGCTCGATCAGAAAACAGGGCGGTCAGTGGTTCGTCAGCGATGGTGTGCAGATGATTCGGGCCGACCGGATCATCTCCACGATCCCGGTCCAGTACCTGATTGCCGCGCTGGTTGATGTGCCGGAAAAAGTCAGGAAGGCCTGCAATGCGCTTACGTACAACTCGCTTATCTGTGTCAATATCGGCGTTCGTGGGAGCGTACCGGACTACTCCTGGCTCTACATCCCCGATCCTGCGCTCGGGAAGACCAACCGCGTCTCATTTCCCTCGCAGTACAGCCGGCATGTGGCACCGGCAGGCTGCAGCGCGATCCTTGCCGAGATCACCTTCCAGCCGGGCGATCCCATAGACCGGATGAGCGACGAAGAGCTTGTAGATGAGGTCACCACCACGCTCACCGATATGGGCCTTGTTGTCCCGGAACAGGTTGTCTTCTCGTCGGTAGAACGCCAGCCGTTTGCCTACGTGGTATACGATAAACAGTACCAGGAGAATATTGCAGTCGTCCGTGACTACTGCCGGAAGCTTGGCATCCCGCTCGTGGGCCGGTTCTCCCAGTTCGAGTACCTCAACATGGACGGGTGCATCAGGAGCGTGCTGGACTTCGTAAAGACATATCCGGCATAAAATAATTCTGCACCCCGCTGCATCACGCTTATCATTTCGCGAGCCTAAAAAAAGTACAGGAGTTTTTCATAACGCATGATTTCGGTCATTGTCCCCTCCTTCAATGAAGAGGAGAACATCGCCCAGTGCCTTGTATCGCTCTCGCACCAGACTGTCAGCAGGGACGAGTACGAGATTATTGTTGTCGATGGCGGGTCAACGGACAAGACCTGCGAGATTGCCCGGAAGTATGCCGACAAGGTCTTTATCCAGACCAGCAAGAAGGTCGGAGGGGCGAGAAACGATGGCGTGATGGCGGCAAAGGGAGAGATCATCGCCTCGACCGATGCCGACTGCATCCTCCCGCCGGACTGGGTTGGGCGGATAAAAAAGGACTTTACCGATCCGGCGGTTGTCCAGATCTACGGCCCGGTCTATCCCATCGAGGACAGCATCGGGAACCACTTCTCGCTTCTCCTTGCAAACACCTTCTCCAGGATCGGGTACTACAGCCGCACCTTCTATTATACCCTCGGCTGCAACACGGCGTTCCGGAAAGATACCTTCATGAAGGCCGGCATGTACCGCTGCATCGATGCCGGGGACGATCTCGAAATCGCCATGCGCATGAAGGACCAAGGGAAGATCCGGTTTGAAGGCAGGCTGAAGGTCGGCTTCTCGATGCGCCGGTACCAGCAGTACGGGACGTTCAAGTCGCTGTACGAGTGGCTCTATATTGTCGCCCACGGCGGGGAGTCCCATAAGTATGCCTATACCCAGAAAAAATACAACAAGTGACGGCCCGGCTGGCTACCGGTCCTGCGCAGGACAGTTATGACCGGGCTGCAGGATCGTACAAAAGAACCCGCACCGGTCTCCGTGGAAGAACGCATCTCTGAGTTCGAGGAGAGCGGGTTTGGCCGGCTGCTGGGGATGCATATCACCGATGCGCGGGACGGGTATGCCCGGGTGGAGATGGATTGTGACGGGAAATGCAACCCTCACGGTGTAGCCCACGGCGGTGCAATCTTTGCGCTTGCCGATCATGCCTTCGGGATCGCTTCCAACTGCGGGACCTCCCACCACACGGCAGTTTCCGTCCACATCCAGTACCTCGCGCCAGCCCGGGGCCGGCTTGTCGCGGTAGCCGAACGTGTCGCGTCGAACGGCACCTGTGGGACGTACCGCGTCACCGTGTACGAGGGAGCGCGCACGGTGGCCGTCTTTGACGGTGTCGCGTTCCGGGTTTCACCGTAGTTCCTGCACGGTCCCCCCTTTCTTTCCTGTCGGCAACCTGCCGTTTTATCGTGTTTTAGCATCCCATACTCCCGTATGACTGCTGAGAAGGATGCAGTGGCCGTGGTTGCCGGGCTCATGGCACTTGCGGCCCGTACAGCGCCCAAAGGGAAAGGGCAGGACGAGATTCTCATCGCGGTACTTACCTCTGCCCAGAAAAAGAAAGTCGCAAAGGCCATGGAGGAGTACGGCAGGAAAAACGGTGTCGGGTTTTTCCTGCGCGACGCGGGTAATGTCGCGGCAAGCGATGCGTGTATCGTGATTGGCGCCCGGGGAAAGGCCTTTGTCGGCATCAACTGCGGGGCCTGCGGGTATCCTTCCTGTGCGGCCTTTGCAAAGGCAGCAGGCGCGGCAAAGAAGCGGACTACGCCTTTTGCCGGCCCCAACTGCGCGGTAAGAATGGCGGACCTCGGGATCGCGATCGGTTCGGCGGCCAAGACTGCCCAGATCCATAACGTGGACAACCGGATCATGTACTCGGCCGGGTCGATCGCGATGGCACTGGGCTTTCTCGGAAAAGACTGCACTGCGGCCTATGCAATACCGCTCTCTGCCTCAGGAAAGAGTATCTATTTCGACAGGCCGACACCGAAATAAGGATCATACTTTTTCATTTTTAGCGGGGTCCATATCAGCCATATCAGATTTTAAATTTTTACGATGACGTCCGGAAGTGCCCATGAAAGCTCACTTTTGCGTTCGTGATGCAAATACACGATAAGCGGTGAATTTCTGAAAAATCATGCAGGGCATTTGCCGGGCAGCCTTGGCATCACCGTTCTTTTAATCCGGGAACGCAGATCATACCACAAGGATTTCCGATGTTCACCATAGTCCTGCTCCGTCATGGCGAGAGTACCTGGAACCGGGAGAACCGGTTTACCGGCTGGACCGATGTCGACCTGTCAGAAAAGGGAAGGGAGGAAGCCCGGCGTTCCGCCAGCCTCCTCGTGGACACCGGCCTCTCGTTTGATGTGTGCTACACCTCCATGCTCCGCCGGGCGATCCGGACCCTGTGGATTGTCCTTGACGATATGGACCTGATGTACCTCCCGGTCCACCACTCGTGGCGCCTGAATGAACGCCACTACGGTGCCCTGCAGGGGCTGGACAAACGGGAGATGACGGAGAAATACGGCAAGGAACAGGTCCTCTTGTGGCGGCGGGGGTACAGCGTCAGGCCCCCGGCGCTCGCAGACGATGATCCGCGGCACCCCAGATTCGATCCCCGGTACGCCGGCATGGAGCCGGAAGCGTTGCCGGCAACCGAATCGCTGGAAGATACCCTCGCACGGGTGGTGCCGTACTGGAACGGAACGATCGCGCCGGCGGTGCGGAAGAAGAAACGGGTCCTCGTCGCAGCCCACGGCAACAGCATCCGTGCCCTGGTCAAGTACCTCGATCTTGTGCCTGACGACGAGATTACCGGGCTCAACATCCCGACCGGGTTCCCGCTGGTCTACGAACTGGACGATGCCCTGCGCCCGGTCCGCCACTCCTATCTCGGTGACCCCGATGAGATCCGGCGCGCGACCGAATCGGTAGCTGACCAAGCCGGGACCGGAAAATAAGAGGTGGATGAACTTGACCGGCATATTCAAGGCGTACGACATCCGGGGATCGTATCCGGCCGAACTTGACGAAACGGTTGCTGAAAAGATCGGGGCGGCATTTGCGACCCTCATGAACTGCGGCACGGTTGCCGTTGGCAGGGACTGCCGTCCCTCCTCGCCTGCCCTTGCATCCGCATTTATCCGGGGATATATGGGGGCCGGAGGCAGCGTCACCAACTTTGGCATGACAAGCTCCCCGCTCCTGTATTATGCCATTATCAAGGGAAAGTTTGACGGCGGGGCCATGGTCACCGCATCCCATCTACCCCCGTCCACCAACGGCATCAAGCTCTGCCGCGGGGAGGCAATCCCCCTGTCCGGTGACGAAGGTCTTCCGGCGCTCCAGCGTATGGTTGAGAAGAGGCCCGGGATGCCCGGACCTGCACCTTCCACCGGACACTACAGGACCGGGGACCTGACCGGAGCCTATATCGCTATGGTGGCCGGATTTATCCGCGACCCGCGGCCTCTCACAATCGCTGTCGATGCCGGTGACGGGATGGCGGGACCGGAAGTACGACCGCTCTTTTCAAAATTTCCTTCCCTTACCCCGGTAGCCTTTAACCTCGACCCCGACGGCCGGTTCCCGCACCATGGCCCCAACCCGTTCCTGACCTCGGCCACTGACGAACTCCGTACCGTTGTGCAGGACAGCAGCGCGGATTTCGGGGTAGCGTTTGACGGGGATGCAGACCGGTGCATCTTTATCGATGAGCGGGGAGATCGGATCCCCGCTGATCTCGTAACAGCCCTGATCGCAGCTTCCTATCTCGTACACGTGCCGGGCGCGACCTTTCTCTACGACCTGCGTTCGAGCAGGGTGGTGGCCGAAACGATAACACAACACGGGGGCCGTGCAATCCGCTGCCGGGTGGGCCACGCGTTCATCAGGGAGCAGATGCGGCAGGAGAATGCCCTGTTTGCCGGGGAGCTCTCGGGCCATTACTACTTCCGTGATACAGGGTTCTGCGACAACGGCATTTTTGCTATGGTCCAGATGGCAAACCTGCTCTCAATAAAAGGACGGCCGCTCTCGGAGCTTATCGCGCCCCTCGAAAAATATTCCTCAACCGGCGAGATTAACATACGTGCCAGCCACAGGGATAAGATTATGGAAGCCCTCCGGGATACTTTTGCTGATGCGAAGGTCGACACCCTCGACGGCCTCACTCTCGAGTACCCGGCATGGTGGTTCAACCTGAGATCGTCCAATACCGAGCCGCTTATCCGGCTCAACCTTGAGGCCGACACTGAGGCCGGCAGGGACAGACGGCTGGCAGAAGTTCTCATGGTCGTCAGGGACACCGATCCATCGATGGAGATCGAAACCGGATAAGCACGACGTCCGCATAACCGGGAAAGGCAAAAAGATCCCGTGGGCGGAATCTCTCTGATTTTCCGGGGTGTGAGCGGACTAAAAAATCCTTATGTGGGTTTCGGTCCCGTTCTGTCCGCCAGCACCTCAAGGCCGGGCAGGGTCTTCCCGGAGAGGAACCGGAGGAAGGCGCCCCCGCCGGTGGAGACATGGGTCATTTTCGGGGCAAGGCCCAGCTGCGTTACCGCTTCTGCCGTGGACCCGCCACCAATAACCGTTGTTGCATCCAGGCTGGCAAGAGCTGCTGCGATGGCTTTTGTCCCCTCTGAGAACTGCGGGATCTCAAATATCCCCGGAGGGCCGTTCCATGCCACAGTCCGGCATCGCTGAAGTTCACGGGTATATCCTGCAATGGTGAGCGGCCCGATGTCCGCGATCCTGAAACCTGCGGGGATCCTGTCAGACGATACTCTGCGGTATGCCCCGCCGGGCCCCGCTCTTGCCGTAACGACGACATCTTCAGGCAGCAGGATCCGGACACCAAAGGTTTCTGCAATTTTTATGATGGTTTTTACCAGCACGAGAGTGGCAGAGTCCGACGGCAAACTTCCGGCTGAATACCCCCTTGCCTGCAGAAAGGCGGCCGCAACCCCGCCCCCGGTAAGGACGAGATCCACGTGGGGAATAATATTTTCGAGAATCCCGATCTTTTCTTCCACTTTAGCCCCACCCATGATAAGTGCAAATGGCCGGGGTGGATCCTCAAAAAGACTGCTCAGCTGCTCTATCTCTTTTTCCATGAGAAGACCCGCAACACAGGGGAGGTGTGAGGCGATCCCGACGATGGATGCATGCGCACGGTGGCTCGCGCCGAAAGCGTCATTCACAAAGAGATCGGCAAGAGACGAGAGGTCGCGGGCAAAACCGGGATCATTCTCCTCCTCTCCCGGGTAAAACCTCAGGTTTTCGAGCATAACGATATCACCGTCCTGCATGGCGGACACTGCCTGCTCCACCCTCGGGCCGACAGCCCCCCTCAGCGCTTCGACCGGTATGCCGATGAGGTCCGACAGGCACCGGGCCACGGGTTCCAGCCGGAGGCGGATGTCCACTCTGCCATGGGGCCTGCCCAGGTGGGAGCAGAGGATGACCCGGGCACCGTGTCCGGTGAGGTATATAATCGTCGGAAGAGACGCACGGATACGGCTGTCGTCTTCAATCTTCCCGTCCGGGTCAAGGGGCACATTGAAATCCACCCGCACCAGCACCCGTTTTCCACGGACCTCCATGTTCTTCACCGTCTTTTTCTGCATACTCACCCCTTTCCTATAATTTTTCCTGAAAACGCCGCGTATGTACCACCGTTTACCCGTTTCAGGGATATAAAACCGGCAGGAACTCTTCTTTTCGTGAAACACAACAAAAACCTGTGGCCGATGATGCGGAGGGATTTTCGCGGGGACGCCCCCGGTATACTCTGACCCGGGCGCAGTTTTTTCCCGGTGCCCGCAGGATACCCACCTGATCCGGTACACTGGCTGTAACACCAGGTACACGCGGGTTCATAAGAGAGAGAGTTTGGCGGAGTATGCGGACAGGGAGATGCTGTAGCCGGCGATAAACGGGTTCCGGATCCCGTTCCCGGCCCGCTTCACGGTCGGATGTGGAGCGAAACATTTTCGTTCCGGGAGAGATCATAACCACTGACAGACCATGCCAGTGATGATGATACGCGGCGGCGATCTCGATCTTGTGGAATATGAATTCCGGTCATTCCTTCCCGGGGAGGTCACAAAAACGCTCGGCCTTGAGAAGAACACCTACCGGCTGCGCCCAAAAAAGGGCAAAGTAGTGGTAAAGGCGCCGGCCCGGATCCACCTCTCCGTCCTTGACATGAACCGGTTCGCCCCGGATCATGCCGGGGGCGGGGGGATCGGCTTTGCCATCCAGTGCTACTGCACCGCAGAAGTCGAATGCACCCGGCAGGGCCTTGAGGTTGATTACGACCGGTCGGCCATCATTGAGAACTTCGTGGCGGTATTCACCAAGGCAGTCGGTTATACCGGCGGTTTTAAGATCAAGGCAACCGACCATGAGCGCAAGCATGTCGGCCTTGGCTCCACGAGCACCGTGATGATCGCGGTGGCAACCGCCTTGAACGAGGCAGTCGGGACCCCGCTTTCCAATGCAGAACTGCGGACACTCATAGGGCATAACTACGTAGAGGAGACCGCAGACGGCACCATCGCGTTCGGTTTCGAGACCGGGGTCGGGCCGGCGGCAAGTACCCACGGGGGCATGGCAGTGATGGGGGATGAGCTCGTGCTCGTGTACCATCACACCTTTGCGGAAGGAAAAAACGTCTTTATTGTGGTGCCGCCTACGGACATCTCCTCCGCCGGCACAAAAGAGTTCGACCTCCTCATGAACCGGGCGCGGACCCTCGATTACCGGGACCGGGAGCTCAAGGCCTACTTCCTCATGATGGATTTCATCCCGGCACTTGAACGGGGCGACCTCAAAAAGCTCGGCGATGTCGTCTGGGAGATCGAGTTTCGGGGATCGAAACGGGCAGAGGTCGAGCACCACAGCTACCGGATCTACCAGTACATGAGTATGCTCCGGGAGGCCGGTCTCGAATTTGTTGGTATGAGTTCAGTCGGCCCGTCGATTGCGATCGTGACGGATAAGGAACAGAGGGCGATCCAGAAGATCCTCAAACCCATCGGTTTGGAAATTGCCATCGCCACAAAAGTCGATAATGACGGCATGACAGTGACGTGCGGGAAATAAAGGCGGGTTCACCGGACAGGGGTGGCTGACCGGGTGCTCCCTTACGAAAACTGCACCACACGTCCCCGTTTTTTTACAAACAGCCTCCCCACATTACATCGGGTGATATAAAAGCCGAAAAAACGTGATAAAGGTTACTGCCCTTCCTCTTTCTTCTTCTGCCAGACTGAACCGATGAGCCCGACAAGGAGGAGGAGAATCGTCACTGCAGTCACCACGAGGACGAGAAGGAGGAGCAGGTTCATGTTCTCTTTTACGATGGGGAGCCTGCCGAGGTAATAGCCGGAGAGCACCACCGTGAGCGTCCATGCGACAGCGCCAAGAACATTGTAAAAGAGGAACCTGTGGTACTCCATGGTTCCGACACCGGCAAGGAACGGCGCGAACGACCGTACCACCGGTACGAACCGGGAGACAAAGATGGTCGCACCGCCGTATTTCTCGTAAAAGGAGTACGTCCTGTCGAGATACTCTTTTTTTACAAAGTTCGGGAACCGCTCCCTGAAAATATGCAGACCGATATAGCTGCCCAGCCAGTAATTGACTGTGTCGCCACAGACAGCACCAAGGACGAAAACTGCGATGAGGAGGTTGAGATTTAAAATACCGCCTGCAGCAACCGCTCCGGAGACAAAGAGCAGGGAATCCCCGGGGAGAAACGGGGTCACGACAAGACCGGTCTCAAAAAAGATGATGGCAAACAGCAGCAGGTATGTCCAGAAACCATAGCTGTGCACGACTGCGGCAAGGTGCTGGTCGAGATGAAAGAGGAGGCCGGGGAGCGATTCTATCATGGATAGTACAGATATGGGGCAAACGGCCTATATCAACATAAGGCACCGCACGCCCGGTCCGCATCTCCCTGATTTTCGGTATCACCGGCGATCAGACTCACCACAAAAAAGAAAAGAAAGGGATTTTTTTACTGCCGTGACCGGATCACAAAAATGCCGGGCACGTCAAATGTCCCGAAGGCGGCAGACGGAAGGCTGCCGGCCTTGGTTGCGGGGCGTCGAGAAAAAGGAACGTCGCATGGCCATTAATAATCCTTTCCGATCTCACAACATGCGGTGTGATGTCCTAATGTTCGGGGGATTTTTTAAAAGTCGCGCGGATCTCTGCACGGGGAAGTTGCTGCCCACGCACCTTCATCATCCAGCGCCGGGTGATACACTCACTGGGCATTAACGGGCAGAATAGTGCCTGCACTTCATTTTCAGAAAAGTAATGAGTTGCAATCCCGTTTTTTCGCTCGAATGTGCCCGGTTCAATCCCGCGGCCGGTGCCTGCCCGGAAATCCTCAACAGAAAAACCGGAAAAATACAGTGCGCCTCCCGGCCTGAGCACCCGGACCGATTCCCCGGCGCAACGGATACGTCCGTTCAATGGTAGGTGCCCGATCACGTGGAAAGCGAACACAACATCAAACGAGGCGTCCTCAAACGGCAGGCTGCGGATGTCGGCAAGGGCAATATTCGTGAGTGTGTTCCGGGGGACGAGGGATCTGCACAGGATCGCAGCGGAGGGGGAAAAATCGATGCCAACGACATCGCATTTCGTTTCCGCGAGCGCCGAAAATGACTTCCCGTTCCCGCACCCGAGTTCGAGCACACGTTCGCCGGCCCCAAGCTGCGGCAGGTGGTGCACCGCCCCGCCCCATACCCGACCCCGTCGGGAATAATCGTTCTCCCAGCGGTCTGCATCGCGATCCCCACTCATGGACATACACTCAATACGACGTTGCCCGTTCATCTATCCGTGGAAGCCGGGAAGGTTGATCAGGAATGAAAAACAAAACATAACCTCTTTCTTGCTTTATTCAAGGAAGTGATGAGTCAGGTCCATCACATCCCGGTACGGTATAGCCCCGATAAGTCGGTTCTCGTCATCGGTGACCGGCAGGGCCCGGAAGCTGTACCTTTCGAACTCCTGCGAGGCCTCCTTGAGCGTACTCCCCGTGTTTAAGGTGATCACGTTCTCTGACATAATCGCCGAGAGGGGTGCCTTGTCGTCAGCAATAAGCAGCTCCTTGAGATCGACGACACCCAGCAGGTGTTCGCTCCCGTCCACCACGTAGATGTACATGATAACGTCTTTTCCCCGTGCGTGGTTCGGATAGTCGTTCTGCACGTATTCGACGGGTGTCTCCGGGAGGAATTTGAGAATCTTCTGTGTGGTGTAGTGGATCACCTTCTCCTCCTGCTTCTCCATGATCGCGCGCACCTTCTTTGCCGTCTCGGGGATGAGGGCCTCAAGGATATCCTCTGCCTGGGAATGGGGGATCGCCGAGAGGACATCGGCCGCCTGCCCGGGGGTCATGGTGTTGATCAAGGGCACCACTTTTGCGGTGTCGAGCGACGCGATGATATCCCGCTGGACATTGGGCTGGATCTCTTCTAAGGTATCGGACGCATGCTCGTTTTCGAGCGAGGCAAAGACTGCCACCCTCTGGTCGTGATCGAGTTCCTCAATGATATCGGCAAGATCGACCGGGTGGATCTCTGCGAGGTTTTCCTTTAAGACGGTGAGCTTTACGTCGCCTTTGAAACTCCCGATGTTTGTCGGGAGCGGCTGGATGTAGGTCCAGGAGATCATCTGGTCATCCTTGGCATCAGATGAGACGATCTTTGTGAGCCTCCCAAGGCCAAACCGCCTCAGTCGTGCGGACTTTCCCGTATCAACATCGGTGACGTAGAGTTTTTTGTTCCGCAGGACGAGGCGTATATCATACACCACCTCAACTTCGCTCTCCTCAAGGTCGAGAACCTTCTTGTCCATCACGTAGTCCTTGAGGAGAATGGCATCTTCAGGAGGGGTTCCTTCGTAGGCTTCAAGACCCGGGATATCGATATCGATTCGATGTTCCGCGAGCTCCTGGATATTCTCCCATGGGATAATCAGGCTTGGGTACCCGAACGACCGCTTGACATAGAGCGATTTCACCTCAGGGATCAGTGCGGTCTCTATGATGATCAGGTCGCTGAGCGCCCCGATCTTTTTTCCCTTGAGCATGACCGGGAGACTGAGAATCTCGCTTAAGAAGATCTCACGGTCTGCGGTCTTTGACGCCCCTGCTGATGTCTCATTTTTTGTCATTTCAGGCTCCCGTCACTATTGTATAGAACTTGTAGACAAGCAGTATCACGAGAAAGAGCAGGTACAGCCTGAGCAGCAGGAGGGATGCTTTCACCGCAGGGGACATGGTGATCCTGGGATGTGCATACTTCCTGTTGATGGCCACAACCGCAGCCACCCCGTTTGCAAAGACCGTTTTAACCGGTTCTATGATGCCGTTTTGTATGGAAAATACCATGATCTGCCCCCGCCTCCTACCCGAACAGGTTCGGGAACAACGTGCTGATGCCGTACAGCGAGGAGACGACAATGATGCATGTGACTATCGTTATGTTCGCAATATTGTCAAACAGAGTATTTTTGTATTTCCCCATGATATCCCCGTTGTTGAGAAGGATAATTAAAAATACCAGTGCCGCTGGCAGCAGGGTAACTGCAACGACCTGGACAAAGAGCGTGATGAGCACGAGGGGCGCCCCGGGAATAAGAACAACAGAGCCTGCAGTTACCAGCGCGAAGAAGTAAAAGAGGTAAAACCAGACGGCCTCCTTTACCTTGTAATTCAGGGAGTGTGCCCACCCAAAGACCTCCCCGAATGCCCACGAGCTTGTAAGCGCGATGCAGAGCGCTCCCAGGAATCCTGCATCAAAGAGGCCGATGGCAAGCAGGGTTCCCACCCACGGGTGCGTAGTCATCATAATTGCCGCGGCCTGTGCGGCGCTCTCCACATCCATACCATGGAGCAGTGTCCCGGTCACGATAATGATGAAAACCGCAACAAGGACCGTGAAGAACGCCCCGACCACCGTATCAAATTTTCCCCAGGGAATGTCTTTCTCCTTCATCTGCTTATCCACGACAGCACTCTGCTGGAAGAAGATCATCCAGGGTGCGATCGTCGTCCCGATATTGGCCATCAGGAAAAAGAACAGCTCTCCGTTAAAGCCGCCCGGGAAATTGGGGATAAAGCCGTTATGGATGACCTGGTCTACCGAAGGATGCACGAGGAACGCTGCGGGAATGTAGATCAGGTTAACGAGACAGAGCACCATCGTTATCTTTTCCCAGGTCCAGTACCGGCCGGAGACGACAATGGCCATCATGATGGCAACTACGATAATCACGGTGAGCACCGGAGGAATCCCGAATATGGAGAGCCCGGCAGTCATACCGATGAACTCGGTCACAAGCGTCAGCCAGTTCACGAGGCTCAAGTCCAGAAGAGAGAACCAGCCCCAGAATGATCCAAACGCGGAAAATATAGCCTCTGCATGACCGTGCTTGGTCACTGCGCCCAGCCGGACGGTCATCTCTTGGACAAAATACGCGACAGGGCCGAGCAGAACCAGAAACCAGATGAGGTTATACCCAAACTTTGCCCCGGTTGCCGCGTACGTGGTGATACCACCGGCATCATTGTCAGCAATCATGACGATAAGACCGGGACCGGCCAGCAACAGGTATATCTGGATGGTCTTGATAATTCTCCGGTAGTTAAAATAGAACCTCGACAAAAAATCCATAACACACCTACGAACCAACAATTTCATTCAGTGCATTGTGTCAGTCATCCCCCCATTCGATCTGAATGGCAGTTGAAAGGCGCGGGTATACTCCCTGCCCCCTGATGTCTAATTGATGGATGCCGGGTTCATATAATAATATCGCTTCAGACAGGCGTTTTTTTGATTTTTGGGATTATTTCTGCCCGTAATTCTTCGCATTGGCGTAATTTTTCGCTTTTACGCAAACGAAATCCAGATCGGGCTGTTTAAAACAAAAATACCCCCGGGATATGCAGAAGTGCATATTATCACCCCTGAATATCCCACACGTTAATTGAAGCATAATAAAGTAAAAGGTAATACACTAGTATAGGAACGCGAAAAGTGACCAGAGGATCGCCCGGTCCGGAAGGCCGGGGATTGCCGGTAAGGTGCGCCAGATGCTGGATATCAGGTTTGTACGGGTAAACCCGGAGATCGTTAAAGCCGATCTTGTAAAACGAAACGCTCCGGAGAAGATTGCATGGGTAGACGAAATTCTCGCAAAGGATGCACGTTCCCGTGAGTTAAAAGTACAGACCGATGAACTGCGCAGGCGGAGAAATACGATTGCCCGGGACATCAACGTGGCACGAAAAAGCGGCTTAGCCACGGGGGCGCTGATGGCAGAGGCCGCCAGCCTGCCCCAAAAAATTAAGGATAATGACACCGAGCAGGAGGAGATCTCAAACCTTATCCGCACCCGGCTCATGCGCCTCCCCAACATCCTGCACGAAAGTGTGCCGCAGGGAAAAGACGACACCGGAAACGTGGAGATCCGTCGTGTTGGTACACCGCGTACGTTCGATTTCGAGGTCAGGAACCATGGGCAGCTGGCCGCTGACCGGGGCTGGGCCGATTTCGAACGGGCGGCCAAAACCTCCGGCGCAGGATTCTATTTCCTGAAAGGCAGTCTTGTCCTCCTAGACCTTGCACTCCAGCGCTTTGCACTTGACCTGCTCGAAAAGAAAGGATTTACACCGGTCGTCCCGCCATTTATGATCAACCGCAGCTCATACGAGGGGGTCACCGATCTCGACGATTTCGAAAAGGTCATGTACAAGATCGACGGCGATGATGCGTACCTGATCGCGACCAGCGAGCACCCGATTGCCGCTATGTACCAGGACGAGATCTTCGAAGAAAAAGACCTGCCGTTGCGCCTTGCGGGCCTTTCTCCCTGCTTCCGCAGGGAGATCGGGGCGCACGGGCTGGATACAAAAGGACTCTTCCGCGTCCACCAGTTCACGAAAATCGAACAGTTCGTCTTCTGCAGGCCCGGGGACTCATGGCAGATCCACGAGGAACTGCTGGCAAATGCCGAAGAGATCTTCTGCAAACTTGATCTCCCTTACCACGTGGTCAACATCTGCACCGGGGATATCGGCACGGTCGCCGCAAAAAAATACGATATTGAGGCATGGATGCCCCGCGAGAATGCTTACAAGGAGGTTGTCTCCTGCTCGAACTGCACTTCGTACCAGGCAGCAAGCCTCAATATCCGGGTGCGGGACAAGGAAAATTTCGAGTCCAAGCAGCATGTCCATACCCTCAACTCGACTGCCATCGCAACATCAAGGGCGCTAAGGTGCATCCTGGAGAATTACCAGAACCGTGACGGATCGGTAACGATCCCGGAGGTACTCCGGCCCTACATGAATGACCGCGAGTACCTCTGAGTGCCTTTTCTCTTTTTTATTTATCAAAAAAATATCTGATAAATACTTATTTGTCAAAGGTAATTCAAGAGTATAGTAGAGAACGTGGTAATTATGGGTTATCCCGATTTGAAAAGCGATGAGTCCATTGTTCTGACGGCACAGCTTGTCAAGGTAAAATCCGTGCCGTTCGAACTGGTGCTCACCAATCGACGTCTCATCATCATTGACAGCGAGAAGAATGCTGTCCCGACACAGCAGATACCGCTGGTAACGATACGGAACGTAACGGCGGGAGAGAATGCCATACGCGACCCGGTCATTACACTTACCGTCCTGACCGACACGGCGGATACCCGCGAGGTGGCGCTCACCTTTGCGAGGCAGACTGCCGGCGAGCGCAGACGCGAGGCTGATGAATGGGTGAAGACCCTTAAGAGATATGTCGCCGATGCGGTATCGCATCCGGCGGATATGCAGGTTCCAGGTGAGGCCCGGCAGGACCATACCGGTTCTCCGGGGATAAAAAAGAAGATCGAGATTTCCAGTCCCATAAAAAAGATCGCGGTGGATACCAGCCATCTGCCCAAAAAACCTGTTGAGACCACGTCGCTCCCGGAAGGGTCTTTCTGCGGCAGGTGCGGGAACCGCATTCCCCCCGGATCGACATTCTGCAACCGGTGTGGTACCAAGGTTGTCGTCCAAGGAGATGATATGGCAGTTTCTGCTGCACCCGGGCAGATCGCTATGGCCCCGGCAGTCGCTTCCGGGGCGGGTGATCGCAAGGGCCGGCCCATCGAACAGATCATCCACTCTATCGAACCCTTGATCGAGGACTCGGTGCCCCGCACGGAAGCTGCGCCGGCAGTGCCAGAACCGGCAGCGGCGCAACCGGCAGAGCCGCCTGCCCTGGCGACCCCGGCAGATGCCTTTGCAGCCGCGGCTGCCGCTGTCGCAGGAACGGGACAGGATGCACCGCCGGCAGGGCCGCCGGTGCCTCCGCTTCCCCCGGTGCCCGAAGCGCCCCGAAAGAGGGGCAGAAAACTCCTTGCTGCTGCAATTATTATTGTCGTCATCCTCCTCGTTGTGGCAGGGGGATTTGTAGCGATGAACACCCTACACAAGACTGCGGTCGTGACACCGGTCGTTACCCCCGTTCCGACCACAGCAATACCCACGCCGACTGTAACGCCCGCCGCAGTGCCTACCACGGTCGTGACGACAGCTGCCGTGCCGACAACACCGCAGGTGCTCATCCCGCAAACAGGTGTCTGGGTCGAGATCACGTACGACAATACCTATTCCGGCCTTGTAGGCACACCGGGTATGCAGCAGGGAGTGTCGGATACCGGTGACCACTTCTACAGGATTCCTACTACGGACGGGACTGTTGCCGTGTCCATCCAGAAGACGGATGGCTCGGGTGACGCAATGAAAGTAATTGTCTACAATAACGGCATAATGGTGAAAACGGTATCGACTATCACCCCCTACGGAAATATAGACCTGCAGTATTCGCTTGCAACTCCGACACCAACCCCGACTCCTGTTCTTACGCCACTCCCTACCCTGCCCCTTTCATCCAATGCGACTACCTCGGTAAATACCACGAACAGTACGGCATAATGGAGGACCAGCCTGAAATCATTATTTTGTCCCGTTCGTTCAAGGGTGAACGGCAGATAAAAACAATTTTTTTTGGGGATATACAATCATGAGATATCGGGTCCTGTGTGGAGGATTTCTCCTGCTTTTTATGCTTACGGGTGCGGCAGCTGCAAACGGTTCGATACAGACATATCTTGGAGACACGGTTCCACTCTCGGGATACTGTTATACCAGTTCGACTGTCTACCTCTTCCTCACCGGGCCAAACCTCCCGGCAGACGGCGTCGCGCTGGACAATATCTACAGCCGGGCTGACCAGGGGGGGTTTACCGAGGTCAGCGTGGATAGTAACAATCACTGGGAATATGACTGGGATACGGGCTCACTTGGCGGGGGGCTCGATGCTGGTACCTATACGGTCTGGGCGGTCGATGGCCCCAACGACCTCTCGAACCTGAACCTGGCCCAGTACAGCACCATTTCGGTTACTCTGGGCATACCCGGCATTGGCCGTGTGAGCGCGTCCACCTCTCCCGGCAGCACCGTCTCCCCGGTTGTAGTCCCCGGCACGCTCAACATCAGCTCGGTCCCGGCCAATGCCTCGGTGGTCATCAACGGTAATTACCAGGGCCGGGCGCCGCTGAGTGTTCCCGGCCTTGCTCCCGGCACGTACCTGGTGAATTTCTCCCGGTTCAATTACGAATCGCTCTCTGCAACGGCAACGGTTGAGGCAGGCGCGACCACGGAAGTGACCGCTACGCTCAGGCCAAAGACCGGGACCCTTGTCATCAACACAAGCCCGGCGGGGGCGCAGATCGCCATCGACGGGACCTATGTGGGGCTCTCCCCGGTTACCCAATCCGGGATTTCCGCTGGCAACCACACGGTCAATGCGACGCTGGAAGGCTATGTCCCGGTCGAGACCGGGGTTACGGTGATCGCAGGCCAGCCGGTCACGATCACGCTTTCGCTCGCAAAGCCGGCATCGCCGATACCGGGGAATCTCACCTCCCTGCCCGTGCCACTGACGATCAGCGCCTGTGCCGGTGCCATCCTCCTGTTCGTGTTCTTCCGGCCACGTGCCCGGGCATAATATCACGCGTATTGAAAAACTGCAGGTCAGGCTCTGGTTCGTTTATGGTTCTTTTTAGACACGGCTGAAACAGCTTCGACTACTAAAAAAAGTATACTTCACTCTTACCGGTGAATGAAGGCCCGGAACAGGAACAAAAGCCCAAGGAGGATCAGGAAGAGTGCGGCGATCACGGGCCAGAATCTTGGCGGTGCCCAGACAAGACCGATGCCGACAAGTACCAAAAAGGCACCGATGAGGACAAGGCCTCCACGGGGCCGGGGTGAAGGCCCGGCCCTCCCTTCAGTCCCGGCCGGAGCTGATCGCTGCAATGCAAGGACTGTAGACCCGATAAATCCAAGCCCCAGTCCGATCAGCACGCCGGGCCCCGGGGTATCCTGCAAGCAGCCCGATCCCGAGTCCTAACAGGACACCAGCGGGGATCAGCATATGGCCGCCGTGCCGGTGGTGCCTGTGTCGTTCCTGACTATCCGGTTTCTCTTCTGATACCATAGGTACCCGATCGCTGGGCGGAATAATAAAAGATATGCACCTGAACCGTTCATACATCAAAGGATCAAAGGGGATAAGGACACCGGGGAGCGCCAGGATTCTCGGTCCGTCAGGAATCACCGCAAACAAGGGGAACCGTGTGGATACCGTGCTCTTCTTTATCGCCGGCGAATGGATCGCATTCATGGTGTTCATTTTTTCCCTTGGCTTTTTCTATGGCGGAAAGACCGAGCGGATATCGGAATGGTATATCCAGCAGTCGGTCCTGCTTTTTGTCGTTGCTATCATAGTTTTCGTTGTGATCCGGCTCTTCGAGCCCGGCATCCTTCTCCTCCGTATCATTCCCGGCACCGTGCTGACCGGCCTTGCGGGTATTCTCATCACTACAGCCAGCCTCGCATTTGCCACGTGGGCACGGCTTCACCTCGGGAAATACTGGAGCAGCATGGTGATGATCAAAATCGGCCATCATCTCATCAGGACCGGGCCCTACCCGATTGTCAGGAACCCGATGTATGCCGGCATGCTTGCAGCTTTGGTCGGGGCGGCGATTGCCATCGGTGAACTGCTGGCGTTTGTCTTTGTCGGAATCATCGTTATCGGGCTCTGGCTGAAAATAAAAGCGGAAGAAGAGATCCTGCAGGAGAAATTCGGCGAGGAATATACCCGGTTCAAACGGGAAGTAAAAGCCCTGATCCCTGATATCCTGTGACAGAAGGAAAATACGCCCGTAAAACCGTCCGATTACCCTTGCAGAAGTTTAAAGGCTAAATATATCCCAGTTTGCCAAAATACGCTTAAATTAAGCCCCATATAATGCCCTTTAGAGCCACATAGAGGCCTTACAGCGACTTTTTTTTCCGGGATCGATCAAATGCCTGTTTTACTTAGAATCGGGCCATAAAACGCGTTTACGTGAACCTTTTAATTTGTCCGATTGAAAAAATAAGGCTGATTTGGGCTTATTTTGAAACGGAGCCCTATATGGGCTTCTTTTTGATCTAAAAAGGAGTGATCGAGGCTTAATTTGGGCCTGGATTAGATAACGTGAATGTGGACATCCCCCTCCCCCCCTTTTTCATGCACATGGGGGTACCCCTCCCTCCCCATGGTTATGCGGGCAGTGATCCCGTACTAAAGATCCAACTGGCAAATGCACCATGTCTGCATTATAATCAAAAAGCGATGTTTGACGCGGGGATTTTAATCTGATAAGGGAGTGCTGCTATGGGGCATCGGGTAGTGAGGTTAGGCTCCCCATTGTTCCAACCTCTTTTCATAAATGAACCTCCTTGGTTCACCTAGTCATCACCTCTACAAGAGGATAAATATAGCGTGAGCTAGTC